>ENA-OUPA01000245-OUPA01000245.1-human-gut-metagenome-genome-assembly--contig:-NODE-245-length-41190-cov-21.6723_pt1 | contig 41190 bp, 34 predicted proteins | sample MGYA00237939_ERZ548770 | MGnify/ENA primary metagenome ERZ548770 (study PRJEB26490, sample SAMN05356877) | human gut metagenome | biome: terrestrial biome; feature: human-associated habitat; material...
GCACACAAGTGCCCCCGCCCCTCTCAAGAGGGGCTACCGGGGAGGAAGCCGCCCCTATGGATATTGCAAGGATCAGACGGTGTGGTTCTTCTGCACATACACCGGGAAGCTCTCGGTGCCGGACAGCTTCTTGCCGGCCGTGATCTTCACGTTCTTGTCGGTGACCACGCAATCCAGCTCCACGTTGGGCTCCACCACGGTGTCCTGCATGAGCACGCAGTTCTTGACCACAGCACCCTTCTTGATCTTGACGCCGCGGAACAGCACACAGTTCTCCACGGTGCCCTCAATGAGGCAGCCGTCGGCCAGGATGGAGTTTTCCACCTTGGAGCCGGTGACGTAACGGGTGGGGTTGTCGTCACGGATCTTAGTGTAGACCGGGCTGTTCTTCGGGAACAGGGCATCCAGGTTCTTCTCGTCGATGAGCTTCAGGTTCTCGTCAAAGTAGCTCTTCATGTCGCAGACATGAGCCACATAGCCGGTGTACTCCAGCGCATGGATGTTCAGGATGTTGACATTGTGTGCCAGGATATCGCGCTCGAAGTAGATCAGGCCGCGGGAAGTTGCGTCCTTGACCAGCTTGATCAGGGTCTCGCGCTCCAGCACATAGATGTTCAGGTCCAGGTTCTGCACGCCGGGGCGGTAGTCATTGAACAGCAGCTCGGTCACACGGCCGTCGGCATCGACGGTCAGGGTATAGTTGTCGTTCTTGCGGCCCTCGGGGATCTCGGTCTTCTGGTAAGCGACGGTCACATCGGCACCGCTTGCCTGATGGGCAGCCAGCAGAGCGTTGAAGTCGTAGTTGATGGCGATGTTGGCATCGCTCATGACCACATACTTCTCCTTCTGATTCTCCAGGAAGTTCAGGATGGAGCCCAGAGCCTCCACACGGCCGGAGTAAATGCGCACGCCCTTTTCTGCAAAGGGAGGCACGATGTTCAGGCCGCCGTGACGGCGGGCCATATCCCATTCACGGCCGGTGCCCAGGTGATCCATCAGGGAGTGGTAGTTCTTACGCACCACGATGGACACGTTGGAGATGCCGCAGTTGGCCATGCTGGACAGCACAAAGTCCACCATGCGGTAACGGCCTGCAAAGGGGATCGAAGCCATTGCACGCTCGGTCACCAGCTCCGGAACGGTATTGTCATAGCTGTTGGGGAAAATGATGCCCAACGCATTGGTGTTCTGTCTCAGCATACTTCCACGCCCTCCTTGACGGATTCAAACACTTTTGCGCCCTCCTTGACGGTGGCGCCTGCACCGACCGTCAGACCGGTGCCCACATGTGCGATGGGGCCGTCGCCGCCGACCTTTGCACCGGCACCGACCACAACGTCCTCTGCCAGGATGCAGCGCTTGACCACGGCACCTGCCTTGACGACCACGCCGTCCATCAGAACAGCGTCCTCAACGGTAGCGCCCTCTTCCACCACGACGCCTGCGCTCAGCACAGAGTGCTTGACGGTGCCGTAGATCTTGCAGCCCTCGGTGACCAGAGAGTCCTGCACGACGGCGCGGGGGCCGATCTTCTGAGCCGGCAGCACGGGGTTGCGGCTGTAGATCTTCCAGGTCTTGTCGAAGATGTCGATGCCGGAGTTCTCGGGATCCAGCACTTCCATGTTGGCTTCCCACAGGCTGTCGATGGTGCCCACGTCACGCCAGTAGCCGGCAAAGCGGTAGGCGTACATCTTGCGGCCGTCGCGCAGCAGGGCGGGGATGATGTTCATGCCGAAGTCGTTCTTGGAGTTGGGGTCTGCCTCGTCCTCTTCCAGATACTTCTTCAGGACATCCCAGTTGAAGATGTAAATGCCCATGGAAGCCAGGTTGGACTTGGGTACCGGGGGCTTCTCCTGGAACTCGGTGATGCGGTCGTTCTCGTCAGCCACCATCAGGCCGAAGCGGGAGGCTTCCTTCCAGTCCACTTCCATAACAGCCACAGAGAACTCTGCGCCCTTTTCCTTGTGGAAGCGCAGGAAGTCGGCATAGTCCTGCTTGCAGATCTGGTCGCCGGACAGGATGATCACATACTCGGGATCGTAGCTGTCGATGAAGCCGATGTTCTGGTAGATGGCGTTTGCAGTGCCCTTGTACCAGTCGGTGCCCTTTGCCTGCTCGTAGGGCGGCAGGGTGTGCACGCCGCCGTGCAGACGATCCAGATCCCAGGGCTGGCCGTTGCCGATGTACTCGTTCAGCTTCTGGGGCTGATACTGGGTTGCGATGCCCACAGTATCAATGTTGGAGTTGACGCAGTTGGACAGCGGGAAGTCCACGATGCGGTATTTGCCGCCGAACCCCACTGCAGGTTTTGCCGTTTTCTGTGTCAGCGCGTACAAGCGCGAGCCACGTCCGCCGGCAAGGATCATTGCCACAATTTCTTTTGCCATAGCTTTATTCTCCCCTTTAACATTAACATTTCCGTTGTTCGGAAATGAGCGTCAACAAATGATCGTGTAGAACGGATGGGTTACTCTTTGGCTGCCTTGGGTTTGCGGCCGCGCTTTTTGGGCGCTTCCTCTGCTGCCGGTTCCGGCTCAGCCTTTGCCTTCCGGGTGGGTTTCTTCACCGGCTTTTCTGCCGGAGCTTCAGCGGCCTTGGGCTTACGGCCGGGCTTTTTTGCATCCTTTTCCGTGGGGGCCTCCGGGGCAGCCTTGGGTTTGCGGCCAGGCTTTTTCACGGCCTTTTCTGCCGGGGCTGCCTTGGTGGTCTTTTTGGCGGCGGTCTTTTTGCCGGGCTTTTTCGCCTTGTCCGTTGCAGTTTTGGCGGTGCGCTTTGTAGGCACCTCAAAGTACAGGGTGCTCATGGGGGGCAGGGTAATGGTGATGCTCTGCTCAAAACCGTGCATGGGCTTTTTGTGGGTCCGCACGGGCTTGTTGTGCACCGCACCGGAGCCGCCAAAGGCAGCGTTGTCGCTGTTCAGCACCTCCTTGTAGGTACCGGTCACCGGGGCACCCAGGGTGTAGCCCTCCCGGAGCACAGGGTTGAAGTTGCACACCACCAGGATCTGCTTGCCGGCAGTGTCCTTGCGCAGGAAGGCGATGACGCTCTGCTGGGAGTCGTCCGGCACGATCCACTGGAAGCCCTCCCAGCTGTAGTCCACCTGCCAGAAAGCGGGGTGGTCCTTGTAGAAAGCGTTGAGGGTCTTGGCATAGTTCTTCAGCTCGGTGTGCTTGTCGTAGCCCAGCAGCATCCAATCCAGCTGCTTGGCCTCGTTCCACTCGGCAAACTGGCCGAACTCCTGACCCATGAACAGCAGCTTCTTGCCCGGGTGGGCCATCATGTAGCCAAAGAAGGTGCGCAGGTTGGCAAACTTTGCCTCATACTCGCCGGGCATCTTGTTGATCAGACTGCCCTTGCCGTGCACCACTTCGTCGTGGCTGATGGGCAGCACAAAGTTCTCGCTGAACGCATAGAAGAAGCTGAAGGTCACCTTGTTGTGGTTGCCTGCGCGGAAGAGCGGGTCGGTCTTCATGTAGCTGAGCATGTCGTTCATCCAGCCCATGTTCCACTTGAAGTTGAAGCCCAGGCCGCCGTCGCTGGCCGGTTTGGTGACCATGGGCCATGCGGTGGACTCCTCCGCGATCATGCACTTGTGGGGGTGGCGGCCCAGAACCGTATCGTTCAGCTTGCGCAGGAAAGCAACTGCTTCCAGGTTCTCCTTGCCGCCATTCTTATTGGGCTCCCATTCGCCCTGCTTGCGGTTGTAATCCAGATACAGCATGGAGGCCACGGCATCCACGCGCAGACCATCGATGTGGTACTGCTCCAGCCAGTACAGGGCGCTGGAGATCAGGAAGCTCTGCACCTCGTTGCGGCCGAAGTCGAACACCATGGTGCCCCACTCCTTGTGCTCACCGCGCTTGGGATTGGGGTCCTCATAACAGGGCTCACCGTCAAAGTTGTACAGGCCGAACTGGTCCTTGGGGAAGTGGGCAGGCACCCAGTCCATGATCACGCCGATGCCGGCTGCGTGCAGCTTATCCACAAAGGACATGAAGTCCTTGGGGGTGCCGTAGCGGCTGGTGGGGGCAAAATAGCCGGTGACCTGATAACCCCAGCTGCCGTCGAAGGGATATTCCATCACGGGCAGCAGCTCCACATGGGTATAACCCATCTCGGTGATGTAGGGGATCAGCTGGTCGGCCAGCTCTGCGTAGTTGTAGGGCTTGTTGCCCTCCTTCATCTTCCAGCTGCCGACGTGCATCTCGTAGATGTTCATGGGGCCGTTGATCACATCGGCCTTCTTCTGGGCGGCCTGCCAGGCCTCATCGTGCCAGGCAAAGCCGGAGATATCATAGACCTTGCTGCCGTTGGACGGCCGGGTCTCGGCGTGGAACGCATAGGGGTCAGCCTTGTAGACAAGGTCGCCTGCACGCGTAGTCACGCAGTATTTGTAAACGTCGAATTCCTTCATGCCGGGAATAAACAATTCCCACACAGAATCCCCATCCACCTTGTGCATGGGGTGGCTGCCGGGCTTCCAGCTGTTGAAGTCGCCTACCACGCTGATGGCCACAGCGTGCGGTGCCCATACGCGGAACACGACGCCGGGCTCGCCTGCGCGTGTTTCCAGATGTGCGCCGAAGTAACGATAGGCCTCGCAGTTGTTGCCCTGCTTGAACAGATACACCGGCAGATCCGATGCATTGCCCTGAATCTTTTCTTCGGTCGGTTTCATAGACTGCTCCTCCCCGTACAGATCCGCATACGCGCACCTGTAGCTTTTTACTCTTTTATATTAAAGAATTCCGACCGGTTTTTCAAGGCCTTTTCTGGAAAAATACCCATAATCTTTTCTTCAATATTTCTCCCTTATATACACACCCGCCAATTTTTTGCAAAATTTATCGTGAATCTTACCAATGCAATGAAAAAAGCGGAGCCTCTGCACCTCTCTCTTTTGGGAGAAACGTACAAATGCTCCGCTCTGCGGGGTCCTTTTCTGTTATGGGGTCATGCGGCGGACCGGTCAGCCCACCACATACACATTCACCTGAATGGCACCGTTGATCACGCTCTCGGCGTAGGTCTCATAGAACAGGTCCACCAGGATCTGGCCCTTCTGCACCGCGATGCCGGTGTCTGTGGCCACGGCGTAACCGTACACAAACTTGCCATCGGTGGAGGTGATGTACAGCTTGGTGCCATAAGGGATCACATCCGGATCCACAGCCACGGTGCCGTAGCCCAGCCCTAAGCCGGAAGAGCCCTTGCCGGACTTGGAATAATAGCCGGTGGCCTTGCCGGTGAGCACCTTGCTGTAGGAAGCAGGCGCATTGGTGGTGCCGTCTGCACCGGTCAGGGGCGAGACGGGCGCACCTGCGCCATAGGTCTTGATGACATGGCTCGTGGGCTGCACGGTGGTGGTGGAATCCACCACGATGCTGTTCTCCAGCTCACCGTCCACATAGCGGTCGCGGGTGGTCACGGTCTGCTGGCCCTCTGCACCGTGCTGCACGGTGGTGGTGCGGCCGGTGTTGCGGAAATACAGGCTGGTGTAAACGTACTCGGTATCATAGGGGATGGCCTGGGTCTCCACGCGGTCCTGATAGTCCACGCGGTGCACCACGATCTGGGTTCCTGCAGTCACCAGACGATCCAGAGCAGGCTCGGTGTAGTCGTCACCCTCCAGGGTGATGCCGGCGCGCTGCAGGGCGTCGGCCACCGTGCCGTACACCATCTTCACGGGGTAGGTCTGGCCGTCGGCCTGGATGTTCACCGAGAATGCGCGCTCAATGTTCAGGGTGGCAAGGTTGCCGCTGAACGCCGTGTAGTAAACGTGGTCGCCCTCTTCGGACTGGATGCCGGAGAGGCTCATGACCTTTGCGGGGTCGGTGGCAGAGGTGAGGATCACCTGCTTGGCCCCATTGGAGTCGGTGACGTAGGTCAGCCGCAGATTCGCAGCGGTCACACCAAGGGTAGCCACAAGGCACACGACCATGACACAAAACGCCAGCACGCGGGAAGAGACTGCAGATCTGCAGCCCGAGGATGCTTTTTTCAAGTTTACGGAAGCGATACGAGACAACTCCTCTCTTCTTGTTTTTGGTGCGGCCGCGGATGCTGCATTGCACCCCGGCCGCCGGGACTGCGGAGCACCAGGGGCTCCACAATCAAATACGATGCTTTTCCGGCTGTGGAAGCCAAGCATCGTATTGCGTCGGAATCCGTTCCAACGGGACATTGCTCCGTCCCCCGGCACAGGCCCCCATTGCCTGCACCGTACCGTCCGCTCAGACGGCATTTCACTTCATCCAGATAAAATTTAAACGCTGCAACGTCCGTTGCTCCGTTGCGCGGTATTATCTTACCAGACCGGAGCTGATTTGTCAAATCGGGCGTCTCCACTTTGTTAGATACTTGACATTCTTTTTTGTGCAATTTTAACAGTGTTTCCCGCAAAATATTGTTTTTTAAGTTATTTCCTCCGGATTTTTCGCCTTTTTTCGTCTACGTTCTGTTCATGAATTTTTAACATTTGCATCCGTCCCGGACGCCCCGGAACGACCCGTTTCTGGCCCTCCCGCACGGAAACAAGCGGCCAAATACCGCAGTTTTCTGCACAAAATCAGGCCCGCCGCCGGGCATCTTCCGCACCCGGAATTGCCCCCGAATTACCCCCAAAAACACCCCTCCGGCAAAATGCCGAAGCCCAGAAATCTGCGGAGAAAAAGAACACACTTCTGCTGCCGCGCGCCCCGGCGTACAATCAAATAAAAAACCGGAAAGGAAGGTCAAAACCATGAAGATCCAAATCATTCATCGAGCCTGCGGCGGCACCGAATTCCTGCCGCAGCCCAGCCGCCTGCACCTGGGCGCACAGAACGCGGAAGGCGTGGACCGGCTGCAGTTCCAGCTGCCCGAAAGCTGGGCCAACTGCGCCATTGCCCTGTACCTGCGCCGCAGCGACGGCACCCAGCTGGCCCCGGTGCCGCTGGACGGCGATGCCTGCGTGACGGTGGACCGCCGCCTCACCGGCTGCACCGGTGGGCAGTGGATGCTGGCCGCCGTGAGCGGCTCCGGCTACACCGCCTACACCCGCCCCGGCCGGTACGACACCTATGCCACCCTGCCCACCGACGGCGGCTCCGAGGACCTGCCGCCCACCCTGTACGAGCAGTTCGTGGCCCGCGTGCTGGAAAGTGCCAGCACAGCCGCCACGGCGGCCCAGAGCGCCTCGGCCAGCGCCGAACGCTGCACTTCCAGTGCCGCACAGGCACAGACTGCTGCCCGGCAGGCCAGCACCAGCAGCACCGCGGCGGCCGGGTGTGCATCCCGGGCCGAGGCTGCTGCCGCCCGCGCCGAAGAGCTGGCCCCGGCAGACGGTCAGGTACTGAGCGTGAACGGCAAAAGCGGTGTAGTGGTCCTGCGTGCGCAGGACGTGGGTGCCCTGCCCCGGCCTGCGCAGCCGGCAGCCGGCTCCCTGCTGCGGGTTCTGAGCGTGAACCCCGACACCGGTGCCCTGCTCACCGACACTACGCCCCCGCCCGACCTGACGCCCTATGTGCGCAGCAGCACCCTGCCGGACGCAAAGACCCCCGGCCCGGTGCGCATCGACCCGCAATACGGCGTGGCTGTGCGGGAGGACGCCACTCTGACCCTTGTGCCTGCCTCCGCCGAGCAGCTGGACAGCATGACCGACGGCTTTGCGCCGCTCACCCCGGTCCTGCTGCCCTACGGCGTGAAAAAAGCGCTCACCACCGCCAGCACTGCCGCCGGGTGGACCGGTGCGGAAAAGACGGCCGCCCTGCGCACGCTGGGTGCCGACCTGACCGCCTACTATACCCGGCTGGAGGCCGACGCCAAGTTCGGCACGCCTTACAGCCTGCCGCCCGCTACGGCGGACCAGCTGGGCGGCGTGAAAGTGGGCGAAGCGCTGGACATCGCCCCGGACGGCACCCTCAGCGCCAAAACGCTCAATGACAAGATCGCTGCCGCCGTGGCGGTAAAGTCGGAGCCCCGGCTGGTGTGGAACCACTACGAAGAAACCGGAAAAAGGTGGAAGACCTACGATATCAAAATGCCAGACGGCCTGGACTACGTGCACGTCAAGACGAAATACAACAGCAGTACCGGCGGGTACGGCGAGGAAGTAGACATTGCAAAAGGCAGCACCGCCAATCATAACTACGGAAACGGCACTGGAATTTTCGCATCCAACACGACTTTCCAGACAAACGGGACCCTGCACTTTGCAACAGAAACGTCGACCGGCGGCTACACCGTAGAGATCTGGCTCACCGGCTACCACTACCCCACCCTCGCGGACCTGCTGACGCAGGTGACCGCCGTGGAGAGCAGTGTCACCGATCTTCAGGTGGCCCTGTGCGAGCTGTACGAAGAAAAGGAGGAAAATTGATGGCGAAAATTTATGCAGCCCTGATCCGCAAGGGTATCAAGACGCTGGACGAGGTGCCCGCCCGTCTGCGCAGCACCGTGAAAGCCCTGCTGGCGGAGGTGGAAGCCGATGCTTGAAGCCTGGTCCCGCACGCGGGACGGCACCCGGAAGCTGAGCGCAAACTTCACCGTGGCCGAGTTTGCCTGCAAAGATGGCTCGGACCCTGTGTTCGTGGACAGCAGCCTTGCCGCCCTGCTGCAGAAGATCCGCGACCACTTCGGCCGCCCCGTAGTCATCACCAGCGGCTACCGCACCGCCGCTCACAACAAATCCGTGGGCGGGGCCGCCTACAGCCAGCATCTGTATGGGCGCGCTGCCGACATCCGGGTGCAGGGCATCCCGGTGGAGCAGCTGGCCGCCTATGCAGAGACCTGCATGCCCGGCACCGGCGGCATCGGCCGGTACCCGCCCCGGGCCGGACGGGCTGTGGGCTGGGTCCATGTGGACACCCGCCCCGCCAAAAGCCGCTGGACAGGTTAAGAAGGAGGTGAATCCAATGGAAAGCATCCTGTCCGCCCTGATCGCCGGTGCCGTGACCCTGATCGGGGTGCTGATCGCCAACAGCCGCAGTCAGGCCGTGACCGACACCAAGCTCGAAGAGCTGACCCGCGAGGTGCGCGAGCACAACAATTTCGCCCGCCGCGTGCCCATTCTGGAAGAGCAGATGAAGGTGGCCAACCACCGCATCGCCGACCTTGAGAACCATGAACGAATGAAAGAGAGGAACTGATTTATGGAACTGAGCAACAAGATTTCCGCCGCTACCCTGGCCCGCACCGCTGTGCTCCTGCTGGCCCTGACCAATCAGGTGCTGAGCGCAATGGGCAAGCCCGTGCTGCCCATCGAGAGCACCACCGTGGAGCAGCTGGTCACCGCCGGCATCACCACCGTGGCCGCCCTCATCAGCTGGTGGAAGAACAACAGCTTCACCGCTGCCGCCGTGGCCGCCGACAGCTACCTGGCCCGGCTGAAGCAGAAGCAGTGATCGCCGACTGCCCTATATAAGGTAAGAGGGCAAGGCCCCCGGAGACGCAGGTTTCCGGGGGCCTTTTTTTCGTCTGCAGCAGGGCGGCAGGAGAAATTCCAGCCGGTTCTTTGCCAGAAATTCCGTCCCTCAAAAAGTGGTTTTCCGCAACAATCCGCACACTCTGCACCAGTACCGCAACCGCATCATTTCACGTCCGCAACAGTTTCTCTTTTTTCTGCAACAAATTCTTGTGATTTGTGCAAAATATCCAATTCAGGCTTTGGAATATTTTCACAAATCATGCGTTTCTACACATTTTTTCTTGACAACCCGCACCGGAAAATGGTATAAAGGAAGCAGGATAGTAAGCCTTGAAATATGTCCATTATATGGGACAGTGGTAATGCGTAAAAGACTTGACACCATTTGAAAGGAGCCATCAATCATGACGAACAAAAAGCTGAAACTCGCTGCCATGTCCGTAGCCCTGACCGCCTGTGTCGCTGCACAGCCCATGGCCGCCCATGCTGTGGAAGGCCCCGACTCTGTCGAGGATAACGCTGCCCCGCAGGCCGAGCCTGTAGCCGAGAGCCCCACGCCCGCCCCCGTCGCTGAGGAAGGGGAAAAGCAGGAGGAAGCCGGAGAGCAGGAGGAGTTTGTTCCCCCGGTGAACGATGAGGCCAAGAAAGATGATCAGGCTCCCGCGTTCGGCCCCGGCACCAAAACCGATGACATCACCATTGACTATAAACCTGCTGAGAAGCCGGAAGAGCCCGGCGAGACGGACGAGACTGAGAACCCCGACGGCACCTATGTGAAGGGTGACGTGATCGACAACAGCAAGAAGGACGAAGCCACCGGCAAGGACGGCAAGATCGGCGAGGCCACCAAGGAAGAGACCCCCGACAGCTCTTCCAGCACCACCGTCGTGGACCCCGACGCCGAGGTGAAGAAGGGCGACCCCGTGGTGGGCAAGGACGAGGACGGCAACACCACCATCACCACCCCCACCGAGACCACCGGCACCGAGACTACGACCACCACCGGCACCGGCAAGGCCGATTCCTCCACTACCATCACCGACACCAAGAAGGGCGAAGAGATCAACCTCGACGACGAGCTTGGCAAGGACGTGCGTCCGGACTGGAAAACCGATAAGGATGCCAAGCTGGGCGGTTACACCGTGGACAAGGTCGAGCCCGCCAAGGACGGTAACTCCAAGACCCTGACCCTGAAAAAGACCAGCCCGACCGAAGAAAAGGAGATGGCCGCCGAGGACATCGCCAAGCTGCTGGACGTCCCCGAGGGCGGCGTGGAGAAGAAGGAAGAGCTGGACGAAGAGGGCAACCCCAAGACCACCTACACCCTGAAAAAGGAAGAGATCTCCACCGACGAGAACGGCAACACCGTCACCCGCGTCACCTACTACAAGATCACCGGCAATACGGTCGAGACCACCACCGAGACCACGCTGGTGCTCAAGGTAGAAAAGGGCACCGTGGATGTTGATGATAAGGATCTGACCACCGAGATTAAACTGCCAAGCATCACTGCCAAGAACACCGACGAGACCAAGACGGATGTCATCGAGATTTCTTCGGAGAAGCTGGGCGAAATGCTCAAGGACGAGTACTATAACAACGTTACCGGCGAGTATGTCTATACGGAAACCGTGGACGGCAAGGAATATACCTATAAAGTCAAGAAAACGGAAGACACCAATTCGCTTACCAACGATCAGCTGGCAAATCGTCTGGGCGACGGCTTCAGCGTTGATGCCGACGGCGACGTTTGCTACAAGGGCGAAAAGCTGACCTTTGACCAGATGAAAGCCGTCCGCAAGACTTTGAGTTACACCGTGGCGGTCACTGAGATCACCAAGAATGAGGGTCAGGTCGAAGGCGGTGAGGGAAGCATCAAGAGTGCCGAGGAAACTGCCAAGCTGGAAGCCATCAAGGCCGCTCTGACGGATGCCGCCCGGAACGCCGGCATTAATGTGGAGACCGATGATTTCAAGAACCAGCTGAATACGATCGATCCCACCGGCAAAGGCCAGCTCAATCTCAGCTATACCGATGCAGACGGCAATGTTCATACTGTCACCCTCCGCTATGACGGTGCAACGGTTTCTGCGCCTCAGCCGGGCACTCCCGATTCGAGCAAGGGCACCGAGACCCGCAAGGATGTCACGGACAACGTCATCACCGGCACCGCTTATGTGAACGGCTCGAATACGTGGACCGAAAGCGGTTCCCTCAACGGCACCTACGTCAAGCCCGGCAGCGGTGAACTTCCCTCTCTCGATGGTTGGACGATCGCCAGCAAAGACCCCGGAGAAGGGCACCACGACCTACAAAAAGGAAGACACCGTGACCTCGCCCGACGGCACCAGCACCAAGATCACCCGTACCTGCACGATCACGGAATCGTCCGCTTCCCTCAGCGATACGGAGAAGGAAGAGATCGCTTGGAATGAGCTGCAGAACAAGACCGGCAAGGACAAAGCTACCCTGATTCAGGAAGGTTACAGCATTGATATCGGCAGTATGGACTTCTCCGGCATCAAGCGCGTAGAATGGACGATCGACGAACTTTCTGAATCCACAAAGACGGACGCCAAGGATCTTAACGACAAGCTGGTGATCCCCGGCGGCAAGAACTGGTCGATCGACGAAAAGGCTCGCACCATTACGGTGGACGGAAAGACCTACGACAAGGTGACCAAAACCAATGACGGCTACACCTGCACGGTCGAGGACAAAAACGGCGTAAAGACCACCTACACCTTCACCAAACAGGCCGGTGCTCCGCTGACCCCTGAAGAGATTCAGACCGCGCTGGCAGGCCAATACAGTGTTTCCGCTGACAGCATCCGACTGAACGCCGACGGCAAGACCGCGACCTTCACGAAGGGTAACGAAACCATCACCGTGGATTACAGCACCCTGAGCGAGACCCTCACCGTCCGGAAGGATGTGCACACCTCCTCCAGTGTCACCGACATCATCAAGGACAATAAGGATCTTGAGAAGGCATACGACGCGCTGTGGGAGCAGATTCAGGAGATCCAGAGCAAACTTCAGCCCGGCGAGGAACTCTGGATCGGCAATCTGGAGGTTACGGACAAGACCAAGAAGACGGACATCATCAAGTATTTCACCACGGCCATCTCACCCGAAAATATGAGCAGGGATGAGTTGATCAAGGCTCTGCAGGAGCAGGAGCGGATCGCCAAGAACTCCACCTATGTTGCCAACAAGGGTTCTGATTACGAAGAGACCAAGAAGAACTACTACTCCGGTGAAAAGACGGATGAATTCAAATACTTCAGCAAGGCACCGGATGGTTCCAAAATTGAGGTCTATTGGAAATCGACTTGGTGGGGCGGCTATTATTACTATACAGACGCTAACGGCCAGGAAGTTCGTGTTCATAGTAACACTGTGCACTACGAAGAGCAGCGCGACGACATCGGCCACCTCGATCTTGCTTCCGGCTCCAAGCTGGATCTGCTGCCGGACAAGGACGATAAGGTCGATCAGACCGACTGTGTGCTGGTGAGCAAGAATCTGAAGCTGGAGTGGAACTACGATGCCGGAAACCTGGTCAACGGTAAGGACAACCAGCCGGTCGGCCTGGACAGCAAGATCAGCTGGGATGACGAGGGCGGCGAGGGCGACGGCCACTACGAGTATGACCGCGGCAACCCCAACAACTGCCCCGACAAGAGCGCCTACTACAAGCTGACCGGCACCGTTGCCTACGACCCCATCAAGGAGAACGGCAGCATCAAGCTGTATCAGGGTGGCTATGACGGTTGGCACTGGGTCCGTGCAGAAGATCAGGCCATCAATGCCTACCTGAAGGCAACTGGCAGCAACAAGACGGCCGCCAACCTCTCGAAAAAAGAGCGTGATGCCATCGTCGGCACCTACGTTGTGAAGATTGGCACCACTGGCACCAACAGCACCGGTGAGAGCGGCTATCAGGTCTATCTCAAGACCTCTGAGCTGACCGCCTACGGCTATATGACCCGCGATGCCAACACCTGCATCAACAGCACCTACAAGCGGCAGGACGGCACCTGGGGTTACGTCGGCGGCTATGACCTGATGATCTCCAAGCTGACCCAGGTGAGCGAGGGCAAGGTCGTCGGCCAGACGGAATCCACCATCAAGACCATCACCGCCCCGCTGAGCATCCGCAGCTCTCAGGACTTCGCCAACCGCCTTCTGGAGCTGAACAAGCAGACCACCACACATAAAACCAGTGAGAGTGCTACGGCTTACGGCGAAAATACTTCCGGCGGCTTCAACGGTGCCTATACGCAGGATAAGAGCGAAACGGTTACCGGATCCGGTACCGGCAAAGGCCACTACACCACCTTTACCGAGGTGCTGAAGAAACTGTTCTCTGGCAAGGGCGAGACCAGCTACGACACCGGCAGCGTCAGCTACAGCTACCGCACCACGGACAAGGTGAACACCACGCCAGTATCCAAGGAGACCGTGACCACCACCGACGCCCATGTGGACTACAACTATACCTCCATTGAGACCCGCACGGTCACCGTGAACGGCGAAGAGACGGTCATCGTCCCGCCGGTCACCCCGCCGGAAACGCCTGTGGAGGATGAGACCCCGGACGAAGTCGTGACCCCGGAGACCCCCGAGCTGCCGCCCGTGCAGGACGCCACCCCGGATGAGGTCGTCCTCCCGGCTGAGCCCGAGCTGCCCGCCGTGCAGGATGCAACCGCACTGCCGCAGACCGGCGTGAACTGGATGGCCGCTCTGGGCATGGCATTCAGCGGCATGCTGCTGACCATCGCAGGCGCATTCGCCAGCCTCAAGTACAAGGAAAAGCACTGATGCTTTCCCCTTCCAACGTGATCCACGTCAAGTCGTAAACGCATAGAAAGGGCCTCCCCATTCCGGGGAGGCCCTTTCGTGTTGTGTTCGGCTTATGCTTCCGCATCCAGGTACGAGTGCTTGTGCACCAGATTCCCCACGCTCATGTACTCCTTGCGGAAGGAGTAATCCTGATAAAACGGCTTGTTGCGGCCATGCTGACCGGCCACATAGGAGCACATGTTGGCACTGCCCGCCGACACGCCGATGCAGCAGTCGAACTGCACGCCCTCTTCCATGCAGCGGTCCAGCACACCGGCCCCGTAAATGCCCCGCAGGCCGGAACTTCCGGTGCCTGCGGGGCGGCTTTCTGCATTTACGAAACGGGGAAAAGTGCTCAGAGGTCTGCGCCGTTGGAGCGGATGACCTTCTGATACCAGTAGAAGGAATCTTTTTTGCTGCGGGCCAGCGTACCGGTGCCGTCGTCCTGCTTGTCCACATAGACGAAGCCGTACCGCTTGCTCATCTCGCCGGTAGAGGCGGACACCAGGTCGATGCCGCTCCAGGCGATGTACCCCATCAGGTCCACGCCGTCGGACACAGCCTGCTTGACCGCCTCGATGTGACGGCGCAGGTAGTCGATGCGGTAGTCATCGTGGACACTGCCGTCGGGCTCCACCGTGTCGTGGGCACCCAGACCGTTTTCCACCAGGAACAGCGGTTTCTGGTAGCGGTCATACAGCTGGTTCATGGTGATGCGCAGGCCCAGCGGGTCGATGGCCCAGCCCCACTGGCTGGTCTGCAGATAGGGGTTCTTCACCGAGCGCACCACGTTGCCGTCGTTCACGGCCTTGCCCTCCAGGCTGGCCGCCACGCAGCGGCTGGCGTAGTAGCTGAAGGAGATGAAGTCCACGGTGTTCTCCCGCAGCAGGGCGTCATCGCCGGGCTCGGTGTGCAGCTGCACCTGCTTTTCCGCAAACAGCTTGCGGGCGTAGCCGGGGTAGCGGCCCCGCACCTGCACGTCGATGAAGAGCAGGTTTTCCTGCTCCTTCTGCACCGACTCCCAGACGTCCTCCGGGTTGCAGGAGTAGGGGTAGAAGCTGCCGCCGGCCAGCATGCAGCCCACCTGATTGGCGGGGTCGTACTGGTGGGCCAGGCGGGTGGCCGTGGCGCTGGCCAGCAGCACATGGTGGGCCGCCTGATAGATCACCTGACTGCGGTTCTCGCCCTCCTGGAAGGCGATGCCTGCCCCGGAGAAGGGACTGTGCAGCAGGATGTTGATCTCGTTAAAGGTAAGCCAGTAGTGCACAAGGCCGGAGTATTCTTTGAAGCAGGTCTCGGCGTAGCGGGCAAAGCATTCCAGCGTTTTGCGGCTGCGCCAGGAGCCGTACTGCTCCACCAGACCCATGGGGATATCAAAGTGGCACAGGGTGACCAGCGGCTCAATGCCGTACTTCCGGCACTCCTGGAACACATTGCGGTAAAAGGCCACACCCTCCGGGTTGGGGGTCCGTTCATCGCCGTGGGGGTACAGGCGGGACCAGGAGATGGAGGTGCGGAACACCTTCAGCCCCAGCTCTGCCATCAGGGCGATGTCCTCTTTGTAATGGTGGTAGAAGTCCACGCCGGTGTGGCTGGGGTAATACTCCCCTGCCTGCAGCGTTGGGTGGGGCGTGCCGCCCAGCTTGACCTCCATGCGGTGGACACCGTGGGGCATCATGTCGATGTTGCTCAGGCCGCGGCCGCCCTCGTTGTAAGCGCCTTCGGCCTGATTGGCCGCAATGGCAGCACCCCAGAGGAAATTTTCGGGCAGTTTGTAATCAGACATGGGAATCACTCCTCTTCCGGGAGATCCTCAAAGCCGATCACCAGCGTCAGCACAAAGGACAGCACGATGGACAGCACCGAGATGCCGGCGATCCAGGCGATGCTCACGCCGGGGTTGGCCGGGTCGATGAACTGCACGCCGGTGAGCACGCTGGGCGACACCATGGAACGGCTGGCCAGACCTGCCATGCCGGCCAGGCAGCCGCAGACGAAGCCGGTGATCAGGGAAGCGATCAGGGGGCGCTTCAGGCGCACGGCCACGCCGTACAGGGCGGGCTCGGTGGTGCCGGCGATCAGAGCAGAGGAAGCAGCGGCCAGAGCGGTCTGGCGCAGCTCGCTGTTCTTGGTCTTGAAGGCAACGGCCAGGGACACGCCGCCCAGGGACAGGTTTGCACCGATCTCAGAGGGCATAACGGTGCCCTCCATGCCGGTCTCGGAGATGGTCTGCAGGATGGTGGGGGTGAACACGCGGTGCATGCCGGTGATGACCAGCAGGGGCCAGAGGGCGCCCATGATGCCCACAGCCAGGAAGCCCAGCTTAGCCTGCACGAAGTAGACGAAGGCGGAGATGCCCTCGCCGATCATGATGCCGGCCGGGCCGACCACGATGATCGCAATGGGAGCAGCAATGAGGAAGATCAGCATGGGCTTGAGGAAGTTCTTGGTGACAGCCGGGGTGATCTTGTCGATGGCACGCTCAATGTAAGACAGGATCCAGGTCATGCACAGGGCCGGGATGACGGTGTAGGTGTACTTGACGCCCACCACCGGGATGCCCAGGAAGTGTGCGGCGGTATCGCCTACCGTGACAGCCTCCATCATGGTGCGGAAATCCGGGTGCAGCATCAGGCCTGCAATGGCAATGGCGATGAACATATTGGTGTTGAACTTCTTGGAAGCAGAAGCGGCCACCATCACCGGCAGGAAGTAGAAGGCTGCATCACCGATGGTGTTCAGGATCTTGTAGGTCTCACCGTCGGCCGACAACACACCGACCATGCCCAGCAGCATGACCAGCAGCTTGACCATGGAGCCGCCGATGATGGCGGGGATCAACGGGGACATGGTGCCCACGATGGCATCCAGAATGTTGTTGCCCACCTTCTTCAGGGTCAGGGGCTCCTTCTTCTCGCCGCGGGCCACCTGGCTTGCCTCGCCGAAGTCGCCCATCTTGAGCACCTCGTTGTAGGCCTCTTCCACATGGTTGCCAATGATGATCTGGTACTGGCCGCCCTGGTTCACGACGCCCATCACGCCGTCGGTCGCCTTGACGGCTGCGTCGTTGATCTTGCCCTCGTCCTTCACCACGAAGCGAAGGCGGGTCATGCAGTGGGTCACGCTGGCAATGTTCTCCACACCGCCGATGTTCTCCACGATCTTTTTGGAGATCGCAGCATAATCTTTTGCCATGATTGTTTCTCCTTTACCTTTTCAAGTCATCCAATTTCCGGTCGAAGTACTTCTGATGCGTCCATTATAGACGCAGGCAGGTTGTTTGTCAGCAGTTTCTGGGCATAAAAAAACAAGTGCCGTTTTTTCGCACTTGTTTTTTCCAGGTAACACCCTGTTTTTTTATTTTGGACTTTTTTCAGATGGCTGCCGGGCCCTCGGAGGTGTAGCGGTAGAGCTTTTTGCCCAGCCGCTCCACAATGCTCATGGCCGGGAGCTGTGTGGTCACATCGTAGACTCCCAGCCGCTCGTAGGTGACATAATAGGCCAGATTATAGTCCGAGAGTTTTGCGATGGTGCAGTTTTCCGTGTTGGTCACGCTGAGGATCTGGCAGTTCTGCTCCTTGAAGCGCATCACATGGCCGATGGTGTCGCGGGACTCACCGGACACCGAAAACACGATCACCAACGAATTTTCCACGAATCGGCTCTCAGTGGGGTAATGGGGCTCGTCGATGTACAGGCAGAACTTGCCCATGCTGGAAAAATAGCGTGCCCCGTACTTGGCCACAATGCCGGACATGCCGCTGCCTACAAAAAAGATGTGCCGGGCCTGAAAGATGACCCTGGTCAACATGTCCAGCTTCTGCTCAAACTCCGCCGAGCAGGTCTTTTTCAAAAAGTCGATGACCTCCGACACATCGTCCTTGACCGGCGGCTGCTTTGCCTGTTCCAGATGCTGGCGCAGCCGGATCTTGAACTCCGCGTAGCCGTCGCAGCCCGCCTTTTTGCAGAACCGGAGGATGGTGGAGGTAGACACATGGGCGGCATCCGCAAACTCCCGGATGCGCATATAGCACACCTTGTCCGCGTTCCGCACAACATACTTATAAACTTCCAGTTCCAGATCATTCAGGCTGCAGATCATCTCTTCGCTGAACATCGGCCGCCCCTCCCTCGTGGTGGTTTTTGTTCCAGTATACTGTATTTTTTGCCGCGTTACAATTCCCCTGCTCAGAAAAAAGCCGCCGCACGGTGGCAGGGCCGTGCGGCGGCAGAAATATGCTTTGGAGAACCGATCAGATCAGGCTCAGGGCCTCTTCGTCGCCCACGAGGGTGAAGTCGGGGTGCATCTGCAGGATGCTGGCGGGCACTTCCGGGGTGACCGGGCCGAAGAAGGCTTTCTTCACGATCTCGGCCTTGCCGGTGCCGTTGACCACCATCAGCACCTTACGGGCCTGCATAATGGTCTTGATGCCCATGGTGTAGGCCTGCTTGGGCACCAGGTCTACGTTGCCGTCAAAGAAGCGCTTGTTGGCCTCGATGGTCTCCTGGGTCAGGTCCACACAGTGGGTCTCCAGCTCAAAGGCCTCGCCCGGCTCGTTGAAGCCGATGTGGCCGTCGTGGCCGATGCCCAGCAGCTGCAGGTCGATGCCGCCCACGCTGTGGATGATCTGGTTGTACTGGGCGCAGGCTGCGTCCGCATCGGGGTTGGTGCCGTCCGGCAGGTTGATGCGGGCGGGGTTGATGTTGACGTGGTCGAACAGGTGGCGGTGCATGAAGCTCCAGTAGCTTTCCGGGTGGTCCTTGGGCAGGCCGCGGTACTCGTCCAGGTTCACGGTGGTGACCTCCGAGAAATCAATGTCGCCCTTGTTGTACCACTCCACCAGCTGCTGGTAGGCCCCCACCGGGGTGCCGCCGGTGGCCAGACCCAGCACGCAATTGGGCTTCATGATGACCTGTGCGGAAATAATGTTTGCCGCCTTGCGGGACATGTCTGCGTAATCCTTTGCACGAATAATCTTCATCACAAACGACCTCTTTCATCTTTCATCTTTGCTGCGTTCACCGCGCAGCATCGGTTTTGCGCTTCCACGCATTCTATTGCAATTCTACCACAATTCACAGGATGCTGTCCAGCATTCTAGCGCATTCTGACCGAATTTTGCTGTTTTTCAGCCGATTCGTCCAAAATCCGCCGGGCAGAACGCAAAGGACCCCGCCGAAGCGGAGCCATCACACTGGTTGGCAGCGGTTGCACCTCCCCACAAAAAGCCTTCCTGCATTTTCATACGGACATCCTCACTTTCTTCTTATCATGGGCCGTGCCCATTGGAATTCCCGCACCTCTAGTATAGCGGAAAATCACAAAAGAAAAAGAAGATTTTTGGGCTTCTTTGTGCCAAAAAAGACAAAACAGCGCCCCCTGCGCCGTCCGAGACGGTTCAGGGGGCGCTGTCATTGCAGTTCAGGGAATGCTGCGGGGATCAGTCTGCAGACAGATAGTGCATGGCCTTGCGCAGGCGTGCCTCATTTTCTGCGGTGGGCTCCATGAAGGGGCTGTGGAACAGATCCTGGAACAGGTTCTCCATCTTGGGGGAGTTCGGGTCGATGCCGATGTCCTCCAGGGTCAGGGGCATGTTCATGCTGCGCATGAAATCACGGAAGGGTGCCACCTGCTCCGGATGGCCGTTGAAGGCCAGCTGCAGGCAGTCGCCGATGGCCACGATCTCGCCGTGCAGGTAGGGCTTTGCCTCCTGGGTGAAGTGAGTGCGCACCAGCTCGTAGGTCTCGTGGCCCAGAGCGGTCTGGCCAAAGCCCTTGCTCACGCCGCTGACGATGCCGGCCACGGCAACGTTCAGGTAGGCGATATCCTCCACGGCTTTGGTCAGCTTGCCCTCGGCAATGTCATGGCAGGCCTGATGGGCCTCCTTCTCGTAAACATGGTAAGCCATCTCTGCGATGGTGTAAGCGGTGAACAGACCGATGCTCACATCGTCCAGCAGGATCTCGCTGCGGCCGTTCTGGATCTCGATCATCTTGGCCATGCCGTCCATGATGCCGCTGGCTGCGTAGCGCGGGGGCTCCTTGCAGATCACGTCCATGTCCATGACGATGGCGTTGACCTCGTGGTCATAGCGCAGGCTGCCCAGGGAGGCACCCTCGGCAGTGTACATGACGCTCAGCGGGGCAAATGCCGCGCAGGTGGCAATGGAGGTAGGCACCTCCACGATGGGCAGGTCGCCTGCAAAGTGTGCCGTAGCCTTGGCCTGATCCATGATGCGGCCGCCGCCCACGCCCACGATGACCTGGCAGCCAGTGGTCAGGGCCTGCAGAGCGTGCTCCTTGGCGCGCTCGTAGGTGTTCTGATCCGGATACAGCGAGAGTTCAAACTCCACACCGGCATCCTTCAGGCTCTTTTCTGCCTTGCCTTCGGTGGCTGCCCAGGCGCGGGGGCCGGCAATGACCAGGGCCTTTTTGCCCAGACGTGCCACCTCGCCGCCCAGCAGGTTCAGGGCCCCTGCTTCCTGCAGGTAACGGCCAGCGCCGAACTTATAGGCGTTATCCAGTTTGATATCGGCCAGACTTCTTGCTTCTGCCATAGTTTTTACACTCCTTACTCCATGTAAGCACCCTTCATGGCACTGACTGCGTGCTGACTATACAGCTTCAGCAGGCCATGGGTGTATTTGCTTGTAAAACCTTTCCAGTTGGCTTTGCGTTCTGCCAGAATGGCGTCCATTTCTTCGGGGGTCTTGTGCTCGCCCTTCACACCGGTGATCTCCAGGCGGCGGGCCTCCACGTCCAGTTCAATGATATCGCCCTCTTCCACCAGTGCGATGGGGCCGCCGGCGGCGGCTTCAGGGCTGACATGGCCGATGACCGGGCCACGGCTGGCACCAGAGAAGCGGCCGTCGGTGATCAGGGCCACGCTGGAGGCCAGGGCCGGGTCGGAGCAGATGGCTTCGCCGGTGTAGAACATCTCCGGCATACCGCTGCCGCGGGGGCCTTCGTAGCGGATGAACACGGCATCGCCCGGGTGGATGCGGCCGTGGAGGATGGCGTCGATGGCGTCCTCCTCACAGTCGAAGGGGCGGGCGGTCAGGGTCGCCTTGAACATGGCCTTGGGGCAGGCGGTGTGCTTGATGACACAGCCTTCCGGGGCCAGGTTGCCACGCAGGATGGCGATGGAACCGTTGGTGCCGATGGGCTCGTCGAAGCTGCGGATGATGTCGGTGCGCTTGATCTCGCGGCCGATCTTCTTGCTCTTCTCGGCCAGCAGGGCATCGCAGTGCTCGTAGAAGCCGTTCTTCTTCAGCTCCTCCAGATTCTCGCCCAGGGTCTTGCCGGTAACGGTCTTGGCATCCAGATGCAGCATGGACTTGATCTCTTCCATGATGCGGGGCACGCCGCCTGCATAGTAGAAATACTGTGCAGGCCAGTCGCCTGCGGGACGGATGTTCAGCAGGTAGTGTGCGCCGCGGTGCATCCGGTCAAAGGTGTCGGCGTCGATCTCGAAGCCGAACTCGTGGGCAATGGCGGGGATGTGCATCAGGGCATTGGTGGAGCCGGAAATGGCCGCATGGACCATGATGGCGTTCTCAAAGCTGCGCATATCCACGATATCGCCTGCGGTGACACCGGCTTCCACCAGCTTCATCAGCTGTGCACCGGCGTCGTAGGCAGCCTGCTTCAGCTCGGGGGCAGTGGCCGGCATCAAAGCGGTGCCGGGCAGCATCAGGCCCAGAGCCTCGGCCATAACCTGCATGGTGGAGGCAGTGCCCATAAAGGAGCAGGCGCCGCAGCTGGGGCAGGCGTGCTGCTTGTAGTAGGTCAGCTGCTCGGCCGGGATCTCGCCGCGCTCGTACTGTGCGCTGAACTTGCCGATCTGCTCCAGGGTGAGCAGCTCGTTGATGGCACAGCCGGGGTCGTTCTCGGTGTACTTGGCGGGCAGGTCGTATGCCTCCATGACACCGCCGGTGACCACGATGGCTGCCATCATGTCCTTCATGCGGCCGATGCTCATGAGCATGGCGGGCATGGCCTTGTCGCAGCTGGAAATGAACACACCGCCGTCAAAGGTGGTGGCGTTGGCCTGTGCTTCCACCAGGTTGGTGATGGCTTCGCGGTGGGCCAGCGAGTAGTTGATGCCGTCATGGCCCTGTGCCATGCCGTCGCACATGTCGGTGGCAAAATACCGGGCAGCCTTGCCGCCGTGGTCGTTCACGCCGCGGACAGCCTCTTCCACAAAGATATTCAGGTGGCCGGAGCCCGGATGGCTGTTGCCGTAGGTGCTCTCCACCATGATCTGGGGCTTGCTCAGGTCATCGACCGTCCAGCCCATGCCCATGCGCAGAGGGTCCATCTCAGGGGACAGGGAACGGACCTGCTGACTTTTCAGAATCATATTCAACTCCTTATAAAACTCTCAGATACTCTCTCACAGGGTCAGGCGACGGTCACGCGCAGCGACCTTCCACCAGCCTGTGACCTTGCCGTTTTCCACCACCGGGACCGCCGGGTACAGGGCGCTGGTGGGGCAGACGTGAGTCGGGATGGCAAACAGCTCGGTCCCGATGGGCGGGATGTCGGCGATGTGCTCTTCCGGCACACGCACCACCCAGTGCTCCTCGTTCTGGATCACGGTGCGGGCATACTCCATGCCCACGATCTCCGCGCGCTCCGGCTGGGGATCGGTGGCCACGGCCTTGCAGCCCAGATCCAGCGTGAAGGTGTCGCGGCTGGGGCGGCTCACCACGCGGGTGAGCAGGGCGGCAGCCGGGGTGAACTTCAGATCCGGGTAGGCCTTGCGGTACCCAGCGTCCTGGATCACGCAGGTGCCGGGGCTCAAAAACTCTCCGGTCATCTCGGCGTGCACCGGGAAGGACGGGGTGCCGCCCATGATCAGGATCTCGCAGCAGATGCCGTCTGCCTTCAGGCGGGCCTTGATCTCCTCGATCTGCTTGTCCACGGGTGCGGTGGCCGCTTCGCGCTCCTGCACGCTGCTCTCGTGGCGGTGGCCGTCGTAGCAGTGCATGCCGCGCATGACGATGCCGGGCAGGGTGTTCCACTCCCGGTACATCGCTTCCACTTTATCCAGCGGCACACCGGTGCGGTGCTGGCCCATGTCCACATCCATCAGCACATTGGCCTTGCAGGTCTGGCCCAGCTTGCGGATCTGCTCCGTGTCATCGCCGATGGCAAAGAACTCCACCTCCGGGAAGGCGGCCTGCAGCGCGGCAAAGCGCTTGATGTTGGGGCCCACCAGCGGGTACGCCAGAGTCAGGTGCTTCGCACCGGCCTTGGCGGCCATTTCAGCCTCGGCGATGGTGGCGCACTTGAAGCGGTCGATGCCCGCCTCGATCTGCATTTGGACCACCTCGGCCATCTTGTGGGTCTTGATGTGGGGCCACAGGCGGGCAGCGCCGCCTGCAATGTCGATCATCTTGCGGATATTCTCGCGGATGATCGCCGGGTAATAGACCAGCTGCGGGCTTACGATGTCCTGCTGACCCTCAAAGGTATAGAGGTTGTCGTTGATCTTATTCATACTCCACCAGCATCTCGATCTCGACCGCGATGTTGCCCGGGCAGGAATTGGTGCCCATGGCGGTGCGGGCGGGCAGACCCTTCTCCTCGCCGAACAGCTCGAACAGCAGGTTGGAGCCGCCGTTGATGACCTGCGGCTGCTGTGCAAAATCATCGGTGCAGTTGACAAAGCCCAGGACCTTGACGCAGCGCTTGATGCGGTTCAGGTCGCCCAGCTTGGCGTCCAGATTGGCCAGCAGGTTCAGCATGCAGTTGTAAGCAGCCTTCTGGCCCTGCTCCAGGGTCAGGTCGCCGCCGACCTTGCCCACGATGTTGTGGCCGTCGCCGATGTCAGGGCCGCAGCCGCTGCAGTACAGCAGATGATCGCCGAACTCCATGACCGGAGTGTAGACGCCGCCCTTCGGCGGGGGTGCGGGCAGGGTGATGTTCATTTCCTTGAGCTTATCGTAGACATTTGCCATAAGAAAAACCTCTCTTCTTTTTCTCTGACGCAGCCGAAACGGGGGCTGCTGCCGGTTGAAAGATGTTCCGCAGCCGGTGTGCGCCGACTGTGAAGCGACTTGTTTATATTCCCAACAGCGTGCTGCCCAGGCTCAGCACCAGGGGCACGCTGATCAGGATACTGAGGGTGGAATGTGCAACGGCCTGGCTGGCCAGCTCCCCTTCGGTGTCGTACTGCTTTGCCAGCACGGCCGTCAGGCTGCCTGCCGGGCAGGATGCCAGAATCAGGATCGCCATGCACAGGGTGCGGTCCAGCGGCAGGAAGTACAGCGCCGCCAGGAAGCCCAGCGGGAACACGACGCACCGCAGGGCCGTGATGAGCCACACCATGGGGTTCGTGACCAGCTTTTTCAGGTCACTGCGGGCCAGCATGCCGCCGGCGATCATGAGGGCCAGCGGCGTGGTGGTGTTGCCCACCGCCTTGCAGAAGCTGTCCAGAATGGCGGGCAGCCGCAGGCCGGTCACCAGCATGACCACCATGATGGCGGTGGTGATGTTGGTGGGGGTAAGGAATGCTTTGATGCTCACCTTGGCTTCCGGGTCGAACAGGTGCTGTACATAAGTAAAGAACAGGATGTTGTAGGCCATGATGCCGGCGGCACCGTACAGGGCACCCGCCTCGCTGCCCAGCAGGGCGCTGATGAGTGGGATGCCGATGAAGGCGCTGTTGGGCATGACGGCGGCACCCACCAGCACGGCCTTCTGGCCGCGGGTCAGGTGCATGGCCCTGCTCAGCACAAGGCAGATGCCGATGGTGAGGATGTAGAAGATCTCCAGCACCACATAGCCTTTGAGCATGCCGGCCACGGCCTCGCGGCCGCCGTCGATGCTGGCACTGGCCAGCAGGGTGCAGGGCAGGGTGACCGACATGACCAGGTTGGACAGGAACTTGCTGTTCCTGTCATCCATGATGCCCAGTTTGGTCACGGCTGCACCGGTGCCGATCTCCAGAAAGATGATCAGGATCTGCTGCAGAAGGATCGCGATCGACATGGCAGCTCCTTACACCGTCAGCACCATACCGGCACCGGTCGTGGTGCGCCGGTCGTGGTCAATGGCGACCTGGCCGTTGACGATGCACCAGTCCAGACCGGTGGCCTTCTGGGCAGGATTCGTGAAGGTGGCATGATCCGTGAACTTCTTCGGATCGAATACCAGTATATCAGCATAGTTGCCTTTCTGCAAGCTCCCTCGTCCTACCAATCCCATTCTTGCGGCGGGCTGGCTGGTCATCCGGCGGATGGCCTCCTGCATCGTGTAGATGCCGCGCTCGGCCACATACTCCCGCAGCACCTTGGGGAAGGCACCGAACATGCGGGGGTGGGGCGTGTCGGTCTTGGCATAGATGGCATCGGAGATGATATTGGACCAGGGCAGACGCGCCACCGTATCAATATCATCCTGGCTCATGGACATATTGATGATGGCAGTCTTACCGTCCTCGCTGTGCATCAGGTAGGCGGCCAGTGCAGCGGCGTCCTCAAAGCCGAATTTCTCGGCAGCCTCCGTCACCCGCATGCCCAGGAACTTCTCGTTTTCGGGGCAGACCACGCCGCTGATGATGATGCGGTCCCAGCCCAGCGTGATGCAGAAGTTGTCCCAGTCGTCGTACAACACGCTGCTGGTACGGCGGAACTCCTCCACACCTTCGGGGGTGCCCAGTTTTTCCAGTGCACGGGTCATGTTGCCGGCCACGAACACCGGGGGCAGCATGGTGGTCAGGGCCGTGCTGCCGCCCTCGTAGGGGTAGAAGTCCACGGTCACGTCCATGCCCTCGGCGCGGGCGGCTTCGATGTCGGCAATGGCTGTGTGGATGTCCTTGCCCCAGTTCTTCATGCCGCAGCTCTTGAAGTGGCTGATCTCCAGGGCACAGCCCACGCGGCGGGCGATCTCGATCACCTCGCGCACGCTCTGCACCATGCTGTCGCCCTCACCGCGGATGTGGGTGGTGATCACACGGTGGTAGCGGCCCACCGGCTCCAGAATGTAGGCAAATTCATCGGTGGAGGAGTAGCACTCCGGCAGGTACATGATGCCCAGCGACACACCGGGAGCACCGGCGGCCATGGCGTCCTCGATCAGAGCACGGGCGTCGTCCAGCTCCTGCTGGGTGTAGGGAGTGTCGGCAAAGCCCTTGACGCAGATCTTGACGGTGCCGGTACCGATCATGGCGGCAACATTCAGGGGCAGGTCGGCCTTGTGCAGGGCAGCCAGATAATCACGGTAGGTGTGGGGGCCGTCCAGGCCGATGGGGCCCATGACGGCTTCTTCAAAGGAATAATACTCCTTTGCCGCCTCGTCCGATTCCGGCCGGGGGGTCATGCTGATGCCGCAGTTGCCTGCCACTGCCGTGGTAATGCCCTGGGCCAGCTCCACCTCGCCAAAGTGCGGGTCGTTGAGGGGCTTTGCGTCGTGGTGACGGTGGATATCCACAAACCCCGGGGTCACCACCTTGCCGGTGGCGTCGATGACCTGGTCTGCCGGCTCCGTGATGCCCGGAGCGATCTGGGCAATACGGTCGTCCTGCACCAGCAGGTCTGCCTGGTAGGGCTGGCCCCCCAGGCCGTCGTATATAGTGCCGTTCTGGATCAAAATACGTTTCATGATAAGTTCCCTCTTGCTATGAATTTGCCCTGCGGCAAGGCGACCCTGCCGCAAACGATGAAAGGGGCAAGGGCGTATGCCCTCGCCCCTTTCGGAGAAACAGATTTACAGTTTGCCGGCTCAATAGATCTTACAGATCTTCTTCTTCCTCAGCAGCAGCCTCAGCAGCAGCGACCTTTTCCACGACAGTGCCGCGGCGGTCGTCCATAACGTGCTTCAGGCGCACATCGTCGGGAGTGGTGTCAGCAGGGAACATGAGAGAGACCACAATGCCGAACACCAGAGAAATGATGGTAGCAGGCACAGCCGGACCACCCATGGTGGCGTTGATCCAGTTCTTGAAGGAAGGCAGCACCAGGATCAGCACGCCCAGCAGAGTGCCGGAGCCGATGCAGGCCAGACCGCCCTGCCAGTTGACACGCTTCCAGAAGCGGCCCAGCAGCATAGCCACAGCCACGCCGGGCAGGAAGGCGCCCACGATGGTGGAGATGTAGCCGATAACGTCGTTGACGAACAGGGTGATGAAGAAGGCAGCGCCCAGGGTGCAGATCAGAGCGATACGGCTGTACTTGGCGTAATCCTCTTCCTTGATGGTCTTGCCGGTGACGCTGGGGTACACGTCGGTCAGCAGGATGGTAACGCCGGAGATGGCGTCGGAGTCACCGGAGGACATGGTAGCGGACAGGCCGCAGATCATGAACATCATGCCGATGATCGGGGGCAGTGCGTTGGTAGCCATGTAAGCAAAGGCGTAGTCGCCGCTGGCCAGGGTGTCACCATTCATGGTGGCGATGGTGAAGCAGCTCATGCCGATGATGGCGGTAACAAAGCTCCAGCCGAACAGCAGGATGCCCTGGCCCAGGAAGGCCTTGCGAGCAGTCTTTTCGTCCTTGGAGGTGTAGATACGGGTACGATGGGTGGGGGTACCGATAACGCCCATGGCTGTGGACAACACCAGTGCTATGGCAGCCATGACACCGTAGGAGCCCAGGCCGTAGAAGGTCATTGCGCCGGGCTTGCCAGCAGCGGTGAAGGTATCCACCACGTTCTGATAGCCGCCTGCCAGGGGGATGGCACGGATAGCGATGGTCAGGAAGCCGATGAGGATGGCGATGAACTGGACAGCGTCGGTGGTAACAACGGCCATGTAGCCGCCGATGAACACGTAGATGCCGAAGCCCAGAACGGTGATGATCTTACAGGTAACGTCCGGCAGCTGGGTGACGTAAGCCAGGTACTTGGCACCGCCGTTCAGGTGGTTGCCCAGCCAGATGATCTCGATGACGAACATCATGAAGCCCATGACCTGGCGGATGATCTTTTTGCCGCCGTAGTAATACTGTGCTTCCTCAGACATGGTCAGGAAGCCCTTGTTCTTTGCCTTGGTGAACAGCAGCATGGAAAGGATACCTGCCGATGCGCCCAGGCCGTAGATGGCGCCGCCCCAGCCGTGGTTGAAGCCGTTGCCGATGGCACCCATGGAAGAACCGGTGCCGATCATGGTAGCACCCACGGTGCAGAAGATCAGGAAGAAGCCGAGGTTGCCGCCGCCGGTCAGGAAGCTGCTGCCCTCATTTTTGCCGCGGCTGGTGATCCAGCCCACAAAGATCATAAAGCAGATCCATGCGATAAAGCCGCCAATAAACAATGGGATGTATTTGGGATCCAACATAGTTTCATTTCCTCCTTAGAATCATTTTCCTCAGCCCGGCGCAGGGTCCGCTCGGGCCGATATGGCTGTCAAACATTTCCCCGCTGCGGGCCGGCACCGTGGGGTCGTTGTCCGACAACAACTTCGCTGTCCTAGATTTACCAATTTTCTTTCCATCCGTCAATAGTTTTTTAACATTTTCTGCACAAATATGGATTTTCGGCGCATGTTATAATTTTTTGTTCCTCGTCTTGTCATTTCCACGAAAAGCAAACTGCCCCTTGCAGTCTATTTTCCGGTGTCGTATACTGAAATTGGAGCAGGGATTTACAGAAAAAATTACAAGTTCCCTTTAAAAGCAACGATGTTGCGCTTATTTTTAATCGTTTGCAATTTATTAAGTTGTCCGACAATGCCGTCGCAGGCCCCAAAAGTGTCTGCATCCCGTGCAAAAGGCAACGATCGGCGGCGCTCCGGCCGCCGAAAAAAGGGCGGACGGCCTGCAGTTTTCAGCCGTCCGAACCAGAAAGCGCACAATTTTTGTTCAGATATCGGAACGCAAGTCCCAATATAGCCCGATATCCGAACACATCCGGTGTTTTCAGGATTCCTGTGCGGAACACATCGGAACACTTTCGTCGTTTTCCCGACCTGGTCCGAATGCCTCTCAGAGGCCCTATATATAAGGAAAGGAAGTGAGACCCATGCCTTCCGGAGATGCCCACCGTTCCCTGGCCCGGGCCCTGGATATTCTGGAGCTGTGCAGCCTGAACGGCAGCGGTTACACCCTGACCCAGCTGTCGCAGCATCTGGGCATTGCCAAAGGCAGCATCTCCCCGCTGCTGCACACCCTGCGGGACCGCGGCTACCTGACCCTGGACGACCAGGATCATCACTACCGCATCGGCCGCATGGCGTTCCGCATTGGGAACACCTATCTGGACGAAGCCAGCGCCCTGCGGGAGATCCACCGCCTGATGCACGACATCGTGACGGCCTGCCACGAGACATGCCACCTCGGCAGCCTGAAAAACGGGGATGTCTATTACCTCAAAAAGGTGGAGACCCCGCTGCGCAGCCGTACCGTCACGGTGGAGGGCCGCAGCCTGCCGGCCTACGCCACCGGCGTGGGCAAGGCTCTGCTGGCCGACTACCAGCTGCCCCAGCTCAAGGCCCTGTATTACGATGGCTTGTACCCGCTGACCGAGCACACCATCACCGACTTCCGCCTCCTGGCCGACCAGCTGGCCGAGATCCGGGCCAGCGGCTTTGCCTACGAGTGTGAGGAGAGCACCCGGGGCATCCGCTGCATCGGCGTGCCGCTGCGCAAAAGCGGCAAAGTGGTGGCCGCGCTGAGCGTTGCCTTCCCGCTGGAGCGCTACAGCGACGCTGCCGCCGCCAGCGCCCGGCAGGCGCTGGACGAAGCCCGGCGTCAGATCGAACGAATGCTTTGCAGCGTAGAGCTGCAATTCTGAGCCTTACTTATAAGAAAAGGAGTGTTTTTATGCCACAGTTGATCACCATCGGCGAAACCATGGCCGCCTTCACCCCGGACAGCGTGGGTGCCCTGCGCTATGTGCAGAACTTCGGCATCCGCACCGCCGGTGCCGAGAGCAATGTAGCCGTGGGTCTGGCAAAGCTGGGCCTGGAGGCCGCCTGGGTCAGCCGCCTGGGCACCGACGAGTTTGGCTGCTTTATCCGCAACCAGCTCCGTGCCGAGGGCGTGGACTGTTCCCGCGTCATCTACGACCCCGACCACCGCACCGGCATCATGTTCAAGGAGACCGGCGTGGGCGAGACCAAAGTGTTCTACTACCGTGAGAACAGCGCCGCCAGCCACCTGTGCCCCGAGGACGTGACCCCCGCCCTGCTGGACGGCGTGAAGGTGCTGCACATGAGCGGCATCACCCCCGTGCTGAGCGAGAGCTGCCTGGCCATGACCAAAGCCGCCTTTGCTCTGGCCAAGGAGAAAGGCGTTGCCATCAGCTTTGACCCCAACATCCGCCGCAAGCTGTGGCGTGGGCAGGACTACGCCCCCCTGATCCGGGAGCTGACCCTGCAGAGCGAGATCGTGCTGCTGGGCCTGGACGAGGCCGACGCCCTGTTCGGCCTGCGCGACCCGGATGCCATCTTCGATCTGCTGTTCCGCGACGGCTGCGCACAGTATGTGGCCATCAAGGACGGCGGCAACGGTGCCTGGGTGGCCGACAAGACCACCCGCGAAAAGCTGCCGCCCTACCCCTGTAAGCCCATTGAGCCCATCGGCGCCGGTGACGGCTTCAATGCCGGCTTCCTGGCCGGCATCCTGCAGGGCCGCGATGTGGTCACCGCAGGCCGCATGGGTGCCATCTGCGGCGCCCTGGCCACCCAGACCCCGGGCGACGTGGAGGGCTACCCCGACGCCGCCCAGATGGAAGCTGCCCTCACCGGCGCTGCCATCACCTACCGCTGATCCGCTGAAACCACCGGTTTCATTTTTTGCCGAAAGGAGTTTTTTGTATGGACACTTACGATCTGGTTTCCAAGCATCCGCTGCTGGCCATCCTGCGCAACGTTCCGCTGGAAAAGACCATTGATTACGCCGAGGCCGCCGTGCAGGGCGGTGCCCCCTTCTTTGAGGTGGCACTGAATAGCCCCCACGCCCTGGAGCAGATCACGATGCTGCGCACCCATTTCGGGGACCGCTGCACCGTGGGTGCCGGCACCGCCATCACCGTGGAGCGCTGCAAAGCCGCACTGGACGCCGGTGCACAGTTCCTTCTGACCCCCGGCACCCCGCTGGATGTGTTCAGCTACTGCGCCGAGAACGACATCGCCCTGCTGCCCGGCGTGCTGACCCCCACCGACGTGGCCACCAGCCTGCAGTTCGGCTACAAGACCATGAAGCTGTTCCCGGCCGGCAGCATGCCCCGCCACTACGTCAAGGACCTGCAGGGCCCCTTTGACGGCACCAACTACATGGCCATCGGCGGCGTGAGCCCCGCCAACATCCGCGAGTTCTTTGACGCCGGCTGCATCAGCGTGGGCCTGGCCTCCAGCCTGATGCCCAAGGACGCCGTGGCCGCCAACGACTGGGAAGCCTGCGCCGCCTACGTCCGCGGCATGGTGGACCAGATCCAGCGCTGAGTTTTTACAGAACGTCCATATCATAACAGAAAAAACAGAAAGGAATCCATCCCATGAAGATCGTTGAAGTTAACACCTATACCGTCCGTCCCCGCTGGGGCTTTGTTGAGATCGTGACCGACGAGGGCCTGACCGGCTGGGGCGAGCCCGTGCTGGAAGGCCACTGCGCCACCGTTCTGGCCTGTGTCCAGGAGATGAAGCCCTACCTCATCGGCAAGGACCCCATGCGCATTGAGGACTTTTCCGCTGTGCTGTACCGCGCCGGGTTCTACCGCGGCGGCGGCGTGCTCATGAGCGCCATTGCCGGCATTGATCAGGCCCTGTGGGATATCAAGGGCAAGTTCTTCAACGCCCCGGTCTACCAGCTCATGGGCGGTGCCTGCCGCGACAACATGCGCGTGTACAGCTGGATCGGCGGCGACCGCCCCAACGACGTGGGCGCTGCTGCTCTGGAGCGCAAGAATGCCGGCTTTACCGCCATCAAGATGAACGCCACCGAAGAGCTGCAGATGATCGACACCTACGACAAGGTGGACGCCGTTCTGGAGCGCGTGGCCGCCATCCGGGAGAGCTGCGGCAAGTATTTCGGCATCGCCATCGACTTCCACGGCCGTGTGCACAAGCCCATGGCAAAGGTCCTGGCCAAGAAGCTGGAAGAGTTCGACCCCATGTTCATCGAGGAGCCCGTCCTGTGCGAGAACATGGAGGTATTCAAGGAGATCGCCGCTGCCTGCAATGTGCCCATTGCCACCGGCGAGCGTCTGTTCACCAAGTATGACTTCAAGCGCCTGCTGCAGGCCGGCGGCGTGGACATCATCCAGCCCGACCTGAGCCACGCCGGCGGCCTGACCGAGGTCAAGAAGATCGCCTCCATGGCCGAAGCCTACGACGTTGCCCTGGCCCCCCACTGCCCGCTGGGCCCCATCGCTCTGGCCAGCTGCCTGAACGTGGACGCCACCTGCTACAACGCCGTGATCCAGGAGCAGAGCATCGGCATCCACTACAACGTGGGCAAGAGCGTGCTGGACTATGTCAAGAACCAGGACGACTTCAAGTTCGTGGACGGCCGCGTGCAGCTGCCCGTCCGTCCCGGTCTGGGCGTGGACGTCAACAAGGAACTGGTGCTGGAGGAGAACAAGACCCCGCACGAGTGGAAGAACCCCGTCTGGCGTCACAAGGACGGCAGCGTTGCCGAGTGGTAATGCATCCCGCCGCCTGAGTTAACACAGAAAAACAGCCCGCATGGCAGGAGCATCGTGCTCCGTCATGCGGGCTGTTTGCGTTCGATTTACTCTTTTTCTTCCGGTTCTTCGGGCTTGGTCAGCTCCTTGAGCTGCAGCACCCATTCCGGCACTTTGGGAGCAAGGGGCGGTTCACCGCTGCGGGCGCGGTGCATCTTCCGGTACAGGTCGCGGTTGTAGGAAAGGTGCAGGGTCATGGCATCCCGTGCCCAGGTGCTGTCGCCGCACTTGATGGCCTCCAGTACAGCCTTGTGGGTGTCCAGGGTCTCCTGCAGCAGAGTGCGGTGGGTACCCTCGGTGAACACCTCCACCGACGCCGTGATGATGGGAGCCAGCTGGGGAGCCACCAGATTGCCGCTGGCGCGGGCAATGGTCCGGTGGAACTTCATATCCTCGTCCAGATAGTCCTGCCCATGCAGGATGTGGTATTCCATGAGGTTGTACAGCGATTCCATCTCGGCGATGTCCTCCGGGGTGGCATGGCGCGCCGCCAGCGCGGCAATGGCCGGCTCGATGATGTTACGCACCTCCAGCAGGTCGAAGGCCAGACGCTCCTTGTCCTCAATGAAATCCAACCCCAGCGGGTCATCCGCCAGGCCGGGCTGGTCGGTCACAAAAGAGCCCGCGCCGTGGCGCACGGTCAGAATGTTCTGTGACTCCAGCCGCTTGATGGCCTCGCGCACAGTACTGCGTGCCACACCCATCTCGCGGGCAAGCGCTGTTTCAGTGGGCAGCTTGTCGCCGCTCTTCAGTTTTTCTTCCAGAATGTAGTCCTTGATCCGCTGTGCAACCTGTTCGGCCAGCGGTCGGCTGGAATCGTACCCCGCAGTCTCCATAAAAACCTCTTCCTTTGGCGTTTTGCTCTGTTCTATCTTTCATTATACCGGAAATTTCTGGCAGTGTAAAGCAACGCCGTGCAGAAACCTTCGCTCCGGCAGCAAAGGTTTTTGTTTTATGCAAAAGCGGCCGGTGTTTCCCGCACCGGCCGCTTTGTGTTATACTGAACAGGTCACAGGGGCAGCTCCAGCTGACGGCAGTAGTCCACGATGTGGTGGAACATCTGCTCCACGGCGGGAGCCATGGAGGCCGGGCGCTGCACGGCCAAGCCCACCACGCGGTACTCCTCCGGCTCGATGGGATACACCTTGACGGCGGCCTTGCAGTCCCGCAGCAGCATCTGCGGCATGATGGAGATGCCCAGTCCGGCCTCCACCATGGCGATGTTGGACTGGTCGTCGATGACATGGCAGCGGCGCTCGGTGCCGATCTTATATTTTTTCAGGAACTGGCGCATTTCAGCATCGGTGGCATCGCACTGCACAACGAAGCTTTGGCCGTTCATCAGGGCGGGAGTCATCACGCCGTTTTCCGGTTCGGGCCAGTCCTGCGGCACGATGCACAGCAGCGGCTCACGGAACAGCTCGGTGAGGTTGAACTCTTCACGGCAGGTGGAGGAAAGGAACGCGATATCCACCTGACCGGTTCGCAGCCATTCCTTCACATCGTCGTAGGTGCCCTGATACACCTCGATCTCGATCTGCGGGTAGTGGGTCATAAAGCTTTTGAGCAGGCCCGGCAGCAGCGAAGCACACACCGAGTTGAATACGCCCAGCTTCACCTTGCCCTTTTCCAGGCCGTTCAGGCGGGCGATGCTCTGCTTGAGGGCCTCGTCGCTGTTGAGCACATCGCGAATAGAGGGGTACAGGGATGCGCCGTAGCTGGTCATAGATACGCCGTTCTTGCCGCGGTTGAACAGAGCAAAGCCCAGCTCCTCCTCCATTACGGCAATGGCGTGACTGATGGCCGATGGGGTCAGGTGCAGCTGCTGTGCCGCCTTGTTGAAGCTGCCCTGCCGGGCCACGGCATCAAAAATCTCGTAGGAAAAAAGCGTCATGCCCAAAGCCTCCTTCCGTTTTTACTGGTTCGGAGACGCCCGATTCTCTGTGAATCTTTTTCATCTTTCATTTGAGATAGTTCAATTATCTTCTTGATTGTACTATCCCGCGCCTTTTCTGTCAAGCATTTTTGCCCGATTTATGCGCCTTTCCGGCGTATTTTGTCAAGGATGACGCAGGAGCCTGCCAGCCTGCGCCGTATCATAAAAAAAGCACAAAAAGTAGATTTTTTATCAAGTGAGGGATTCCTTATGACCGAGACTGCCAAAGCCCCTGTCCGCTGTGGACTCAGCGGCACAGCGCTCAAATACATCGCCTGCATCACCATGCTCATTGATCACATCGGCGCTTCCTGCATCGAAGCCGGTATCCTGCTGCCGGCCCTCGCCGCCGGTGCTGCCAGCTGCGGTGGCATCCCGGTCAGCACCCTGCTGGCGGCAGACCGTGTGCTGCGGTATATCGGGCGGCTGGCCTTTCCCATCTTCTGCTTTCTGGCCGTGGAGGGCTTTCTGCACACCCACGATGTAAAAAAATACGTCCGGCGGCTTCTGCGGTTCGGCCTTCTGAGCGAGGTGCCTTTTGACCTTGCCTTTTTCCGCACACCGTTCGCCCCGCAGCACCAGAACGTTTACTGGACGCTGGCGCTGGGCGTGCTGGCTATGGCAGGGCTCAAGCGCTTTGAAAAGGAAAACGGCCTGCCCGGCTGGCAGGGGCTTGTGTGGGCGGGCGGGTGCGCCGCGCTGGCGCTGGCTGCCAATACCGACTACAGCGCCAGTGGCGTGCTGATCATCTGCGCCTTATACCTCACCCGCGCAGACCGCAAGCGGCAGTGCCTTGTGGGCGCAGTGCTGTTTTTATTCGAGCTCACCGCTCCGCTGGCCTTTGTGCTGGTCTGGTTCTATAACGGACAGCGCGGTGCGTGCAGTCCGCTGCAAAAAAAGGCCTTTTACTGGTTCTACCCGGTGCATCTGGCCCTGCTGGCCTGCATCACCAACCTGCTGCTGTGACGCGGAAAAGGGCACCGGCCTTTCAAAAGCCGGTGCCCCTTCTTTTTTGCGTGCAAAAATGGAAAAAGCCCGGTGATCTCAATGGATCATCGAGCTTTTTCTTGGCGGAGTAGGAGGGATTTGAACCCTCGCGCCGTTGTTTAGACGACCTACGCCCTTAGCAGGGGCGCCTCTTCGACCTCTTGAGTACTACTCCAGAGCAAAGTGTGTTACACTTATTCAATAAAAAATGGCGGAGAGAGTGGGATTCGAACCCACGGTACGTTGCCGTACGGCAGTTTTCAAGACTGCTTCCTTAAACCACTCGGACATCTCTCCTTGTGGACACTCGCCTTACGCCGTGTCGAATGCCTATTTAATTTACCAGATTTGCCGCGTGCTGTCAAGCCTTTCTGCAAATTTTTTCAGGATGGTGGGAAAAGCCGCCGTCACCCACAACCTTTTTTTGCTCCGCTTGCAGAAAGCTCTTTACAGAAACACCTTTTTGTTGTATAATAAAACCATCAAAAGAATCCCCCCTCTGGATGTAAAGGAGAATTACCATGTCGTTTTCAGAGCTATTGAAGCAGTGCCGCAAAAAACAGGGCGTGAGCCAGGCAGAACTCGCCGCAAAGCTCGGCGTGACCCAGCAGGCCGTCGGCAAGTGGGAAAGCGGCAAATCCTCCCCCGACCCCTCCACGGTGGCCCGCATCGCGGAGCTGCTGAACACCACGGCAGACTATCTGCTGGGGCTGTACCGCCCGGTGAGCAACGTGTCCGCCCCGGAAGAGCGCTTCTTTGGCAGCTATTCCGAGAGCTTGATCCCGGTGATCGGCACCGTGAAGGCCGGTTACGGTGCTCTGGCCTTTGAGGAAGACTACGGGCAGGAGTATGCCCGCGTGAAGGATCCCTCCAACTATTTCTATCTGGTGGTGCGCGGTGACAGCATGGAGCCCCGCATCCAGGACGGTGACCTGGCCCTGGTGCACAAGCAGGACACGCTGGAAAACGGCGACCTGGGCGTGCTGATCTACGGCGACGAGGGCGAGGGCACCCTGAAGCGCTACATCCAGCGTGGCAACTGTGTGGTGCTGCAGCCCTTCAACCCCGCCTACAACGAACTGGTGATCAAGGGCGAGGACCTGAACCACCTGCACATCGCCGGCCGCGTGGTGGAGACCAAGGCCAAGTGGTAAATCTTCTATTTTAAAATGGCCTCCGTTTCACTCTGGCCATATTCAGCGGAAAATTTGTTTTTTATTTCGTGTTTGTCGTGGCCTGCGGGCCACTCCAAACACATTTTCACGAAAAGAGCGAGCAAACAGGTTTTCTGCATGCACCTGTTTTTTGAATCAAAAGCCATTTGCAGTTTTGCGTATGGCTTTTTCTTTTATACTCTTTTTTCCGTTCGGGGGTGCATTTTTATGGAACAGACACTCATGGATAAGCTGACCATTCTGGCCGACAGCGCCAAATACGACGTAGCCTGCACCTCCAGCGGGGCTTCCCGCACGGCGCGGGCCGGAACCGTGGGCAGCTGCTATGCACCGGGGTGCTGCCACGCCTTTACCGCCGACGGCCGCTGTGTGAGCCTGCTCAAGGTGCTGATGACCAACTGCTGCTCCTTCGACTGCGGCTACTGCGTCAACCGCAAGTCCAACGATATCCCCCGCGCCACCTTTGCGCCCCGGGAGCTGGCCGAACTGACCATGGAGTTCTACCGCCGCAACTACATCGAGGGCTTGTTCCTGTCCAGCGCGGTGCTGGGCAGCCCGGACTACACCACCGAGCGGATGCTGGCGGTCCTGCGGCTGCTGCGGGGCGAATACCGCTTTGGCGGCTACATCCACGCCAAGGCCATTCCGGGCACCAGCCCGGAGCTTCTGCAGCAGCTGGGGTATCTGGCCGACCGCCTGAGCGTGAACGTGGAATTGCCCAGCGAACGCAGCCTGAACCTGCTGGCCCCGGATAAGGGGCGGCACTCCATCTTCCGGCCCATGAAGCAGATCGCGGTGTCCGGTGCCGCCAGCCGGGAAGAGCTCACCCTGTACCGCCACGCGCCGAAGTTTGCTCCCGCCGGGCAGAGCACCCAGATGATCGTGGGGGCCTCGCCGGAAACGGACTACCACATTTTAAAGCTCACCGAGGGCATGTACCAGAAGTACAGCCTCAAGCGGGTGTTCTACTCGGCTTACATCCCGGTGGCCGAGGACACCCGCCTGCCCGCGCTGGACACCAAACCGCCCCTGCTGCGGGAACACCGGCTGTATCAGGCAGACTGGCTGCTGCGGTTCTACCAGTTCGAGGCAGACGAAATTTTAGATCAGGATAACCCCAACTTCAACCCCTATCTGGACCCCAAATGCAACTGGGCGGTGCAGCACTACGGGCTGTTCCCGGTGGATGTGAACCGTGCGCCCTTTGAAATGCTGCTGCGGGTGCCGGGCATCGGCCCCAAAAGCGCCCGGCGCATCTGGCGCGCCCGCAAGCAGGCGGCGCTGGGGCTGGACGAGCTCAAGCGCATGGGGGTGGTGCTCAAGCGGGCGCAGTATTTCATCACCTGCCGGGGCTTTGCCGGGGCACACCCGGGGCGCGGCAGCGCCGGGCGGGAGTGCATCACCCGGGCGCTCATCGACCCCAACGTGTTCAGCGGCAGCTGCGAACAGCTGAGCCTGTTCAGCCCGCCTGCCGTGGACAATCTTATCGAGCAGGGCGTGCCGCCCCGGGCGGCTGTCCGCATGGTACGGGAGGAGGCGGTGCAATGTCTTGCCAAAGCGCTGTAAGCCCCAAGGGGGCACGCAAGCTGCACGATGCCGACGTGGTCTACCTGTATGACGGCAGCTTTGAGGGCTTTCTGTGCTGCGTGTACGAGAGCTTTGTCCAGCACGAGCTTCCCTTTGCGGTGTGGACGCCCCAGCGGGAGACCGCCACCCTCTACCCGGTCAAGGAGATCTCCACCGACCCCGCCATTGCCCGCCGGGTATTTGCCAGCTTTGGCAAAAAGCTGGGCGCAGAGACCGAGTACCTCGTCAGCCGGGATTTTCTCTCCGGGCAGGAGGACAAGGAGCTGCTGCTGCTCCGCTTTCTGCATCTGGCCTTTGCACTTGGCCCGGGCACGGTCAAGCGGGAGGGGCACCCGGTGGTCGCGCCCCTCTACGCCATGAAAAAGAGCCTGGACTGGGAGGTAGACAAGTTTCAGGGCTTTGTGCGGTTCGAGGAGCACGACGGGATGCTGGGCGCGGTCATCCACCCCAAAAATTATATCCTCCCCCTGCTGCGCCCGCACTTTTGCGGACGCTTTCCGGAGGAGGACTTTATGATCTACGATGCCGTCCATCAGGCAGTGCTGCTGCACGAAAAGCACGGCACCCGGCTGCTGGAACTGGCAGCGCCTTTGGAGCTGCCGCCGCCCAGCGCGCGGGAGCAGCAGTTTCAGGCGCTGTGGACGCAGTTTTACCGAACATTGGAAATTCAGGCCCGGCACAACGAAAAAGGCCGCATGACCCACTGCCCCAAGCGCTTCTGGGCCGATATGGTGGAGATGCGGGGAGAATTATGATTTTTCCGCCGCATTACGGATCTTTAGCCGATTTTTAACAAAAACGTTGCATCTGCGCCGTTGCAACAGGCAAAAGCTATGGTATACTATAAGAGATATCCGGCAGACATCTCTGCCGCACACACCCCCGCTGCGGGGTCAACACAAAAGGAGTATTGTAGCGTTATGGTTCGCATTACTATGGAAGACGGCGGCATCATCGACATCGAGCTGAACGAGGAAGTTGCCCCCATCACCTGTGAGAATTTCAAAAAGCTGGTCAGCGAGGGCTTTTACAACGGCCTGACCTTCCACCGCGTGATCCCCGGCTTTATGATCCAGGGCGGCTGCCCGCTGGGCAACGGCACCGGCGGCCCCGGCTGGAACATCAAGGGCGAGTTTGCCGCCAACGGCGTCAACAACCCCATCAAGCACGTCCGCGGCGTCATCAGCATGGCCCGCAGCATGAACCCCAACAGCGCCGGCAGCCAGTTCTTCATCATGCACAAGGACGCACCCCATCTGGACGGCCAGTATGCCGCCTTTGGCAAGGTCGTAGCCGGCATGGATGTCGTGGACAAGATCGCCGCTGTGCGCACCGACTGGAACGACAAGCCCACCACCCCGGTCAAGATGAAGACCGTGGAGCTCATCGAGGGCTGAGCCTTATAAGCAGAAAGATCCCGGCACTGTTACGGTGTCGGGATCTTTTTTGTTCTGTGTCAGCGCACGTCCTTATCGTGGGCCATCAGTCCCTCATGACGGCTCACGAAGCCCTTGGCGCCGGGCCGCCCCACCAGCAGGAAATTGTACAGCACCTCAATGATCACAACGGCAGAAATGCGGGAGAGCGCAAAATCCGTCGTGGTGATGAGCTGCTCGCGGTTGGTGGAAATCAGCAGATGATCGGCCAGCTGCGCCAGCGGCGAGCTGCGGTCGCAGGTGATCAGCACCACTGGCACACCGTTGTCCCGCGCTGTCTGGGCCATCTGGTTCAGCCGCCGGGATTTGCCGGAGTTGGAGATCAGCAGCAGCACGTCCTGCGGTGTAAGGGTGAGCGCGAACGCCGAGTTCTTCTCCGAGATCTCACTGGTGATGCACCGCATCCCCAGCTGGTTGAACTTGAAGGCCGCATCCATCGCCACCGGGATGGTGTTGCCCACCGCGGCGATCTGCACCAGCTGCGCATTCTGCAGCAGTTTCAGCACACGCTGCAGATTTTCCGGGTTGATGCCGTTGATGGTGGCGCTCATCTCATCGATCTTATTGGAAAGGATATTCTGCAGCGACTGCGGGATATTGTCCAGCTGCACTTCGTTGGAGATCTCCAGCGGCTGGCGTTCCATCACGTCCCGCGCCAGCGCCAACTGGAAAGCACGATAATTCTCAAACCCCAGTTTTTTGCAAAAACGGGTCACAGTGGCTTCCGAGGTGGAGCTGCAATGTGCCAGTTCGGCCGATGTCATTGCCGCCACACCGGCCGTATCTTCCAGCACACAATCCGCGATCCGCTTTTCCGCATTGAAAAAGTGCATCCCGGAGCAAAGCAGCGTGACCACACTGCCCGGCGTTTCGCCCATAATCATCCTCCTGTCCTTTCAGGCCCGATGCCTGCGTTTTGTTCGGAACCAGTGTAGCAGTTTTTATGCCAAAAAGCAATTTGTTCGGCATCATTTCCACTTATTCGTACACATTGAACAAACATTCTGTAAAATTTTTGTTGCGGCGAAAGGAACTTTCTTGAAAAATTATATTTACGAAACAAAACCGTCATGTTATAATGCAGTCAATGAGACCTGCCGCACCACATGAGCGGCAAGAATGTACCCCAAAAAAGACCTGCTAAGAAAAGTCAAGTAGAAATTTCAAGGTAATGTGGTGCACAAAAAG
>ENA-OUPA01000246-OUPA01000246.1-human-gut-metagenome-genome-assembly--contig:-NODE-246-length-41174-cov-9.22165_pt1 | contig 41174 bp, 32 predicted proteins | sample MGYA00237939_ERZ548770 | MGnify/ENA primary metagenome ERZ548770 (study PRJEB26490, sample SAMN05356877) | human gut metagenome | biome: terrestrial biome; feature: human-associated habitat; material...
CGCCTATGTACATCTATCGCGCAACGATTCAGACTCTGGGGCATGCGGAGTTTTCGACGTTTGCGGGAATCGGTCAGATTTTTGCCCGCATTTTTACGATTTTCGTCGGACCGTCCCTGATTGGCATCTATGCGTACTATATCACCGATTGTGTTGCGTGGGCGGTGTCCCTGCCGATTGTGTCGCTCCCGTGCTATAGTGTACTGGGAAAACTGAAGAAGGAGATGGAAAGAGATGGACACTCCGCATCAGACTCTTAAAAGGGCGCAGGAATATCGGACGGTGTTTCTGGATTATCTGCAAATTGTACTGGGCACGTTTTTGATGGCATTATCGTTTGCGATATTTTTTCTTCCGCGTGATATTGCGCCGGGCGGCATAACGGGTCTGGCGACGATTATAGCGTCATTTTGGGCAATCAACGTGGGATTGCTGAGCTTTATGATTAACCTTCCGCTTTTTGCAGCGGGATGGAAGGTCGTCAGCCTGCGTTTTGCGATTCGCTCTTTTTTGGCAATGACCCTGCTGTCTGTTTTTATCGACATACTGCCGCACGTTGATATTTCAGGGGATATGATGCTGGCGTCGGTTTTTGGCGGCATCGTGGAGGGCGTAGGTCTGGGGCTTGTCGTGCGCGGGGGAGCGACGACCGGAGGAACGGATATGGCGGCTCAAATGGTGCATCGCCATTGGCCGTTCCTGTCCATAGGCATGCTGATTATGCTGCTGGACGGCATGGTGGTGTGCATAGCGGGATGGCGTTTCGGGTTGCCGGCTGCATTGTGGGCATTGATTACGGTTGCCGTTACGTCATTTACCACGGATATGGTCGTCAAAGGGTTTAATACGGCAATGCAGTTCCTGATTATTTCATCCGCTTCCGATCGCATTACATCGCGGATTCACAATGAACTGGGGCGCGGCTGTACACGGATTTTGGCGAAAGGCACGTTTTCCAAGCAAGACGTCGGCGTATTGCTTTGCGTAGTCAGCAGAGTAGAGGTGTTTCGCCTGCGTCAGCTGATTGCCGAGGAGGACGAGCATGCTTTCGTTACCATCAGTGAGGTTCAGAAAGCGATGGGAGAGGGATTCGACGAAATTCGAGAGGACTGAACAAAGCCGACGCACGAAGGACAAGCGGACGGGTTTCTCAACGAAGTAAGACGGATGAAGCTCGAAACAAAAAAGGGCGCGTTGCAGAATTTGTGATTCTGCAATGTGCCCTTTTTGACTCATCGGAAACTGCGCAAGGCGTAGCTCACTTGATTCGTATTCTTGCGTCGCCGGCGGCGAGATACATCGGCTCGGGATAGGTGTCCAGCGCGTTAAACTCAAAAAAGACCTCTCTCGCGCCGGCGTCTGTCATGCCGCGCGCGCCGCGAATCGCGCCCTCCAAAACCTGTCCGCCCGCGTCCGTCAAAACGGCATGGCGCGCCCAGCGCGCGTTGACCTCGGCGGCACTCCAGTTTGCGTCTACCTCAAAATGTCCCGCGGCGGTTTTGCGGTCCGCCTCATGCTGGCGGCTCAGCGCATCCGGCTTAGGTTCCATCGCTACGCAGAGATACAGGCGAATCGGCGAATAGATTGCGTGAACGCTGGACGCGACGCTTTCGCCCAAGTCGGACAGGGCGCGCAGGGTCGCCGTTCGATTGCCGGAAATCTCGCGGGGAGTCTTTTCGGACTTTTTTTGTACCGTGCTGAAGATGCGGTTTATGCTGAACGCTGGAAGCGAAAGCATCGTATTCCCTCCTTTTTAAGTACATTCAAGCGGTTTTGGAATTCAATCGGCATCAAAACCTTCATCTATTTTATTAGACGCAAAAAGTGCCGCTTTTTTTACCGCATCGCATACGATTTGTAAAAATTACAAAAAGCGACAATTTTATGAACGAAGCGTAACATTTATCGTTTTTTTCTCGTCTAATCATACAGAAAGGTTCGTACAAAGAACTTTGCCGACGGTTTTCCCCTCAAAACCGTATCGGCGCGACGTTACACAGGAGAACATGCGGTCTGAATACACTTCATGTAAGGGAGGAAAAAAGATGAATCACTTTTTGAAGCTGACGTCCGCCGCGGCGCTCTGTGTGCTGATGGCGATTCCGACAGCCGCGGGCGCAGCCAGGGAATTCACGCTGGACGACGCGGGCATTTCGGCGAGCGGCTATGCCCAGCAGCTCGGTGCGCCGAAATCCTACGGCTCGGAAAAGCTGTCCGTCAAGATGCCCAAGGAAAACGGCATGCAGGACGGCGTGAACCCGATTACCGGCGAGGCGTTCAGCGGCGATTACCGCCCGACGCTGATTACGGTTGACTCGCATCCCGCGGCTTTGCCGAACTGGGGCGTCGGCTCGGCAGACCTGATTTATGAAATGCCAATTCAGGCGGACGGCTCTACGCGCCAGCTGGCGCTGTTCATGGGCGAATATCCGGCTGAAGGTGCAGGCCCTGTGCGCTCTGCGCGCGTGCCGATGTGTTCGCTCCGCGAGATGTGGGGCGGTGTGTTCTGCTTCTACGGCTATCAGGGCGGGCGGGACAAGAACAACATGAAGGACTGGATCGAGGCGAACAGCAGCGTTAAAAAGCTCAAATATCCCTACCTGAACGGCATCAGCAAGAACACCGGCTGGTTCCAGCGCACGAGCGACGGCGGTCATGTCGGGCCGCATAACGTTCGGCTGAATATGAGCGAGGTGGAGGCGGATTACAGCGAAAGCCCGACGCCGCATCCGTTTGTGTTCTCCGAGACAGGGCTTGAGCGCGGCGAGGACGTAAACGGCATCGTCATCAATTACAAGGTGACCAACGACGCTTATCGCACCGCTTACGAATACAACGCCTCTACGGGTCTGTTTGAACGCTACCGCAACGGTGCGCCGTATATCGACGGAAACAACGGAGAGGTATGCGCCTACGCCAACGTTATCGTCATCCGCACGGATGTCTCGTGGTCAAGCGGCAATCCGTCCCGTCCGGTCATCCGGCTGAACGGTCAGGGCGTTGCCGAAATCTTCCAGAACGGCAAGTATATCCGCGGCACATGGGCGCGCGACTGCTCGGCGACCAAGAAGCTGAACAGCCGCATGGTGTTCTTCGACGAGAACGGCGAGGAGCTTCCCATGAAGGTCGGTAAGACGTTTATTCAGATTGTCGATAACGAGCAGCCGGTCGTCGTCGTGGCGGATGAAGCAATCGACGGCGCGGTTGAGCCTCAGGCACAGCGCGACAGAGTCGGCACGGGTTCCAAGAAGTAAACCGTGCCATATGGATTAGGCATAGCGGCTATGCGTACAGCGGATAACAATGCGCAAAAGCCGAAAAACGATACGATTTATCAAATGTTTTTTCCAGTCAAAGCGGCGGAGCTGCCCCCTCTCCTGCCGCTTTTTTTGTTGTGATTAAAAGAAAAAATCGAGATATAGGAGAACAAATAGAGAAAAAAGAAACGAAAAAACCGCGAAAATTCAGCCGAAAAACCGAAAACCCTGTCAAGGAATTGACAAAGAGGACGACAGATGATACAATACGCCTGCGAAAAAGAAATGGAGGTTATGCTTCATGAAGAAATTTGCATCGGTTCTTCTGTCCATGATGCTGGCGACCGGTCTGGCTGCCGGCGCGTCGGCTGAAACCTACACCGGTACCGCGCAGGGCATGGGCGGCGACGTTTCCGTCACCCTGACTGTTGAGGACGGCAAGATCACCGCGGCGGAGGTCGTGGGCGAGAACGAGACGAAGGGCATCGGCTATGAGCCGTGCGCTGAAGGCACCTACGCGGCGGCGATTGTCGAAGCGCAGGGCGCGGATATTGACAACATTTCCGGCGCGACCGTGACGACGAATGCCGTCAAGGAAGCGGCAAAGAAGGCGATGGTCGCCGCAGGTCTGGCGGAGGCGGAGGACACCACCGTTTCCGACGCCGAGTGCGACGTGGTAATCGTCGGCGCAGGCGGAGCGGGCATGACTGCTGCGCTGCAGGCTGTCGATGCGGGCGTGAACAGCGTCATCGTCGTGGAGAAGGCGGGTTCCACCGGCGGCAACACCAGCCGTGCAACCGGCGGCATGAACGCGGCGAAGACCGTCTATCAGGATAAGAACGAGTGGTCCGACGCGACGACGCAGGCGGTTGAAAAGACCCTTGCGACCGCGAAGGAAAAATACGGCGACCAGATTGGCGATTTGATTGCGACCGTCGAGGCGCAGTTTGAGGCATACAAGGCAAACCCGACCGGTTACTTTGATTCCGTCGAGCTGTTCGCGCTGGACACCATGGTCGGCGGCAAGTGCCTGAACAATCTGGATCTGGTCATGACCCTGACGGGCAACTCCGCCGAGGCGATTGACTGGCTGGCGACCAAGAACGCGAACCTGACCAACGTCGGTTCCTTCGGCGGCGCGAGCGTCAAGCGTATCCATCGTGCCACCACCGAGGATGGCAAGACCACGCCGGTAGGCGCGTATCTGGTCAAGGTGCTGACCGCTGACGTGGACGCGGAAAGCAAGATCGACCTGCGCGTGAACACCGCTGCGACCGAGCTGGTCATGGAAGACGGCAAGGCTGTCGGCGTGAAGGTGAAGAACGAGAACGGCGAATACACCATCCGTGCCAAGGCGGTCATCCTTGCCAGCGGCGGCTTCGGCGCTGACCTTGACCGCGTTGCGGAATGGAAGCCGGAGCTTAAGGGCTTCGTGACCACCAATGCCCCGACCATCACCGGCGACGGCATCGACATGGCGACGGCTGTCGGCGCGGCGACCGTGGATATGAACCAGATTCAGATCCATCCGTCCGTTTACACCGAAACCACCACGGCTCTGATTACCGAAGGCATCCGCGGCGACGGCGCGATTCTGGTCAACCAGGAAGGCAAGCGCTTCGTCAACGAGCTGGAAACCCGCGACAACGTTTCCGCGGCTGAGCTGGCTCAGGAGGGCGGCTACGCCTACACCATCCTCGACCAGAAGATGATGGACGCTTCTTCCACCTACAACGGCTACTTCACCAAGGGCTACGCTGTGCAGGCGGACAGCTACGAGGAGCTGGCTGAGAAGCTCGGCATCGATCCGGCGACTCTCACCGCGACGATGGAAACTTGGAACAAGGCGGTTGCCGACCAGAAGGATGACGAGTTTGGCCGCCTGTCCTTCGCGTCCGCGCTGGATACCGCTCCGTACTACGCCATCAAGGTTTCTCCGGGCATCCATCACACGATGGGCGGTCTGAAGATCAACACGAACGCTGAAGTGCTGACCGAAGCGGGCGAGGCGATCCCGGGCCTGTATGCGGCTGGCGAAGTCACCGGCGGCGTGCATGGCGCGAACCGTCTGGGCGGCAACGCGGTTGCCGATATCGTGGTCTTCGGCCGCATCGCGGCGCAGAACGCGGCGGCTTACATCGCGAAGTAATCCGGTCTGAACAGACATAGAAAACCGGCTCTCCAGAAATGGAGAGCCGGTTTTTTGTGTTTCATGAAGGAGAATGGCAGGTTGCCGATTTCCGCCGGACGTCCTTCTCCGCTTCGCGCTGTTTTGACGATGATTTAGGCTGGTTTGCATCTAAAAACATGCTTTTCAGCGGAAACCCGTTTCAATCGTAGAATGCTTTGCATTCTGCTCTGAAACTGGAGAATTTTAATTTTATTTGGGGAACGTTGGGCTGCCGATCCGGGAAACTCGCATAGGGGCGCTGTCCTCTGCCTGCGGCAGACGCGCCCGCTTCGCGAACGCGCAAGCGCTCCTTGCGATTTCCGATTTCCGTCACGCTGAATCCCGCACAGCGGGCGCGTGACTCCAATCCCAAACCCGCCTGAGGGGGTTACCCCCTCAGACTCCCTTCTTCGCTTCGCGCTGTTTGCCGATGATTTAATTTGCTTGCTTGGCGTGCGTGGAGCAGATGTTATCAAACTGCTCGATGGGCTTACCTGCCATGACATCGGTTGCTTTTCCGTCGCGGGCGGCAATCTCTCCGCCGACGATGACGAAGCGGATGCCCTCCGGCGCGGCGTCCGGATATCCCAGTCCGGGGAAGTCCGCGCAATCCCGAATAGTTTCGGGATTGAAGACGAGAAGGTCGGCGTCCATGCCGCTGCGGATGCGTCCCTTATGCGAAAAACCGAAGGTTTCCGCCGGCAGGAGCGTGGTATGGTAAATTGCCTGTTCCCAGCTGAGTTCGCCGCGCTTAACGACCATTTCGTGCAGGTAGCGCGGGAAGCTGCCCGCGATTTGCGGATGCCCCTCGCCCGGCGCATAGCTGCCCGTGTCTGTTGAAACCATCGTCAGTGGATAGCGCTGAATGGTATAGATGGCGTTTTCGTCGCCCGTGTTGACGACCACGGCGTCGTTGGGATGCTCGGCGCGCAGATGTTCATAGAGCGCCTGATCGGGAACCTTGCCGATGTGTTCGCCGGTGATGACGCGCAGGTGGCGCAGCTCAATGCTGTTATCGCGCATGGTCACAGGCTCAAAGAGCGCGGAACCGATATAGGAACACCAATCCTTATACATGCCGCTGTCCAGCCGCATATCCACGCCGCGGTCACGCGCAAGCTCCAGCATTTCCAGAGCTTCATATTCCACGCCCACGCCGTATTGATAGACGAAGTGCGAAACGATCATCCGGCATCCGGTGACCTCCGCCAGCTCGATGGCTTCCTGTAAGGAATGGAGATCGGTCATGGAGTACATGCGCGTGTCGATGGAGACGGGTCTGCCGTGCGCACGGGCGCAGGAACAGAGGGTTTCCATTTCCTCAAGCGTCGTGCCGGGCGCATAGCCGGGGCCGAGGGAAACGCCTGCCGCGCCGCCGCACAGCGCTTTGTCGCAAAGGTCGCCCATCACATGCGCCTGTGCGCGTGTGGCGGGCTCAAAGGGGTTTGTGACGCCTGCCGCTTCACGCAGGGCGCACAGACCGACCAGCTCCGCCTGATGGATGGGGAACTGGGTTTGGGCACGCAAAAAAGACGCTGTATTGAGCGGAGAAAAGCCGCAGTTGCCGCCGACGCTTGTCGTAATGCCTTGCAGCAGGGAGAGCGTGCCGGTGTGCTTGCAGCCGTCAATATGCCCGTGCGGGTCGATGAAACCGGGGCAGACGAAACAGCCCGCCGCGTCGAGCGTCTGCACGCCGCAGGGCGCATCACAGCCGCCCGGGAAGATGGCTTCGATTTTTTCGCCGTCGCAGAGGATGTCTGCGCGGAAACGGCGGAGCGTTTCGGGGTCGATGACCGTGCCGCCGGAAATGAAGAGTTTTGACATGATGAATCCCCCATCCTTATCCTATGAAATCGAATATATGGCGGTGAATCCGTCTTGAAAAACCCGCCCGAAACCGGACGGATTTTTCAAGACGGGGCAGCTTTCGCCGCCCCGCCGAAAAACGCCTGAGGTTTTATCCCCAAGATTACCAAGAACATGAAGCTCTTGGGTTTTCCGCTTTAGGAGCTGTATTCCTCCATATCCTTCGGCGGAAGTGGGTGCGGGCTCAGCCTGCTTACTGCATGCTCAGCTTGAACTTCGTCCAGATGTCCTGGAACTTCTGCTCATCTTCGCTGGACAGGTTGCGGACATATTCCGCATCGTCCAGACGGTCAAAGATGCCGTTGAAGACCGGATTGTTCAGGTACGCCTCGGACAGATACGCCTTGGCAGCTTCGTTCGGGCAGCAGTAGTACTGCCACTCGGCGCAAGTCGCGGCAACTTCCGGACGGAGCATATACTGCAGGAAGATGTTCGCGTTCTTGGCGTGCGGCGCGTTCACCGGAATGAAGCAGCCGTCGATGCCGAAGCCCAGACCCTCTTCCGGCCAGACCACCTTCAGATCCGGATTGGCGTCCAGCGCGAGCGCGACGAACGGGGTGAAGGTATAGGCGACGGAAATATCGCCGGAAACCAGATAGTTGTGCAGGTTCTCGTATTCCAGAACATGGATGTTGGGGCGCAGTGCATCGAGCTTTTCGGCGGCTTCCGCAAGCACCGCGTCATCCGTGGTGTTCATGCTCTGATGCATGGAGAGAAGCACCATGCCGAGGGTGACGCGTGCGTCGTCGATCAGACCCAGGCTGTCCTCCAGGGACGGATCCCAGAGGTCGTTGAAACCCTTGATGTCGATATCCACAACGGACGGATCGTAGACAATCAGCGGGATGCCGCTGACATAGGGAACGACATACTGATTGTCCGGATCAAAGAACTGATGGGTGAAGCCCTCGTTCAGGTTGGCATAGTTATCGACGATGGACGTGTCGAACGGCTGCATCAGACCTGCTTCACGCGTGGTGTTGAGCATATAGTCGCTCGCCAGAACGATGTCGTAGTCGCCGCCGCCCACCGCGGAGAGCTTCTCGTACATCTCTTCGTTGCTGGAGAAGGTCGCGTAGTTGACCTTGATGCCCGTTTCCTGCTCGAAGGGCTTGATGACGGTTTCGTAGTCGATGTAGCCTTCCCAAGTGAAGATGTTGAGAACGGCTTCGTCCGTCGCGTTCGTCGTTTCCGCCAGCGCACACGCGCTCAGGGAAAGCATCGCCAACAGTACACAGAGAATCTTCTTCATAGTCCTGTTCCTCCTTATCAAGGAATAGTCAATATATTCAAACGCGGAAGTGCGTTTGAGGCTTAGTTCAGCTTCGCGTTGCTGCGTGCGGTCAAAAGCTGGCTGAACGCGACGCAGATGAAGATGACGCCGAGCATCAGCGTGGAGAGCGCGTTGATTTCCGGCGTGCCGCCCGAGCGCAGACCGGTGTAAACCTTCAGAGGAAGGGTCGTCGTTTCCGCACTGGTGACGAAGAACGAGATGACCACGTCGTCAAGGCTCATGGCGGCGGAGAGCATCATGCCCGACAGCACGGCAGGGAAAACCAGCGGCAGCGTGATGTCCTTCAGCACCCGCATCGGGCTGGCGCCCAAATCGCGTGCCGCCTCCGACAACGACGGATCCATGCCGATCAGGCGGGATTTGACGTTGATCAGCACATAGGGAATACAGAATGTCGTGTGCGTCAGAATCAGCGCACCCATGCCCAGCTTGACGCCGACCGCCGTGAACACGGACAGATATGCCATGCCCAAAACCAGCTCGGGAATCATCATCGGCAGGGTTGCCAGCGATTCGATGGCGCCGCCCAGTTTCAGGTGGCTTCGGGACAGCCCGATGGCGCCCAGCGTGCCGATGCCGCCGGCGAGCAGGCTGGATATGGCAGCCAGAATCAGCGAGTTCTTGAGCGCATCCGCCATCAGCGTGTTGGAGAACAGGCGGCTGTACCAGCTGGTCGTGAAGCCCTGCCAGCTGCCGATGGTGCGCCCGGAATTGAACGAGTAAATGACGACCATCAGAATCGGCAGATACAGAATGATGAGAATCAGCGTCAGGTAGACGGGGGAAAAGATCTTGCGCTTTTTGCGCCGCTTTGCCGCTGCCATTACATCACCCCCAAATCGTCGCCGCCGACCTTGCGGTAAAGGAGATAGATACCCGCAGAGAGCGCGATGAGAATCATGCTCATCGCCGAGCCGACGTTCCAGTCGCGCACCTTGAGCAGCTGGTCGCGGATGAGGTTGCCGATCAGCACCAGACCGCCGCCCATGATATCGGACAGATAGAACAGACCGACGCTTGGCACAAAGACCAGCACGCAGCCCGCCAGAATGCCCGGCGCGGTTAGCGGCAGGGTCACCGTCAGGAATGCACGCCAGGGCGGGGAGCCCAAATCACGCGCCGCTTCCACCAGTGTAAAATCCATCTTATCCACCGCGTTGTGACACGGCAGAATCATGAAGGAAATCAGGCAGTAGACCATCGCCAGCAGAACCGAGCCGTAGGAGCCGAGGAACTTGATGTTTTTGTCAATCAGCCCCAGTGCGCGCAGTGTGCCGTTGATGGGACCGTTTGCCTGAAGCAGAATTTTCCAGCCGTAGATTCGCACCAGCGCACTCGTCCAGAACGGGATGATGACCAGCATCATCAGCAGCGCCTTCCATTTTTTAGAAGCCCGCGCCATGCAGTAGCCGAAGGGATAGCCGATGATGAAGGAGATGAGCGTTGTGAAGAAAGCCAGCTGTAAGCTGTTGGCGAATACCTTGAGGTAGTCCGCGCGAAACAGTGCTTTATAGTTGGAGAGCGTCAGAGCCATGCCCCACTCAAACTTGCCGCCCACGACCAGCGAAGTGCATAGCACATAAATCAGCGGCAGGGCGACCAGCAGCACGCCGAAGCACGCCATGGGCGCGATCATCAGCGCACCGATGCGCTGCTCATGCGCTTTAAGCCCGTTTTTACGCGCCATAGGACGAACCTCCGATGACCGCTGCCTGCGCGGGATTCCAGTAGAGATAGGCGGTGCTGCCGGGCTGGAGAGCATCTGCCAGCTTGCCGTCGCTGGTTGCGACGGCTTCACTTCCGTCCGCCATCGTGAGATAGGTCAGCACGTTTCCGCCGGCGTAACGCGATTCGCGAACCGTTGCCGGAAGATCAAAGCCCTCGACCGGCGTGTCGGAGGCACGCATGCGCTCTGTCCGCACGCACAGCTCGCAGGTCTCCCCGACGGTCAGCTTTGCGCGCGACGCGTCCACCGTAAAGCCGCCGCATGCGCCGCGGATGACAGCCATGTCCCTGCCGACGGATTCGACCCTGCCGCTCAGCAGCGTCGAGCGTCCGATGAACTGGGCGACATAATTCGTCTTCGGCTCGTCGTAGATTTCTTCCGGCGTACCGACCTGCTCAAAGCGTCCGTCGCGCATGACGGCGATGCGGTCGGACATGTTGATGGCTTCTTCCTGATCGTGGGTGATGTAGACGAAGGTGATGCCGAGCTTCTTTTGCAGCCGCTTGAGTTCCAGCTGCATCTGGCGGCGAAGCTGGAGGTCGAGCGCGCCGAGAGGCTCATCCAGCAGCAGCAGAGCCGGTTCCGGCGCGAGCGCGCGGGCGATGGCGATGCGCTGACGCTGTCCGCCGGAAAGCTGGGCGGGCATGCGATTGGCGTATTCGCTCATCTGAACCAGCTCGAGCATCTCCTCAACACGCGCCGCCGCGGTTTTTTTATCCATACCGTGAACGCGCAGACCGTAGCCCACGTTTTTCGCCACGTTCATATGCGGAAAAAGTGCGTAGCTCTGGAAAACCGTATTGACGGGACGCTTTTCCGGAGGCAGGTCGGTGACATCTTTTCCGTTCAGAATGACGCTGCCCTCATCGGGCGTTTCCAAACCGGAAATGATGCGCAGGGTTGTCGTTTTGCCGCAGCCCGACGCGCCGAGCAGCGTGACGAATTCGCCGCGGGCAACGTCAAGGGAGATATCGCGAAGGACGTCTCCCTCGCCGAAATTCTTGGAAATATGCTGTAAAGAAAGAAGGGTATCCTGCATGTTATCCTCCCTGAAATCATGCTTTGTATTTCTAGGGTCCAACCGATAAAAACAGCATGATTATATGCTATGAAAGCCGCTGTGTCAATATGAAAGTTCAGCATAAAAATTGTACGGGTTTAATCCTACTAAACACAGGCATATAAAGCGAAGCGGAAAGCATGGGACACGGAGCGCGGCTTCACATGAAAACAGGCTGTCAGACCGGAACCGAGTCCCCGAAAAAGCAGCATACGCCTTGTTTTTAGGGGAATTATCGGTTTCTCAGCCCGACAGCCTCTTAAAATTCAATAATTGCTTTCTCCGGCGAATGCGCGGATCGCTTCGCTGCGGTTGCCGCCCAGAACCTGCTGCGCGGGTCCGTCCTCGACGACGCGCCCGTCTGCCATATAGATGACGCGGTCCGCGACGTCGCGGGCGAAGTTCATTTCATGCGTGACAACGATCATCGTACGCTTTTCGTCGGCAAGCTGACGGATGACGCCCAGCACCTCCTGCGTGAGCTGAGGATCCAGCGCGCTGGTCGGCTCATCGAAGCAGAGGATTTCCGGATCCATGGCGAGAGCGCGGGCGATGGCGACGCGCTGGCATTGTCCGCCGGAGAGACTGCAGGGGTAGGCGTTCGCCTTATCCGCCAGACCGACCTTTTCCAGCAGGAGCAAGGCTTTCTGCTCGGCTTCCTGACGGCTGCGATGCAGAACGAGCTGCTGAGGCGCGGTGAGGTTGCGCAAAACGGTGTAATGCGGAAAGAGGTTATAATCCTGAAAGACCAGCCCCATTTTCAGACATAGACCGCGCAGGTCTTTGTCCCTCTGATAATGCGCCGTGTTGTCCGCGCCGGTCGTGACCATCGGCTGACCGTCGATGCGGATTTCACCGCTGTCGATGGTTTCCAAGTGGTTCAGGCAGCGCAGGAGCGTGCTTTTGCCCGAACCGCTTCTGCCGATGATGGCGACGACTTCGCCGCGTGCGACGCGGACGGTCACGCCCTTCAGCACCTCGTTGTCTCCGAATTTTTTCTGAATGTCAATCGCCTGAAGCATGATAGACTCCTTTAGGTCAGTCCTTGTAATACGCCATGCGGCGGTTAAGACGGTTGAAGATGAGCGAAACCACGCCGTTCATCAGCAGATAGAACAAACCCGCGACGAACAGCGGCTCAATCGACGCCGTGCGGCTCGCTTCGTTCTTCGCCGCCCGGAACAATTCGGAAACGGCGATGACATTTGCCAGCGAGGTATCCTTGACCAGCGTGATGACCTCGTTGCTGACCGGCAGAAGGACGCGCTTCGCCACCTGAGGCAGGACGATATGGAAAAACGTCTGCGCCTTCGTCAAGCCGAGAACCTGACTGGCTTCGTGCTGCCCGACCGGAATGGATTGGATGCCGCCGCGGAAGATCTCGGCAAAATATGCCGCATAGTTCAGCGAGAAGGACAGGATGGTGGCGTTCATGCGATCCAGATTCACGCCGGTCAGCGTCGGAATGGCGAAATAGATGGCGAAAATCTGGAGCATCAGCGGCGTGCCGCGCATCACGAGGATATACAGCGAGATCGGTGCGCTGATGATCTTCCTTTTGCTCATGCGCAGAAGCGCAAGGGCAAGACCGAGCGGCAGGGAGAAAATCAGCGTGAAACAGAAGATGAGCAGCGTGTTGCCAAAACCGCCCATCATGGAGAGAATCAGCTTCATCAGCGCGTCGAAATTGTTGAAATACCTCATGAAAGCCTCCGGGGTTCAGGAATTGAAGGAAGAGAGGGGAATCGTACGAAAAGGGCGCCTTGCGGCAGCCCAATCGTTTTCCCTTGTTTTATTTCTTGTAATCCGCGGCGTACTTGGAAACCAGCGTGATGTCGTTTGCGAACCAGTTGGCGCGGATGGCGTCGAGCGTGCCGTCCTCAGCCATGGCGATGAGCGTTTCGCTGACGGCGTCCGCGAGCGTATCCTCGCCCTTGCGGAAGGCGATGCCGTATTCCTCGGCGTCCATGACTTCCGGCAGAACGGTGAAGAGCGTCGGGTCATCCTGCTGAGCGATATAGTAGTTGCCGACAACGGAGTCGATCAGCAGAACGTCGATGCCGCCCAGCTTGAGATCCATCAGCGCGGCGACGAAATCATCATACAGCGCGACCTCCGCGACGGAGTCCTTGAGGTCGGGGTTGGCGTTCAGCACGTCTACCGAGCTGGAGCCTGCCTGCGTGCCCAGCACCTTGTCCGCCAGCTCATCCTTGGATGTGATGCCGGAGTCCGTGCGGACGACGAGAATCTGCTCGTTGGCAAGATACGGGATGGAGAAGGTCAGCTGCTCAATGCGTTCGGGGGTCATCGTCAGACCGGACCAGATGCAGTCGATGTTTTTGCCCGAAAGCTCAAGCTCCTTGGAGTCCCACGCAATCGGCTGGAGGACAAGTTCCACACCCAGGCGCGAGGTGACTTCCTTCGCCAAGTCGATGTCAAAGCCGACGTGATCGCCCTTTTCATCGACGAAGCCCATCGGCGGATATTCCTCATCAAAGCCCATTACGAAAGTTCCCTTTGCCTGCACATCGGCAAGACCGGTATCTTCAGCAAGGGCGGCGGCGCAGCAGAGCGTCATCACAGAGGCAAGCAGAGCGGCAAGAAACTTTTTCATAGGGGGTTGCTCCTTTCTTCGTAGATCCGGAACGGAGTCCGGATGGTTCGCTTTAATGTGCTATCGCTTTAACGTGATAAAGCATACCACGAAGACGGGGTGGTTGTCAACTGTTTTTTTCAGATTTTTTTAACGTATAGGAAATTGCACAAAATCGCCCGCGTGAGCAAGACTTTGATGCGTGGCAGACTTCGGCGGAAGTGAAGGCGGGCTCAGCCCGCTTCAGACTGTAGACAAAAAGCTATTCTCCCCCGAAGGGGGGAGAATAGCCCTTTCCGCAAATGAAAGAATAGCTGAATTTCTTAATTTTGCTATTCAAGCCAAGTTTGCTTATGTCAACAAGCTGAGGTGGGCTCAGCCCGCTTTTTTATTTTCATTTGACTTGGAAAATCGTCCCGAAACCGCCCGTTCACGCAAGACGCCGAAAGGGTGGAGGGCTTCAATAAATTGAAAGACGGAAGCGGCGGGCAGATCCGTTCTTGCGCTTGATCCGCATGTGCGCTATAATGCTTTACAACATTAAAGCGATGAAAGAAGGGTTTTCCCATGCGAATCCGCTATATTCCCGCTGACCCTGCCGGCAATTTGACAGCGTTGACGCTGACACAGGTCAGACCCGAAGAACGTGCTGTTGTTGCCGCGCAGATGATGGCGCGTTGTCCGGAGGGGTTCGAGCAGGTCGGCTTTATCGGGGAGGATGCGGCAAAGGCGGTGCTTCCGAGGCTGGATATGATGGGCGGGGAATTCTGCGGAAACGCGGCGCGGGCGTTTGCCTGCTGGGTGGATCGGCAGAGGGGCGGCGGGGAAAGCTCGCTGAACATCTCCATCAGCGGCGCGTGTCAGCCGGTCGCCGTCGAGCTTGACGCGGCGCACGGCAAGGCGTATGCGCAGATGCCGATTCCCATCGGGCTGGAGGAGATTCGGGTCATGGGGCGAACCGTGCCGGTCGTCCATATGGAAGGCATTGACCATGCGCTGATGCCGGACTGTGCGCCGTCGCAGGAGCTGGCGCAGGCGGTATGGGAAGCCATGCCCGCTCAGGATGCGCAGGGCGTCATGTTTATACAGAACACGACCATGACGCCGCTGGTGTACGTCGCCGCGACGGGTACGCGGGTATGGGAAAGCAGCTGCGGTTCCGGAACGGTTGCGCTGGCGTGGTATCTCGCCCGAAAGCTGGCGGACGGGGAACATGGCTTTGCGTTTGACGAGCCGGGCGGAAGGCTTGAGGCGCGGGTGACGATGCGCATGGGCAGAGCGGTTCGCATCGTCATGGGCGGAAGCGTGCTTTTGGGAGAAGAAAGGGAAATCGAATTGTAAAAAGCCAATATCCCGCGAACAAAAATCACCTCCTGCGCCCGTCTATATAGGTGAAATACGAAAGCAGGTTGATTTGCCGACGGGCGGACGCGCCTAACGGCAGGAGGAGGAGTGATTTCTTTGACAGACACCTTGCAGGACTGGACGGCGGAAAGGCTGATCGACGAATACGGCGACGAGCTGCTCCGGCTGTGCCTGTTTTATATGGGAGACAGACAGCTTGCCGAGGACGCTTTTCAGGAGACGATGGTCAAGGCGTGGCGTGCCCTGGAAAATTTCAGGGGCGAGAGCGGGATGAAAACATGGCTGTTTCATATTGCCGTCAATACCTGTCGGGATATGCTCCGAAGCGGATGGTTCAGGATGCGGAAAAAGAGCGTGCCGCTGGATGTCATGCCGGAATTGGAGCAGCAGGAGGATGAGCATGCGCGGGAAATTGCCGCCGCCGTGCTGAGCCTGCCGGGAAAATACCGCGAGGTCATGGTGCTGTATTATGAACAGGGCATGCGCATTCGGGAAATCGCCGAGGCGCTGCATATGCCGCTGAATTCCGTATCGAGCAGACTGCGGCGTGCGAAAGCGCTGCTCAGGAATGAAGTGGAAGGGGGAAACGACGCATGAAAGGGCAGGAAATCAGACAGGGATTAAAGACGGCGGAGGAAGATGTGCGGGTTTCGCCTATGCTGCGTGCAAGGACACTGCGTGCCATGCGCGAGAGCGGGAAACCCAAAACCGGAAGGGTGAAGAAAAAGGCATCGTTTGTTTTGGCGGCGGCGCTGGTGTGCGTGATGCTGACGGCTGTGGCTCTGGCGGCGGCGAATCGGGCGGGTATGCTCGATTTCATCGGGAGATATCCCAACGCCGAACTGCCGGATAACGCCGCCGATTATGTGCATCCGGCGGATGCGGCGGGAAAGACCGCGGGGCTGTCCACGCATGTCAGGGAAGAATTCTATGACGGACGGACATTGCGGCTGACGGTCGATGTTGCAATGGAAAACCAGAAGGCGATTCTGCTCGGTTTGGATTACATGCCGACGGACAGATGGCAGAGCCTGATCCATATGGTGGGCGATGAGGAAGACGAAACGGATACGCGCTCCATTCTGGATGTTTACCGACAGGACGGCTATGAAGCGATGTATAACATGAGCGTGTATACGAAGGAAGAGCAGGGCGGCATGGGCGTCAGCAGAAACGGCTATGACATGGTGCTGGGCGAGGACGGCACATTGACCTGCTATATCGAGCAGACCTATGATACGGATGAGCCGAAGCGGACGATCGAGCTGAACATCCGTGCGACGCGGTATCGTGAGGAAGACGGAAGCATGCGGCGGGAGAGCGAACCGTGCGCGGAGATGAAGCTCTCGTTCGCGGTCGTCTCCTCGGCGCAGGAAGATGCGTCGGAGGATACATGGGTCAGCACGGAGCCGGTCGATTATGCGGAGGTCGGCGTGCGCATCGACAAAGTGACGATGATGATTAAGCCGCTGGAAATCTACTATACAATCGACTATACGGTGACAAACAGGGAAAAATTTGCTGCACTGGATGGTGGGCTGGATTTTGAAATCATCGACCCGAACAGCGGCGCGGCGGAATATTGGGAACAGCGGCTCAAGGATGGCCCGTCCGGCGCAGGCTCAAGCGGACCGACCGACGGCGGCGATTGGGACACGGCGGTCACATGGCAGCAGGAGGGAACGCTTGCGCTGAGCGAATGGGCGCAGAGCTATACCCTGCGGGCGTACAGCGCATGGGAAAAGACGCGGTATGACACGCATACCATCCGGATGACGCAGAAGAATTAAAGTTTTGCTCACGCGGGTGATTCTCCGCAGCTTCCTATGCGTTAAAGTTAAAAAAGAAGGGCTGATTTTCCCCACTCAGGGAGGTCAGTCCTTCTTAACTTTGCGCCGGATTAAACCGCCGACACGTTGACCGAATGTGAAAACATGATATAATGCAGACAGAAGCCCATAAAAAGATTCAAACGAAACAGGGGGAGCCGTCCGTGTCCAATAAAGCCGAAAACTACACCATGCGCGTCTTCTATCTGCTTGCCATCGTCTTTGTCGTCGATGGGCATATACAGAAGGGACACATGTTTGAAATGAACGGTCTTTTTCGATACTATTCCTTTCATCTGATGATGTTTGCCTTCGGTTCGGGTTACTTCTTCAAGCTGTATGGCAAGCCCGTGAACGATATGCTGCACAGGGCGAAAAAGCTGCTGCTCCCGCTGTATTTCTGGAATCTGGTATACGGCGTCGGCGCGGCGGCTCTGCGCAGGTTCGGCGGGTTTGAGCTGGGCGAACCCCTTTCGGCATACACCCTGCTGCTTGCGCCGCTGGCGGACGGCGAGCATTTCGTCTGGAATCTCGGTTCGTGGTTTATCTTTCCGCTTTTCTGCGTGCAGGTGTTCTATGCTTTGATTCACAGGCTGTCGCGCCTTTGGCATGAAAACGAGGTCATGACCTTTCTGCTCTGCCTGATTCCCGGCTGCGTGGCGGTTCAGCTCTGCTATACGGGAAGGCAAGATGTTCTGCCGCTTTGGATGCTGCGCCCGATGATTCTTCTGCCGGGGTTTGCGGGCGGCATGCTCTATCGCCGCGTGTTGGAGCGGCGCGACCATCTGCCCACCGTGCCGTATCTCATCGGCATCGTCATCCTGCGTGCGCTGCTCTGTGCGCGATATGAGAATCTGGCGTACCTGCTTTCGGATTGCTCGTACTTTGTCTGCGATGCGTTCGGCGTTTACACGGGCGCGGCGTTAGCGATTGCGTTTTATCTGCGCATTTCCCGCCTGCTTGCGCCGTATATCGGCAAAAGCCGCCTTGCGCTGGCGATCAGCCGCAATACCTTTGATTTGATGATGCACCATTACATGGGCTTTTTCGCACTGAACGGCTTCTTCCTCGTTGTGCATATGCTGGGGCTTGGTGCGGCGGATTTCAGCGTACATAGCTTCCGGACGGATGCCAACTATCTCTATGTATCAGGCAATCATGCGGAGTGGGGCGTGCTGTATCTGCTCTGCGGCGTGACGCTTCCGCTGCTCATCGGGCAGACGGTGCGCAAGCTGGGGCTATGTGTCAAAACGCGGCTTCCAGCATGCCCGTCTCGCCGACATAAACAGGAATCTGATTCTGCTCCATGACCTGATTTCCGCGGGAAAGGCTGGCGAAGAGCGTCAGCACGCAGACACTGCGCGGGAGCGCACATTCCAGCAGACCGATTTCCCCGCCGTCGGGCGGGCAGGGACGCTTGAGCGTCGCCAGCTTTTTTCCGTTTTCATCCTCCAGATAGGCGCGGACGATTAAATCGTCTGCGCTTTTTTCAGGCTCGACGAAGGCGCGAATCGACGCGCTGAAACGGGAACCGGCAAACCACGCGCCGCGAAGCGGAAGCGCGCTGATATGCGTCGGCGCGAGCGCGGTCTGCAAGGCGGCATAAACGTCTTCATCCTGCCAGACGCCGGGCGCACAGAGCGAACCCGAAAAACGCCCTTGCCGTGCCGCCTCCGCGCTGAGCCGAACGCGGACGGCGCGAAGCCACAGCAAAACGGCGGCGACATCCGGACTCTGCGGATCGAGCGGCTTGCCCGCGGCTTCCAAGAGCAATTCGACGGGAGACATATCCGCGGGCGGCGTCCGCAGACAGGCGGTCAAGCCGCAGAGCTGCCATGCGTCCAGAAGAGGCAGACTGCGCATGCGCGGCATCGGGGCGTCGCCGAAGGATACGCAGGCGTGACGGGAGAGCCGTTCGCGCAGGGCGTCCGTGGTGACGGGATGAAAGACGCCGATGCCGGAAAGCGTCATCTTCCGATAGAAGAGATCCGGCGCGGGCGTATCCAGCCGAAGCCCGGGCAGGCGCATCGGCGAAAGCCGCGCCAGCAGCGCATCGGGGTCGGCGCATTCCTCGGGCAGGAGCGGAAGGTCGTAATCCGCCGGTCTGCCTGAATAGCCGCAGGAAACCGTCTGTTCGTCACAGCGTGAACCGGGGAAGAATGTGCCGCGATGCAGCCTGCGCTTGAAGAGCGTCAGGCGGACGGCACAGCCCGCATACGGCGAGCCGGGCAGAAAGCGCGGCGCGGGGAAGGGAAACGTTTTGACGACGAGCTGCTGTTCGCCGGAAGCGAGAAAAAGCGCATCGTCGTAAACGGGCGGTTCATCCTCCGCACAGGCGGTCTGCACGCGGAGCAGATAATCGCCTGTATTCATCGCGCAGACCGTTGTTTGCAGGCGGACGGTTTGCGTCTGGGCATCCGGAATCAGAACCGTATCCCGCAGGCGGGCATGGGAAACCGCGTGCAGACAGACGCCGCCCAGCACGCCGGCGGGGCGGGATGCGTCAAAGCAGAGACGGACGGTCTGCCTGCGCCCGAGGTGGAGCGCACGGAACAGCGGAACGCGGAGCATGCCGTCCTTCGGATTTTGGAAGGAAGCGGCGGGTGTATCGCCGATGAACACGCGCCCCCTGCCGCGGATCAGCTCAAAGACCAGCTCGGCGTCCTGCGCGTGCAGTTTGCCGAAATCCAGCTCGAGCCGCAGTTCTGCCGCGCCGCGCACATCCTCCGGAAGGGCGGCGGGCAGGGAAAACGGCGCATCGGTCGGCGCGGCTTCCGATGAATCGGGACATGCGTTTTCGCCCAGCAAATCGCTGAAATCCGCCAGCGCGTCCGCGCCGGGCAGATGAAACGCCGTGTCGTTTTCGCTTTCTGTCAGGCGGGCGGGCAGGTCGTCGGCGAAAATGCGCCAGCCGGTGTTCAGCGGTCGCACGGCTTCTCTTCCTTTTGGCGAAGGATGGCTTCACGCGCCATCATCAACCCGCAGATGGTCTTGCTGTCGTGAATTTCGCCGCGCATGATCATCTCAAACGCTTCTTCCAGCGGCAGGCGGCAAAGCCCGAGGAACTCGTCTTCATCCGGATGCGTTTCGCCCTGAGAAAGCCCCTGCGCCAGATAGATGGCGATTTTTTCCGTGCAGAAGCCCGGTGTGGTCAAAATCGTGGTCAGGTGGGTCATATGCTCGGCGGAAAGTCCGGTTTCCTCCTTCAGCTCGCGAACGGCGCAGTCAAGCGGGTCTTCCTCTGCGCTGTCGAGCTTGCCCGCGGGGATTTCCAGCGTTATGCGGTCGGCGGCGACGCGATACTGGCGAACCAGCAGCGTATCTCCGTTGGGATAGACGGGAATGACCGCCGCCGCGCCCTTATGCAGAACAAGCTCGCGCGGTGCCTGCCGCCCGTTCGGGCAGGTGACCGTCCATTTTTCGACGTGCAGAATGTGTCCCTTATAGATGCTTTCTTTTTTTACGGGAACCTCGCGCAGTGCGCTGTCGTCCATCGTTTTCATATTCAAGAAAAAAACTCCTTTCATGGATGCGGATGAATACGGATAATTTCTCTTTGCATGGGATAAATCCCTGCCTTTGATTCGTCTTATACGCAGGAGGACGCTGCGAATCTCTGCCAAAACAGGCGGCGGAGTTGACAGGCGGCGTTTCCCGCTTTACAATGAGGAGCAGGAAAAAGAGATTCATGGGCGTGCATACCGGACAGGGTGCACAAGCCCTTGGTTCACCTGAAAAGGAGGATACAATCATGATGAAGCGATTCATCCGCAGGGTGACAGCCTTCGCGCTCAGTGCCATGCTGCTGACCGCGCCGATGGCGCAGGCGCAGGAGCTGATGACGCCCGAAGGCGCATGGCTGTCGGTTGAGATCGTCGTTACGCTGGGGGACGGCAGCCAGTTCAGTCTGGATGTGACGCCCGTGACGACGACGCTGGGCAGCACCGTCTATTGGCTTGATGACAGCATGCTTACGGACGAAGAGCGTGCCGCGCTCCCGAACGCACAGCTCAGGCTGGTGACGGATACGGGCGAAATTTACAGCGAAATGCCCCTTGTCGGAACGGGACTGGATAACACGCTGGATTACCCGATATCGGTGGCTAATCCGCTCGATCCGACTTCCGGACTGACGCTCATGCGTGCCGGCTATGCCGCGCCGATGACCGAGGAGGAAGCCGACGCCGTGCTGAGCCAGTTCGGCTTTGAAACGCCTGCTCCTACGGAAGAGCCGATTATTGAAGAAACGCCGATTCCTACGGAAGAGCCGATCATCGAGGAGACGCCGATTCCTACGGAAGAACCGATTATCGAAGAAACGCCGATTCCTACGGAAGAACCGATCATCGAAGAGACGCCGATTCCTACGGAAGAGCCGATCATCGAAACGCCGATTCCTACGGAAGAGCCGATTATCGAGGAAACACCGATTCCGACAGAAGAACCTACGGCAGAGCCGACGGTTGAGCTTCCGCAGTATGCGACGGTCAACCAGCCGGAGACGATGCTCTTCTTTGGCGCGAACGAATGGGATGCCAAGGGTGCGCTGAATCCGGGCGATGTGCTGTTCGTCAACGGCTATGTGTTTGATGAATCGGGCCGTCTCTGGTATGAGGTTGCGGACTATCGCTCGATGGAAGACGGATGGGTCATCGCTGAACAGGTGACCGGCATAGACGAAGCTGCCGCTCAGGTTCTGATGGCGAAGATTGACGCCGAAACCGCCGAACCGGAGGGAACGCCTGTCCCGACGGAAGAGCCGATTATCGAAGAAACGCCGATTCCGACAGAAGAACCGATTATCGAGGAAACGCCGATTCCGACAGAAGAACCGATTATCGAGGAAACGCCGATTCCTACGGAAGAGCCGATTATCGAAGAAACACCGATTCCGACAGAAGAACCCACGGCAGAGCCGACGGTTGAGCTTCCGCTGTATGCGACGGTCAACCAGCCGGAGACGATGCTCTTCTTTGGCGCGAACGAATGGGATGCCAAGGGTGCGCTGAATCCGGGCGATGTGCTTTTTGTCAACAGCTATGTGTTTGACGAATCGGGCCGCCTCTGGTATGGGGTTGCGGACTATCGCTCGATGGAAGAGGGATGGGTCATTGCCGAACAGGTGACGGGCATTGATGAAGCCGCCGCTCAGATTCTGATGGCGAAGATCGATGCCGAAACCGCCGAACCAGAGGAAACCCCTGTCCCGACGGAAGAACCGATCATCGAGACGCCGATTCCGACGGAAGAGCCGACGCCGGAACCCATTCCGCAGGAGCTGATGGAAGGCGATGTCTACCACTATGGCTACAACACGGGCAGACAGGTTGCGCTCCGTGAACAGGCGAACAAAAATGGCAAGGAAATCACGCGGCTTTCTGCTGGTACGGTGATTTGGGTCATGCGTTGCGAAGGCGATTGGTGCTATGTTCGCGTCAATAACCGCGACGGCTACATGATGACTGATTACGTCAAGCTGATGGATGTTGAAGAAGAAGCGGCATACATCGCTTCTATCGACAATCCGGAAACTCGTCCCGAACCGACCGAGCAGCCGACTGAGCAGCCGACGGAACAACCGACTGAGCAGCCGACCGAGCAGCCGACGGAAGAGCCGACTGAGCAGCCGACGGAAGAGCCGATCGAGCAGCCGACGGAAGAGCCGATCGAGCAGCCGACCGAGCAGCCCGGCGAGTTGACGTTCCCGGCTTATGCCATGACGGTTGAGAAGGATACGTTCATCATTCTGCGCACCGCGCCCGACGCGCCGAACCCGACGAGCGGCGCGATTCCGACGATCAGCCGCCCGACGCCGCTGGAGATTTCCGCGCAGGCAACGGGCGAAAACGGACAGCTCTGGTATCTGGTTCGCAATATGTCCAACGGCGATACTGGATATGTAGAGAGCTACAACGTCCGCCTTGTTTCTCAGCAGGAAGCGGAGGCTGCCGTTCAGACGCCGCAGCCGACCATCCCGCCGATTGAGACCCCGACGCCCGAACCGACGGCAGAACCCACGCCCACCCCGACGCCGGAACCCATTCCGCAGGAGCTGACGGAGGGCGATGTCTACCACTATGGCTACAACACGGGCAGACAGGTTGCGCTCCGTGAACAGGCGAACAAAAACGGCAAGGAAATCACGCGGCTTTCTGCCGGTACGGTGATTTGGGTCATGCGCTGTGAAGGCGATTGGTGCTATGTTCGCGCCAACAGCCGCGACGGCTACATGATGACCGATTACGTCAAGCTGATGAGCGTTGAAGAGGAAGCGGCGTATATCGCTTCCATCGACGATCCGGAAACGCGCCCCGATCCGACGCCGACCCCGACGGCAGAGCCGACGGAAACGCCCACGCCGACCGAGACCCCGACCCTGGTACCGACCGAAACCCCGACGCCCGAACCGACGGCAACGCCTGAGGTGACCGCGACGCCGGAAGTGACTGAGGTGCCGACGGCAGAGCCGACGGAAACGCCTGCGCCGACCGCGACGCCCGCGCCCGTTCAGCTGAGCCTGTATGCGCGTGTCATCAACGACGGCACGCCGCTGCGCGGCAACCCGAGCCCGCAGGCGTATCTGCAAAACATCCTGAATAAGGAGAGCGTCGTCTATATCTTCCAGAGCCAGTTTGCCGAGGACGGCATGACGTGGTATCTGGCGCAGTATAACGGTCAGTGGGGCTATGTCCGCGCCGATCTTGTCCGCGTCATGGGCGATGCGGAGACGAAGGACTATCTCGCCGCGCTGGAGGCTGCGCAGGCGACCCCGACCCCGATGCCGCAGGCGACGCCCGAACCGCTTGGCCCGGGCGCGACCAGCGCATACGCCAAGCTGATTAAGGATTCCGTCAACCTGCGCCGCACGCCGTCCGCGTCCGGCACATCGCTGGGACGCATTCCGGTCAACACGCTGCTGCTGGTCACCGGAACGGAGTTTGACGGAACATACACCTGGTATCAGGTCAACTACAACGGCATGGACGGCTATGTCCGCAGCGACATGACGCAGATGCTGACCATCGCGGAGCTTCAGCAGTTCCTCGCGGAGCAGGCAGCTCGGGCAACGCCTACGCCGAAAGCCAACGCGGGCGTCAGCACCACGCCGAACAAGAACAACAACACCAGCATCACCATCAACGGCACGCCGATTCAGGATCTGCTGCCTACGGACAACAGCTGGTCGAGCGGCACGGGCACGAGCATGCCGGTCTATGCGACCAACACGCCCGACCCGAACGCGACCCCGACACCGGAACCCATCGCCAACCCCGCCGCGCTCATCAGCAGCTTCGGCACGCTGAAGGTCAACAATGTGCCCGCCAAGAGCGAGAGCGGCAAGTTCACCGTTTACGGAACGACGAGCGCATACAGCATCGTCACCGCGAGCGTGGAGATTCAGCTTGCTTCGGCTCAGCCGACGGCGACCCCGCAGCAGCTGGGCTTCATCGCTTCCGCTGTCGCGGAGAACGTACAGCAGACGGTCAGAAGAACGGTGGGTCAGGCGGTTGCGGACGCCAACGGCAACTATACGATGGAGGTCACTCTGCCGCAGCCGGGCGAATACATCGTCGAGTTTGCTTCCGGAACGTCCTACGCCAATTACGGCGTGACCTATGACACCGGCATGACGCCGGAACCGACCGCTCAGCCGATGCCGACCGCCGAACCCGTTCAGGAGGAAGGCGGCATGGGCATCCTGCCGATCGTGATTGTCGTTGTGCTGGCAGTCGTGGCGGGTGCAGCCATCTACGGCGTATATATCTACCGCCGCAAGAGCGAGGAAGCCGAGGCAGAGGAAGCCGATGAGGATGAGGACGAGGAGGACGAAATCCGCGCCGAGCAGCTCAGCCAGCAGCGCAGCCGCTACGCTCAGCCGCAGACGCCGGTTTCCGCGCCGAAGCCGCAGGCTCCGTCCGGTCAGGTTCCTTCCTACATGAGAAACGGTCAGCCTAACGTCCGCAGCACGGTCAACCCGTATGCGCCGACGAAGCCGGTGATGCCGACCGAACCGAGCATGCCGACAAAGCCGGTCATGCCGACAAAGCCGGTGATGCCGACCGAACCGACCATGCCGACAAAGCCGACTGCACCGAGCGCATCGGAAGAAACCGCAGATCATGCGGAGAGCGAAAGCAGCGCGCCGCGCCGCCGCCGCCGTCCGCCGGTTGACCCGAATGTGTAAAAACTGATTCCCTGCGCCATCCGCTTTTGCGGATGGCGTTTTCTATTGCCTGCGAAACATTGCATTGCGCGGCTGTTCATGGTATCATAACCATAACATCATGGGAGATTATGCCCGTTTGATTCTGCGGGAGGATAAAAATTATGGCAAAAAAGCTGGTGTCCGTTGCGGCGCTCTGGCTGGCGCTTGCCGCGCTGGTGTTCATCTACACGGACAGGAACGAATATACATGGCGCTATGAGGAAGAAACGCTGGATCAGATTCTGATTGGCGGCGAGGAAGCCGAGAGAAGCGAACAGCGCTATCAGGACGCCATGGCGAAAGAACAGCAGGCGGCGCAGGCGCGCACGGAAGCGGGGCTTTGGGGAACGGGCACATACGACGTTGAGCCGTTTCTTCCGGCGCAGGGCGAAAACGGCGGGCTGAATCTGCCGTGGGGCGATTACGATGTGACGGTCGAGTATGATTCTCCGGCTGACATGGAGCTTCGCGCCGTGAGCGCGGGGCGACAGACCTTTATCCAAGACGGGGTATGGCGTCTTGCAGCGGGAGCGGGAACGTCGGTCTGCCGCTTTACGCTGACGGATTCGACGAGCGGACTGTTGATCGTGGGCGACCTTGCCGAAGGCGCGGAGATTCAAAGCATCACGGTGCATAAGGTCGGCGCGGGGATATTCTCAGCCGATTTGGCGGCGTATGCGGCGCTGCTCGGCGCGGTGCTGACGGTGCTGCTCGTTTTGAGCTGGGATACGAGTGCGCGGGGGCGCATGCGCAGACGGGATGCGCTGATGGTGCTTGGCGCGGCGGCGTTTTCCTGCATGCCGCTGCTTTGGGGCGGCGTGTTTGACGGACACGATATGATGTTCCACCTGAACCGCATCGAGGGCATCGCCAGCGGTCTGCGCTGCGGGCAATTCCCCGTGCGCATCCATGCTTCTACGCTGCTGGGCTATGGCTATGCCGCGTCGGAGTTCTATCCGGAGCTGTTCCTGTATATTCCGGCGATTCTGCGGAATATGGGCGTGTCGCTCTGCGCAAGCGTCCGCGTGTTTGAGGCGGGCATCAACCTGCTTGCCGCGCTGAGCTGCTATGTGAGCGCAAAGGCAGTTTTTGACAGCCGCCGCACGGCGGTCGGCGCGAGCGTGCTGTATACGCTGTGCGTCTATCGGCTGGTCAATCTGTATACGCGCGCGACGCTGGGCGAGAGCCTGGCGATGATCTTTTTCCCGCTCATCATCTGGTCGCTGTATGAGGTGCTTCGTCGGGACGACGGAAAGTGGCCCCTGCTGGCACTGGGCATGACGGGCGTGTGCATGAGCCATCTGCTCAGCACGCTGTTCAGTGTGTTGTTTTGCGCTATCGCGGCGGCGTTCAGCCTGCCCAAGCTGATACGCGAAAAGCGCCGCTTCCTCGCCATCCTGAAGGCGGCGGCGATCACGGTGCTTTGCTGTGTATGGTTCTATGTGCCGATGATGCAGTATTCGGGCGACGGCGTCAGCACGAGCGTCGTTCTGGATGCGCAGGAAAACGTGCTTCAGCCGGGCGGCTTCTTTGTCGCGTTCGCGGGCGATATGAACGCGGATATTCCGGAGGATTTCGCGTATACCATCGGCGTGGTTCCGGGGCTGGCTCTGCTGGTCGGCTGTGCGCTGCTGCTGGTTCGCCGCTATGCGCAGGGAAAAGCCGCGATGGACGGAAAAGACCGCGTGGCTTTGGCACTCTGTGCGCTGGGCGCGGCGGCACTGATTGGCGCGACGGATGCTTTCCCGTGGGAGCTGGTCTGCTCGCTCAGACGGCCGTTCTCGACGTTCTTTAAGCAGATTCAGTTCCCGTGGCGGCTGGTCGGCGTCGCCGTGCCGATGATGAGCATGGCGGCGGCATGGGGTTATCTGAAGGACGACAGGCATGCCTCTGCGGGCGCGGCAGTGATTGTTGCGCTGTGCGCGGCGTGCAGCGGATATACGATGCAGTGCATGGTGCAGAGAACGCCCGTGCTGGACAAGGAGACCTTTACCGATACGCGCATCAGCCAGTTTGAATACACCTATGTCGGCACGGAAAAGACCGCGCTCAAGCCGGGCGACATCCGCGTAGGCGGGGCGGAAGGGGCATACAGCGTGTTGGAGATGACCAAGCGCGGAACGAACCTGACGGCGACCATCGCGATGGACGGCGGAACGTATATCGAGTTCCCGCTGCTGTATTATCCGGGCTATCAGGCGACGGTGAACGGCATTCCCTGCAAGGTTGCGCGGGGGACGAACAACATGCTCCGCGTTTACGGCACGGCGTCGGGGCAGACGGCGACGGTGGACATATCCTTTAAGCCGCCGATGGCGTGGGTTGCAGCGCAGAGCGTCAGCCTGCTGGGTCTGCTGCTTCTGCTCCTTTCCCTGCGCAGGATGAAAAGAGCATGAGCCTGCCCGTTGTCCGCGCAAGCGTTCGGCAGGTCGTCGAAACGACCTATCATGACAGCGACCTTTCGCCTGCGGCGGGCGCGCAGAAGCGCATGCGGGAGGGCGCGGCTGCCCATCAATCCAGACAGAAAGAGGGCGCCAGGCGCGAAACGGCGTATCGGGCGGAGCAGGCGCTCAGCGCGGATTATGAAACCGATACGCTGACGCTGCATGTTTCCGGCAGGGCAGACGGGCTGTTTACCCGCGAGGACGGGATAACGGTCGTCGAGGAGATTAAGCTCGGCGTGAAGGATAACCCGCTGATTCCGGCGCACAGGGCGCAGGCAGCGATATACGGTCATATGCTCTGCGCGAGGGATGGGCTGAGCGGCGTCAGGCTTCGCATTCTGTATGTCGATGAGCAGGGCGAGGGCGTCGCCTGTTACGAAGAGGATGCGGAGGAACAGACCCTTCAAGAGACGTTTAGAACGTTGTGCGCCGCCGCGTGCGTTTGGGAAGAAGCGATGCTGGCGCGCAGACGGGTGCGGGATGTGTCGCTGGATGCCCTGCCTTTCCCCTACGACAGCTATCGCGTGGGACAGCGGCGGTTTGCGGCGGGCGTATACGTTGCCATCCGCGACAGAAAGCGGCTCTTTGCGCAGGCACCGACGGGTATCGGCAAGACGATGGCGGCTCTTTATCCGGCTTTGCGTGCGCTGGGCGAGGGCAAATGCAGTCGGGTGCTGTATCTGACCGCGAGAACGACGGGGCGAAAGAGCGCAACGGATGCGCTTGCCTTTTTGCAGGGACGGGGCGCAAAGCTGTTTGCCGTGGAAATCGCCGCGAAGGACAAGCTCTGTCCGCAGGAAAGACGGGATTGCCGGGCTGAGGTCTGTCCCTATGCGGAAGGATTTTATGATCGCCTGCCCGATGCCGTTTCGGAGGCGTTGTCCGGCGGCGTATGGGACAGGACGCGCATCGAGGAGCTGGCGCAGAAGCATCGGCTCTGCCCGTTTGAGCTGGCGCTGGAGCTGGCACAGCGGGCGGATGTCGTGGTCTGCGATTACAACTATGTCTACGATCCGTTTGTCGCCATCGACGCGCTGCTGACGGGCGGCGCGGTGCTGCTGGTGGATGAAGCGCATCAGCTTGCCCCGCGTGTACAGGAAAGCCGCTCGGCAAAGCTGAACCTGCGCGAACTGACGGAAAGCCGCAGGGAAGCCGGACAGGAGATGGGACGAAAGAGCCGTCTGTATCGCGCGATGACGGATGTGCTGCATGCGCTCAGGGAGCTGGCGCAAACCGAAGCGTTTGCGTCGGGCGAATTGGAAAAGCCGCCGGAAGCCCTGTGCGGCGCGATGGATGCGCTGCTGGATGCGGCGGGCAGTGCGCTGGAGGACGGCGCGGGTCAGGCGGCGGCTCAGGCGTTTACGCTCGCGGCGGCATGGCAGTATGCCGCAAGCCATTTTGACGAGCGTTACGCGGTGCTGACGAGCGGCGGAGAAAAGAACGCGGAGATTGAATTGTTCCTGCTCTGCGCGGCAAAGGATATTCTGGACAGGAGCAAAAAGGCGAAGGGAACGGTCTATTTTTCCGCGACGCTTGCGCCGTTCGACGCGGCGGGGCAGATGCTCGGCAGGATGGACGGCGACGCCTGCCTGATGCTGCCTTCGCCGTTTCTGCCTGAGCAGCTGCATGCGCGGTGGAAAAGCATCGACCTGCGGTATGCGGCGAGGGAACAGAGCGCGCCGCGCGTTGCGGAGCTGATTCAAACGCACTTTGCGCAGAATTCGGGCAATACGCTCGTGTTTTTCCCGTCCTATGCGTATCTGGAGCAGGTTTGCGCACAGCTGGGGCAGGTGGACGGCGTGAGGATGCTCAGGGAAGCGCGGGGCATGCGGGAGGACGAAAAAAACGCGCTGTTGAGCGCGTTTCAATGCGGAGATGAGCGGGTCGCACTGCTGTGCGTACTCGGCGGCGCGTTTTCCGAAGGCGTGGATTTGGTCGGAGAGAGGCTGAAAAACGTCATCGTGATTTCGACCGGCATGCCTCAGCCGAACGCGCGCGTTCGGGCGATGCAGCGTTATTATGACGCGCTGGGCGCAAACGGCTTTGACCTGTGCATGACCCTGCCGGGCATGGTTCGCGTCATTCAGGCGGCGGGGCGGCTCATTCGGAGCGAAACGGATACCGGAACGCTGCTGCTCATCGACAGCCGATACGGGCGCAGGCGCGAGCGGGATATCCTTTCGCAGACGCTCATCGGGCAGGCTCTTTATTCCGGAAATTCCTGACGAAACCATGCGATATCCTCGGCGAGCGGGTCGCCGTCCTCGATTGGCGGGCGCATGGCGAGGAGCGCGGAGATCATCCTGCGGATGCCCGCTTCGCCGTGGGGAATATAGAGCAGGGCACTGTCGCTGCGCTCGGCAATCAGTGCTTTGAGCAGCGCACGCAGGCGTGTGCGGGTCGCGTACATGAAAAGACCTCCTTTGAAATCGGGAAGATATGGATAAGAGTAGCATGGCTGCGGGGAAAACACAAGTTCCTTGATTCGTTTTTCCTGCTGTGATACAATAAATCGGATACAGAAGAGCTGCGCTTGATGCAGACCGGAGAAATGACATGACGATGCGGAAAGTCCGGAAAACTCAGGTTTCCGGCGGAGCTGTCAAGATTAAACCGAACATTTCAAGAAACAAATATCTAAGCGTTTATGGATATGGGGCTTTGCCCCATCGCTCCACCAAAGGGCTTTCCGAGCGTTTACGGCGCCCGTTTGGCGCATCGCCCTTTGGAAACCTTCGGGCGCAAATACTTAGTTTTTTCTTGAAATATCAGCGTTGTTAGCTTGACAGCCCCATTCCTGAATCTGAAAACGGAGGAAGCAATGAAAAAACTGACCCTGGCTTTCTTACTGATGATGACCTTTGCAGCGTCCGGCGTCTGCGATATGAACTACGACCTGCAAAACCCGCATATCACCTATGAAAAAACCGAAAGAGGCATGCCGGAATTGATTGACACACTGACGGAGAATGAGCCGGAAGAACCAACGTTCATCGTGGATGAGGTGGACAGCGATACGGCGCAGGCGACATTCCCCAAGACCTTCACCATCACCGTCGGCGGCGATACGACGCTCGGCTCGACGGATGACCTGCGCAAGAGGGACGACTGCTTTGAAAAGGTCGCGGAGGAAAAGGGCTACGGCTGGTTCTTTTCCGGGCTTGAAAGCCTGTTTGCGTCGGATGACATGACGCTCATCAATTTTGAGGGCACGCTGACGGAGGAAACGACCAAGAAGGAAAAGAAGTTCAATTTTAAAGGTCCGGCGGAATACACCGACATCCTGACGCTGGGCAGCGTGGAGGCGGTCAACATCGCCAACAACCACACGCTCGACTATGGGCAGACCGGCAAAGAGGACACCGTTGCGAATCTGGAAGCGGCGGGCATTGTCGTTTCCGGCGGCGGACAGCTGGGCATTTTTGAAAAAGACGGCGTGAAGGTCGGCATGACGGGCTACTGCTTCCCCTACAAGGACGGAAAGAAGGACATCAGCGCGGACGTTCGGGCCCTGCGCGACGCGGGATGCCAAATCGTCATTGCGTCGTTTCACTGGGGCAGCGAATATCGAGATGACTTCACGGGAGAGCAGCGCACCATCGGGCGTGCGGCAATCAAGGCGGGCGCGGATATCGTGATCGGGCATCATCCGCACATCGTGCAGGGCATTGAAGCGTATCAGGATACCTACATTCTCTATTCGCTGGGCAATCTGGTCTTTGGCGGCAACGTCGATCCGGATGATCGGGATTCCTATGTGGCGCGGCTGACGTTTACGGTCTATGAAGATCACTGCGACGCGCCGGAGATGACCATTGTGCCCATTCGGCTGACGGAGCTTTCCAGCGGAACGGATTATCGTCCGGTTATCGCGGGAGAGGCGGACAGCGAACGCATCTTCAAGCGCATTCTCAAGCTCTCCTCGAACATGAGCGGCTTTGTGAACGGGACTTTGTAAGAAGGGGGTTACGCTGGGGTAAAGCCCCAACGTACGCTAAGAAAGGATGGTTGCTGTGGCGTGTTTTGCGCTGTTCGTCGATTTGGAAAACTGCGGCGGTAAAAAGAGTATGCTGATGGATGTCATCGAGCGGGTCAAGATTCGCGGCGATATCCTGATCGGCAAGGTATACGGCTATACGGACAGCTATTCCGACCTGAAGGAGACGCTGCTGTCCAATACGTTTGCGGTCGTGCCGTCGCTGCGCTTTGGGCGCAATCAGAAGAACAGCATGGATATCCAGCTGGTCATTGATGCGCTCGACGTTGCCTATACCAATCCGCTGATTGACAGCTTCTGCATCGTATCCGGCGACAGCGACTATGTGCCGCTGGTCGGCAAGCTCAAGAGCATGGGCAAATTTGTGCTGGGCATCTCCCGAAGCGAGGCGGCTTCCGGCGTATTCATGAACGCATGCAGCGAATTCCAATTCCTGGAGAGTGTCGCCAGCGGCAAGGAACGCCCGGCAAGCCCTGTCGGGGAAGCGCTGACGCTTTCGGATGTCAACGACCTGATCGTGACCATCCTGCGGGAAAGCGACAGCGGCGAAATGCTCGCCAGCGAGGTCAAGAGCGTGCTTCTGCGCCTGCGCCCGAACTTTTCCGAAAAGAGCGTCGGGTTTTCGACGTTTGGCAAGCTGCTGACGCGCCTTGCCCAGCAGTTCGGCGCGTTCACGGTGGAGAGCGAGCGTTACAACCTCATCGTCACGCTCAGCCAGCCGCACGTGCCTGCGGGCGAACAAATCACGCGGGACAACTTTACGCATATCTTTGCGCGCATCCTTTCGGAATACAAGGAGGACGGCTTTGACCGCGTGAACCCCTCCATCCTCAAATCCGCCGTGCAGGCGGAATATCCGGACTTCACCGAGCGGCAGATTGGTCTGCGGCGTTTTTCGGATGTCCTGCGCGCACTGGAAAGAGAAAAACTGCTCAAGCTGGAAACGGACGAGAGCGGCAACATGCTGGTGCATATCCTTTGAAACTGCGGAGAGAACAGATGAAACGCATTTTAATCGCACTCATTTCCCTGCTTGCGCTGTTGCCCGCGGCGGCATTGGGGCAGGTCGTTACGATGGACGAAGGGCATGTCGCCTTCGATTATCCGGACAGCTGGCTGGTCGTATCGCCGCAGCTCTGCGGGGTCTATGCGCCGCTGCTGGAGGCTGAGGGGATGGACGCAGACGCGCTTTCCGCCGAAATGACGCAGACGCGGACGCTCAGCCGGGCATACAGCGCGGATTTTGCGCAGAACATGTCTGTCATCATCCGAGAGGACGATATGTCCGCGGATATCTACGAAATCAGCGCCATCACGGATGCACAGCGTGCGACCCTGCGCCGCTGGGCAGAGAATAATAGCCTTTGGGAAACGACGGGACTGCGCACGCAGGATGTGGAATGGCAGAAAGAGAGCGGCGCGTACTGGCTCTATATCCACTACACCATCACGCGGGCGGATGAGCTTGTCGGGCGCGGTCTGCGCTATATCACCATCCACAACGGGATGTATGTGATGCTGGATTGGCGCATTCAGGGGCGGCGGTTTACGGGCAGGGATTTGGCGGCGTTCCGCGCACGGCTTGCCGACCTGACCATCACGGAGAGCCTCGAGGAGCCGACGCGCACGGTCAGCCTGAACGCGGTGATCCCCGCGGAAACGACAACGGCGAACGTGGAAATCACCGGAGCGGCGACGGCAGGGGCGAACATCATTGCCGAAACGACGGACGGCTTCGGTGCGCTGAACACGCTGGCTGTTGCGGAAGCCGGATCAAACGGGAAATTCACGCTGATGATTGAGCTGGAAAAAGAAGGCGAATGCGCCGTGACGCTGACGGCGAGCAAAGACGGCATGAACAGCGCGACCGCCGAAGGAATCATCACTTACAGCGCAAAGACCCTGCCTGTGTCCGGCATACCGGAGAGCCAGCGCGTGACGACGGATAAGGTTACGATATCCGGTACGACGCTGGCGGGCGTACAGATGCAGCTGGTCACGCCGTTTGGCGTCACGAAAAAGAAATCCGGAAACGACGGCTCTTTCTCTTATGAGCTGACAACCAAGGAAGCGGGCGATTACAAGTATACGCTTATCCTGGACAAGTCCGGTTACAATCAGCGGCGCGTGCCGTTCACCGTGACCCGCGAGGTGACGGACGATCAGGAGAAGGACAAGGTTCGCCAGTCTGCGGTCAAGATATCCTACAAGAATCTGCAAAAGGAACGCAAAGAGGATCAGGGGCAGGTCATGCGGCTGTATGGCCCTGTGACGCAGATCAGCAGCAGCGGAAGCCACACTTATATTCGCATGAGCTACAACAAGGACGCGGACGGCAAATGGTATAACGATGTCATCGTCATCGCGGAGGAGGACACGGGCGTCAAGGAAGGCGACATGCTGACCGCTGTTGTGACGGTGGACGGCGTTTATCAGGAACAGGACGCGAGCGGAAAGGAAATCATCGTTCCGCGGTTCGAGCTGCTGTTTGTCGATAAAATCGAATGAAAAAAGCGGGCAGAAGCCCGCTTTTTTGCATGGGAAAAGGCGTGAAGTTGCCCGCGTAAGCAAAGCCTTCGCATTTTGTAAAACCGGGGCGGAAGTGAAAACGGGTTCAGCCCGCATGAACGAAGGGAATCAGCGCGAGGGTCAGCATCAGGCACAGCAGGCAGACGCAGAAGCAGCAGAGAAAAGCTGCCTGAGAGATGTCGCCGGAAACGGGCGCATGCGTGGCGTGGTCGTCGTCCGTGATGCCGAGGATATTCATCAGGCGGCTTTGTGCGCCGTGTCCGCCGGTGCGGAAGGGATTGCGTCCGACGACACCGCTGCACAGGACGAGCAGGGCACTGAACACCTTATCGGCGGCATGAACGATAGAGCCGAGCAGCTGATCCGCCTTGGGAATCTCTGCGCAGGACGAGCAGAGAGCCAGATACGCCCAGCCGAGCGCACTGCCGATATGCAGTGGCATGCCCAACGCCATCAGAAGGAGAGGGGCGCAGAGGTGCGCGACGAATTCCGGAACCAGCGCGGCGCAGGTATTCCGAACCTTGGCTTCGTATGCCGGGATGTCTTTTTCAAAAGCGCCGGAGTCCAGCTCGCGCTTGACCGCGCCGCAGGCGGGAATCGGCGCAAGCCCGAGAAGCGGGAGAGCCATCGTGACGGCGGAAACGGCAGGGTGAATCAAGCTAAGCAGAAGCCCGACGAGAAAGAACAGCAGCAGATAGACGGGATAGGAAACGGCATACGGCGGGCGGCTGAGCTTTTGATCGAGCTTGGTCAGCAGGGGAAGGAGTTTTTTCGGCAGGGACAAGACGAGCGGCGCGAGCTTGGGGCAGGACAGATAGAGGATAAAAGCAAGGACGAGCGCGGCGGGATAGGCGAGCAGACGCATACAAGAAGCCTCCTGTCTGAAATTAGGGGAGTAGGATGGGGCTGGTGGTGAAATCGCGCCCGGGGGCACGCAGAGCCGGATTGGAAACGCCGAGCGACCAGAGATCCTGAGCGCGGACGTCGAGGGAAAAGAGCGGGTCGGCGCGGTCAAATGCCGCGGCTTTGGTGACGAGCGGGATGGAGGCATGCGCTTTGATGGCACGCAGGAGCGGCGCGGCGTCCTTGCGGAAGCCCAGAACGCGGGCATAGGTCGGCGTGCGATGCGCCGTTGCAAAATCGCGGGAAACGCCCAGCAGAATATGCGCACAGAGGCGGGAGAGCCGCGCATGCGTATAGCGTTTGCTCTTGATGGCGGCAATCAGCTCCTCGCGGGAGGCGGCGGTCTGTGCGGCACGCAGAAAGCGGTATTCCAGCCCTTCATCCATGCCGACGATCTCGCGAAGAGAAGCGGCATCCATCGTGCGCAGGCGGTAGAAAAGAGCCTGCGTGAGCGCGTCTTCGGGATGGAATTCGCCGCGCTGCTCGGAAGAGAGCAGTTCCTGCGGGAAGGGCACGGCGGCGCTTGCGGTCTGAACGTCGCCCATCGTGAGCGCGGCGCGCACGCCGGTTGCGCTGGCAAGCGGGGAGGGTGAGCTGTCGTGGTAGCCGCAGCCCTCGCGGAGGATGGGCACGGCGGATATATCATCGGGCAGAGCTTGCAGATATTCCAGCGCAAGCACGGCGTTGGGGCGGGCAATCTGCTCGGCTAAGCCGGGAAGACCGCTTGCGGATTCCGCCGCCAGCGCACGGGCGCGGGGGTAGGGCAGCCCGCGGTCAAGCGCATCCTTCAGCACGGACTGAAACGCGGGGGATTCGTCCCTCAGCGCGTCGCGGGCGGCAAAGAGGATATCCAGCGACTGCGCCTCGCAGCCGAAGGAGAGATGTGTCACGACGCCCAAGGCACGGAGCAGCGCGACGCCGCCGGAGGCAAAATCCGGCGCGGGCGCACAGGCAAAGCGGCAGGGCAGCTCCAGCACGAGATCCGCGCCGCCCAGAAGCGCCATGCGTGCGCGAAGCCATTTGTCATGGCGGGTGAACGCGCCGCGCTGCGTGAGCGCACCGCTCATCAGGCAGAGCATGAAGTCCGCGCCGCTCTTTTCCCGGGCGAGCGCCAGATGACGTGCGTGACCGTTGTGGAAGGGATTATATTCGCAGATGACGGCGCAGACGCGCATGGGGGAAACGCTCCTTTCCGAAAAAAGACACGAAGCATGGAGAAATCGGGTAAAATCCTGCTGAAAAGCGGGACAAAATTGCCGTCCGTCCTTTTCAAAACCGATAAATTGCGCTATAATAAAACTGTATCCGTTTGTATACAGATGGTTTGCCCATGGGGTAAGCCTATTATATCACGTCAAGGAGGATTTACAAATGTCTGTCATTGACAAAATCAGAGCGAAGGCTGCCGCCGACGTCAAGCATGTCGTGCTGGCTGAGGGCACCGAGCCGCGCACCGTTGAAGCGGCGGCGAAGATCGTCAAGCTGGGCTTGGCGAAGATCACGCTGGTCGGCGCGAAGGCCGATATCGAAGCGAAGGCTGCCGAGCTGGGCGTTGACCTGACCGGTGTCAGCATTGCCGATCCGGCGACGAGCGAGAAGACCGCCGCGTATGCCGAGCAGCTTTTCCATATCCGCGAGAAGAAGGGCATGACCCTTGAAAAGGCGACTGAGCTGTGCCTGAAGAACACCCTGTTCTACGGTACGATGATGCTCAAGATGGGCGACGCCGACGCGATGGTCGCCGGCGCGATCAACACCACCGGCGATGTGCTTCGTCCGGCGCTGCAGATCATCAAGGGCGCCCCGGGCATCAAGACCGTTTCTTCCTGCTTCCTGATGGAAGTGCAGGACAAGAAGTACGGCGACGACGGCGTGCTGGTGTTCGGCGACTGCGCCGTGAACATCGACCCGACCAGCGAGCAGCTGGCGGATATCGCCATCGCGTCCGCGCAGACCGGCAAGGCGCTGCTGGGCATGGATCCGCGTGTTGCGATGCTGTCCTTCTCCACGAAAGGCTCCGCGAAGCATGAGAACGTGGACAAGGTTGCCAACGCCGTGAAGCTGGTGCATGAGCAGGCGCCGGAGCTGAACGTGGACGGCGAGATGCAGGCGGATGCCGCGCTCGTTTCCTCCGTCGGCGAACTGAAGTGCCCGGGCAGCCCGGTTGCCGGCAAGGCGAACGTGCTGGTCTTCCCGGATCTGCAGGCGGGCAACATCGGCTACAAGCTGGTGCAGCGTCTGGGCAACGCGAAGGCCATCGGCCCGGTCATCCAGGGTCTTGCCAAGCCGGTCAACGACCTGTCCCGCGGCTGCTCCGTTGAGGATATCGTGGACGTCGTCGCCATCGCTGCGGTCAAGGCGCAGGCTTAATTTCATCCGCTATGCGCGCGGTCGCCACGGGTGCGGCGGCTGCGCGCCTTTTTGTCATCATCATATAAGCAAGGAGATACTCCCATGAAGATTCTGGTCATCAACGCTGGCTCTTCCTCCCTGAAGTTCCAGCTCATCGACATGGACGACGAGTCCGTCAAGGCGAAGGGTCTGGTCGAGCGCATCGGCATCGAAGGCACGCACTTCAAGCAGACCGTACTCGGCACCGACAAGGTGATTGAGTTTACCCGCAACATGAAGGACCACACCGAAGCCATTTCCGCCGTCCTTACCGCGCTGACGGACAAGGACAACGGCGCCATCGCGTCTTTGGATGAAATCGGTGCCTGCGGTCACCGCGTGCTGCACGGCGGCGAGACGTTCAAAGAGTCCGTGCTGGTGACGGAAGAGTCGATGAAGGGCATCGAGGAGCTTGTGCCGCTCGGACCGCTGCATCAGCCGGCGAACATCGCGGGCATCAAGGCGTGCCAGGCGGTCATGCCGAACAAGCCGAACGTCGCCGTTTTCGATACCGCTTTCCATCAGACGATGCCCAAGAAGGCGTTCCTCTACGGCGTGCCGTATGAGTACTACACCAACCTGAAGGTTCGCCGTTATGGCTTCCACGGCACCAGCCATCGCTTCATTGCGGGCGAAACGCCGAAGTACCTGGGTAAGAAGCCGGAGGACTGCAAGTTCATCATCTGCCATCTGGGCAACGGCTCTTCCCTGAGCGCGATCGTCGGCGGCAAGGTCGTCGATACCTCCATGGGTCTGACGCCGCTGGAGGGCGTGCTGATGGGCAGCCGTTCGGGCGATGTGGATCCGGCTGTATTGGAGTACATCATGGATCACACCGGCATGAACATCCACGAGATGCTCAACTGCCTGAACAAGAAGAGCGGCTTCGTCGGTCTGTCCTGCTCGAGCGACATGCGCGATGTGAAGGCTGCTGCGGCGAAGGGCGACGAGCAGGCTCAGGCTGCGCTGGACGTTTGGACGTACCGTATCCAGAAGTACATCGGCGCATACAACGTGGCTGTCGGCGGCGCGGATGCGATCGTCTTCACCGCGGGCATCGGCGAGAACGACTGCGAAGCGTGCGCACATGTCATCGAAGGCCTGTCCTTCATGGGCGTGAAGATCGATCCGGCGAAGAACACCCGCGATACCGTGGGCATCATCAGCACGGATGACTCCACCATCAAGGTGCTGCGCATCCCGACCAACGAGGAGCTGCCGATTGCCCGCGATACGCTGGAAATCGTCTCCAAGCTGTAAGCCGAATCGCGGCGAAAACCAAAGAAAAAGCGGATGAATGGGATGTTTTCGGGAAAAATCGCCGAAAATAACATTCTGCTTGACAAGCACAGAGAAACTGCGTATAATATGGAACGGTCAACTTTGAGGTGGAACGATGAAGCTGGATATTACCAAGGGCATTCAGAGAAAGGGCGTTGATGTCCCGTTTTCTCTGAGCGATGTCTGGGGAGAGGATCATTGGAATGGAGATACGATTGCGTATGTCCAGCCGGTTTCCTTTTCCGGCACATATATGCTCGCCGATGAGACCGTACTTGTGCGCGGCGAGGCCCGCGCTGTGATTCAGTCCCCCTGCGCCAGATGCCTGACGCCGACGGAAACCACGGTCACCGCTGAGGTGGACGAGGCTTTCCTGCGCGACAAGGGCGATGGCGAAGCCGAGCCGGACGAGGATCAGTACACATACACGGGCCATGTGCTTGAGCTTGATGATGCAGTACGAACTGCCATCCTGCTTGAATTGCCCTCACGCATCCTCTGCAAGGAGGATTGCCGCGGGCTGTGCGCCCAGTGTGGCGCAAACCTGAACGTCAATGTGTGTTCATGCCAGAAGGATCTGACCAGCAGAAATCCTTTTTCGGCATTAGCATCTTTGCTGAACGAGGATGAGGAGGTGTAAACAATGGCTCTTCCCAAGGGAAAAATCTCGAAGTCCCGCGGCCGTATGCGTCGCGCGAACTGGAAGCTGTCCGCGCCCGGAATCGTTAAGTGCCCGCGCTGCCAGCAGATGAAGCTCGCCCACCGTATCTGCAAGCACTGCGGTTACTACGATGGCAAGCAGGTCATCAACATGGAAGCCGAAACCGCTTCCGAGAAGTAAGATTTGCTTCTTTAACCCCCGGTCTACACCGGGGGTTTTTGTGTAGGCAAATGAGTTTGCCGGGGTGGCGGCGATCCAAGCCCGGATATGCAAAGAAAAACGCGGGTTCAGCGCGGCATTCCGCGGTTAAAAGGCTCTATATCGGAAAAGCTTGATTCCGGATGCAACATCGTATTCGATTCAATGAAGAGGGGATGTAAATTGGTTTCAACGACTTTGCTCGCACTGATTTACCTGTCGTTTATCAGCCTGGGTCTGCCGGATTCCGTGCTTGGCAGCGCGTGGCCGGCGATGAGCGCGGCGCTGAATGCGCCGTTGTGGGGTGCGGGTCTGGTGCAGATGCTCATATCCTTCTGCACGATCATTTCCAGCCTGAACAGCGCAAAGCTCATCCGGAAATTCGGAACGGGCAAACTGACGGCGATCTCCGTTGCGACGACGGCAGCGGCGTTGCTGGGCTTTTCGCTCGCGCCCAATTATGTTTTTCTGCTGCTGATGGCGATTCCGCTCGGTTTGGGCGCGGGCGCGGTGGATGCAGGGTTAAACAACTATGTGGCGCTGCACTGTGAAGCCAAGCACATGAGCTGGCTGCATTGCTTCTGGGGCGTCGGAACGATCATCGGTCCGATTATCCTTTCGGCCTTGCTCAAATCGGGGAGAACGTGGGCATCCGGCTATCGGGCTGTCGGCTTGATTCAGTGCGGCGTGAGCCTGCTGCTGTTTATGACGCTGAATCTGTGGAAGCGCAGCGATATCCAGCAGGAGGAGCATGAGGCAAGGACGCTGTCTGTGGCGGAGGTCTTGCGGCTTCCGGGCGCAAAGGCGGGCATGACGACGTTCTTCTGCTACTGTGCGCTGGAATCGACGCTGGGGCTTTGGGGCGCGACGTATATTTCACAGGTTCGCGGTGTAAACGAAGCGACCGCTGCGTCGTTCGGCGCGATGTTCTATATGGGCATCACCATCGGGCGTGCGATTTCCGGTTTCGTCGCCATGAAGCTGCTGCCCAAGCAGATGGTTCGGCTGGGCGAGGCGCTGCTTGCTGTCGGCTGCGTGATGATGATGATTCCGGCGGGAAGCACGCTTTCTGGATTGGGTTTGGTCGTTTGCGGGTTAGGCTGCGCACCCATCTATCCGAACATCATTCAGGATACGCCGGTCAATTACGGGGAGGAAAACTCTCAGGCGGCTATCGGCGTGCAGATGGCGTTTGCCTATGTCGGCTCGACATTCCTGCCCTCTATATTCGGTGCGCTTGCGGGAATGACGGGCTATGAGCTGCTGCCGTATTTCGTAATTGCGCTCTGCGCACTCATGGCGGTGCTGTTTGGCGTGCAGAAGAAGATCGTAGAAGGCAGAAAGGCGTAACGCTTCAGACTGCAGACAAAAAGCTATTCTTCCCTGAAAGGGAGAATAGCCCTT
>ENA-OUPA01000247-OUPA01000247.1-human-gut-metagenome-genome-assembly--contig:-NODE-247-length-41163-cov-8.41688_pt1 | contig 41163 bp, 43 predicted proteins | sample MGYA00237939_ERZ548770 | MGnify/ENA primary metagenome ERZ548770 (study PRJEB26490, sample SAMN05356877) | human gut metagenome | biome: terrestrial biome; feature: human-associated habitat; material...
CAGAAGCCCCGTTCAGTTCAAAACCGAACGGGGCTTCTGATAAATATTCTTTTTAGTGTCTACTTTCTCTTGACAAGTGCACAGGCCCATGGCCTGTCCTCTCTTTTGGGGCCCCTCATGCCAGGGGCAGCAGGGGTGCTTCCTCCTCCGGGGCGGGTTTTTCCTCTCCAAACCCCGGCAGCGGGATGATTGGAAGGGGCTCTGGCGTGGGGGCATCCGGCCCCGGCAGCATAATGCCAGGATCTATTCTGATCTCCCCCTCCCCCACCGGGCCCTTCTGCCCCGCCGCCGGGCCGGCGCCCAGGCACAGGGGCAGGGCAAAGGCGGCGGCGCACAGCAGGACCCCCTTCCAGGCGGCATCTTTCTTTTTCACTGCACTCCCCTCCTAATTCCCGGCGCAAAGCGCGCCCATTCTCTTACAGTTCTAGTATAGCACTGAAACTGAGCGCGATGTTTCTCTTTGAGAACGCCGGTCCAAAAAAAGAAAAGGGGAGGCGCCCGGGCGCTCTCCCCCTTCTGACAGGATTCCTCTTTTTACCCTTTTCCCGCTGGGGGGACATCGGTCATCAGCTCCTTGACAGAGGTGGCAAGGCCCGCCAGGCTCTGGATATTGGAGGGAATGATGATCTTGGTGGCTTTGCCATCGGCGGCCTTCTCAAAGGCCTCCAGGCTCTTGATGGCAATGACCCCATCCGAGGGGTTGGCTTCGTTCATCAGCTTGATGGCGTCGGCCACAGCCTTCTGCACGGTGAGCACCGCTTCAGCCTCGCCCTGAGCCTCTCGGATCTTGGTCTCCTTGATGGCCTCAGCCTTCAGCACGGCGGACTCCTTCTGGCCCTCGGCGATGAGGATGGCGCTGCGCTTTTCGCCCTCGGCGTCCAGGATTTTGGCCCGGCGCTCCCGCTCGGCCTTCATCTGCTTCTCCATAGAGTCCTGGATCTCCTTGGGAGGCACAATGTTCTTCAGCTCCACCCGGTTGACCTTGATGCCCCAGGCGTCGGTGGCCTCGTCCAGAACCACCCGGATTTTGGAGTTGATCACGTCCCGGGAGGTAAGGGTGTGGTCCAGCTCCATCTCGCCGATGATATTCCGCAGGGTGGTGGCGGTCAAATTCTCAATGGCGGAAATGGGGTTCTCCACGCCGTAGGCATAGAGCTTGGGGTCGGTGATTTGGAAATAGACCACCGTGTCAATCTGCATGGTGACGTTGTCCTTGGTGATGACCGGCTGGGGCGGGAAGTCGATGACCTGCTCCTTTAAGCTGACCTTCTTGGCGATGCGGTCGATAAAGGGGATCTTCACGTGGAGGCCGGTGCCCCAGCTGGCGTGGAACGCGCCCAGGCGCTCCACCACAAAGGCGTGGGCCTGGGGGACGATCTTAATGTTGGCCACGATGACGGCCAGCACGAACACGATGAGCACCACCACAATAAACAGGGTGCCAAACACAGCGGGATCAAACATGTTTTACCTCTCCTTCTCCTCTTGGGCGGGGGCGGCCTCCGGCGTGACCAGCAGCTTGACCCCCTCGATGGCGTGGACCCGTACCCGGGTGCCGGCGGGGATTCTCCCCTCGGGCTGCACGGAACGGGCGGACCAGCTGTTCCCCATCACAGAGACGCGGCCCGTGGCCCGCACATTGTCGATATCCTGGGTGACCAGGCCCGCGGCCCCCACCACCCGGTCTGCGTTGGTGCGCTCCCGGCGGCGGTTCAGCAGCCGCTTGGAAAGAGGCCGGGTCAGGGCCAGGGCAACGGCGGACACCGCCAGGAACACCGCCACCTGCAGCCACAGCTGGCCGCCCAGCAGGCTGACGATGAGGGCGGCCAGGCCCCCCGGCACAAACCACACCGAGACAAGGCTTGGCACAGCAGCCTCTACCACAGCGGCCAGGATCATAACACCCAGCCAAAAAATGCCCATCGTGTTCATCCAAGAGCCCCCCTTTCCCGGCCCCGCCCACTCCCTCGGCCATACATGCGGGGCTTTGGCTTTACTATACACGAACTCAGGCAAAAAAGCAAGGGATGGCCCGGGGGATTTCGAGGAATTTCACCAATTTTTACCAAGGTTTTTCCGTCCAATCCGCAGCGCCCCGCCGGCAGTGGGAAAGCCAGTTTAGACCCGCAGGCCCAGGAAAGTGAGGTTTACCTCTCCATTGGAAGCGGACAGTGAGCCGGAGTAAGTCAGGGAGAAATTGGTGGCGCTGGGCGCCTGCACGATGAAATGGGCCGACCCCACCGCACTGGACCCATTGGCCGTGGTGGCGAAGTAAATCCCCTCGTTTAGGTGGGGAGTCCCATTGTAGCTGGGGGTTATTTGGATATAGCCCGGTTGCGCCAGGGTGGCGGAGACCTTGCAGCTGACCAGGTACCGGCCCGCTGCCAGAGCGACAGCCTGGCTGCCCGCCTGGGTGATGGCCCCCGTGGGGTCCGTTGCACCGGGGAAAAGGTCCACAGACTGCCCCGGTGTGAACTGGGCCTGATAATTAAAAAAAGAGGCGGCGCTGTCCGCCGGAACCGTTCCCGTGGCCCCTGTGGGGCCTACGGGTCCGGCGGCCCCCGGCGCTCCCGTTGCCCCCGTAGGACCAGCAGGGCCGGGTACCCCAGTGGGGCCTGTGGGCCCGCGCTCTCCTGCGGGGCCAGGCTCCCCAGCGGGCCCCGTAGCCCCGGAAGGGCCCTGCGGGCCGGTGATGCCGGCAGGGCCTTGCGGGCCTGTGGACCCAGTGGGGCCCGCAGGGCCTCGCTCTCCCGCGGGGCCGGGGGGACCTTGGGCTCCCGTGGGGCCAGCAGGGCCGGGGGGACCGGGGCAGCAGCACCGCCCATAGTAATAGATGTGGTCGCTCATAGGCACACTCCCCTTTCCCCCTCAGTATATGGGCGGCAGGGCTGGGAAGTGACAAAAAAACAGCCCTCCCAAGGGAAGGCTGCTTCTGTCTGAACTTTTCCGGGTTTATTCGATATTCTCCCCCAGGGTGCCCTGGCTCTGGGCGGTGAGGTAGGCGTTGATAAAGCCGTCCAGGTCGCCGTCCATCACAGCGTTGACATTGCCCGTCTCATACCCGGTGCGGTGGTCCTTGACCATGGTGTAGGGCATGAACACATAGGAGCGAATCTGGCTGCCCCAAGTGATCTCCTTCTGCTCGCCCTTGATGTCGGAGATCTTCTCCAGGTTTTCCCGCTCTTTGATCTCCACCAGCTTGGCCACCAGCATTTTCATGGCCACTTCCCGGTTCTGGTACTGGCTGCGCTCCACCTGGCAGGAGACGGTGATGCCCGTGGGAATGTGGATCAGGCGCACGGCGGAAGAGGTCTTATTGACCTTCTGGCCACCCGCGCCGCTGGCCCGGTAGACCTCCATTTTGATATCCTCCGGGGGGATTTCCACGGTGTTGTCCAGCTCCATTTCCGGCATGACCTCCAGGGAGCTGAAGGAGGTGTGGCGGCGGCCCGCGGCGTCAAAGGGAGAGACACGCACCAGGCGGTGGACGCCCGCCTCGCTCTTCAAATAGCCATAGGCATTCTCGCCTTCCACCATGATGGAGGCGCTCTTCAGGCCGGCCTCGTCCCCATCCAGGTAATCCAGGGTGGTGACTTTAAAGCCGTGGCGCTCCGCCCAGCGGTTGTACATGCGGAAGAGCATCTCGGCCCAGTCCTGGGCCTCGGTGCCGCCGGAACCCGCGTGGAAGGTCAAAATGGCGTTGTTCTTATCGTACTCGCCGGTGAGCAGGGTGGACAGCTTCATAGAGGCGATCTCGCCGGTGATGGCCTCGATCTCCTCCTTGGCCTCATCCACCAGGGAGAGGTCCTCGGCCTCGTCCCCCATTTCGATGAGGGCCATGCAGTCCCCGGCACGGTCCACCAGCTTTTGATAGGCCTGGTCCTTATCCTTTAAGGAGGCCATGCGCTGGGTGACCTTCTGGGCCTGCTCCATATTGTCCCAGAAGCCGGGCTCGGCGGACTTATGCTCCAGCATTTCCACCTCTTCCCGCAGCTTTTCCAGGCCCAGGGCCTGGCCCAGATCCTCCAGGGCTTTTTCCTGCTCTTCCAGCTGGCGTTTCAGTTCTTCAAATTGCAGCATAGATGACGGACAACCTTTCCAAAAATCCATAGTTACAGATATTATACCCGGGAAGCCCCCTCCCTGTCAAGCGCAGCTCCTGTGCCGCCGCGCTGGGAATATCCGGCCAGAAAAACAGCCGCTCCTTGGGGCGGCTGATCTCATTCTTCCTGCTGTTCCTCCAAATTTTCTAAAGCCACGCGGACGGCTTCTACCACAAAGGCGGAAAAGGTGCAATCTGTGTCTCGAATGGCTGTTTCCACCTGCTCAATCACTTCATTGGGAAAACGGACGGATTTATTGGTGCTGGTGGGGGCTTTTGGAATACGGTTGGGGATACGAAATTCTCTCACGCCCTCATACACCAGCCTTTCCAGATTCTTCCCAATTATTGTAACGCGGGATGCATGCAAAGTCTGCATTACATTGTGCATGACATGGATGTAATGCAAATCAGAAACGCAAAACCGTGGGATTGCATTGCTGGACGGGGTGTGCTAATCTGGCAATAAAGGGAGGGAACAAAATGACACCTGCAAGTAAAGAGGAGCTGCGCCGGCGGCTGCGGGAAAACCTGCGGAAATTCCGGGGCGAAGAGGGGTACTCTCAAGAGGAGGTGGCCCAGCTTTTGGGCGTCAGCCGCCCCACCTACACCTACTACGAAACCGGCCACACCACCCCCGGCATTGCGGATCTGTACCTGCTCTCCCAGCTGTATGGCCGCGCCATGGAGGATTTCCTTCAATAATCCCTCTCAACCCCTCTCGAAAACGCCTGGGCGGCCCCAGGCGCTTTTTCTTTTCCCTTTTTGGGAGTCCGGCGCCCGCACCCCGGCGCGCTTTTGAAGAATCCGTAAAACTTGTTAACAGAGTGAAAATTCCGCCAGTTCTCGTTGCGCTTTTCAGAAGAATCGTGTAAAATAAGAAAAAACACTGAAATTCTCATTTATGGAAAGGACCACTCAAGATGGACTATACAGGGATAAAGTGCCCCGTGTGCGGGGTACCCTTCCGCTCTGGGGACGACATCGTTGTCTGCCCAGAGTGCGGGGCTCCGTACCATCGGGCGTGTTATCAGGAAAAGGGCCAGTGCATTTTTGAGGAGCTGCACAAGGCGGGCAAGGCCTGGGAGCCGCCCGCCCCTCCCAAAGCCCCCGACCCCAGCGCGGAGATCAAGGACCGGGAGTGCCCTGTGTGCGGCACCCTGAACGCCCACAGCGCCCTATTCTGCAGTGTGTGCGGGGCCTCTCTCACGGGGGAACCGCGGCAGTACAACAACACCAACCCCGGCCGGGGCCAGGGCGCAGCCCCTTATGGCCAGGCCTATCAGAACCAGGGCACGCCCCCTCCTTTTACGGGTTACGGCGGCACGGTGCCCCCCTTCTCGTTTGACCCCATGGGCGGCGTCTCCCCTGCGGAGGTGCTGGACACCGGCGTCACCTTTGGGGACGCCTCTAAGCTGGTGAAGCAGAACACCGCCTATTATATGCCCGTGTTCCGCCACATAAAGCACACGGGCAAAAACAAGTTCAACTTTACGGCGTTTCTCTTCTCCGGCCCCTGGATGCTCTTCCGCAAGCAGTACAAATATGGAACACTGGTCACGGTGCTGATGTTTGCCCTGTACACGGCGTTTCAATGCTCCCTTTACCTGGGGGCCTATCCAGTCTTACTTGATTTGATGGGGCAGATCGGGATGGATTCCACCCAGATGATGTACCCCACCAACGCCCAATACATGGCTATGGCGCAGCTTGCCTCTCCCACCCAGATGCTGCTGATGTGCCTGCCTCTGCTGCTTGCCGGCGCCATGCTGATTGTCATGGTCATTGTGGGTTTTCGGGCCAACAAAATGTATATGCGCCACTGCATCCGCACGGCACAGGCGGTGAAGGCCGCCGGGAACGACGGGGACCCAAACAACACCCTGGACGCCAAGGGCGGTGTAAACGCCCCCCTTGCCATTTGCCTGGGGGTGTGCTACCTGATTATTTTAAACCTTCCCCTGTGGCTGCTTTAACCCCCAGAGGAAGCCTGAAAGAAGGAGGAGAGCGATATGAAAAAGGTACGCAAGGCGGTGATCCCCGCGGCGGGGCTGGGCACCCGGGTGCTGCCCGCCACCAAAGTGATGCCCAAGGAGATGCTCCCCATTGTGGACAAGCCCGCCATCCAATACATTGTGGAAGAGGCTGCCGCGGCTGGAATTGAGGACATCCTCATCATCACCAACCGGGGCAAGGGCCTGTTGGAGGACCACTTTGACCGCGCCCCCGAGCTGGAACGGCGCCTGGCGGGGGACCCCGCCAAAGAGGCCATTTTAGACCAGGTTGTAAGCATCTCCAAGCTGGCCAACATCTTCTATGTGCGGCAGAAGGAGACCAAGGGCCTGGGCCACGCCATTGGCTGCGCCCGGGAGTTTGTAGGGGATGAGCCCTTTGCCGTGCTCTACGGGGACGACGTCATCCTGGGGGAGGACCCGGCCTGCGGCCAGCTCATCCGGGCCTGGGAGGAATTCGGCCTGGGCGTGGTAGGGGTAAAAGAAGTCTCCCCAGAGGCCATTCGCAAGTACTCCTCCCTGAAAGTGGAACCTATCCGGGACAACTATTTCCGCTGCACCGATATGGTGGAGAAGCCCCAGCCGGGGCAGGAATTCTCTCTTTACTCCATTTTGGGGCGGTGCGTGCTGCCCCCGGAGATCTTTGACATTCTGGACAGGACTCCTCCCGGGGCGGGAGGCGAGATCCAGCTGACCGACGCCATGAAAGCCCTGGCCCGCCGTGACGGCATGGTGGCGGTGGACTTTACCGGTACCCGCTATGACATGGGCAACAAGCTGGGCATTATGCAGGCCAGCGTGGAGGTGGCCCTGCAGCATCCGGAGATCGGCGAGGACTTCCGGGCCTATTTGAAAGAGCTGTGCAAGACCCTGTAACCCTTTGTCCCCCAGAGAAGGCAAGCCCCTCTGGGGGCAATTGTTTTGGAAGGAGCGTTTTCCATGGGCGCCATTTACTTTCCCAGCTGCAACTTTACCAAGGCCAGCCCCAAGGCGGCCCGGCGGCTGCGGTCCTATTTAAAAGAAAAGATGCCGGTGGCGGGCTGCTGCCGGGTGGACAACACCCCCTACCCCGCCGGGGACAAAGCCCTGTACTTCTGCCAGGCCTGCCGGGAGACTTTGGAACAAAAGCCAGGCAACCAGCTCATCCCGGAGAACCTGTTTGTATGGCTGCTGGAGCAGGCGGATTTCCCCTGGCCCGACTACCGCGGGCTGACGGTAAACGTGCAGGACTGCTGGCGGGACCGCCGCCATCCGGAGGTTTTCGACGCGGCACGGGGATGCCTTGCCAAGATGGGCGTGAAGGTGCTGGAGCTGGAGGAGAACCGGGAAAAGTCTGTGTTCTGCGGGAATCTCCATTTCGAACCCCAAACCCCGGAGAACGCGGCCCTGGCGGCCAGCCGCCCCGGCGTGCCCTTGTATGAATTCCCGCAAGAGGAACAAAAGCGGCTGATGGCGGAGCAGGCCGCCAAACTGACCGCCCCGCTCGCGGCAACTTACTGCAACCGGTGCACCTCTGGCCTGCTGCTGGGCGGTGCGCGCGCTGTGCACCTGATGGAGCTGTGCATGGGCGCGTATGAGGGGTAAAAAAAGCCGGTATCCGCAGAATTTCCTTGACTTTTCAAAGATCTATGATATAATATTTCCCGTTGACTTTCAATCCTTGCTCCGGGACAAAACAGCCCGGGGCCAAAAGACCAAAAGGAGGTGCAATACAAATGGCAGAGGGAATGAACTTGTACGAGACCGTTATCGTCACTTCCGCCAAGCTGGGGGAAGAGGGCAGCGCGGAGCTCGTGAACCGGTTCAAGGCTCTCATCGAAGAGCACGGTACTGTTGAAGGTGTTGACGATTGGGGGAAGCGCCGCTTCGCCTATCCCATCCAGAAGCAGACCGAGGGCTACTACACTCTGATTAATTTCCAGAGCAGCCCGGAGTTTACCGCCGAGCTGGACCGCCGCTATCAGATTACTGACGGCATTCTGCGGACCATCATCATCAAGCGGGACCCCCGGCATGTGAAGGCCCAGAAGACCGAAGAGAAGAACATCGACGTGGAAGCCATCGCCGCCGAGGCAGTGGAAAGCTCCGCAGAGTAATCTAGTGAAAGCGAGTACCTTGAGATCATGCTGAATGTTGCTGTTGTGATGGGCCGGCTTACGGCCGACCCGGAATTGAGACATACCGCCAGCGGCCTTTCTGTTACCTCTTTTACCCTTGCGGTGGACAGGAACTACTCTAAGGCCGGCACCGAGCGCCAAACCGATTGGATCGACGTGGTAGCATGGCGCCAGACGGCGGAATTTGTGTGCAAATATTTCACAAAGGGCCAGATGATGGCGGTGAACGGCACCATCCAGACCCGGAGCTATGAGGACAAGAACGGCAACAAGCGCAAGGCTGTGGAGATTGTGGCAAACGATGTGAGCTTTACCGGCTCTAAACGGGACACGGCCTCCAGCGGGGAATATGGCCAAAGCTTTGACCGTCCCGCGCCCAGCCAGCCTGCTGCTTTTAACGAGCCTGCTCCCGCCTATTCCAGCGGCAGCACCGAGGATTTCGAGGAGATTTTGGGAGACGACGACCTGCCCTTTTAAGGAAATGTCCCCTCTCCCCCTTATTTGAAAAAGCAAAGGAGGCTTTTTGGCTATGGCAGATAGACCCGAAAGAGAAGTCCGCCGCGGACGCAAGGGCCGCAAGAAGGTCTGCAGCTTCTGCGTGGATCACATGGAGTATATCGACTATAAGGATGTGGCCAAGCTCCGCCGTTTCATCTCCGAGAGAGGCAAGATCCTCCCCCGGCGTGTCACCGGCACCTGCGCCCATCATCAGCGCGCCCTGACGGTCGCCATCAAGCGTGCCCGTCACCTGGCCCTGCTGCCCTATACTTCCGACTGATTTTGTGTCTCACCAAGAGACTTTCTGCTTTGGCGGAAAGTCTCTTTTCATTTGCCCAGTGCCTGGGCACTCAAGACGCGGTCCGTGACCGGACTGGACGAGCCGCGGCGCGTGGCCGCGCAGGACATGACGCGCACGGCGCTTAAAGGCGCCGGGGCTGGCTGAGAGCCGCTAGCTCAAAAGCCCGCGCTCAGGCTTGAGAGAGACAAGTAAAGTTTTCGCTCAAGCCTTTTGAAAAAGGCTTGTGGGGTTTGGGGTGAAACCCCAAGACCTTCCGGGGTTGCAAGGGGCGCAAGCCCCTGCCTTCCCCTACTTCAAAAAAGGGGGACATACGTCCCCCCATTTTTGCTGACGCTTGGGAAGGCAGGACCTACGGTCCCGCACCCCCCTTAGGGCCGTGGAGCTCTGCTCCACACCTCGCAAGTTTTTTGAAAAAAACTTGACTAAAAACTTTTACTTGTCTCCACCCAACTTTTGCGGAGGGACCCGCCCTTGGGTCACGCAAGAAGGCGGCTTGTCCCGCGCGGCCACGCGCCAGAAAGGAGATAACTTGATCGCATGAAATATTTTGATACGCACATCCACTTTTTCCCCGACAAGCTGGCGGGCAAAGCCCTGCCCAAGCTGCGGGAGATCAGCAAATGCGAAACCTATAGCGATGGCACCCGCTCCGGGACCGTGCAAAACCTGGAGGATTGGGGCTGCGCCGGGGGCATGGCCCTGCACATCGCCACCAACGCCCACCAGCAGACCTCGGTGAACAACTTTGCCCAGGAATCCCAGCACGGCAATATCTACTGCTTCGGCAGCGTGTACCCTTTCGCGGAGAACGCCCTGGAGGAGATGCGCCGCGTTAAGGAGATGGGCCTGTACGGCATTAAGCTGCACCCCGACTACCAGGAGTTCTTCATCGGGGATGAGGCCGCTCTGCCCATCTATGAGGAGGCGGAAAAGCTGGGGCTCCCCATTGCCTTCCACACCGGGCGGGACCCCCTCTCCCCCAACCTGGTCCACTGCCCCCCGGACGTGCTGGGGAAAATTGCGGATTTGTTCCCCCGGCTGACTATCATTGCCGCCCACATGGGGGGCATGGATATGCCCCAGGAAGCCGTCAAACACCTGGCGGGGAAGAAAAACGTGTACTTTGACACGGCCTTTGCCTCTCACTTTTTAAACGCCCAGGAGCTCTCTGAGCTGATCCACCTGCATGGGGTGGACAAAGTGCTCTTCGCCACTGACTGCCCCTGGAGCACCGTGCCCGCAGAAAAGGCCCTGCTGGAGGCGGCGGACCTGACGCCGGCCCAGCGGGAGCGCATCGCCTGCCGGAACGCGGAAGAGCTATTCGGCATCACAGTTTGACAATTCCGCGGAAACTGGGTACAATAAGGGAAAACGGCCCGGGAAAGGAGATTCCTATGAAAAAAGTCCTATGTGCCCTGCTGGCGGCGGCCAGTTTGGCTTTGTGCGCAGGCTGCTCCCGTCCGGACGCCCAGACGTTGGACCTGTTGCAGGGTTATGGCAACCAAACCAAGCTGCTCCACCTGAACGCCAGTTCCTCCCAGAAGGCGCAGCGCATTGAAGGCTTTTGCCAGGTGCTGGAGGACGCCGAGCCCCTGGATAAGGATTTCTCCCTGTTTGCCTACTACCCGGATTATTTCCTGCAGATCAATCAGGCCGGAAGCGGCACCGTGGGCGCGGTAGTGGATGTAAACGGGGATTACATCGACTTCTACTATCTGGGAGAGGATGTAGCAGAAGAACCACAGCTGTACCGCTCCCACACCACTGCGGCGGACTTTAAAAAACTGGTTCACCAAAATTGAAACATAGATGATAACAGCGGAAAGCGCGAAAAAGGATTGCCGGTCTAAAAGCCAGCAATCCTTTTTTGCGCTTCGCAGTATTTCACTGTACCCGCTCCAACTTCCCGCCACAGGCACAGCGGTAACGCTCTGGGTGCTCCACTGCCTTAGACCTCCGGCGCCGGGGGATGACCCTCCCACAGCTTTGGCACCGCAGCAGGTATTTCACTTCCTCCCGCCGCAGGGGCACCCAAGATTCCTCCACCAGCGCCGTCCGCCGGATATCCACGCCCAAAGCCTGCCCCACCTTCTGGGCATAGGCTTTCCACCGTTTTCCGTGGTTTTGGCAGCCGTAACAGGTGTGGAGCAGCTCGTGGAGAAGGGTATTTCGCAGCAATTCCGGCTGGCCCAGCAGCCGGGCCGACACCTGGATGGTGAAGGCTCCCTCTTTGCGGATACAGCACCCAAGCCGCCGCTGGGCCCGGGAGTTGACCTCTACTTGGGGAGATATTTCCCGGGAAATGGGGACGCCCATCCCCCGCAGCTCTTCCGCCAGGGCGGCAAGCTGGGCATTCAATTCCTCCTGTGTCATAGCGGCGGCGGGCAGCCGTACTCCCATTTCCACAGCAGCTCCATGGCCTCTTCCCTGGAGGCGCCGGCGAAACAGGGCAAATTCTTGGGCACACTCACGCTTTTCAACTCTCCTTCCCAAAGATGACAGTTTGGCTTCATTATAGGAGCTTACAGCGAATTTGTAAAGCCGTTCATCCGTTTTGAAGCGGGCTTTTCCCTTTTTCTACCGGCAAAAATGATTCCCCTCTCGGGCTCGAGTCCCCGGCGCTCATTCATAAAACAAGCCAGCCCTCCCCGCAAGGAGTTCTCCTTCCACCGACATTTTTTGCTGTTTTCACAGCAAAAAAAGAACCACCGCACGCTGGGTGCGGTGGTTTGCTGGTGGACCATCAGGGACTCGAACCCCGGGCCGATCGGTTATGAGCCGACTGCTCTGACCAACTGAGCTAATGGTCCGCAGGGCCGTCCTTGTGGGACGGCGCTCATGCTTTTCTATGATAGCACATTTCCCAGCCATTTGCAAGAGGGAGAGCCTGTTGCTATCTATCTTACAGTATCATTTGCCAGCGAAAAAATTCCAACTCGTCAGTTCAACGGAATTTCCAAATCCACTCTCAAATCAGAAGTTCCCCAGGAAAGCTCTTTAGAGGGAACATATGTAATGCTAATACCATTAAAGTCATAATCCTCTACAAGATAACCGGTCTCATGGATTGCTTCCCAGGCTGATTGAATATCCTCGTTTGCTAGATTTTCCCTCATAGCCTTTATGGAATCCCGAAAAACAGCAAACAGTTTTGTTTCTTCATTCTCAACAGAAGCACTCATTGAAACAGAAAGGAAATCTTTCGCATTGGCAATCTCCAAACACAAATCATCAATATAGGCCAATGCTTTGGTTTGAATATTCCCTTTCTCAATTTTCTCTGCGGGGATGGTCACTTCTGCAATCGCATTGTAGGCAACAAAAAACTGGTCTACAACTTCATCCGATTCAAAATATTTAGGTTCAGAATCACTAGCTGGTATTTCCTCAGTTTGTGACAGATTTTCTTCAACCTCAGATTCTTCCTCCATGTATGTTTGCGTTTCTTTCCCTGCTTCCTCAGCAACGTTAGAAGAAGATATATCTAAAGAAGGTTGAATATTGCCCTTTCCACTACATGCGGAAAGGGTAAAACATAATGATAGAATCAAAAGGAAACAAATTTTTTTCATATAATCTCCTCCATTTAGACCATTTCCACCGCTATCAAAATAGAATCAAGCCAGCTCTTGGGCGGCGGCGTCCAGGGCGGCGCGGAGGACCTGGTCCATGTTGTAGTAACGGTAGCTGCCCAGGCGGCCGCCGAAGAGCACCTCCGGCCGGGAGCGGGCCAACTCCTGATACCGGGCCAGCAAAGCCTGGTTCTTTTCGTCGTTGACGGGATAATAGGGCTCCTCCCCCGGCTGCCAGGGGGAGGGGTACTCCCAGGTGAGGACGGTTTTCTCCTGGGCGCCAAACTGGAAGTGCTTGTGCTCGATAACACGGGTGTAGGGCACCTCCCGGGCGGTGTAGTTCACCACGGCGCTGCCCTGGTAATTGGGGCAATCCCGCACCTGAGTCTCAAAACGGAGGGAACGGTATTCCAGGGGGCCGTAGCAATAGTGGAAGAACCCGTCGATGGTGCCGGTATACACAGTTTTCCAGGCGGCGTCCGGGTGGGCGGCGATAAATTCCTCATAGGGGGTGGAGAGGAGCACATCGCTGCCCGTAAGCAGCCGCTCCACCAAGGCGTCGTACCCCTCCAGGGGGATGCCCTGATGGGGGTCGGTGAAATAGTTGTTGTCAAAGGTAAAGCGCAGGGGCACCCGCTTTAGGATGAAGGGGGGCAGCTCTTTGCAGTCCCTTCCCCACTGCTTCTCTGTGTAGCCCTTGATGAGCTTTTGGTAGATGTCGTCCCCCACCAGCTTCAGGGCCTGCTCCTCCAGGTTTTGGGGCTCATCAATGGCGTGGCGGGCCGCCTGGCGCTGGATTTCCGCCTGGGCCTGGGCGGGGGTTTGGATGTTCCACAGTTTGGAGAAGGTGTTCATGTTGAAGGGAAGGTTATACAGCTCATCGTGGTAGATGGCCACGGGGGAGTTGACAAAATGGTTGAACCGGACAAACCGGTTCACATACTCCCACACGCCCTCATCGGAGGTGTGGAAGATGTGGGCCCCGTACCGGTGCACCTGGATGCCCTCCACCACCTCACAGTGGGCATTGCCCGCGATGTGGGGCCGCCGGTCAATGACCAGGCACCGCTTTCCCGCGGCGGTCATCTGCTGGGCAAAAGCCGCGCCGTAGAGGCCCGCCCCCACAATCAAATAATCGTATTTCATTCTAGCACTTCCTTTCCCCCGGTACCTGGGTCCGTGGCCGTCTTCCTGCCCGCTCTTCGCAAGGGGCGCCCCCCTACTTGAGATGAGAAAATGGACGAATCATCAAAAAAGTCAGGTTTTATGCGGGTTCTATGATTTGACCATGTGGACGAATCATACAGGTGTCTTGACCATTTCCCGTAGTGATTCGCCCATGTGGGCAAGTCATAAAAATGGCTTGTTTCCTGGGTTTTCGGGGTGATTCGTCCATTTCCCTCCCTCAAGCCGTCCGTGACCGGACTGGACAAGCCGCCTTCTTGCGTTCCGCAAGGGCGGGTCCCTCCGCTCAAGTTGGGTGGAGACAAGTAAAAGTTTCGTCCACCTTTTCAAAGGGCCGCTACGTCCCGGTGGGACGTTGCCCAGCGGCCGACCGAGGCGGCAGCCGAGAAGTGGGGTGCGGGGGTCCTGGTGCCCGGTGGGCACCGTTCAGGACCGACCGAGGCGGCAGCCGAGACCAGCCCCTGCCTTCCCATACTCCCAAAAAAGGGGGGACGGATGTCCCCCTCTTGGGGTGCCACAGAGACCGCTCTCGGGGCTATCGCCTGCGGCGCGTGCACCCCGTTCGCTGCTTCTCTTCCACCGGCTGCGCCGGTTAAGGCCGTGGAGCTCTGCTCCACACCTCGCAAGTTTTTTGAAAAAAACTTGACTAAAAACTTTTACTTGTCCCTACTTTTCCCAAGCGCGGGCTTTTGGGCTAGCGTCTCTCAGCCAGCTCCGGCGCCTTTAAGCGCCGTGCGCGTCTTGTCCCGCGCGGCCACGCGCTAGTTGAAGCCGAATATTTTTTGGCTTAGGCGGTAGACGGCCAAGGTGAAACGTCGGGCCGCCGCGTTCTGGGCCCCCAGCACCCGTCCGAACATCCGGCGGGAAAGCAGGGCATAGTGACGGGGATAGTCCCGCTCCATGTCCTGCCAAAAGCGGCGCTCCATCTCTAAATGCTCCGGCGTGCCAGAGCGGTATAACAGCACACAGGAAACGGTGGTGACAATCTCCAAATAATTCAGCAAATACCGGCGTAGGCGCTGGTTCTCCACCTGGTCCAGGTCCACCTGCTGGAACATGAGCCAGTTCACCTTCAACTGCTGGTTGATCCGGCGGATCATCACCGCCTCCTGCACAGACTGGTCCTCCCGGCCGATGAAGTAGTGGTAGAACACCCGGTCCACATAGTACAGGGTTTTCACCCGGGTCATGGGCACATAGACGAACAGGTTGTCCACATAAAAGGTGTGAAGGGGCAGGTCCAAGCCACAGTCCCGCAGCACCTGAGTGCGGTAGATCACCGAATGCATCAGCAGGTAATGCCCCTTGGGGAAATTGCCCACATCCTCCCAATGCAGAACCCGGTCTGTCGGGATGGCGCGGGGATAGCGCATCACCTTTTTGTGCCTGGCCCCCGCCTTGTCGTACACAAAATCGCTGACCACCATGTCCACCAGCTGGTTGGTCTGCTTGAAGCGGCGCAGCAGCTTCATCAGGTCCTTAAGGACCTGGGGGTCTACCCAGTCGTCGCTGTCCACCACTTTGAAATAGAGGCCCGCGGCATTCTCCAGGCCCTTCATCACGGCTCCGCCGTGGCCGGCGTTCTCCTGATGGATGGCCCGGACGATGGTGGGGTATCTCTCCTGGAACTCATCCGCGATGGCGGCGGTGCCGTCCGTAGAGCCGTCATCCACGACCAAAATCTCGATTTCCTCCCCGCCGGGGAGCAGGGTTTCGATGCAGTGGCGCATATACTCTTGGGAATTGTAACAGGGCACCGTTACAGAAAGCAGTTTCACAGTGGCTCTCTCCTTTTTGGATTGTGACATACAAGATCAAAACTGTTACTGCTGGAGAAACCAGTAGCCCTCAAAGTCATCCTTCATCACCCGGTAACCGTTGGCGGTACAAGTATACTTGTATTGACGGATAAGGCTGCCCTGCTGGTCGTACTCCTCGAAGCACTGGTGTACGCCGTTGTTAACCGTGTAACTGTCCCCCCGCCATTGGGCATTGGAGACCAGGCTGGAGTAGGGCAGGTCGAAGGAATCCACCAGGGTAAAGGTGCCGGCGCCTTCATCCACCAGGTAGTAGTAGACATGGGAGTCCACCCCGTCCTCCATGTTGGCGGTGCCCACATCCTCCGGCACTTCCACTTGGAAGTCATCCCGGCTGGACATGGCGTAGTAGTTGTTGTCGTAGACCCGCAGGTAGAGCTGGCCCTCCTCCGGGGCTTCAAAGCCCAGGGCCTCAACCTCTTCGCTGGACATAAGCTCCACGTCGTGCTGGCCGTACTGGTAGGAGAAATCCCCCTGGGCCTCCAGGCTGTACTGGGCAAAGTCCGTGCCCTCCCAGAAATCGGGGTTGCCGGCCATCCACACGATCTGAGGCTCCTCCCCCAGGGCGCACTTGATGATGGTGGAAGTCTCTCGGGAGCTGACGATGATGGAGTTGTCGCTTTCGTCATACTGGAGGGAATTCAAATGGAGCCAATCCCATTCCCCCTCGCTCCACAGGCCGAAGGGGTCGGTGGCCTGCACCGGGCGGGTGATGTCGAAATAGCTTTGGAACACCTGGGTGAAGTCCACAATGTGGGTGACTTCGCCGCTCTCCAGGTCAATTTGGAGCACTTGGTCCTCCACGGTTTCCCCCTCTAAATCGGTAGCCAAGGCCAGGATGGTGCCCTCGGGACCCCAGTTGATGTCGTGGTGAAGCTCGTATGTACCCAGGTCGTAAACCTGGGTGACCTGGCCAAAGCGGTTGAGCCGGGCCACTTTGGTGCTTCCCACACAGGTGATGAGGCTGCCGTCATCATCCCACAGGAAGCGGTCAGAGTGATAGCCCTCCAGCACCATCTCATAGCGCATGACGCCGTCGTTGTCATAGAAGAAGGTGTAGCCGTACTGGCCGCCGATGCCCATGGCGTAGTACAGGCCGTTGGAGAGCTCTTGCGCACTGTCGCCGTCCACGGTTTCCAGGGTTACATCGTAGCCAGAGGTGGGTTCAGGCATGTCGATGGTGAAGGAAGCGGACTGGGTTTGGGCGCCCTGGCGGTTATAGGCGGTGAGGGTGACGGTGTTCTCCTGCCCGGGCACCAGGCCAATAAGCAGGAACTCCTGCACCCGGCTGAAGCCATCCTCCCCGGCGTTGTTTGCCCAGGCGGTGTAATCCGGGATGGATTCATCCTCTACCGAGACGGTGTACTGAACCTTGGTGGGGTTGTTGGTGCCAAAGTACAGGTACAGGCCGTTGGAGCCGGTCCCAAAGGGGTTTAGGATGGCCAGGGGAGATTCCAGGGTGTAATTTCCCTCCTGGGTAAGCTGTAACAGCGTGTAGGCCAGGCGGTCCTGGACTTCCTCATCGTAGTAAGTAAAGCCTTCCTCCTCGTACTCATCCGGGACAATCTGGGTGATCTCAATGCTGGCTTCCACAGGGCCGGTGTAAACCGTGACTTGCTGCGAGGCCTCCCGGTCGGCTACATCGCCTGTGGAGATGCTCCAATCCTCCCGGGTGGAAATCTCCGACTGGATAAAGGAGCTGGCCACGCCCCTGGCGATAAAATAGGCTGCCAGCGCCAGCACGGCCAGGCCCGCGATCACGCAGGAGAGGATAATTACCTTTTTCTTGGTACTGTGAGATTTGGAAGAACTGTGAGACTTCAAGCGGGACCAATCCTTTCATAAATGAAGTGGCACCAAAGGGAACCCGGCACAGCGGGACGCCCATTGGCCTTTGGCTAGGCCAGGGATCGCCTATCCTCTTTATTATAGTATTTTCACAGCGCTTGTCCAGAAAAAATTTGTAAATTCCCCCACGGGGGAAACCTTATTTTTTATGGCGCGGCTGTCCGCTTTAGTATATCCGATCTGGCTTTCCCCAGGCTAAAGGAAACCGATTCCCCTGGGAATTGGGACGAAATTTACCGAAGTCTTCCGCCGCAGAAGAGGGAGGGCCCACGCGGACCCTCCCTCTGCAGTTTCCATCAAATATTCTGGTACTCCTCCAACAGCTGGCGGGCCAGCTTGGCATTGACCGTGACAAAGCCCTGGGGGTCCACAAAATCCAGAGAGCGCAGCACCTCTTGGGACTGGCGGTATACCTCCAGCTTAGTGGAATGGTACACAGGCTCTGGCTTGCGGGGCAGGAAAATGGCAAACTCCATCTCCTCCCCATTGATTCGGCTGAAATAGGCGTGCAGCCGCTCCACCCGGTATGTGCGCTGGATAATTGTGCACAGGGCGTTCTTCACCAGCTCCACAGCCACGTCATCAAAGCCCGCGTCGAGAATGAGGATCTTCTCCTTCAGCTCTGCCAAATTTTTTACCCGGCGCTTGGTAAAGGACTGCACCTCTGGGGTGGGTTCCATAGAGGCGGCTTCCCCCCCGGGAGCTACACACACCACATACCCTGCCTCGGGGTCGGTATACAAAAAGGAATGGGCCATTGCCGCAAAATAGTTGCAGCGGTTGCAGCGCCAATCAAACAGCGTTTCATCCAAAATGCGGCGCTTGAGCTCTGGGTTTTCCTTGGCGTTGATGCTGGCGTAAAGCCGGTACTTTTGCGGCTCTCCGCACTGGGGGCAGATAATATCCTTGACGATCTCTGTTGACATTCCCTTGCTCCCTCCCGCGCTCAGCCTTCAAAGGGCAGGTCCGTGCCCTCCTCTGCGGGAGCCTGGGAAGCCTGCCGGGGGGCAGTTCCTTCCGCAGGGGCGCCAGCGTCCGTGGAAGGCGCGGGCTGCTGGGCAGGGGAAGCTGTCGTCTCACCAGGTGCGGGGGCCTCCGCAGGGGCAGTGGGGTCCTCGTCAAAGACCTGCACATCCTCCAAGGTCACCTCTTCCCTGGCCTCCTCCTGGCTGCCATAAAACTTTTCCAGCTGGTCCAGGGCACTGTCCAAGGCGCGCTCGATCTGGTCCAAAGAAGCGCAGTGCCCCTCCGTGACAGGGTTCTCCTTGTCGCGCAGGCTGTGATAGTAATAGCGGCCCAAGGCCAGATACTCCTTTTCCGCCGCTTTCTCCTGGCAGCGGATCACCGCACGGATGCGGTTGAGCTGGGCTGCCCTGCGGTTCTTTTCTCCCAAATAGCCGGCCGCTTCTCCCACGGCCCTGCCAATGCTCTTCAAAAATTCCATAACGATGCCACCTTTCCGCCTGCGGAGCGCGATTCACGCAAAGGGCCAACCGCCCCCTGCGCAGCCCGCAGCGCTGGTTTGCCGGGGAGGCCCCGCCGCGCCCGCAGCACAAGCCAAACCCCGCCTGTTGTGCATATTATACCCCATCTCTGGGAAAATGACCAGACCTTTCCCAAAATTCTATGGAGGGGCGCCAGAAAAAAGTTCTGAAAAACGCTTGCGCTTTTCCCCTGTTTCTGATACAGTATGGGGCGCGATAGAACAAATGTTCTGTTTCGATTAAAAAACACAGCGCCTGCCCCTTTGCCGCAAGGAAGGGAGGCCTGCCGCAGGAGAGGAAAGGAGCGGGATAAGATGGACTTTATGAAGTGGAGCCAGTCCTATTGGGAGGAGGCTGCCCGCGTGCAGGAACGGATGGACCTGCTGCGTCAGGAGCCAGAGACGCAGGACCGCCAGGCTGCCCGCAGCCGCAGAAGGCGGTTGGCCCTGTTGTATGAGATGTACCTGGAATGTCGCCAAACCGCCCGGCTTTTGGAGCGCCGGGCCAAGCAGGAACGGAGGGGGCAGCGGTGAAAAGGAGAATTCTAAACTTGGACGAGCTCCGGCACGAGCTGGCCGCGGCCCAGACCGGGGGCGCCACCAACCGGCGGATGCTGGACGCGGCGGGCCGGGTGCTGTGGGAGGTGATCCGGCACGAGCTGACCTCCCGGCAGTATGAGTGCGTCACATTGTGCATGGTCTATGGGCTGACCCTGAAACAGGCCGGAGAGAAGCTGGGTATCAACCCAACCACGGTTTGGCGGCACCTGCAGCGGGCCCGCAAGCGCCTGGAAATGGCCGTGCGCTACGCCGGGTTGGCCAGCCTGCTGGAAGAGTAAGAGAGGACGTTGCAGCGGGGCGAAAAAGCTGGTATAATCGGCTGGAAAGGAAGTGGCGCCATGGCCCTTACAAGAGAACAGCGGGAAAGGCTCTCTCGGGTGCGGATGTTCGTGCTGGATATGGACGGCACCATCTACTTGGGGGAACGGCTTTTTCCCTTTACAGTGGGATTTTTGCAGAAGGTGCGGAACACTGGCCGGGACTTCTGCTTTTTCACCAACAACAGCTCGAAAAACCGGGAGGCCTATTTGGAAAAGCTCTCCCGCATGGGCATTCCGGTCCCGCCGGAAAAAATGCTTATTTCCAACGGGGTGATCTTGGAGTGGCTGAAGGAGCGCCATCCTGGGGCCCGCTGCTGGGTGGTGGGCACCCCCTTCCTGCAGGAGGATTTCCGCAAAGCCGGGTTCACCCCCGATGACCCGGAGGCGGACCTGGTCATCCTGGGGTTCGACACCACCCTCACCTATGAAAAGCTGCGGGTGGCCTGCGACCTGATCCGGGCGGGGCGGCCGGTGTACGGGGTCAACCCGGACTGGAACTGCCCGGTGGAGGGGGGCTTCATCCCAGACTGTGGCTCCATTGCCGCTCTTGTAAAGGCCTCCACCGGGGTGCAGTGCGAGTTTTTCGGCAAGCCCTCCCCTCACACTTTGGGATACATGCTGGCGCAGACCGGCTGCCAGCCCCAAGAGCTGGCAGTGGTGGGGGACCGGCTGTACACGGACATTGCCGTGGCCGCTGGGACGGACGTCACCTCCATCTTGGTGATGAGCGGCGAGACCACCCCGGAGCTGCTGGCTCAAAGCCAGGTGCATCCCACCCTGGTGGTGCGGGACTTGGAAGAACTGGGAGAGCTGCTGTAACCCCTCTCCCCTAAGCGCGCCGGGTCCCCGGCGGGAAAGGAGCCTTATGATGAAAAAGAGAATTGCCGGCCTTCTGCTGGCAGCGGGCCTGTGTCTAATGCTGACAGGCTGCCAGGGGGAGGCCATTTCCCTGCCCCCGGCGGGAAAGGTGGAGGCTATCCAAGGGGAAAATCTGGCGGGAGAGCCTGTGGCCCTGACGGAGGCGGAGGATATCGCCGCGGTGATGGAGGTCCTTTCCACCGGGCGGAGCACCGGCCGGGAGTCCGTGCAGGACGCCCCTTTGACAGAGCCCTATGGCAGCCTTACGCTGGAAAACCAAGGGGGCGAGACGCTGCTCTACTACTACGAAGAGCGGGGCGCCACCTTAGTGGAACAGCCCTACACCGGCATTTTCCGGCTGGAAGGCAGTCTGGAGGACCTGCTGGCACAGCTGGCATGAGACACACGAGCAAGGCGGGCCATCTCTTGAGGGAGCGGCCCGCCCTTTTCTTTTCCTTACACAGGGCATAATCTGTGCTGGGGACGGGCACACTGGGGAGAGAAGGGGGAAACAGTATGGAGTATCTCAACGCCTTTTGGGTGGGCGGGCTGATCTGCGTCATTGGACAGCTGCTCATCGACCTGACCAAGCTGACCCCGGCCCGCATTATGGTGCTGTTTGTCACCAGCGGCGTGGCCTTGGGTGCCTTGGGGCTGTACGCCCCTCTGGTGGAGTTCGCGGGGTGCGGGGCCACCGTGCCCTTGACCGGCTTTGGCTGGGCCCTGTCCGAGGGGGTGCGCAGGGCAGTGGCGGAGGAGGGTTTTCTGGGGGTGTTCACTGGCGGCCTCACCGCCGGGGCCGCCGGGACAGCCGCCGCCACTTTCTTCGGCCTGCTGGCCGCCCTGGTGGCCAAGCCCCGCGACAAATCCTAGTCCGTGGCCGGACGGGACAAGTCGCGAACGCCGCTTTAAGGCGGCGGGGCTTGTTGAGAGCAGCTAGCTCACAAGCCCGCGCTTAGATCAGGTGGAGACAAGAAAAAATTTGTCCGTGGCCGGACCAGCGCAGTGCCTGCGCTCTCAAGCCGCCTTCTTGCGTTCCGCAAGGGCGGGTCCCTCCGCGTAAGTTGGGTGGAAACAAGTAAAACTTTATCCATGACCGGACGGGACAAGCCGCGGTCCTGGTCCCCGGTGGGACGTAGCGGCCCCGCGCTTGGGTTTGGGAGAGACAAGTAAAGTTTTCGCTGTACGTCCGCCCTTTGGCACAAGCGGGCGGGAAGGGCAAGCAGAGGGCCTCCACGTCCGGGCCTCGCCCAAAGCATGTGCAGCGAGCGGCGGGGGATCTCAACCATAAAGACCGGCAAAAGCCCATCCCTTTCAAAAATCCAGCCACGAAAAAAGACGTCGGGACAGCTGCCCGGCGTCTTTTTTGCGCGTTATCCCCTTCAATGGCCCGCGGGCTTGCGGGAAAGCTGGTCCTTTTCGTCGGTCAGGTCCGCGTGGACCAGGCGCACCAGCACCACCCCCAGGGGGATCAGGTTGAGCCAAATGGCCTTGGCGGAGAGCAGCGTGCCCGCAAAGGCGGAAGCCGCGCCCCCCAAAAAGAAGCACCCAAGCATCCCCAGGAAGAACAGGGCCCGGCGCAGGCCCTCCCGGTCGCCTTTGCGCACCGCCTTGGCAAAACCAATGCCCACCTGCCGCAGCTGGTTGGTGCAGAAGGTGGTGGCCATAGGGATGCCCTCCGCCTGGCGGAAGGTATTGTACTGCATAGAGGCGATGAAATTCACCAGCACCTGCACCAAGTGGTGGGGCCAAGACAAGGGGATGAACCCAACCGCAAACAGCACCAGGCATTCAAAGGCCACCAAGTAGGTATCCCACCGGAGGAAGCCCAAACGCCGCACCGGCGAGGGCAGGATCTCCGATAGGAAGGCCCCGGCCAGGTAAGCCGAAATCGGGATGAGGTAATAGGCCCCCTCTCCCCAGCGGCCCTGGCCAAAGGCAATCGCCATCAGCACCACATTGGCGGTTTGGGCGTTGCAAAACACCCCGCCCCGCAAGGTGAAGGTGTAGGCCCCCATCATCCCGGCGCTGAGGGTAAGTAGGGCGAACACGCTGCGGCGCTCGCAGACCAAATATTTCTTTTCTGCCATAGTCATCCCCCATTTCATTCTATAGAGGGATGATACCATGTTTTTTAACGGGATGCAACCAATCCCAAAGGGAAAGGCTCCCTTGCGGGAGCCTTTCCTGTGTGTGATATCTTGTCTACTCGGCCACGTTCTGGTCGAAGTTCGCCATGATGCTGGCCGCCTGGGCACGGATAGTGCTGCCCTTGGGGTCGATGGTGCCGTTCTCATGGCCGTTGATCAGGCCCTTGCCGTTGGCCCAGCTCAGAGCAGTCTCCGCCCAGCTGTTGATGGAACCAGCGTCCGGGAACTGGGTCAAATCGCCAGTAGCCGTCAGGTCGTAGCCCTTGAAGCGGGCGTACTTGTACAGCATCACGGCGAACTGCTCGCGGGTCACATTGCTGTCGGGATCGTACAGGCCGCCGCCGATGCCCGCCACAATGTCGTTCTGAGCGGCCCAGGTGATGGCGTCCACAGCCCAGTGGCCAGAGGTCACGTCGGTAAAGGTGGAGTCGCCGGTCACTGCGGGCTTGCCTTCCAGATTGTAGAACAACTGGGCAGCCATGGCGCGATCCAGCTCCATGTAGGGATCGAAGATGGTCTCGTCGGTGCCGGCCATGATGCCGTTCTCATAGACATAGGCAACAGCGTCATAGAACCAGTCCTCCCCTTCCGTCACGTCCTCAAAGGGCCAGGTGGGCTCTTCCGGCTCGGAGGGTGTGCCGCCACCGCCGCCGGGAGTTACCGGCGCCTCATATTTGGTCCAGCTGATGGCAAAGGGCGACAGGCTGTTTACATGGAAGTGCAGGCCGTCGGACTGGTTGGTATGTGTAACGCTCTCCGTCTCTCCCTCTTGCCCCGCAGTGGTAAGCATGTGGATAATGGTAAAGGTGTCGCGCTCGTCTGTGCCCGTGGGATAGGGCAGCACCACGTCCACGCCTTCTTCAGGGAAGTTACCCTCTGTCACGTCTACCCATGTGCCGTTAGAAGAATCATAATATTTCAGGGCGATGTCATAGAAAACTTTACCATCGCTGGCACCGGTAATCTGAGCTTCCAATCGAGCTTGGATCTCTTCGACAGAGTCAAGCTCAGGATTATCCGTAAAAGCATTCGGCACTGTCAACTCGCCAATCACCAACTGGTGAGCCTCGATGTCCGCGTCGATATTGCCTCTCACGTTCTGGATGGTCACGGTGTAGCTGCCGTCGCTGTTGCGGGTGGCGGTGACGGAGTCACAGCCAGCAGCAGTCCCGGTTTGTTCCAGGCAGTCATAGCCGTTGATGACCAGTTTGCTAAAGTTGGCGTAGCCGCCTTCCACGTTCAGCCCCACGGTAAAGGTCACGTCGCCGCCTTTTCGGATTTGAGTCTCAGGCGTTGTGTCATCGGGATTCCTCTCAATGTTTTTGATCGTGTAGCCCGCAGCACCTGCGGGGATATCGTAGCCCGCATATTTCTCAAATGTGACCTGCACATTCAGGTTTCCGCTGAGGCTCTCTACCTTCAGGATATTCTGGTAGGGGTTAGTCATGCCGTAGGCTGCCATGTTGCCCCGAGTAACTTCTTCTCCGTTCACCGTCCACCGGGCCACCATGTACCCCTCCTCTGGAGCGGCGGTGAAGACCAGCTTGCTGCCGCCCCAAACTTGCGCGGTTTGGCCGGGTTCCAACGTCAGAGCTTCTCCGTTGCTGGTTACAGATAGGCTGCCGTTTGCCTGCGCCTGATAGCCCACGGTGTAAGAGATGGATGCGGAAAAGACCGCAGTGACATTATGCGGTTCCGTCACATTGGTTAAAGTGAAGGAAGTCTGGTTTGCAGTACCCTCCTGGGGCTTACCATCCACCTGCCATCCGCTGATAAAGTAATAGGGATTGGCCTTAGCTGTGAAGGTGATACTCTCTCCATAGGCCACGCTGGCCGGAGTACTCTCGTACCCCTCCGCGTTGATGGTGCCGGCCTTTTCATCACTTACCGCGTAGGTCACCGCGTAGTGACTGGGCACAAAGACAGCGGAAATGGTGGTCTCCCCTTCAATTGTGACGGTGTGGGTCAGGCTGCGGGAGTCCGTTGTGTCACCGTTTACAATCCAGCCGGTCAGGATGTAATTCTCCTGGGGAACTGCGGTGAAAGTGACCTGCGTGCCTCCCGTGACGGAGCTCAAATCTTGATCTGCCGAAATCGTTCCGTATGCAGGCTGGCCGATGGTGACCGAATAGCTTCCCCGGCCGAAGACCGCCTCAATTTCATACTCGTTCACCGGAGGATCTTGAGCCAACCCATTGGGCACAACCCAGGTCAGGGAAGCGCCGTTGTTCCCTTCCGCCGGAACCTTCTCGCCGTTCACCGTCCATTCTGTAAGGACGTAGCCTTCGCCAGCCTCTGCTGTGAAGGTGACCTCTGTGCCACCGCGGATGGCGGCGCTGCCGCCCGTATACCCACTGGCGTTGACTGTACCGTTGCTGCCACCCCAAGAAACAGGGTATTCCACTTGCTGGAAGGTCACCGAGATGGCTGCCCCCGCCCCATCAGCAGGAGCTGTGTAGGTGTAGGACAGGGCGCTCTCACCGGGCACTTCCACCCCATTGACCGACCAGCTGGCCACTTCGTAACCGGCGTCGGGCTGCGCCGTAATCACTACTTGGGCATTGGGCGCCAGCGTAAATCCTTCTTCGATATTCTCCAGCTGTTCACTGTCCGACACCATGGCGCTGGTGATTCGCCCTCCACTGCCAGCGGAAACTGTAATGCGGTCGCCAATCTCCACAAACTGTACGGAGATCTCGGTATCCTCCGCTATATTCTCCAGTGTCAGACTTGTACCAAGCTCGGTGACGCCGCCGGTTGTCTGTACCACATCCCCGTTAACGCGCCACTCTTGCACCCGATACCCGCTGTTGGGTACAGCTGTCAGGGCAACCACAGAGCCCTCGTGCAGTTTTTCCCCGCTCGTGAAGCTGGGTTTGCTGTAACCCTCCATATTTTTGCGGGATGCGCTGGCGCTCAGAGTGCCGTTTGTGCCGCCCTCTGACCCGCCGTTGGTATCCACCACGGAGTAGGTGACAGCATACGTCTCAAGCGCTTCCCATTTGGGCTCGATGGACTGGTCTTCCTGCACATTGCCAATGGTATAGGTCATGTTGTCAGTGGTGGTACCGGAACCGTCCGTGTAGGCCAAATCCCCCACACCCATTGCGCCTGTATCCACCACATAGCCGGTGGCGGGCGCCAGCGTGACGGAAATCTCCGTTCCGAAATCCACATAGCTGCCCGTAGATAGCTCCACGGAGCTTCCATCCACTGTGCCGGTGGCGGTGACCGTGCCCCCAACCGCAGATCCAATTGTCACGGTGGGCTTTGCCAGGAAAGTGGCAGTGGCAGAGATGTCCGCTGTGACATTCTCAACCGCCAAATCCTTGCTGCCATTGGTCTTATCGCTGTTCACAGATTTGTCGTTGATGGTATTCACCACATACCCATTTTGGGGATCAGCAGTGATGGTGATTGCAGTGCCGTTGTCCACATAGCCGCCGTTTGCAACTACTGTATCCACAACGCCGTTCACCGTACCCTTGACGGTCACACTGCTGCCGGGAACATTCTGCGCGACGTTCACCGTTGGTTTTTTGGCGATGGTCACCGTGACTTCCGTATCCGCCGTAAGGCTCTCCAGACGGGCGGTGGTTCCATCACTGTCCACGTTCCCGCTCCAGTTCACCACATAATAGGCATTGTTCAGAGTCAGGGTAAAGTCCACCGCCACATAGGCGGGCTGGTCCGACCCACTTGTAAGTGCCACACCGTTGCTGACTGCCGCGAGAGACGCATTGGCCTCCTCCGGGACCTCTCCTTCGCTCATCTGAACCTTCCACGAGAGGGAGAAGTTCTGGGCGGTTGCTACCACAGCACGGATATACAGGTGTTCATCCTCGGGGTTGTAAACCGTCAAAGTGTCCTGGCCGCCGGAGCCGGCAATTGTAGTCCAGGCCACTCCATCTGTGCTGGACTGCCACTCCCGCACTGTGTTGTTGTCACTGGAGGTAAGGTGTGCCGTAAAAATCAGGCTGGTATCCCGCCGCACTGTGTAGGTGCCGTCTTCATTGGGGCTGAGCGGCTCAGAGCCGGCATTCGTCACCGAGATGGTGGCCGCGGAAGAGGGCTGCCCATCGACATCCACCACGCCCGTATGGACGGTGGTTTGCGCGGCTCGCTCAAACGACACGGTGACGGTGCGGTCCGCAGAGATGTTCTCCAAAGTCAGCGTGCTCTCACGATACGGCTAGTCTGTACCGGGCCATGTGTAAACCTCTCCATCCACAGTCCAGCTCTCCACCATATAGTCGCTCTCCGGCTCTGCCGTGAAGGTTACATCCGCACCGTGGCCCACGCTTGCACCGGTTTCCAGCGGATTGCCGCTGCTGTCTGCCGCAGCAATTGTTCCGCCGTCTTCCCCGTCTGTATTAAAATAAATCCTGTTGCTGTTGCTGGCAAACGTGACCTCCACATGGAGCGTGTTGGTGTTAGAGTCCTTATAGCCGCTGAGGTCGATGGCCAGCGTCTGGCCGCCGTCTTCAAACTCGGTTATTCGGAATCGGTTTCATCCTCCGCATGATGGTAGTAAACCGTCTCCCCGGGCGTCAGCTGTTCATCGACCGTATAGGCTCCATTGCTCAGCGTCGCGGCATAGTATTGCGGCTCTCCGCTCTCATCATAAGCCACGGCTACATAGACAGTCTCAGCCGAAGAAGTGTAGGAGTAAATGGCGTATTCTATATCATCTTTCTCAACAGTCACCGGCTGCTGCACCGTGACCTCAGTTGTGGTTGTCTCGCTGGTGGTATAGCCGCTGATTCCGGTATAAGGCGCGCCGATGGTACCGGAACCGCCCGTGTAATCTTTCACCGAAATCCGGGTCGTGGTGCTGTTTCCGGACAGGGAGAGGGGCGCGATATCGCTGTAATAATACTCTGGCGTGCCATCGCTGGTGGGGATTGTTACCACACAGCGCAGGGCGCCGCCATCCAACGCCAGGTTGATATCCCGAAGCGTCAGGCCGGAAGCATTTGCACCTGACACAGAGCCGATGTTCTCATTTTCATCACCGTTGGACAGACTGGTCCAGCCCGCGTTTCCAGGCAGTCGCAGCTGCCACTGATAGGAGGTAGACGCGCCTCCCGCAGGATTGTAGACATGGGCGGTGATGGAGGCTGACTCGCCGCTGGAATGCAGCGTTCCATCCTCGCCAACACCGGAGAGGGTAATGGAGACATTGGCCGCGTCCGCCGAGGTTGTCCGCGCGGTGACACTGGAGCTGTCCACCGACATGAGAAGCGTGCCGTCATCCTCATATCCCATCTCCGATGGCAACCACATGGGAACATTTTTCGTTCCCGTGAAAGAGGGGATCCTCTCCCTGCCCTACGACCGGGTGGAGCGCGAAGACTACGAGGTTTTCACCTTAGAGGACGCCTGTCTGTGCGATGCAACGTCCATGGAAGTGTTCCTGGAGGATTGGGACAGCTTTAGCGGCCAGCTGTGCCAGACTATGAGCAATATGGCCTGGACTCTGCGGCATCACAAGAACGAGGAGGAATCATAATGGATCCTTCGGCAGTACTCATTCGCCCGGCGGTGTATGAGCACCTGTACTTGTGCTACAACACCAGCCAGGACTTCCTATCCCAGTTTCAGGAGAACCTGGGAAAGACCAGGGAGTTCTTCCAAATTCTATTGCACGCACTGGAGGACTGACCATGGACAAAGAGCGCAACGCCCATCAAATTGTTCGGAAGGATGGGAAAGGCTGCTTTGTGGAGAGCCTCAATGACGCCTTTTCCATTGGCAGGTGTCATCTGGCCTTTGCAGCCTATGACTTGAACCGCCCCGCCGGCGAACGGCAGACAAACCTGGTGCAGATCTATCTGGACTGCGGGGAACTGCTGGAACTGTGCCGGAAGGCGGAGTCCGGAGAGCTGCTTCTGCGGCTCCAGGATAAAAAGCAAAAGGGTGATAAGACCCCGCTATATCAGTGCATGGGCGGGACCTCCGCGGAAAAGCTGCGCAGGATAGGACGGCCCCGCCCGGATGGAAAGAGTTTGTCCCGTATTTTCCAGCTATTGCCCGGAATCAAATCCGATTTCCTCTTGGTGGCGGACAGCGGGCCTGGGGAAACCGATGAGAAGGGCCTGATTGTCCCGCGGTTTGGAAAACAGCCTGAAAACCATGTGGTCATCAGCCTGAGCATGGGCCACTTCTGCGAGCTGCTCCTGCTGACCAGATCCCACTACTTGGCGTGGCTGACGGCATCATACAGCAGGGGTGAGGAGAAAGCTTTCCACACCCAGGAACCAGAACAAATTCCCACAGAACCCCAAGAGCCTGAAATGGCGATGTTCTGAAAGTCAAAGTGAAATGGGCTGCTCTCGCTGTAAGCGAGGGCGGCCCTTTTTTGTGTGCAGCGCAGATGGCCGAGAGGCAGATCCATCCATATTACATCCATTTTGCAGAGACTGTGCAGCGCACACTTGCCTAGAAATGGGTGAACTGCTATACTGTTAGCTGCAGCATGAGAACTACGAAACGGAGATCTATGCTCTAAATGACTTCTTAATCATCGTTTTTGTCATGGCTAGTAAAGCAGTCACTTAGAGTATTTTCATTTCAGGATGTACAGCCATGAAAAACAAGAAAATCATCCCATTGTATGAGCGTTTGAGCCGTGGCGGTGAGTTACAGGGCGAGAGCAATTCCATCTCCAATCCTGATGACAGTTATAAAGGGTGGATTACACCACCGAAAATTACATCATGACTGCGGCTCATTTGTAGCGAATGAAAAGACAGCTATTTGCAGGTTTATTCAGTTAAAACAGTTAGTTTAAGTTAACTTACATCCAAAAAGACAAGGGTCAAGCCTGCATCAATTTCAGCCATCCGGCAGTGTTGAAATTCCGCAGTTGATCCACGTCCCGCAGTGCCTGCTCCGGAGTATATCGTGGATCACGATCTCGAAGATGCCGCCCATCATCCCGCTGGCAATGGTGTGGCACAGGGATTTGTCCAGCACGGGAATATCCTTCCCCAGGCGGCGGAGCACCTCCATGTACTGGAGGGTGTACTCTACCTCCACCTCCACCATGTTATGGACGAAGCGCTCATAACTGGTGCCCTCCGCACGGGTGAGAAGCAGCTTCACCGGCTCTCGGTGCTGGCCCATCCAGTCCGGATAGGGGCCCGATTCCATCCCCGTGTGCTCCAGGTGCTGCTCTTCGGGCAGCTCGGCAAAGGAAATCTGAGCCTCCATGAACTTGCCCATGAGGGCGGTGGCGTGGGGTCCCACCAGGGCGTTGAACAGCGCCTCCTTGCTGGAGAAATAGCCGTAGAAGGCCCCGGTAGTCACCCCGGCGTTCTTCACGATCTGCCGCAGGGAGGTGCCCTGAAACCCTTTGTCCAGGAACTCCGCCAGCGCAGCTTCCTGGATTTTTTCCAGAGTGGCAGTGGTTCTCTCTTCCATAAAGCAGCCTCCTTATAACAGCGCGATATAACGCCATTTTACCGCGACTGTCGGGAGCATTTGCCAAGGGGAAAACCAGAAAAAGCCCAGTGCTCACGCACCGGGCTTCGTGGTCAAGACCGTTGATCGGATTTTGAGATGGGCAGGGCGCTCATGCTGTGGAGGCTCACGGCGAGTGTGGAGAGGTTGTGGAGCATGGCGGAGGTGGCAGGTGGCAGGACGCCCGCCACGCCAAGGCCGATGAGCGCGCCGTTGAAACCGATGACGAAACGGTAGTTGTTCTGGATGCGGTGCAGCAAGGCCATGGCCAGTTGGCGCAGGCGCACCAGTTCCCATAGGCTGTCTGCGGCGATGGTGATGTCGGCGATCTCCCTGGCAATGGCAGCCCCATCGCTGATGGCAATGCCGGCGTCCGCCTCGGAGAGGGCTGGGGAATCGTTGATGCCGTCCCCCACCATGAGGACGGTGTGCCCCTCCCGCCGCAGGGCGGCAACATAGTCCGCCTTGTCTGAGGGGAGCACCCCGGCCCGGAAATCGTCCACCCCCAGCTGCTCGGCGATGGCAGCGGCGGTGCGGGGACTGTCCCCGGTGAGCATGACAGCGTTTTTCACCCCCAGGCCCCGGAGGGCGGAGAGCACGTCCTTCGCCTCCTCCCGCAGGGGATCTGAGATGCAGATTACAGCGGAGAGCACCCCGTCGATGGCCAGATAGAGTTGGGAAAACGCCGGGGACAAGGCGTCGAACTTGGCCTGCTCGTCCTCGGGAATCACGCACTGTTCATCTTCAAGGATAAAGTGGGCGCTGCCAATGCGCACCTGCTCCCCATCCACCGAACTGGCAATCCCATGGGCCACCAGATACTCCACCGTGGCATGGCGCTCCTCGTGGCGAAGGCCCCTGCGCCGGGCTTCCTCCACCACTGCGTTGGCCATGGAGTGGGGAAAGTGCTCCTCCAGGCAAGCGGCCAGACGGAGCATCTCCGCCTCATCTTTTCCATTGAAGGGAACCACCTCTGCTACCCGGGGGCAGGCATGGGTCAGGGTGCCGGTCTTGTCAAAGACAATGGTGTCCGCTTTCGCCACCGCCTCCAGGAATTTGCCGCCTTTCACGGTGATGTGCTCTCGGCCTGCCTCCCGCATCGCGGAGAGCACCGCAAGGGGCATAGCCAATTTCAGTGCACAGGAAAAGTCCACCATCAGCACCGACAGGGCCCGTGTCACATTCCGGGTGAGGGCAAAACTCAACAAGCTCCCGGCAAACGTGAAGGGCACCAATGTATCCGCCAAGTTGGACGCCTTGGCCTCGGTGGCAGACTTCATCTGCTCGGACCGCTGGATCATCTCCACAATCTGGTCATACCGGCCTTGGCCGGAGGCCTGTTTCACATCCAGGATACACTCCCCCTCCTCCACCACGGTACCGGCGTATACCGCACTGCCGGGCCGCTTGGCCACGGGGACGGACTCTCCGGTAAGGGATGCCTGGTTGATGGTAGCCTCTCCCTGGGCCACCACACCGTCCAGGGGGATGACACCCCCAGCCCGGACCACCACCTGGTCGCCGGGCCTAATCTGGCCGATGGGAGTGAGCACGTCCCCTGCCGACGTTTTCAGCCACACCCGATCCACATGGAGGGACAGGCTCTCCGCCAAGTCGGCCACGGACTTCTTCCGTGTCCAGTCCTCCAGTAGCTCCCCAATCTCCAGCAAGAACATGACGGTGCCCGCAGTGCCGAAGTCCCGGCGGAAAGCAGAGATACCGATGGAGAGGGCGTCCAGCAACTCCACCTTGATCCGCCGCCGTCCCAGGCATCGGAGGCCTTTGGAAAGGAAGGGGATCATGTGCCAGACTACCCGGGCGATGCGCAGAGGGGTAGGAAAAAACAGCGTGGAAACCCCTTTCATCAGCACCTTGCCCACCAGTTTCTCTTGAAATTCCCGGTTCAGGGCCCTCGTGCTGTGGCTGGGCAGGGTGACCATTTCCTCCGCTCCAGCCCAGGTGAAGCTGCCGATGGCGGAGAGTACCGTTTCCCTATCTCCCCCATACGTCAGGATGACACAGCAGGTGCGCTCGTGAACCACGGCGTCCCGCGCCCAGGGCTGACCTTTCAGCCAGGCCTCCAGCAGGTCTGCCTGCCGGAGAGTCATCTTCTTCTGCCGGAGCCGCAAGCGCATCCGACCCCGACTTTCGTGTTCGATGGTCGCTCTCATAGCAAATCACTCCTCATGGAAAAAGGGAGCCGCTTACCGGCTCCCTTCCGCAGTTTTTTAAGCCTCCTGGCCGTCTACCTGGGCCTCGGCCTCCTTGGCGGCCCGGGCATCGTTGATGTCCTTGGCGGAGGCCAGGATGTCGGCGGCGTTCTCCTGCACGGATGTAACGGTTTCCATCACACTGTCCTTCATCCGCAGGCCGGCGGCGGCAATGTGGGTATAGGCCTTCTTGGCGTCCTTGCTGGCAAGCAATTTCACGCCGACGGAGCCAAACAGAGCGCCGCCCACGAAGCAGGCCAGTCTGACATAGTGCTTCATCATGGAAAATTCTTCCTTTCTCTATATTATTTACGTTTATAGCCCGTGATCATCACCATGACCATACAGATCACGGCGCCCCAGGCCCAGAAGCGATGTTGTTTCATTCAGATCTCCTCCTGTTGGGAAACAATCATGTTCCTTTGCGTATTGATATATTATAGCAGATGCTCCGCACAGCCGCATTGCCGAATCGGCCGAATTGTTGTCGGATCAGACATTTTTTCGATACTTCCCAGGGGTCACCCCATAGTACCGCCGGAAAGTAGCGGCAAATTGACTGACACTGCTGTACCCCACCGCTTGTGCCACTTTTTCCAGACTTAATCCGGACGTATGTAGCAGTTCCGCCGCCCACTCCATCCGCCGCTGCCGCAGCCAAGTGTGGACGGGCAGGCCATACATCCGGCGGAACTCCTCCTTAAACGTGGTGGCAGAGAGACACGCCCGGCGGCTCAAGGCGGGGATGGTGAGAGGCTCGTCCAGGTGCTCTTCCATATATCGGCGTGTCTCCGCCAGTGGCCGGGCAAGGTTCCGGTCCGGCATCGGGCTTGGGGGTACATCCCTCTCCTGTTCCTCCTGGGTGGAGAGCAGATAGAGCAGTTCCACCGACTTCCACACGCACCAGCGTGCCCGCTCGCTTTGGGGAAGGCTGTCCAGGTCGGCAAAGACTGCCCGGCTCCAGTGCGTGGGGCCTACTACCGCGCAGCCTCCCTGACTGGCCATCCACCGCCGCACCCGGCCTGTGTCCAGGGTCAAACCGCCCAGCAAATTGCAGATGCTTTTTAGGCTCTCTCGGGCGCCCCGGGCGTCCACTGCCACCAAAACGCCTTCCAAGGGGGTGTCCACACTGACGCCGGCCAAGTCGGTGAGATCTGTGAGGATCAGCACCTGCTGGGCGCCAGCTTTCAGAAAGGAACCGTCCTGCCGCGTCAAGGTCACGGACCCCCGCAGGCAGAACAGGGTCTCAAAGTGCAGGTGTTCCAGTTGGAGAGGCAGTGGACCCGGCCGCTCATCCAGGGAAAACAGGCAGGCCCGGGCGCCGGGCATCACCGGTGTCCAGTCTCCTTGGTCAGCCAGAAATTCTGCCAGCACAATTCAGCCTCCTCTTCTTGATGCTATGCCCTATCTCCTTACCGGCCAAAGAACCCTTTCTTCCTCCAGGGCTCCTTCCGGATCTCTCCCACTTCATAGCCGGTCCCTTAAAAAGCAGGAGGTGCCTGCTCCGGGTGAATCAGGACGGAAAGCCCCCCGTACCGCTTGACGGGACAGAGAAGCGCCGCTTCCTCTTTTCGGGTTTGGCGAATTGATAAGTCTCCCTCCCCTAGAAAAAAGGCCTGGCAACTGTCCTGATATTCCAGCCTGCCTTCCCGGCAATGGGTGATCTCCAGCAGGCCGGAGGGAACCTTCCCCCAGGGGGAAAAGGAATAGGCCTCCACGTCCTGAAACATCAGCCAAATCCCCGGGAATACCAGATGAAGCTTGTTCCTCTCACTGGTAGAGGTCTGTGTCCTGTAATTTTTGTTCTCGGTCATAGCATCCTTTCTGTTTCCTGGCGGGAAAGCCCCCCCTTCCGCCCGCAGCTTTCCATAGGCCAAAAGAGGCATCCCCTGGCTCACACCCAGGATATGGGTTTGGTACAGCACCACGCCGTCAAAGGGGGCGGTGATGGCCTGCAGGGTCTCCCCTTCCCCGCTTTCCACACGGCCCAGAAGTTCTCCCTGGGCGAAAGTGTCTCCCGGCTGCTTTTCGGGATACCAATAGCCGTTGGCCTGTACGGTTTCATAGTGGGCGTCCTCCACCTCCCGCGGCGTTCCCTTCCGGCTTCCATAGGGACGGATCTCCAGAAAGTCCAACAGCTGGAGGATGTTCTCCTTGCAGGCATCCACTTCCGCTCTGCTCCAGGTTCCGCCGCCGCCCCGCTCCACCAGCAGGCCGGGAATCCCCTGCTGGGCCGCCCAGCTGTACAGCCCGTCCCTGGCGAAGGACTGCACCAAAAAGGTCAGGGAAAGGGTCTGTCCCGCCTGGCGGGCCACTGACTTTACCCTCTCCCCCGCGTCCACGGGAAAGAACGCCAAGGGCTCCATGGTTTCATAGATCCCGCCGCCGTGAAGGTCCAGCAGGAAGTCCGCCTGGGGATAGAGGGCCGCTTCCAGGACGGAAGCCATGTTCCAGGTGTAGGTTTCCCCCTTGGCCCCCGGGAAGCAGCGGTTCAGATTTTCCCCGTCCTCCGGGACACGGTAGGTGCCGGCGAAAAAGCCGCCGGCGTTGACCACCGGCACAAAGATCACCTGCCCTGAAAGCTCCCCCGGAGAAAGCTGGGCCAGCAGCTCCCGCACCGCCTGGATGCCCACATATTCGTCCCCGTGGACACCTGCTGTCACCACCAAGGTCTTTCCCGGCTGATTTCCCACCAGGCGCACACCTTCTATGGGCTGCCCGCCCTTCACAGGGATGGAAAGGGGATGTCTTCCGGGCGTTTGGATCTTGTTCATTGGTTCATGCCTCCTTTTTCTTCCACTGCCCTGCCGTTCTCCAGCCGGACGATCCGGTCGCAGCCGGTGAGGGTGGAGGGCCGGTGAGAGACAATCAGCAGCAGCTTGTCCCCGCAGGCCTCCTGGAGAGTGCGCAACAGCTCCTTTTCGTGGAGCACGTCCAGGCTGCTGGTGGGCTCGTCCATGACAATCACGTCCGGATCCAATAGCATCACCCGGGCAATGCCCACCCGCTGCCGCTCACCGCCGGACAGCCTGGCCCCCATCTGGCCCATGGGGGTATCGTACCCCTGGGGCAGGTTTTTGATAAATTCTTCCAGCCCCGCCCGGCGGGCCGCCTCCGCGATTTCCTCCCGAGAGGCGTCTGGTTTGCCCAAGGCGATGTTCTCCCCCAACGTGCCGTTGAAGAGAAACGTGTCCTGCTCCAGCACGGCCACCCGGCGACGAAGCTCCTCCAAAGGCACGCGTTCCAGGGGAATGCCGTTTACCCGGATGTGCCCGCTTTTGGGGTTCCAAAACCGGAGCAGCAGCCGGAGCACCGTGGATTTGCCAATGCCGCTCTCCCCCACAATGCCCAGCTTTTCATGGCCGGAGAGTTCCAGGCAGAAGTCCTCTAATATGGCCCGGGAGGAGCTACTGTAGGAAAAGCCCACATGGTCGAACTGGATGGAGCGGATTGGCCCGCAGGAGACGGGATGGACAGGCTCGGTGACCTCCGGGGGCGTGTCTTCGATGAGGAACAGCCGCTCCGCGGCGGCGTAGGTTTCCAGCAGGCTGGAGACCACCATAGTCAGAGACTGGGTGGAGGAAAAAGAGGCCGCCGCCACAAAGGAAAGCACCACCGTCCCCACCGGGTTGGACGCGCCGGACGCCGCCAGCCAGGATGCCACCCCAATCACGAGGATGCGGGCCAGGTAGACAAAGAAGGTGGGCGCCGCAGACACCGCCTGCCGGTGGAGCGTCATGCCATGGGCCGCCTGGTTGACCTGCCGGTTCTTTTCCCGCACCTGCTCCAGCCGGCGGGCGCCAAAGCCGAAAATCTGGATATCCCGCAGGCCGTAGACGCTCTCCAGCACCAGGGATTTCATCTCCCCCAGCCGGGTGCGGTACCGCATGCCCATTCCCCGGCCCGCCTTTACAGCCGCCAAGGGGAACACCACGCTGACCACCAAATACACCGGCAGCAGTACGGCAGCGAACAGGGGCTGGAACCACAGCGCCAGCCCTAAGGTCACGCAGGGCAGAAGAATCACGGTGAACATGGGGCCGATGGTGTGGGCGAAGAAGAATTCCACTGTTTCAATATCAGACACCGCAATGTTGAGCAGGTCGCCCTTCTCCCGGTCCATCAGGCAGGCTGGCGCCAGCTTCCGGATGGTCCCATACAAATGCACCCGCATGCTGGCCAAAAGCCGGTAAGCCCCTGCGTGGGAGACCACTCCTTCGATATACCGCCCCAAAACGATAAGCAGGGCGGAAAGCCCCATGAGTCCGGCGTACACCCAGGGCGGGCCGCCCACCATTCCGGCGCAGGACAAAAGCAGCAAGGCGCCAAAGCCCATCAGCCCCATTTGGGAAAGATTCCCCACAATGCTGGCCAAAGTGGAGACCCACAAAGTCCCCTTTACCGGCCCGGCGATTTTCAGCAGCCGCCTTGTCATGGCGGGGATGGAATAGGCAAATCGTTTACCCATGGCAGCACTCCTCCTCTCCCTGCTGCTCCAGCTGGGCCTGCTCCTCCACCAGGCGGCGGTAGAGCCCCGGCTGGGCCATCAGCTCCCGGTGGGACCCCCGCTGGGAAACCTGCCCTTTCTCCAGCACATAGATGACGTCCGCATCCCGGATGGTGGAGAGCCGGTGGGAGATGATGAGCAGCGTGCGTGTTTGGGCCAGCTCGCCGATACAGTTCCAAATTTCCTGCTCGCTGTCCCGGTCTACGCTGGAGGTGGCCTCGTCAAAGAGGATGTACTCCGCCCGGCACAACAGCGCCCGGGCAATGCCTATCTTCTGCCGCTGGCCGCCGGAAAGCTTCCCGCCGGCATCCCCCACAGAGGTGTCCAGGCCCGCCGGCTGGGCCAGCACCCACTCCTTTAATCGCACTTGGCCCAAAGCCTCCAACAGTTCCTCCTCCGTGGCGTTGGGGGCGGCCATGCGCAGGTTCTCCCGGATGGTTCCGCTGTACAGGCTCACCGTCTGGGGCACCAAAATGACGCGCCGCCGCAGTTCCTCCGGGGTAAGGCTGACCAGGTCCCGGCCCTCCAACAGGATGCGGCCTTTCTCCCAGTCGTGGAAGCGCATGAGCAAGGAGGCGATGGTGGACTTCCCGCTGCCGGAAAGGCCCACCAGGGCCGTCACCTTCCCCTTGGGGATCTCCAAGGACACATCCCGCAGGGCGGCCTCCCGGCCTTGATAGCCAAAGGACACATGCTCCATGCGGATGCCGGGATAGGGTTCCTTCTCTACCGGCAGGGTGGGGTCGTAGGGGCGTGTGGTGTCGATGGCCAGCAGTTTTTCCACCTTGTCCGCAGCGGACACACCTGCCAAGGCAGAGTGGGTGGCGTTCATCAGCTGCCGCACCGAGCCGAAAAATCCAAAGGACAGCAGCAGCACCATCAGCCCGCTGGAAAAAGGGACGGCTCCCGCAGCCAGCTGCCCGGCGGCGATGCAGGCGGAAACCGCCACCGCCCCATAAATCAGCCCATCGGTGAGGAGGAAGGAGGAGAAGTTCACCTTCATCACCTCCATGATTTTGTCGTTGAAGTTTCGGGACTTCTCCGCCAGCACCGCCTGCCGGTGGCCGTCTCTGCCAAAGAGCTTGAAGGTGGTAATCCCCTGGACGCTCTCCAAATAGTAGCCGGTCAAGTCTTCCATGGAGGACCAGTATTGTGTCTTCAGCGTTTCAATGTGGCGGCGGAAGACATTGTTTGCCGGCAGCAGCAAAAATGAGACGAGAAACAGCAGCACCGCCGGTGTCATCGACACCTTCCACAGCTGGAAAAACAGGTAGATGGGCGCCAGAAGGCTATAAAACAGGCCGGGCAGGTACTGGCTGTAGTAGACCTGCATGGACTCCACCCCGTCCACGGAGGAGGTGATGGCGGATACCGGGCCGATTTTCTCCACGTTGCCCACATCCAGCTCCAGCACTTTGGAGAAAATCCCCCCACGGAGCGTCTGCCGGGCCTTGGCAGTGCAGCGGTACTGGGCCTCGCCGGTAAGCAGCTCCAGCAGGAGCATGATTACAGCCGTCAGCAAGGCGGAGGCGACAGCCCTGGCCCCATCTCCGGCCGTCATGGCTGGGGATGCCACATTGCCCAGAAACCCGGAGATGATCCGGGCAAAGGCGGCAAGGCCCACCAGTACGGCTAGTTTTAAGCCTGTGATCAAAAAAATCCACCTCCACAGGCCTTTTGCCATGCGGAGGAGCGTTTTGTTTAACAGCAGCATAGCACCCCTTCTTCCCTTGGCGCCGCGTTCCAGCCCAGGAAATGGCCCAAGGGTGGAATTTGTGGCAAGTCATTACCCTTATTATAGTTAGTTGTTACTAACCTGTCAAGAGTTTCCGTCCTACGCACAGGACGGCCGGTTGCTTTTGCCCCCCCCTTTTTCACCATTCAAAAGTCTAAACCACCTTCCTGCATACGTACCGTCTGCACGATGGAGTATTCGCAGCGATCGTTTTCTTTGCGTTTAGAAAGTTAATCCAAAAAGCCACCCCTATTGCCTGACAATTTCAAAATTTCCTGAGTATTCCTCGCCGATATACACCACACTTACACCATATTAAGAAACAATCTTTCATACAAAACCAGCCTTCCAAATCGGAGGGCTGGTTTTGTATCTATGCCCGGAAAGCCTGATATTATGGGCTTTCCGGGCTTTTTCTGTTTTCTGGGGACTTGGCAAATTAGGCCGCCATCAGCCCGCTTCCTATCGCGGCGATCACATAGTCCCATAGCGGCTCATTTTTGCACACCCTTGTCCGGCCCATATATGCCAGAAACGAGGAAACGCTAAAAAGTATCCCTCCCCAGATAGATCCGCTTCTTTCAAAGAGAACAATTTAGCGGGAACCTTTGCGGCTCCCGCTTTTTCTTTATTCCCGCTCGAAAGCCTCTCTGCAGTCCCCGCAGATTACATTGACCTCCCGCGTTGCCCGGATAATGGTGCCGCAGCAGGGGCAGACATATTTGATGCTGCGGTTAATGGATTTCTTACTCCCGCCTTTGGTGGTGCCTTCTACCGGCAAGCGGCTGGCGTTGATTTTATCCTCTCCCAAAATTTCTCTGATCCATGCCTCCGGGGCCAGCGTCGTTACCGTCCAGCCATACTTGGCGTGCTTCTCGATATGCAAGCCGTGAGCCTCGGCAGTGGCCTTAAATTTCTGGTTGTGATAGTATACGGATGATACGGCTCCCCATAAGGAGTACCCGGTCAACCCGGAGAACATCATGTATGTGGATTAAACCGTTGTCACAGGCGTAACGCTACTGACGAGCGAAACGTAGACAACATTGAAAGAGCTGACACTTCACAATTTTGCCAGAAGAAAAGGAAGGCCCCGCCGAATGGCAGAGGAGCATAAAGAAGTATTGTAAAAATACTGACCTATGCCAAGTGAACGGGAAATAAGAAAACTCTATGTGAATGGCCGAACCATTTGCATAGAGTTTTATTTTGCTTATTTTAAATTTCAGCGTCCGTAGGATGCGCAGCCGTCACCGAAGGTGGCGATCTTGGAGACTTGGGGGGTATCCCTCAACAAGCATTTTGGGCGGTGCAATCCGGTCAAAATCGCAAAACATATATATATTTTGCGATTGCTTGCCAATCTGTCCGTTTATGAATTTTTGCAAACTTTCCTCATAAGACTTGACTGGTTAGCCATAACTAACTATAATAAAAGCGGATTATTATGCCGGTTTGAGGGATTCACATGGACAAATATAAGATCGAAAAGAATACGGTACAGGAAACATTGATTATCCCGCTTTATGGCCGCCGATTGTGCTCTCGGATGTTCCCTACTCTGTTTCAAGATGAAAGTGCTGCGGAACTGATGGAGCGCATTGACTATGATTTCTCGAAATTGGATAAGGAATCAAACAGCCTGATGCAGGTGTTCGGCGCACTGGAAGTCGCCATGCGCCAGAGTGATTTGGCCTGGGAGGTGCGGGATTATCTGAAATCCCATCCAAAGGCGGCGGTCATCAATCTCGGCTGTGGGCTGGACAACACCAGCCGGGCCTGCGACAACGGAAGCTGTAAAATCTACAACATCGACCTATCGGATGTGATTGAACTGCGAAACCGTCTTCTGCCCGCCGAAGCAAGGGAACGGAATCTGGCGCTGGATTTGAACGATCCGGCCTGGCTGGACGCTATAGATACCGACCCGGTGAACGGCACAGTGTTGTTTGCCGCCGGGGTATTTTATTATTTCACTACGCAGCAGATGCAACGGCTGATAACTGCCATGGCGAAACGGTTTCCCGGCGGACGGCTGGTATTTGATGGAGCGGGGAAAACCGCCGTCAAGTTGATGCTCAAAACATGGGTGAAACAGGCGGGCATCAAGGATGTCGGCGCATATTTCTCCGTAAAGGACGCCAAAAGGGAGCTGGAGCGTTGGTCGCCGCTCCTTTCCGTTTCCAGTCGCGGGTATATGCAGGGCTACCGGAAGCTGGCGGGGCCGGGGGTAAAACCCATCCACCGCCTTCTGGCTACAATCGCTGACGGACCGCTGCATCTGCAAATCGTGCGGATGGAATTTAAGGAGGTGCCTTGATGAACTGGTTGCGGACGATATTAGACGGATTTGCCATGGCTGCCTATTTTAACCTGTTCGCCGCGGCGGTGGCGCTGTATAAGCCCCGGCTGATGTTTCCCTG
>ENA-OUPA01000251-OUPA01000251.1-human-gut-metagenome-genome-assembly--contig:-NODE-251-length-40946-cov-12.1137_pt1 | contig 40946 bp, 30 predicted proteins | sample MGYA00237939_ERZ548770 | MGnify/ENA primary metagenome ERZ548770 (study PRJEB26490, sample SAMN05356877) | human gut metagenome | biome: terrestrial biome; feature: human-associated habitat; material...
GTCATATACATTTGAGCGACCATACGGCAGAAAGGCCCTGCCTGCTTCCGGGAGAAGGAGATTTCGATTTTGAAGCCTTTCGCTCCCTGCTTCTGGAGCTGCAGTATAAGGGGGCTGTCGTCACTGAAGTGTACCGGGATAACTTCTCTGAGCCGGCAGAGCTGGAAAAAGTTCTGAGATATACAAAAAACGTCTTTAATCGGTAGGTTTCGCAAAGCTTTTTCCTTGCTTTTCTGACAGAATCTGGTGTATAATGACAGGCAGATTAGTTGGAGGTGTCAGCATTGAAATGTCCATTCTGCGGCTACAGCGAGAGCCGTGTGATTGATTCCCGCCCCACGGATGAGGGCGAGAGAATCCGGCGCAGGAGAGAATGCCTGAAGTGCTCAAAACGTTTTACGACCTATGAGATCATAGAAAACGTGCCTATTGTGGTGATTAAAAAGGACAAATCCCGGGAGACTTTCGACCGGAATAAGCTTTTGAGCGGCCTGCTCCGTGCCTGCGAAAAGCGTCCGGTATCCATTGACACGCTGGAGCGCATTGTGGATGAAATTGAAACGCTGCTTCAGAATTCGCTGGACAGGGAGGTTTCCTCTCAGCGCATTGGTACTTATGCCATGGAAAAATTAAAGACTGTAGACGAGGTGGCCTATGTGCGGTTTGCTTCAGTCTATCGTCAATTTAAAGATATCAACAGCTTTATGGAAGAGTTGAGCAAGATTATCAACAGTAAGAAAGACTGAACCTCAAAAGGACAGCGGACAAAGTTCACCGCTGTCCTTTTTGCTGTTTTTTCCCGCCGGCTGCCTGGCCCTCTCCTTCCCGAAGAAAGTTCGGCTTTTAGGGAGACGGAAGGATTGAAGTTTTTCTCCGGGAGGGATATAATCAAACGGAACCGGAAGTGCTGGGCGTACAGCGCTGAAGCAGTAGGGAGAGAGGCGCGAAGCCCGCGGCCGCCTCTTCAGAAATGCGGAGGGCTGTCCCTGGCTCGGGAAGCGGGAATCCAGGAAGAAGCCATGCGTGGCAGGTTTTTTAAAGCGCGGTTATGACCGGGGTGAGAAGAGATAAAGACAGAGACGTCCGGAAACTAGAGCTGGACTGCGGCTGTCTTTTGGAGGAGGATACCGATGGAAGGAGAACGGAAAATTCCGGGGCAGAAACGGGAGGAACTCCTGGAAAACTGGGTTTTGGGAGAAATCATGGACAGCATAGGCGCATATGTCTATGTGACGGATGTGGAGACGGATGAGATTCTCTTTATGAACCGGGCTATGAAAGAGGCTTTCTCCCTGGAGCAGCCAGAGGGCAAGGTGTGTTGGCAGGTCCTGCAGAAGGGTATGGAACGGCGGTGTGAATTCTGCCCGCGGCAGATACTGCAGGAAGGGGCCGATCCCTACTTCTGGGAAGAGACCAATACCAAAACAGGACGGGTTTATGAAAATTATGACAGCCTGATTCATTGGACAGACGGGCGGCTGGCCCATGTACAGCAATCTATTGATATCACGGAAAGAAAGAAGCTGGTGGCGGAGGCTGAAGTGGATGAGCTTACAGGCGTCCTGAACCGCCGGGCGGGCCGGATTGCCTTTGAGGCCATGAAGAAAAAGGCCCATAGTGAGGCTGTGCCTTTTACCCTGTGCATGTATGACCTCAACGACCTGAAGCGGGTGAATGATTCTTTTGGCCACAGCGAGGGGGACAACTACCTCCAAATCTGTGCCGGGGCAATGCAGAAAGAGCTTTCTCCAGAAGATGTGTTCTTTCGGATGAGCGGAGATGAATTCATCATTTTGATGTACGGCTGCGGGGAGCGGGAGGCTTCAAAACGGATGCAGGAGGCTCAGAGGCTGGCGGAGCAGGGGACTGCCCGGAGCGGCGAAGCGGCAGAGCTGCTTCCCGGGTTTTCCTATGGGGTATTCGAGCTTGGCTCGGATGAAAACATAGGATTTCAGGCGGCCTTTGACGAGGCTGATGCCAGAATGTATGTGCAAAAGCGCAAAAGGCATATCCAGTGGGCGGAAAAACGGGCGGCGCAGATGATGCCCGCGGAAAAAGTGGCTGCAGCCGACTTTGAGTATGACCAGAGCCTCCTCTATGACGCATTGGTAAAAAGCACAGAGGATTATATCTATCTCTGCAATATGAAAACAGGCATGTTCCGGTACCCGAAAAGCATGGTGGAGGAGTTTGACCTGCCGGGTGAGGTGCTGCAGAACGCCGCAGCAGTGTGGAGCGAACGGATACATGAGCATGACCGCAAGGCTTTCCTGGAATCGAATCAGGAGATATCGGATGGACGCACGGATTCCCACAGCGTGGAGTTCCGCGCCAGAAACCGCAGGGGCGAATGGATCTGGCTGCGCTGCCGCGGGCATTTGGAACGGGATGAGAAGGGAGAGCCTGTGCTCTTTGCCGGAATCATGGAAAACCTGGGCAGAAAAAACAGGGTGGATCATCTGACAGGACTGCCCAATAAGGTAGTTCTGGAACACCAGGTGGATACCTTGCTGGAAAGCAATTCCGGAAAAGGCTTTGCCTTTTTGCTGTTGGATCTGGATGATTTCAAGAATATCAACGACCTTTATGACCGGTTGTTCGGAGACCGGGTTCTGCGGCTGCTTTCCAGAAGAATTCAGTCTCTGCTTCCCCCCTATGCCTCCGCATACCGGATGGACGGCGATGAATTCGCCGTCCTGTTCCGCGGCGGCGGAAAGAACGCGGTGCTGGAATTCTATGCCGCCCTGAAGGAGTCTTTTGAAAGGCAGCAGGAAAGCGATGGAAAAAAATTTTTCTGTACGCTGTCGGCAGGCTGTACCTTCTGTCCAAGGGACGGCGCCTCTTACCTGGATTTGGTGAAGCACGCCCATTATTCCCTGGAATATGCCAAGGCTGCAGGGAAAAACCGCCTGCTGTTTTTTTCGGAAGAAATTCTGCAGTCCAAAAAGCATGCTCTGGGAATGACGGAAGAGCTGCGTTACTGTGTGGAAAATGGCATGCAGGGGTTTTCGGTCTTTTACCAGCCTCAGGTGATTGCGGAAACCGGCGGTTTCTGCGGCGCGGAGGCGCTGCTGCGCTGGAATTCGGAAAAGTACGGTTCTGTGCCTTCTTCAGAATTTATCCCGCTGCTGGAGGAAAGTGGGTTGATCCACCCTGTGGGGCGTTGGGTTTTTACGCAGGCTGCGGCGGCCTGCGCCCAATGGGAGGCTTACAGGAAGGGCTCGCCCATCAGCGTAAATGTGTCCTATCTTCAGCTGGAGCGGGAGGATTTCCTGGATTTCCTGACGGGGACCCTCCAGAAGACGGGGGCGTCTCCGGAGCATATGGTGCTGGAATTCACGGAAAGCTGTATCGCTTATAATCTGGATGCCCTTTCAGAAAGTTTCCGTTCCATCCGGAAGCTGGGGATTAAAATCGCCATGGACGATTTTGGAACGGGATATTCTTCTCTGGGAATTCTGAAACAGTCTCCCGCGGATATTGTCAAGATAGACAGGGCCTTTGTACGGGATATCCGGAACAGCTCCTTCGACAGTACCTTTATCCGCTTTATTGTGGAGCTTTGCCATGACGTAGGGATCACGGTCTGTCTGGAAGGGGTGGAAACCTGGGAGGAATACGAGACGGTGCGTCCCATGGCGCTGGACAGCATTCAGGGTTTCCTGTTTGGCAAGCCTATGCCGCAGGAAAATTTTGACGCCCTGCTGCGGCAAAGCGGGTGATAGCGGCCGGACCGGACAAACAGCAAAAAGGAAGGGAGCGTCCCCCAGAATTCCTGGGGGCGCTCCCTTCCTTTTCATGTGGGTGAGTTCCCGTCAGCCGGCCTTTTTTTGTTCCTTCCGGATGATTTTATGGGTGCCGTCCATGCGGGCGGTCATCAGAAAAACCTCCTGCAGGGAAAGTCCGGCTTTGGCAATGCAGCCCAACACCCAGGCACGGTCCTTTTTGCAGAGCTTGACAGAGTTGTCGGAAATTTCCCCGTCACTGACCACAACCACCTCGAGTCCGTCGAATTTGACCTTGACTCCCATCTCTTTTGGGGTCAGGAAGTCATATTCCGGGTTTTTGATCACGCTCATCATGCCGTTGGTTTCAATGATGGCGTAGGCAATTTCCTGCAGATAAAACACATCGTTTTGACGCAGCTGCTCAAAAAGGTCTTCCGTGCTCATGCGCAGCTTCCGCATCTGGTCCTGCAGGATTCTGCCGTTTTCAATCACTACAATGGGTTTTCCGCAGACAGCCCGGCGGAATTTTCCGCTTTTGAGCATGACGAGGGAGACGATAATCTCACAGAGAATAAGCACTATAATGGGCAGCAGCCCATTCAAAATGGGTTCGTCGTGCTCCTGGATAGGCATGACGGCCAGTTCGGAAATGAGCAGGGTTACCACCAATTCCGAGGTCTGCAGCTGGCTGATTTGCCGCTTCCCCATGATGCGGACGCCGATGAGAATGACAATGTACAGGAGAATGGTACGGATTAGGCTGATGAGCATGGGTTTTCCTCTCTTCCTTCCGGGATCGCTGCTTCACAACAACAGCTTTACGTTAGTATCGCCCGGCCATTGATTTTTATGAGGCGGCGGCATAAAAGAAACGTGACAGGGGAACTCTATAGAGAAACGTGCGGCGGAAAAAGGAAGGATGACAGCGTCATGCAGGAACTGGAGCAGGTGTCCTCAAGCCTGGAGGAAAACAAGGCGTTCTTCCAGGAAAAATTTAAAAACGCGATGGATTTTATGCTTAGGGAGCTGGAGCTTTCCGGTACGAAAACGGCGCTTATTGCGCTGGACGGCCTGGTGAGCAAACAGGTGATCACCCTGAGCATTCTCAACCCTCTTCTGAGCCATGCGGCGGAGATGCCGGGAAACGACGGGCCGGAAAAGATGAAATTTATCGAAGAGCATGTGCTGGGATCGATGGAACAGAAGCATGAGGCGGACATAGACAATCTGCTGGTGGCCCTGATGAGCGGCTTTGCCCTGCTGTTTCTGGATGGTTGTCCGGACGCCCTGATTTTCGGCGTGCAGGGCTTTGCCACCCGCGGCCCGGAGGAACCCCAAAACGAGGTGATGCAGCGGGGAGCAAAGGACGGGTTTACAGAGAGCTACCAGAATAATATGGCCATGATCCGCCGCAGAATGAAATCAACTTCGCTAAAATTTGAAAAGGCGGAGGCGGGCTCTCAGAGCCGGACTCCGCTGGCACTGTGCTATTTGGAGGGCGTGGCTTCCGAAGCGATCCTCCGCAGGGTGCGAAAGGCAATTCAGAACTGCGACCTGAAAACTACCCTGGGGGCTGGATATCTCAGCGCCTACTTGGAGAAAAAAACCGGAATTTTCAGCTCTGTAGGACTTACGGAACGGCCCGATGTAGTATGTGGAAAAATAGAGGAGGGCCGCATCGCCATTTTGGTGGAGGGAACTCCCAGCGTGCTGTTGGTCCCGTTTCTGTTTGTAGAAAATTTTCAGACCCTGGATGATTACCTGACCCGGCCGTTTTACGGCACTTTTATCCGCTGGCTCAAATATTTGGCTTTTTTTCTCAGCGCCTTTCTGCCGGGGCTTTATGTGGCCATCACCACACACCATCCCGAATTGCTGCCGGAAACGCTGCTGCTGAAAATTGCGGAGACCCAGGCGCAGACGCCGTTTCCTGTGATGCTGGAATCCCTGCTGCTCTATTTCATGTACGAGGTGATGCGGGAAGCCGGTCTTCGGGCGCCCAGGGGCCTGAGCACCACGGTGAGTATTGTGGGCGGTCTGGTCATTGGAGATACGGCAGTTTCCGCCGGGCTTGTCAGCGCGCCCTCGCTGCTGGTTATTGCCCTGACGGCTATTGCCGGTTATGCCATTCCACGGCTGTATGAACCGCTGGCGCTTCTCCGGCTGGCCTTCATCGTCGTGGGAAATTTTTTGGGTGTCTGGGGCGTGATGATCGGCCTTGTGTTCGTGGTGATGAACCTGTGCGGAGAAAGCGAATTCGGCGTGCCGCTGCTCTCTCCCATAGCGCCTTTCCGCGGAGGGCTGGTTCTGCGTGACGTGTTGGCAAGGGAGAACTGGAAAAAGCTGTCCCGTAAGGACGCCAAGGTGCAGGATATGCCGGGCAGCCGGGAGATCGGAGAATAGTCGGGGAAAGGAGAACGGTCAAAACGATGGAGAGAAAAACAAATATCAGCTCGGCGCAGTTCTTTCTTATGATGTTCGTCTCCCGTGTTGTAGTCACCATTGCGCTCAATGCGCAGTATCTGGGCGGGGAAAACATGGTGGACAGCATTGCGGCCTACCTTCTGTCCATGGTACTGGGTTTTTTCATTGCCCTCCCCATCTGGATTTTAAACCGGAAGTACCCCTATCTCAACGTAGGGGATGTGGCAAAACTGGCGCTGGGCAAAGCGGGGAAGTTTGTGCCTGTCTGCTATATTCTTTATTTTGTGCTGACAAACGGAGCATCCCTTGCTCTGTTTGAGATTTTCCTGCTGGATACGGTGAATCCGGACTTTTCCTCCATACTGGTGCTGTTAGCGATTGTAGGTGTGGCGCTGTATGGCGCGTTTCGGGGAATCGAGACTATTTCCCGGTGCGCCACCTGCGTATTTGCCGTATTGCTTCTGGGGGTGGCGCTGGTATTTGGAATCGTCCTGTTCCGGTTCCGTACGGAAAACCTGGAACCCCTGTTTGCCGGCGGCCTGGAGCAGACGGCCCGTAGCGTCATGCTGTTTGTGGCCCGCACTTCCATCTTCGCGGATATGGCCGTACTGCTTCCCATGGTGCGGGGGAAGAAGGCGCTGGGATTCTCCCTGTGGAGCGTGGGTACGGCGGCTTTTGTGTCGGCGCTGCTCCTGCTGCTGGCAGGCTGTCTGGGACGGTATGCCGCCACTCAAAATTTTCCAGTCTATGTGTTGGCCTCCATCACGGAGGTGCGTTCCCTGCAGCGTCTGGACGCGGTATTTATCGGGGTTTGGATGATGGGCGTCGTTACAAAGCTGGCCTGCGATGTGTATGCCTGCCGCGTCTGCTTTTCCTCCTTGACCCGGAAAAAGGAGCCGAGATGGGCTTCCTTTGGAGCTGCGCTGCTGATGCTGGGGACGGCGTTTTTTGCAGTGCGCAGCTTTTCCATGCAGAAAGTTGCGCTCAACACTTCGATTCTTTTTCTGACCACCCTGTTTACCGGATTCCTCCTGCCCGCTTTGGTGCTGCTGGCAGATTGGCTGAAGAACCGGAGAAAGGAGGGGAAAGACAGTGAATAAATGGTGTAAAAGCGCGGTGTGTCTGGCGCTCTGTACAGGGCTTTTCCTCTCCCTGAGCGGCTGTACCAGCTTTATGGAGCTTTATGAAAGGCTGTTGATTCACGGCATCGGTATCGACTGTGGAAAAAATGGCTATGTGGTTACCGTCCGTTCCTCTACCTCGTCGGAGGAGGAGGGGGAGGAATTCTTTAAAAGCGAGGGGGAAACGGTGCTGGAGGCACTGAACAACCTTTCGCTGCTTACGGGGAGAGAACCTTTTTATTCCCACAATTATCTGGTGGTGTTCGGCAGGGAATGCGCGAAAGAAGGGCTTGACAGCTCGCTGGATTTCTTTGTGCGCTACTATAATACCCGCCCCGCGGTGAAAATGTTTCTGGCTGAAAACACGGCGGAAGAGGTGCTGGGAGCGGAAAAGGACGGCAAACTTCTCAAGATGTCGGAGCTTCAGCAGCTGGCAAACAGCAGCCGTTATAACGGAAAGACCGTGGGAATGGATATTCTGGAATTTGTAAACGGCGTCAGGAGGGAAGGCTCCTCCCCTTACCTGCCGGTGCTGAAGGCAGGGGAGGACGGCGTGAAAGTGGTTGCCACAGCGATTTTTGACGGATACCGCCTGCAGGATTATCTGACCCTGGAGGAAACCCGGGGATTGCTGATGATCCGGAATCAGGTGGAAAAAGGAGAGTCCGTGATTTCGGATGAGGCGTTCGGCACAGTCACGCTTTCCATCTCCACAAGGGAGGGGAAAACCCAGGTGACACTGGGAGAAGACGGCCGGCCCAGATTTCTGGTAAAAATCCAGGCCGAGGCCGATATCAGCGCAATATCCGGCGGCAGAACACGCTTTGAAAGCGGCGCTTACGGAAAGCTGGAAGCCTGCGTCGGAGAAGAGCTTCAGAGGCAGGCCGAGGACGCTATCCGGACGGCTGTGCTGAAAAATTCCTGCGATATTTTTGGCTTTGGCAATTTATTGTACCAAAAATACCCCTCTTTTTGGAAGGGTCTGGATTGGGAAAAGCAGATGGCGGAATGCAGCTATGTGGTTCAGGTGGAGACAAAGGTTCAGCGGATTGAGGAGGAAACCTTTGATGTGCTGGGCGGAAAAAGAAACGCCTAAAGCTTCAGATAAATGCCGTAATGGAGCAGCCAGTAGTTTACCTGAATGAGCGCAGACGCTGTCAGCGGATCTGACGGCAGCGGCCCGGCCAGAAATTGCTTGACGGCTTCTGGAGAGAGCAGCTTTTGAATGGGCTGCAGGCTGTCCTGCAGAATGTAGGTGAGCCGCTGTTTGAGAAGGGGACCGTACTCCGGGCCGGACGGGCCGGACTGCGGGCCCCCTTCCGGTTTCGGGGCGTCCTTGGGCAGGAAGGCTTTCCTAAGTTCTGTGAAAAGGTTTTTCTTCGGACCGCATTTCCACTCCCATGGAAGGTTGAACACATATTGAATCAACCGGTGGTCCGTATAGGGGGAACGCAGTTCCAAGCCGTTTGCCATGCTGCATCGGTCCTCCCTTTCCAACAGGGAGGGCAGGTACCGGGTAAGGGTGAGATAGCTGAGTTCCCGCATCTGTCTGGAATGGGCCGGCTCACCCCGCAGGACGGGGCAGGAATCCAGGGCTTCCTGAAGACGTACGGCGGCGTACTCTTCCATGCGGAGAAGCTGGAGCAGCTCCGGCTTCAGCAGGGACGCCCACAGGGACGACATGCCGGGCCAGGGGAAACGGGACGGATCAAAGCCGGACTGAAACCAGGAAGAACTGCAGAAAAGTTCTTCGGCGCCGGCTGAACACAGCGCGGCCCGGTGCCTTTTTTGAATGAGCCGCCCAAAGGGGAAGAGAAGGCTTTCCCTGCCTGGGATTCCTGGAAGGTCCCGGGCAATTACCTCTTCGAAAAGGCAGTCCCCCAAAGTGTCGGCGGCGCACACCAGAGTGGTGTGGTCTGCAGACAGGGCGCGGCTCAGCTCCTCCATGCGGCTTTCCTCCGAGTTTTCCCAGGCGGGCGCAGGAGGCAGGGGGGCTCCGAACCCCTCCAGTTCGAAGGAATAGGCGCACAGCTGCCTGCCGCGTCTGCCCAGCTCTTTTGCGGCGATGGCCGCGGCCAGCTCGGAACCGGGGCTTTCTTCCAGAAAAGCGCACAGCGGCCCTCCGTCGTCCAGCCTGCATGCCACCGCTTCGGTGAGAAGGTCCTGCAGGGTGCGGGCTGTCTCTTCGTACTCTTCCAGGTGGGGGTGGGCCTCCAGATGAAAATACTCCCTGTCCCGCAGGCCGTCCGCATCGAACAGGACCGTATGCCCGGGCTTCACCTCCTGAATGTGCTCAAAGACAGCGCAGCCTGGAGTGCGGACGGAGTCCAGCCCCAACACTTCACAGAGCCCTTCTCTTCCCACCTCCGGGGCCAGACCGGGATATTCGAAAAGTCCCTTGAGTTCCGAGGCAAAGGCCAGCCTGTCGTTCTGAAGGCTGTAAAACAGCGGCCTTCCGCCGAAACGGTCCCGGCAGAGAAAGGTGAGGCGGCGCAGGGAATCGTCCACCACAAAGGCGTAGCTGCCGCAAAGCCTGGGGGTGCAGGCCTCTCCATAACAAAGATAGGCTTTGAGTACAACTTCGGTGTCGCTGCCCGTATGAAAATGGAAGCCCTGCGCCTCCAATTCCCGGCGGAGCTCCGCGGCGTTCCAGAGTTCTCCGTCATAGGCGATGGTAAAAGCGCAGCCGCCCTGATGCACTGTCATGGGCTGCAGCCCGTTTTCCGGATCCTGCAGGGCAAGCCGTACGTGGGCCAGCGCGCAGTGCTCGGAAACGTGAGCGCCCCGGTCGTCCGGCCCCCGATGGGAAATCCTGCGCGCCATCCTGCGTGCCAGGGCCATCCACAGGTATTTTTCTTCCGTCAGGCTCTCTGTGTACACGGAGAATCCTGCAATGCCGCTCATCTCAAATCAAACCCCTTCCCATTTTCAGATAGTTTCAGTATATGCGCGAAAAATCCTTTGTTATACGAAAGGCTTGACAGCGGGGAAAATTTGAGGTAAGATAACTTACATACCGACGGTATGTATCAGAGGGAATGAGTCATGGCGCGAAATAAGTATCCGGAAGAGACGGTAAAAAAAATATTGAATACGGCAATCAGCCTGTTTTTGGAGAATGGGTACGAGAAGACCTCCATGCAGGATATCGTCAATGCACTGGGTATGTCCAAGGGTGCGATCTACCACCATTTTAAATCCAAGGAAGAGCTGTTCGAGCGGGCCGTGCTGGAATTCTACGCCAGAGACGACAGGTTCGACGCCATTCTGAAGGATGAGACCACCAGCGGCCTGGAAAAACTGCGGGCCATGTTCCGCACGGAGATGGCCGACGAGGAAAAGCTGGCGATGGACCAGCTGTACTTCACCCAGATTTCCGACCCCCGTGTTTTCATGGAGCATATGCGCTTGAATATCGTGGAGAGCGGGCCCGAGGTGGCGAAGGTGATTGAGCAGGGGAACAGGGACGGCTCCCTTCAGGTGGAATATCCTCTGGAGACGGCGGAGCTGATTTTGATGATGGCCAACGTGTGGATCGGTCTTTTTGGAGATACCAGGGACAAGTTTGAGCGGCAGGTAAGAGTCTGCCAGACTGCCCTGGAAGCCCTCGGCATCCCCTTGATCGAGGAAACCATGGTCAGCCTGTTGCTTCGGTATTATGACCGCACTCTGCTCTGGGCGCATGACAGGCTGGAAAGGGAAGCGCCCCAGCCCAGACAGGGCAGCGGCTGAAAAATAAGGTGGTACGGCCTTATTTTTTTGGAATAATACATACCGTCGGTCGGTATGTATTTAAACCGGCAAATTTCCGGAAAAGGAAATGCAGCCCCGGAAGGGCTGCGTGAGAACGGAATTTTGAAGTGCCTTATGGCACAAAGAAAGGAAGAAAGCACAATGACACAAGCTCAGAAGAAGAAACTTTTTGGAAGGGATTTTACCCTGATGGTGGCGGGGCAGATTATCTCCCTGTTCGGCAACGCGGCTCTGCGGTTCGCGCTGTCCATGGCGGTGCTGGATTTGACGGGCTCCGCCGCCTTATTCGGTGTGATTTCGGCAATTTCCATGGTACCCACCGTGCTGTTTTCGCCCTTCGGCGGAATTTTGGCCGACCGGGTGAGCAAAAAGCGGATTATGGCGGCGCTGGATTTTACCACGGCGGGCCTTCTGCTTCTCTATGCGCTGGCGTGGGGGGCAAAGGCTCCGGTTCTGGCCATAGCGGTCATGCTGGTGGCGCTTTCCGTGATTCAGTCCTTTTACCAGCCCTCGGTGCAGTCCAGCATTCCGCTGTTGGTGGGGGAGGAACATCTGATGGCGGCAAACGGCGTTACGGTGCAGGTGAACGCGCTTTCAAATCTGCTCGGCCCCATTCTGGGCGGCCTTTTTTACGGCTTTTTCGGCATTGCCCCCATCCTGTATGTGAGCGTGATCTGCTTTTTCCTCTCCGCGGTAATGGAGTGCTTCCTGCATATCCCCTTTGAAAAGAGAGAGAAGAAGGGGAATATGTTTCAATTGGTCCGCTCGGAATTTGGAGAGGCAGGCCGGTTTTTCCTGCGGCAGCAGCGCCCGCTGCTGAAACTGCTCTTTTTGGCGGCAGGGCTCAACCTGTTCCTTTCCTCCATGCTGACGGTGGGGCTGCCGTTCCTGGTAAAGCTGTACCTGGGGCTTTCCAACCAGCACTACGGCTTTGTGGAAGCGGCCATGGGCGTAGGCTCCATACTGGGCGGGCTAACCGCGGGCCTGGTGGCCGGAAAGCTGCCCTTTACGCGGGCCCATCTGCTGCTGACGGCTTCGGCCGTGCTGACCCTTCCCATTGGGGCTGCTGTGCTCACGGCGGGCGCGCCCTATCTTTCCTATGGGGTGATCCTGGTCAGCGTGACGGCGCTGATGTGCTGCACCACCCTGTTCAGCGTATACGCACAGACGCTCATTCAAAAGCTGACGCCGGAAGGGCTGCTGGGCAAGGTGTCTTCCGCGGTTACCGTAATCTGCATGTGCGCCTTTCCGCTGGGGCAGGCGCTGTACGGCTTTCTGTTCGACGGCGCGGGCGGGCTGTCCTTTTTGGTGGTATTCCTTTCGGCAGTCTTCTGTTTCCTGATTTCCCTGATGTCGCGGCGGGCGTTGAAGCAGATTGAGGCCTGAAAGACGGCTTCCCTTCAGATGGCATGAAATTCTTCCGGGGCCTGCCTGCCGGGCTGCAGAAGCCGTTTCCTGTATTGCAGGGGGGTAATGCCGAACCGGGCGCGGAAAGCGCGGTAAAAGGTGCGCTGGCTTTCGAAGCCGGAATCCGCCGCGATTTCCGTGATGGACTGTTCGCCGCCCGCAATCAGGCTGACCGCACAGTTGAGGCGGATGCTCTGCAGGTATTCCGGAAAGCTCATGCCCATTTTTTCAGAAAAGACATGGGAAAGATAGTATTTGCTCACCCCCAGGCTCCGGGACAGGGAGTCCAGGGAGAGGGGGTCCCGGAAATGGTTGGAGATGTAGTGGACGATCTGATAGGTCAGATCCAGAGAATCGGAGCTCAGGTTCTGGTGCAGGGGCAGGCCGGGCAGCACCCGGGCCAAAATCAGCTGCAGCAGGGGCCCGCATACGCCGTCGTTTCCACCTTCTGCGGATTCCTTCAGAATTTCCTGCAGGGCATATTCCACATTGGGGTGAAGCAGTTCTGGCGGCAGAAAGGGATCGGAAGGATGCTGGGACAGCAGGATGCCGCCGTATACGCCCGCCAGGGTGGGATCGCTGATCAGCAGGGCGGCGCGGCTTCCCGAAGGTTCCGACCGGTAGGAATGCACCTGGTTGGGGAAAATGACAGCCAGCGCCCCTTTTTCAAGGCGCTTTGCCTGCCTGCGAACCGTCACCTCCGCGCAGCCGTCCAGAAGATAAAAAAGCTCCAAATGCCCATGCTGATGCAGGGGGAAAGTGAGGTTTTCCGCCACGGAAGCAGAAAAGCTGTCGTTTCGGTTCTCAAAAAAGGGAAGCATTGGCACCTCCAAAAGCGCAATTTATGGCGCAATTTTTTCTTCATTTGGCACGTATTTTATCACGGGTTGTGGTAGAATGCAACCGGAGCAATGGAAAAACGGACGGAAAAATGCGTTCCGCCCGCTCCGGGGAGTTTGATGCGGAGAGGGGGAGTCCCTCTCTTGGCTTATAGGGAAAAAGCGGAAGCCCCGCTGCCAAAATTGGCAGCGGGGCTTCCGCTTTTCGAAATAACAACAGGATATTCCGCAGCTTCAGGGGCTCAGCAGGGCCTTGGCCGCAATGACGTAGGCCGCCGCGCCGTAAGAAAGGCTGTCCTCCTGGAACCGTACCTTGGGATGATGGATGCCGTGGGAAAAGCCCTCCTCCCGGGAGCCGCCGCCCAGCAGGAAGCAGAGGGAGGGCACGCGGTCCGTCACCTCTGCAAAGTCCTCTGAACCGCACATGGGCTCATGGCTTTCCACAGCCTTGCCGCCCAGCTCCCTTTGAAAAGCAGCCCCCGCCGGGTTTACCACTGCGGGATCGGCCTTCAGCGGAAGCACGGAGGAGGTGACAAGGAACTCCCCTTCGGCGCGGAACGCCTTTGCGGTAAGCTCTACCATCTCCCGCATGCGGGGCAGTAAAAAATCCCGTACTTTCTTGTTATAGGTGCGCAGGGTTCCCGTCATCACGGCCTCGGAGGGGATGACGTTATCCGCCGTCCCTGCGTGGAAGGTACCGATGGTGAGCACGGCCGGGTCCGCCGCATCCGTCTCCCGGCTGATCAGCTCCTGCAGGGAGAGGTGGATGTGGGCGGCGGCATTGATAGGGTCGACTGAGAGATGGGGCCTTGCCCCGTGTCCGCCTTTTCCGCGCACGGTGATGCGGAAGGGGTCGCTGGAGGCAGCCACGGTCCCGGACCCATAGAACACCATACCGGTGGGGAGCAGGGGGGCCATGTGCATCATTACCGCCGCATCCACGTGAGGCTGCTCCAATATGCCGTCCGCAACCATGCTTTTGGCCCCCTGCAGGGTTTCCTCCCCGGGCTGGAACATAAATTTCACTGTGCCGGGCAGCGCATCCTCCTCTTCCTTCAGCAGTTTGGCAGCGCCCAGCAGCGCGGCTGTGTGCATGTCGTGCCCGCAGGTGTGGGCAATCCCTTCCCGGCAGGAGGCGAAGGGCAGGCCGCTCTCCTCCTTCATGGGCAGCGCGTCCATATCCGCCCGCAGAAGCACGGTTTTTCCAGGACGCTTTCCGCCCGCCAGGGCCGTGATGCCGCCGTGAGGCAGCTCGGCGGGTTCAAAACCCATCTCCCGCAGGCGCTCCAGCACAAAAGCCGAGGTTTCCGGCAGCGCCATGCCTGTTTCAGGGTGGCGGTGCAGATACCGGCGCCATGCCGTAAGCTCCGCCTGCAGCGCCTGCGCCCGCTTGAGGTCTTCCATGCTGCGATCCCTTCTTTCCGGGGGACGCCGGTTCAGTCCGCCGTCCCTCCTTTTTTTGTCAGATAGGCCCGGTAGGCGGCATAGCCGCCGTCAAAGCTGTCTATACGGCGCTCCCGCAGGGTGGTGATGCGGGAGGCCGTTTTTTCGATAAAGTACCTGTCGTGGGAGATGAACAGCAGCGTGCCGCTGTATTCCAGGAGGGCGTCCTCCAGCATTTCCCGGGTTTCAATGTCGATGTGGTTGGTGGGTTCGTCCAGAATGAGAAAATTTACCTGGTTCTGCAGCAGGATACAGAGCTTCAGCAGCACCTTTTCGCCGCCGGAAAGGGAGGAAACACGCTTGAACACATTTGCGCCGAGGAAGAAATACTTGGCCAGCAGGTTTCTGGCTTCCCCTTCGCTGCACACGTATTCCCTGCGGAAGGCTTCCAGCACGCTGTCCTTCTCCACGGGGAAGCGGATTTCCTGCGGGATATAGCCCAGCTGGACGCTGGGGTTCAGGACAATCTCCCCGGAATAATCCGCCAGTTCCCCCAGAACCGCCTTGATCAGCGAGGTCTTTCCCGTGCCGTTGTCTCCCATCAGGCAGACCTTTTCCTTTTCCCGGACCAGCAGCCCGGCGTGTTCCAGCAGGACCGTCTCCCCAAAGGCCAGGGAAAAATCCCGGAGCCTGAGTACCTCGGCGCCGGTGCGGGCCCCTGAAAATTTGATGGGGACTTTGGGCTTTTCCAGCTGGGGACGTTCCAGAATTTCCAGCTTTTCCAAGCGCTTTTCCAGTTCCTTTGCCTTGCGGAAGAATTTTGGGTTGTCCGCCTGGGCGCCCCATTCCCGGAACCGCTTGATGGCGGACTTCATGGCGGCGATCTTTTTCTGCTGGGTCTTGTACTGCTCGAATTCCTGCAGCATCAGCCGCTCCTGCTCCTGCATGCTGAAGGTGTAGTTCCCGGGATAGGAAACGCACTGCCCCGCTTCCAGCACGATGGTGCGGTTCGACACGCGGTCCAGAAAGTACCGGTCGTGGGACACCAGCAGCACGGTGCCCCGGTATTTCGCAAGGAACCCTTCAAACCATTCCAGGGTTTTTACGTCCAAGTGGTTGGTGGGTTCGTCCAGCAGCAGGATATCCGGCTGCCGCAGCACGGCTGCCGCCAGGTTCACCACGGTTTTCTGGCCCCCGCTTAAGACATTGTACTCCCTGTCCAGCAGCCCGGCGAGGCGGAAGCCCTGCACCACCTTGGCGGTGCGCTCCTCCTGCTCGTAGCCGCCCAGCGCCGTGTAGCGCTCCTGCAGGACGGAGTAGCGTTCCATCACCGCGTCGAAGTCCGCCGCGGGGGAGGCCATTTCCGCTTCCAGGGCCCGCAGCTCCCGCTCGGCGGCAAGCACGTCGGCGAAGGGCTCCAGCAGCACCTCCTCCACGGTCTTTCCCGGTTCCCGCAGGCGGGGAATCTGCTCCAGCACGCCAAGGGTTGCGCCCCGGCGGATGCTGATCTCTCCGGAATCCGGGCTTTCTTCCCCGGAGATGAGCTTCAGGATAGTGGATTTTCCGGTTCCGTTGCGGCCGACAATGGCGGCCCGTTCTCCGGTCATCACTTCCAGACAGGCTTTATCGAGAATCTTTTTAAATCCAAAATTTTTGACAATATGGTTCATTCCTATTTCGATCATTGCACTAGGCTCCTGTTCTTTTGAGTAGTAGGTTCAAAAGACAAGCCCACGCCATGCGAAACCCCGCGTCCGGCGGGTGCAAAAAAGGCGATCCGAAAATCGCTCCATACAATGGATCGGCCAGTTTAGTCCGCATTCATCGGGCTTGTATGGAGCACATCGGAACCGATTCTGAAGCAGAACCGGTCATTTTTCATCAGAACCAATTGTACCACCTCCTTTTTCCTTGGCTCTCCGCCCACATCTCTGTTTTACAGAGGCGCGGGCGGGAAGAAATTGTACCAAGTATACAGGGAAAAGGCGGAAAAAGCAAGCGGCACGGGGGTTCCCGCGCCGCTTGCTTTTAAAAGGGGATAGGGTCAGTTCTCCGGAACGGAGGGGAAAAACTCCAGGACAGATACCTGGAACAGGCTGGACAGCTGGTACAGCTTGGCGATGTCGGGAATGATTCTTCCCGTTTCATAGTAGACATAGGCGCTCCGGCTGATTTTCAGAAAATCGGCGGCTTCCTGCTGGCTGACGTTCTGTTCCGCACGCAGCCTGCGCAGCGTGAGGGTAAGATGCCTGCGGATCAGAGCCTTCAGCTGTGCGTCCTTCTGTTCTTCCGCGGTGAGGCCCGTTGGGGCAGAGTGTTGTTCTTTCATTGGTAGCAGCTCCTTTTTATAGTTATTGTTGAATATTGTCACTATTATAGGGTTTGTAAATCAACTCGTCAACCCAAATTAATGAATTGAATAACTCAAAACAATAAATCCACACATACTGGATATAGGGTACAATAAAAACATAAGGAGGTGAGGACATGACAGTTGCAGAATCCATTCGATATTTGATGGATCAGCGCGGTTGGACAGTGGCAGATTTGACCAGGGCGTCCGGTGTTGCAAGATCTACAATTGATAACATGTTCTCACGTGGTACGGGAATAACGAATTCTACTTTAGAGGCTATTGCAGAGGCGTTTGGCTTGACGGCGGTTCAGGTCTTGAGTATGGGGAATGCCATGGTGGAACTGACGCCGGAACAGCAGGAATTTTTCATGGACTGGGCCGCGCTTACCGGAGAACAAAAACAGATCGTCGCGGAAGTGGTGCGGCAGTTTCATCGGACAAGGCCGTGAATTTTTACAATTGCAGAGAAATGAGTACTCCGGCAGCCAATGGGCTGCCGGAGTTTTTTGATTTGGAAAAGAGTTAAAATGATTGATTATTCGTACCGAATACCCTATAATAAATGCAAAGGGGGCGGTTTGTCTGGACACGCGTCTGACTCAAATTATCATCAGCAAAGCTGGGGGAACCGCTGCGAAGGGTTCCAAGACCTGCAAGGTCGCGCTGCCAAACGCCTGGGTGGAAGCGTTGGGGCTGAGCCGGGAGAACCGGGAAATAGAACTTGCTTTCGACGAAGACCGTATCGTCCTGTCCCGCCGTCTTTCAGGGTGGGAATTCGCCGAAAAAAAACTGGCTTTGGGGCACAGGGTGTCTTGTCTGCGCTATTATGATGGCAGCAGGCTCTGTACAATTCTTTATGCGGATTTTACCGATGAAACGCTCATTGTGGAAAACTGCGTGAACGACCCTGTGAAAACAGCTTTCGGCAATCAACCTCTGCCCAGCTGGGCGGAGTTCCAAGCCTTTTTGAGGGAACGCTGTATCCCGGAAGCACGCGACGGACTTCGGGAGTACCTGGAAACTTTGGGGCTCGAGGAATACGACCCTCTGAGGCTGATTCAAAAGACCGGCGGGCGCATGGCGGAGGATCAGCAGTGGCTGGAAGTGGAGGAGATTTCCCAGGAAAGTCTCTCCGGCTCTTCAAAACCGCTTTCAGATGATTCCGGGAAACGCGGTAAGCCGGAGGAAAGGAAGAAAAGGAAATGACGATACGCCTTGTTTCCGATGAAAAAATCGCGGAGACCTCTTCCAAGGGGAATCAGGAAAAATGGCTGGACCGTGCGGAAAACTGTTGGTATAAGCTGGACCAGTTTGGCTATGAGGCGCTGGCGGAAACGGCTGTTTCAGCCTTGCTGGAAAAAAGTAATATTGAAACCGGCCTGCCCTTTTCCTTTGTGCGCTACCGAATGGAAAGGCTGCACGTTCACGGCTGGGACCGGACGGGCTGTGTGAGTGAAAATTTTCTTGAGCCGGGCCAGTCGTTGATTACGGTTAACCGTCTGCTGAGCAATTTTCTCGGAATGCCGCTCAAACAGAAGCTGGCGCAGCTTTCCAGCGACAAAAAGCGGGTGGCTTTTTTGGCCGAGGCGGTTGCGGAGTATACCGGTCTGGACAAATTTCCCCAGTATTTAACGCTGCTTTTTGAGGTGGACGCGCTGTTTTGCAATGACGACCGGCATCTCAACAACATTGCCGTCATAGAACAGGAGGGGCGCTACAGCTACTGCCCGATTTTTGACAACGGCGCGGGGCTGCTCTCCAACACCAGGCTTCTTCAGATGGATATTGATCCCAAAGCCCTGGTTTCCTCCTTGCGGGCCAGGCCGTTCCAAACCACATTCACCCGGCAGAGGAACGCCGCCCGCAGCCTTACCGGGAAACAGCTCGTACTGCCAATGCTGACTGCGGAGCAAATCTGGGAGACGGTGCGGCCCTTGCTGGAATACTATCCCGCCCGGGACCGGGACGGTATTATGCAACGGGTTTCCGCCTGCATTTTAATCCGTCAAAAGGCAGTGTAACAGTGAAAGCCGCCGGATTTTTCCGGCGGCTTGGTCTGTCGATAAACGTAAGAGCCAACGCCTTCGGAGGGAGGAAGGGTGTAGACAGAACCAAGGTTCTGCGGGAACCGTAAGGGTTCCTCTCCCGCGTTGATTCAGAAACAAGTTTGCACAGGGAGAAGCCTTCTGAGAAAACTATTTCTTCCCTGCAAACTTGTTCAGCTTGGCGAAATGCTCTTTTTCGACAAGCTGAGCCGCCGGATTTTTCCGGCGGCTTTCGTCTTGGAAAGAGGCTTGTCCTTCGTCCTGTCTGGCGTCCAGTTTCACAGCTTTGCAATCAATTCCTCCAGCCTGTCCGCGTCCATGGGCGGGACGCCCTGCAGGGGGAAGGGGATTCCCATAGACTGGTACTTTTCCAGGCAGAGATTGTGGAAGGGCAGCCATTCCAGCTTTTTCAAATTGGGGAAGCCCTCCGCCATATCCCTGATGCGGCGCATGTCCTCCACAGTATCGTTGAGGCCGGGGACCACCACATGGCGCACCCAGAGGGGAATGTTCCTCTCCGCGGTGAGGGCGGCAAAGCGCAGGACAGCAGAAAGGCTGCCCCTGCAGTGCCTCCGGTATTCTTCTTCCGCGGCAAATTTCAGATCCAGCAGGGTTAGGTCCGTGTGGGCGAGCACCCGCTCCGCGGAAGCCGGATCCCCAATGCCGGAGGTGTCCAGAGCAGTGTGGACGCCCTCCCGGCGGAGGCGGGAAAACAATTCCTCCACAAAGGCGGGCTGGGCGAGGGGCTCCCCGCCGGAGACGGTGACGCCGCCCTTGTCCCCGAAATAGGGGCGGTAACGGAGAATCTGCCTGACCAGCTCCTCCGCGCCGCGTTCCTCCCCGGCACCGTATTCCCAGGTGTCGGGGTTATGGCAGTAGGCGCAGCGCAGGGGGCAGCCCTGCAGAAACACCACATACCGCAGTCCGGGTCCGTCCACAGCCCCCAGGGACTGCACGGAATGCACATGCCCCTTCATCACAGGGAGACGTGGAACGTGCGGGAGATGACCTCGCGCTGCTGTTCCCGGGAGAGCTTGTAAAAGTTCACCGCATAGCCGGAAACCCGGATTGTGAGGTTGGGATATTTTTCGGGGTGCTCATAGGCGTCCATCAGGGTTTCCCGGTTTAAAACGTTGACGTTCAGGTGGTGGGCCTTCTGTCCGAAATAGCCGGTGAGGATGGAAACCAGGTTGTCCACCCGCTCCTCCTCGGTTTTTCCCAGAGCCTGGGGCGTGATGGAGAAGGTGTTGGAAATGCCGTCCCGGCAGGTGTCGTAGGAGAGCTTTGCCACGGAGTTGAGGGAGGCCAGCGCTCCGGACTTGTCCCGGCCTGACATGGGGTTGGCGCCGGGGGCCAGGGGTTCGCCGTGCTTGCGGCCGTCCGGCGTGTTTCCGGTTTTCTTGCCGTACATCACGTTGGAGGTGATGGTGAGGATGGAAAGGGTGTGGTAAGCGCCTCGATACAGGGAATACTGGCAGAGGGCATGGTAGAATTTTTCCGCCTGCTCCCGGGCGATGGCGTCCACCCGGTCGTCGTCGTTGCCGAAGGCGGGGTACTCTCCCTGAATTTCAAAATCAGTGACAAGGCCGGTTTCCGGATTGCGGATGCAGCGCACCTTGGCGTATTTCACAGCGGAAAGGGAATCGGCCATGCAGCTCATGCCCGCGATGCCGAAAGCCATCAAACGGCGCACCGTGCTGTCGTGAAGGGCCATCTGGCTTCTTTCGTAGGAATATTTGTCGTGCATATAGTGGATGATATTCATAGCGTTGACGTAGGTTTTCGCAAGCCAGGGGCGGTAGAAGTCGATGCGCTCGATGAGGGCGTCGTAGTCCAGGTATTCCTCGTCCCACACAGGCTTTTTGGGCCCAACCTGGTCGCCCTTCAATTCATCGCGGCCGCCGTTGATGGCCAGCAGCACCAGCTTTGCAAGATTTGCCCGTGCGCCGAAAAACTGCATGTCCTTGCCCACGCGCATGGCGGAAACGCAGCAGGCGATGGCGTAATCGTCCCCGTAGACAGGGCGCATGATATCGTCGTTTTCGTACTGCAGGGCGTCGGTGTCGCAGGAGACCTTGGCGGTGAACTTTTTCCAGTTCTCCGGGAGCCTGTCCGACCAGAGCACGGTCAGGTTGGGTTCCGGCGCAGGGCCCAGGTTGTACAGGGTGTTGAGCATGCGGAAGCAGGACCTGGTAACAAGGGATCTGCCGTCCTCGCCGATGCCGCCCACAGACTCGGTGATCCACATGGGGTCGCCGCCGAAGAGCTCGTTGTAATCCGGGGTGCGCAGATGGCGGGCCATACGCAGCTTCAAAACAAAGTCGTCAAAAATCTCCTGCGACTCTGTTTCGGTGAGGAGGCCTGCGTTCAGGTCCCGCTCAAAATAGATGTCCAGGAAGGTGGAGACGCGGCCTAGGCTCATGGCTGCGCCGTTCTGCTCCTTGATGGCGGCAAGGTAGCCGAAATACAGCCACTGCACCGCCTCCTTGGCAGTTACTGCGGGCCGGGAGATGTCAAAGCCGTACATGGCGGCCATGGCCTTCATGTCCTCCAGAGCCTTCGCCTGGTCGTGAAGCTCTTCCGCGGCGCGGATGGAGGGGGAGCTCATCACGCAGTCGCCCAGGGCGATTTTATCCGCTTTCTTCTGTTCAATGAGGCGGTCGATGCCGTACAGGGCCACCCTGCGGTAATCTCCGATGATGCGGCCCCGGCCGTAGGCGTCCGGCAGGCCGGTGATGAGGCCGCAGTGCCGGGCTTCCTTGATCTCGGGGGTGTAGGCGGAAAACACGCCGTCGTTGTGGGTTTTGTGCAGGCGGAATTCCTGCTCGATTTTATCCGACACGGTGTACCCGTAGGCCTTGCAGGCGCTGCGCACCATGCGCATGCCGCCAAAGGGATTGCAGGCCCGTTTCAGGGGCTCGTCGGTCTGCAGGCCCACAATGATATCCTTTTCCTTGTCCAAATAACCGGGGCCGAAGGAGGTGACGGTGATGACCGTATCCGTGTCCACCTTCAGCGCGCCGCCGTTTTCATGCTCCTGCCGGAGCAGTTCTTCAAATTTGGCGCGCACTGCCTGGGTGCGGGCCGTGGGCCCTGCCAGAAAACCGGCGCTGCCGTCATAAGGCGTGTAGTTCTTCTGGATGAAGTCCCGCACGTCGATCTCAGTTTCCCAATTGCCGCCTGTAAAGCCTTTCCATGCTTTCTGTTCCATATGGATGACTCCCTTTCTCATAACCGGATGATGCGCCCCGGATTCCCTGCCCTTTTTCTTCCCCACGCCAGGGAAATCAAAAAGGGCAGCATCGCACGGCGACGCTGCCCAGACGGTCGGCAAATAAGGCTTGTTCCTCCGCTCCCCGGTGGTTGCCCACCTGACCCGTCAGTTGCGGAGACCTTGTGTCATTACTATAGCAAAAAGCTCTGGGAAAAGCAACCGGAAAAATGAGAAAAATTCTTTTTTGTCGGGATTTGACAAATCTTTTTCCAAAATCAAAAAAGGTTTATCCGGCCCAAGGATACCGGTTCCTTTGTTTTTGTGTTAAAATGATAACAATCTGGAAGGCGGCGCACATGCCGGACGGCCTGCGCAGCGCCGCCGCTTTTTAAAACGCAGGCGGAAGAAATGCAGAGAACAGAGAAGGAGGGGACCCGGTTGAAGAAGCTGCTGGTCTACATGAAGGAGTACAAGAAGGAGAGCATCCTCGGGCCGCTTTTTAAGCTGCTGGAAGCCACGTTCGAGCTGCTGGTGCCTCTGGTGATGGCCTCGGTGATCGACGTGGGCATTCACAACCGGGATCAGAATTATATTATCCGTATGTGCCTGCTTCTGGTGGGGCTGGGGGTGGTGGGGCTTATATGCTCCATAACGGCCCAGTATTTTGCGGCAAAGGCCTCTGTGGGGTTTGCCGCAAACCTGCGGCGCGCCCTGTTTTCCCACATTCAGAGCCTGAGCTTTACGGAGATGGACCGGGTAGGCGGGGCGACCCTCATCACACGGATGACCAGCGACGTGAACCAGGTGCAGAACGGCGTGAACCTGACGCTGCGCCTGCTGCTGCGGTCCCCCTTCGTGGTGTTTGGCGCCATGGTGATGGCCTTTACGGTGGATTGGAAAGCGGCGCTGGTGTTCGCCGCGGTGATACCGCTGCTGGCGGCGGTGGTGTTCGGTATTATGTTGTGGACCATGCCCCGGTACAAAAAGGTGCAGGCCGGACTGGACAGGGTGCTGGGCATCACCCGGGAAAACCTGACGGGCGTGCGCGTGGTGAGGGCCTTCGGCAGGGAGGAGGCGGAAACCAGGCGCTTTCAGGAGAGCAACCGCGAGCTGACAAACCTGCAGGTTTTTGTGGGCAGAATCTCCTCCCTGATGAACCCGCTGACCTTTGTGCTGATCAATGTGGCGGCGGCAGTGCTGATCTGGGTGGGAGCCGTGCGGGTGGACGCCGGTTTCCTCACCCAGGGCGCGGTGGTAGCGCTTCTAAACTATATGTCGCAGATTCTGGTGGAACTGATCAAGATGGCGAACCTGATCATCAACATTTCCAAGGCGCTGGCCTGCGCCAACCGGATATCCAATGTGCTGGAGACGGAATCCACCCTCGCCTCGCCGGTTTCCCCAAAGGCTTCCGGGGAAGAGCGGGGCACGGTGGTATTTGAAAATGTAAGCCTCACCTATGCGGGGGCAGGCGCGCCCTCGCTGACGAACCTGAGCTTCCGGGCCGGGCCGGGGGAAACCATCGGCATCATCGGCGGTACGGGCAGCGGAAAGTCCACGGTGGTCAACCTGATTCCCCGTTTTTACGACGTTACGGAGGGCAGGGTGCTGGTGGACGGCGTGGACGTGCGGGAGTATGATGTGAACGTGTTGCGGGGGAAGATCGGCGCCGTGATGCAGAAGGCCGTGCTGTTCACGGGCACCATCCGGGAAAACCTGCTGTGGGGCAGGGAAGATGCCGGTGAGGAGGAGCTTTGGCAGGCCCTGGAAACCGCTCAGGCCCGGGAGTTTGTGGCGCAGAAGCCGGGAAAGCTGGAGGAGGCCGTCTCCCAGGGTGGAAAGAACCTTTCCGGCGGGCAGAAGCAGCGGCTGACCATTGCCCGGGCCCTGGTGCGGCGTCCTGAAATCCTGATTTTGGACGACAGCGCCAGCGCCCTGGATTTCGCCACGGACGCAAAGCTTCGCAAGGCCATACGGGAGATGCCTGGGGCGCCCACGGTGTTTCTGGTCTCCCAGCGGGCTTCCTCCCTGCAGTACGCCGATCAGATCATTGTGCTGGACGACGGGGAAGCCGTGGGTATCGGCACCCACAGCGAGCTGCTGGAAAGCTGTGAAGTGTACCGCGAAATCTATGAATCACAATTCCAGAAGGCTGGGAAGGAGGCCGCCGTATGAAAGGGAAGGAAGTGCAGAAGGGCACGCTGAAAAAGGTGCTCCGGCGGATCAGGAGCTACTGGATGTTCCTGGCGCTCTCCGTGCTGCTGGCCGCGGTTACTGTGGCGGCCACGCTTTATATCCCCATTTTGACAGGCCGCGCCGTGGATTTGGTGATCGGGCGGGGCGAGGTGGATTTCGCCGGAATTTTCCGGATTCTTCTGCAGATCGGCGTCTTTATCGGCATTGCCGCACTCTCTCAGTGGGGCATGAACCTGAGCAACAACCGCGTTGCCTACAGGGTGGTTCGGGATATCCGGAACGAGGCCATGGAAAAAATTCAGATTCTTCCCCTGCGCTATCTGGACGCCCATCCCTCCGGCGATTTGGTGAGCCGGGTGATCGCCGATGTGGACCAGTTTGCAGACGGCCTTTTGATGGGATTTACCCAGCTGTTTACCGGGGTGATTACCATACTGGGCACCCTGCTGTTCATGCTTCATGAGGACGTGACCATCACCGTGGTAGTGGTGCTGATCACACCGGTTTCCCTGCTGGTGGCGGCCTTCATCGCCAAGCACACCTATGCCATGTTCCGCAAACAGTCTCAGGTGCGGGGCGAGCAGACTGGTTTCATTGAGGAAATGGTGGGAAACCAGAAGGTGGTGCAGGCTTTCGGGCACGAGGAGAAATCCATGCAGCAGTTTGAGGAAATCAACGAGCGGCTGCGGAAATGTTCCCTGCGGGCCATCTTCTTTTCCTCCATCACCAATCCTTCCACCCGGTTTGTGAATTCCCTGGTGTATACCGGCGTGGGGATTGTGGGGGCGCTTTCTGTGGTGTCGGGCGGCATCACGGTGGGGACGCTCTCCTGTTTTCTCAGCTATGCCAACCAGTATACCAAGCCCTTCAATGAGATTTCCGGTGTGGTGACGGAGCTGCAGAACGCCTTGGCCTGTGCCTCCCGGGTATTTGAGCTGATTGAGGAAGAACCCCAGCAGCCGGACGCTCAGGATGCCCGGGTGCTGGAGGAGGCGGACGGTTCTGTGAACATCGAGCAGGTAGGCTTCTCCTATGTGAAAAGCCGGAAGCTGATCGAGAATTTTACCCTGAAGGTGGCCCCGGGCCAGCGGGTTGCGCTGGTGGGGCCCACTGGCTGCGGCAAAACCACGGTAATCAACCTGTTGATGCGGTTTTACGATGTGGATTCCGGCGCTATTTCGGTGGGCGGCACGGATATCCGGCGGCTGACGCGAAAAAGCCTCCGGCGGAATTACGGGATGGTGCTGCAGGATACCTGGCTCAAGCGTGGGACCATCCGGGAAAATATCGCCTACGGCAGGCCGGAGGCCAGCCTGGAAGAAGTGGTGGAGGCCGCCAAGGCGGCCCACGCCCACAGCTTTATCAAGCGCCTGCCGGAGGGATATGATACGGTGATTTCCGAGGATGGCGGGAATATCAGCCAGGGGCAGAAGCAGCTTTTATGCATCGCCAGGGTGATGCTCTGCCTGCCGCCCATGCTGATTCTGGACGAGGCTACCTCCTCTATTGACACCAGGACGGAGCAGCGCATTCAAAAGGCGTTCCAAAAAATGATGCAGGGCCGCACCAGCTTTATCGTGGCCCACCGGCTTTCCACCATCATGGACGCGGACGTGATCCTGGTGATGCGGGACGGCCACATCATCGAGCAGGGTACCCACCGGGAACTGCTGGAGCGCGGCGGCTTCTATTCCGAACTCTACAACAGCCAGTTTGTCCAGACCTGATTCTTTAAGCCGCCTTGCCGCTCCGCCAGGATTTCCACCGGGCCGGAAGATGGCTCCGCCGTCTTTTTTCACTTGAGTTTTAAAGCCTCCTGGTGTAAAATAACAGGGTTTTACACCAATATCAGGATAGGGAGAGAAACTAAAATGAATGAAAAGGAAATCGCGGAAATCCGCCGCCGGTTCCGTGGGGACAAAAGCAATATCAATCATATTCGCGGATGTTATGTAAACGAAAAGCGGGAGATTATCTCTCAGTTTGACCAGGCGCTTTCCATGATGCCTCAGGAGGAAACGGAAAATATGCTGGGGGTTCTCAAGCGGACCCTTTCGGGAACCCTGGGAAAGAATCTGATCGACATCTCCTTTGCCACCCAGCAGGTGGTGGACAGCGACGAGCACAGGCTGCTGATGGCTCTGCGGGATTCGGCCCTGAAGGAAGAAGAAATGGTGCAGGCGTTTTTTCAGCGCGTGATCGAGACCCTTGCCCTGGAAGGGAATTATTTGATCCTGCTGGCTTATGACACGTATGATATCCCCTTCCGTTCCAGGGATGGGGAGACCCAGAAGGACGCCTCGTCGGAGGTATACTCTTATATTTTGTGCAGCATCTGTCCGGTGAAGATGACAAAGCCGGTGCTGAGCTACGATGTGCCCCAGAACACGTTCCATAACCGGGATGTGGATTGGATTGTGGCCCCGCCGGAGCTGGGCTTCCTGTTCCCGGCCTTTGACGACCGCAGCGCCAATATTTACAACGCCCTCTACTATTCCCGGAATATTGAGGAGAACCATCAGGAATTCGTGGATACGGTGTTCCGCACCGAGCTGCCCATGCCGGCGGCGGTGCAGAAGGAGACCTTCCAGGGCCTTCTGGCGGAAACTCTGGAAGAGGACTGCAGCCTGGACGTGGTGCAGGCGGTGAACGAACAGCTTTGCAGCATGATGGAGGAACACAAGGCCAATAAAGAGGAAGAACCTCTGGTGATTTCCAGAGGAACTGTAAAGCGGGTTTTGGAATCCTGCGGCGTGGCGGAAGAACATGTGGCCGCTTTTGAGGAAAAATATGAGAGCGAGTTCGGCGCTGAAACCGAGCTCAGGCCGGTGAATCTTGTAGAGAAGCAGTTCGAGGTGCGTACGCCCGATGTAACCATTCAGGTGAACCCGGAGCGGGGCGATTTGATCGAAACCAGGGTGATCGACGGCAAGCGCTATATCCTCATCCACGCGGAAGCTGGCGTAGAGGTAAACGGCGTGCCCGTGCGTATCCTCTCCTGAACAGGGGGGACGGCACAGCTCTACAGCGCTTCGGGAAAAGCATCCAGTCCCGGCTGGGGGGCTCTCAGAAGAAGCTGGGCGGCTTCCGGGTCCAGCAGCCATTCCTCCAGCCGGTCCCGTGGGAGGATAACCGGCATCCGGTCATGGACTGGAGCCACGGAGGCGTTTGCCGCTGTGGTAAGGATGACGAATTTCCGTTCCTCTCCGTAATCGTTCCAAAGCCCGGCCATGTAAAGGGCTTCGGTTTCCGGCAGGCGGAAGCAGTGCTTCCTTTTGCCGGGCCCCCATTCGTAAAAGCCGGTGCTGGGCACCGCGCAGCGGGAGACGCGCAGGGGCTTTTGAAAGGTTCTCTTTTCCGCAGCCGTCTCTGCCCTGGCGTTGATCAGCACGCCCCGGCCCTGAAAACCCGGAAAGCCCCAGACAGCGGCTTCCGCCTGAATCCGCTGACGGCTGCAGGTCAGGATAGGGGCCAGGTTGGTGGGGAAAATCTCCCCGGTTTTTAGGGGCGCGCTTCCGGCCTGTCGCTGGGCGGCCTCGATGATCTCCCGGATTTCACGGGCTTCGGTATCGGTGAACAGGGTGTATCTGCCGCACATAGCTGTCATCCTTTGCTGTTGTCTTGGGCGCGGAAAACGGCGGGCGGCTTTTCAGCGCGGCGCTTCCACAAACCAGGCGGGATTTTCAAACCACAGATACCGCTCCCTGCCCTGGATGCGCACGGTGTACCGGGTGCCGATGCCTCCCGCTTTCCGGCTGGCCGCACGCTGGGCGTCCAACACCCGGTCAATGGGGAATTCCCGGCCGTCCTCCCAGGTGAGGGAGAGGGGGCTGAGAAAGCCTGCCGTGTCAAATTCCGCTTTCACTTTTACATATACTTTTCGCATACTGCATGCCTCTGGGAATAGTCTGCGCCGAATCCCTCTCTTTTATTTCAGAAAGGAGACGGGGTGGATCACATGGTCGTTTTTGGGGTCCAGGCGGGAGAGCGCCGGGTCTGTAAGGGCAATGCCCCTCTGGATGCTGAAATGGCCGAAGCGGCGGCGGACACCGTCTACCGCATGCTCCAGGTCATCCTGGCGCTGGGAGCGCCGCACCTCGCCATACAGGGAGGCCTGCAGGTTTTCGCAGAGGGAAAGCTGACAGGCCCGTACGCCCAGGCTGCGGACAGGCCTGTTCAGGGGACTGCGGCAGCAGAGCCCGTAGGCGGCCTCAAACAACCCTCTGGAATTGCACAGGGGAGCGTCCAGCTTTTTCTGGCGTTCGAAAGAAAACAAATTGTCGTAGCGGACGCCCACCTGTACGGTGGAACACTGCAGATTCTGTTCCCGCAGGCGTTCTGCCACAGATTCGCAGAGAATGTAGAGCGTGAGCTTTAAATCCTGCCCGGGCAGCAGATCCCGGGGCAGGGTGGTGCTGTTGCCGATGCTTTTGACGGCGGGCTGCAGCCCGGACCGGGTCACCGGGGAGACGTCTAGGCCGTTGGCAAAGGCCCAGAGCATTTCACCGGCCTTCCCCAGCAGGGAGGAAAGCAGCTTCCGCTCCGTCCCGGCCAGCTCCCCGATGGTGCGGATGGCATATTTCTTCAGCAGCTTTTCCGTGGCGGGGCCCACATACAGAAGGGCGGAGGCGGGCAGGGGCCACAGGGCTTCCCGGTAATTCTCCCGGGTGAACACAGTGGTGGCGTCCGGCTTTTTGTAATCGCTGCCCAGCTTGGCGAACACCTTATTGAAGGAGACGCCCACCGACGCCGTGATGCCCAGTTCCCGGCGGATGCGGGCGCGCAGCTTGTCTGCGATTTGTTCTCCGGAGCCGAACAGGCCGGCGCTTCCGGTCACATCCAGCCAGCATTCGTCCAGGCCGAAACTTTCCACCTGGTCGGTATAAGCCTCGCAGAGCTCCCTGGCCAGCCGGGAAAATTTCAGGTATCGGTCAAAATGGGGCGGCACGAAAATGATCTCCGGGCAAAGCTGCTTTGCCAGCCAGAGAGGGTTGCCCGTGGCTACGCCGAACCGCTTGGCTTCGTAGTTCTTAGCCAGTACGATGCCGTGCCGCGCCTCCGGGTCTCCGGCCACGGCCACAGGTTTTCCCCGCAGTCCGGGCTGGTACAGGCATTCCACGGAGGCGTAAAAGTTGTTCATATCCGCGTGAAGGATCACCCTTTCCATTCCGCTTTTCCACTCCCTTTTGTGATGCGGCTGTAAAACATGAAGATAAAAATCGAACGTGTGTTTGAACTTATTATAGAACGCATGTTCTGCAAAATCTACTGGGAATAATTGGGAACCGCTTTTGCAAGCCCCAACAGAAACTCCCGAGTCCCTCAAAGCGAGGAACTCGGGAGTCTTTTTGTCGTTGGTATATTTTGAACCGGCGGCTTGGGAAATGTATGAAATTACAGAAGGCAAGCACACTAGAAGGAGAGAAGAAACAGGCGGACCGCAATTTTTCAGCGCAGTTCCTGTAAAGCCAAACAGCATTACAGGAGCTGAAGCATCGGAAAATTCCAGGCGGCCGCCTGAGAGGAAAAGCGGAAGGGAGATTCCTATTAAAATGAAACATGAGCTCACACAACGCTGTCTGAAAGGGTTTGAAGCATATCTGCAGGAGGAGGAACGGAGCGGAGCCACCAGGGAAAAATACCTGCGGGACCTGCGGGCCTTCCAGCGTTTTCTGGAGGATGGAAAAACCCTGGATAAACTGGCGGTGCTCCGTTATAAAGAATGGCTGGTGCAGAACTATGCCCCGGCCAGCGTGAATTCCATGCTGGCGGCGCTCAACAGCTTTTTCGCCTTTGCAGGCTGGGGTGAATGCCGGATCAAACCCCTGCGCCTGCAGCGCAGGATGTTCCGCGACCCGGAGCGGGAGCTGACCCGGGAAGAATACGGAAGGCTGGTTGCGGCGGCGGAAAGGCGGGGGGACGAAAGGCTGTGCCTGCTGCTGCAGGCCGTATGCTCTACGGGAATCCGGGTTTCCGAACTGGAATATATCACGGTGGAGGCGGCGCGCCTGGGCCGGGCGGAGGTGGCCTGCAAAGGGAAGCGGAGGACGGTGTTCCTGCCCAGGCAGCTGAGCCGGCGTCTGATGGAGTACGCCCGCCGGATGGGCGTGAAAAAAGGGCCCCTGTTCCTGAGCCGGAACGGGCTGCCCCTGGGCAGATCCTATATCTGGGCGTTGATGAAATCCCTGTGCGCGGAGGCGGGGGTGGAAAAGAGCAAGGTTTTCCCCCATAACCTAAGGCACCTGTTCGCCCGCGTGTTCTATTCGGCGGAACGGAACCTGGTGCGCCTGGCAGACCTGCTGGGGCACAGCAACATCAATACCACCCGTATTTACACCATGGAGAGCGGGGAGGAACAGGAAAAGCGCCTGGACCGTCTCGGCCTGGTACTGCGCTGCAGCGCCACATAATTTGCATTATGTGAAGTTTTTACCCCATTGGCATCTCCTCCTTAAAGGCCCGTTTCAGTTTCATGGCTACATAATTTGCATTATGTAGCGAAAGGGTCTGGAACATTTACGAAAACAACACAATTTCGCGTAATTTTCCCTTCCATTATACTCTTTGTCATGGTGAAATTCAAGCTCAATACGCAAAAAGTGCAGTAGGAAATAACCGGAAGATTTCAGAAAACTTCCGGTGCTATTTCCCGCTTCTTTTTTTGTTTTATGGCGGCGTTTTTATACTTCCCTACGGGAAAATATTCCTTCGTCACCACAAAATAAATGACATAATGCAAATTATGTGCTGTAAGACAAATGCGGTCCCCGAATGGGCTGCAGCGGGCGGGGGATTTGGTTCATGCGTATGGGGAAAAACAAGTAGAAATCCCCCAAAGACAACCATCGTGTAAAAAAGGAGGAAAAGACGTGAAAAGAAAATGCAGAAAGCTTTTGTCCCTACTGACAGCGCTTTGCCTGGTGTTCTCTATGACACCTCTGGCGGCGTTGGCGGCGGAGACCGATCCGTCTGGATACTGGACGGAGTATGCGGCTGAAACATATGGACAAGTTGTAAATGAAACTGCAAAAACAGTGACAATTTCCAGCGAGGAAGAGCTTGCGCTATTTGCCAAACAGGTAAATGAGGGAACCAGCTATGCCGGATATACCATTTCCATTACCAAGGATTTGGACATGTCCGCCCATTATTGGAACCCGATTGACACAGCTACTCTGAATGGCGATACAGGCGTGAAAGAGCCAAAGAAAAAGCTGGATAACGCTGTGATCCAGGGCAATGGGTATACAATTACAGGGATTATTACCAATACTGGAATCAGAGGCCCCGGCTCTGAAAGCAATCCCGGCGACGGGCAGTATTGCTATTACTATTCTGGCTTTATAGGCAGAAACGATGGCGTACTGACCATTGAAAACCTTACCTTCAAAGACGCTGACATCAAAATTACAGAACCTGCGGAGGGCGTAGCAGAACATGGCTCCAGCAGCCTGGCGGTTATTGCCGGGTATAGTAACGGTGCTTTGACGCTTGAAAATGTCAATATAGACAGCTGCAAAGTGTCAGGAGAGCAGAAGGTAGGCGGCTTTATCGGCCAGGGAGCTTCTCCTTTGACTGTTGAGAAGTGTTCCATTACAAACAGCATTTTTGAAGCGGACTACTTTGCCGCGCCTATTAATGCCTATGCGATAGATTCGCAGTATTCTACTGGAACGAATAAAAGTAACATACAGACAATTAATGGAATTAAGCTTGAGAACAACCAAAGCTACTGCAAAGAAGAAAGCGGAGTCAATTATAAGGAGTTGTTTGGAGCATCTTATGCTGACTGGGCAAAAAATAGCGGTGTTGATTGGTATCTGATGTCATGCGATACGCTGCATTTAAATTTCCCTGCGAGCGTGCCATTAACGGCAAGTGATGGAACCCAATATTGCGGTATCCCGCTTGCTCTCGTGGCTGAAGTGGGTGGGTATAGCTACCCTTCTTTGCGGGAAGCTTTGGAGGCTGCAGAGGATGGAGATACTGTTACCCTGATAGATGACGAAACTTTTACTGCCACAGAAGATAAGGTTTATTATGCACTTACAGGCAAAAGTATCACTTTAGATCTGAATGGAAAAACCTTTACAGAAGATTTGTCGCAGCTTACCACGAATACACAACACACTGGTGTTATAGTGATTGGAGCTAATGCTGGTCTGACCATTCAGGATACCAGCAGCAATGGAGACGGGAAAATTGTCCAAAAAGCGCCGACGGGATCTTATTCCACGGCAGCTATGATTGAGAATTGGGGCACTTTTACCCTTGAAAGTGGAACCATTCAGGCGGAAGAAAACATTTATTATTGTGTTTCGATGTACGGGGAAAGTTCGAATACAACCATCAACGGTGGTGTGATAGACGCCCAATGGGGAGACTATGCAGACGGCGGCGTGGCATTGGGCAGCAATGGTACGAAGGAATCTGCAGGAGTTAAATATGAAGGGTACAAATTGACTATAAACGGCGGAGCGGTCAAGGGTGGCGAACAGACCTTGTACCTGGCCAGTGCGGGTACAACCGAAATTAATGGTGGGACCTTAGAAGGCTCTGCACGCGCAATTGAAATTCGTGCCGGTGATTTGACAATCAATGACGGTACATTGAAAGCGGACGCGGCCAGAATAAATGGTGCGGTGGCTCAGAATGGCGGTACAGGGAAATATACCGGTACGATTGTTGTGGTGAAGCCAAAAGGTGTCAGTGCAAATGGTTACAATGGGAACATTGATGTTCAGATTACAGGCGGAACATTTCTGAATGGTGCAGAGCAAGGCGACGTTGTAACAGTGTCTCACGAAGGTCCTTCTTCGATAAGCCAGGATGTTTCTGTTTCTGCGACCAACGGCTATTTCACCGGCAATTGGAATGTAGGGGATAGTGTCAACAGTACAGGTCAGACATATGGTACAGATACATTGTCTCTTTCCGGCGGCTATTACACCTCTGACGTGAATGAGTATGCGGCGGTTGGCTACGAAACCGCCCGGGGAAGTTGGAGTGAGAATACTTACACCTACAAGGTGGTAAAGGCTGAGCCAGACAAAATCACGTCTGTCAAGGTGGAGTCTGTAAAAGACGATACTCAGACTGCTACAAAGGAAGATGTTTCCGCAAGTTTGTCTGGAAATACCATTTCTGTGGTTGGTATGGTAGCGGATACCAGTGTAATTACGGTAAACTATGTAACTGCAAAAACTACGGAACAGGGACAGTTTACTGTTATATTTAAAGATGGAGCATTCCAGACAAACAATTTACCGTCTCCTTTTAAGATCGGTGAGACAACCTATGTGGTGGACTTGTCCGGTTTGACACTGCGGCAGCAGGTTGCAGTAGTTCCACCAGCCATTGACGCAAAAGCTGAGTTGAAAGGGACGCCGACGGAACAAGAGAAAAGTGCGGCAGTGGCTGTTGCAGAGAAGGCAGCAAACACGGAAGCAAAGGGAATCTCTGCGGCAGCATCCCAATTGGTTCAGCCCACAGAGGATAACCAAGGAACGGTAAAAGGCGTATCTCAGGTACAGATCGATAAAGCGACATCAGAGTTGAATGCAGCTGAAGGTGAGACCGTAATCCTGGCTGTACAGCCCTATCTGGATATCAAAGTGACATCTGTTTCCTTGGGAGAAAACGATGAGACAAAGGAACTGACATTGGACATTGAACCGAAGTACAATGTTGTAGTCACTACGGATCCCGACGACATTCAGACGGAGACTGGGAATAAAAACGCAGTCGTCTTGGAAGGCCAGGAAGGGAAGCCTTTAACCGTGACGAATGATGTCACTATAACCGTGCCGATTCCAGACGATATAGTGAAAATTGTAGCAAACGAGATTGTGCAGGATATCTTCATCAAGCATGTCAAGGGAAACGGCGATACCTATCATTACAAAGCCACGGTCGGTGGTTCTGCTGGTAGCTATACGGCTGAGTTTACCGTCACGCATGGCTTCAGCTCTTTTACTGTGTTGTCTGACGGCCGTAGTGGTATCATCGATTTTGATGATGCCCAGATTGTAAAACCTTATAATCGTGAGAATCTGGGTGAAGCGCTTCCCGTTGCTAGCAAGGCCGGTTTTATTTTCTCCGGCTGGAAAATTGGCGAAAAGGTTTATACCACATTGACAAATGAATTGTTAGGTGTAATCAACGGGAAGACTATTATTGCAGAAGCTGTGTTCACCACCAACGGCGGCGGTGGAGGCGGCGGGGAAGAGCCGGAAGAATGGGTCAACCCCTTTAAGGATGTGAAGGAGAAGGACTGGTTCTATGACGCTGTGAAGTACACGAACCAGAAGAAACTGTTCGGCGGCACAGCTGCAGACAAGTTCAGCCCGGAAGATACCATGACCCGCGGCATGCTGGTCACGGTGCTGCACCGTCTGGAGGGTGAGCCCGCTGTGGACACGGTAGCGGATTTCTCCGACGTAAAGGCTACGGAATACTATGCCAAGCCTGTAAACTGGGCGGCTGCCAACAAGATTGTGGGCGGCTTTGACGGAAAGTTCAATCCCGAGGATCCGGTCACCCGCGAGGAAATGGCCGCTATTCTGCACCGCTATGCCGCATATAAGGCATATGATGTGAGCGCCACCGCCACTCTGGACAGCTTCCGGGATGGCGGGAAGACCTCCAGCTGGGCAGTCGGCGATATGAAGTGGGCCGTTGGCGCAGGCATGATCTATGGCCGCGAAAACAACACGCTGGCCCCGGGCGGCACCGCCACCCGTGCGGAAGTGGCGCAGATTATGATGCGTTTCTGTGAAAAGTTTATCACAGAATGAAAAGTAATTTAGCTTTACAGAGTTTTTAAAAGTAAAAGGATGGGTCGCAGGATATTCCTGCGGCCCATTCCTTTTTGTTTCATACAGCAAACAGACAGATTGTATAGGAATAACCCGGTACCTCCCAGCAGGTCAGTCCAATGCTTTTTCCAGGGCGTCCACCACAATCTGCAGGGCTTTGATACGGGCATATTTCTTGTCGACAGATTCCAGAATGTGCCAGGGGGCAAAGGAAGTGCTGGTCTTCTGCAGCATCTCGTCCACCGCCACCTCGTATTCGTCCCATTTTTCCCGGTTCCGCCAGTCCTCATCCGTGATTTTCCACTGCTTTGCCGGGGTGTTCTGGCGTTCGGTAAAACGCTCCAGCTGGGTGTTCTTGTCAATCTGCACCCAGAATTTCAGAATCACAGCGCCCCAGCTGTGCAGCTCCTGCTCAAACTCGTTCATCTCGTAATAGGCGCGCTGCCAGTCGTTCTCCGTGCAGAAGCCCTCCAGGCGCTCCACCATGACGCGGCCATACCAGCTGCGGTCAAAAATGGCGATGTGTCCGTCCTTGGGCAGGCGGGTCCAGAAACGCCAGAGATAGTGGCGGGCCTTCTCGTGGGGCTCTGGGCTGGCGATGGGGTGCACCTCGTAGCCTCTGGGGTCAAGCGCCCCGGTGAGCCGTTTGATGTTGCCGCCCTTTCCGGCGGCGTCCCAGCCCTCGTACACGATAATGACGGGCACCCGCTTGCGGTACAGACGGTTATGCAGCATGCCCAGCTTCTTCTGCAGACGGTTCAGTTCCTTTTTATATTCCTCGTCCTCCACTGTTTTATTGAGCGGTACTTCCCGCAGCCTGGGCATCTTCACCAGAGGGAAGACGTTCTGCAGCAGCGGAACAGCCAGGCTGTCGTTGTGCAGGGCTGTCTCAATGCCGGTGCACATGATTTCCAGGGTCTGCAGCTCTGCAAATTTTTTTGATTTGGAATCGATCAGGTACCAGGGGGCGCTGGGGGTGTTGGTGTCGTCCAGGTAACGGTCGTATACCTCCTCGCAGGTCTTGTAGTTGCAGTTCTGCCAGATGTCGTTTTTGCTGACGCGCCAAGCGGTATCCTTATTTTCCAGCAGAGCGGCAATGCGGCGTCCCTGCTCCTTCTCGCTGATGTGGAAGAAGAATTTGAGCACCAGGTAACCGTTGTCCGTCAGCTGCCGTTCAAAGCGTTTAATGCTGTCCACTCGGGAGGCGTAGGCCTCGCCGTCCAGCTCGCCGTGAAGCCGGGCCCGCACGGTTTCATCCATCCAGCCGGAATCCAGAAAGGTGAATTTCCCGGCCTCTGGAATTCGCTCAAAATAGCGGTACAAAAAAGGTTTGCGGCGCTCTTCCTCCGTGGGGGAAGCCATGGAGAACACCTTGAAAAAGCGCGGGTCAATGTTGCGGATGATCTGGCCGATGGCGCTGCCTTTTCCGGCGGCGCCCCAGCCCTCAATGAGCACCAGAACGGGAAGTTTTCGGTCTTTCAGCTTCATTTGCAGAGAGGCAAGGCGTTCCTGCACGTTTTTCAGGCGCAGCTTTATTTCCTCGCCTTCCGGTTTTTCCGGACGGTTCCAGTTCTTTAACATGGTTTTCACCTCAATGGCAGATTTGCAGAGGGCCTTTGTTTCCCAATGGCCCTGCCGCATTTATTTGATAAGCGGGATAAGATACAACAATTCTATTATATTATACCAGATTTTAGGAAAAATCCCAGAACTTTCTTTGCTCTTTTTGTGATCTGTAAAAACCGGCATTTATTTGGCATGGAGGAAACAGAAGAGAGATGTTTTTCGCGTAATTTGCAGGGAAAACCTGCAGTGTTCGCGGAACAGAGGTTATTTTTTCTTGCAAAATCAGAGAAATGTTATTGTGAATTTGTGAAATATGATGAGAAAATATGAATAAATTTTGAAAATAAGCTTGACAGAATGGAAATAGAATGGTATTGTTTAGGCAACGAAAGAGTAAAGTTACTTAATTTGTTACTTTGATGTTTCTTAAAATTAAACAAAATGGGTAGCGATATGCTTTTTGTTTCCAGAATATCGCTGTAAAATCTTTGGAATATAAAGACAGGGGTTCCTGAAGAAGAAAGTTTTGAACAACCGGAAATTTTATTTCCTGTCTTGCAAAAGGGAAACGTTTCCCTTTTTTCTGCGCCGTGGAATGGCGCAGAAGGGTTTTTATTCAGGGGGAAGAAAGCCAAAGAGGCTTTTTAGCACCAATTTATCATATGATAGGAGGAAAAAGGAAAATGAAAACCAATCTTAAAAAGCTGTTGGCAGGTTTGCTTACAGCCGCGTTGCTGGTATCAGTGGCGGGCTGCAGCGGCGGCAACAGCAGCAGCACAGCTCCGGAATCCAAACCGGAGAGCAAGCCGGCTGCAGAAAGCAGCAAGGCGGAATCGGGAGAGACCAGCACAGAAGAGCCCGCGGGCGATTCCGGCCTCACCTATGACGGCGACGAAGTGACCATTACGTACTGGCACACCCACGGTGATTCCGAAGAGGTTGTGCTGAAGGAACAGATTGTTCCGGAGTTCGAAAAGCAGTTCCCGAAAATCCATGTGAAGCTGGTCCGTATGCCTTATGACGGCCTCAAGCAGCAGGTGATCCAGGGTGTTTCCAGCGGCACGGCTCCCGATTTGATGCGTATGGACATTATCTGGGTTCCCGAGTTTGCCAAGATGGGCGCTTTGACGGCAGTGGATGATCTTCCCGGTTTTGCCGAGATGAAGGACACCCTGTTCGAAGGCCCCCTGAGCACCAACTACTACGACGGCAAGTATTACGGCGTCCCGCTGAACACCAACTGCCTCTCCGGCTGCTGGAGCAAATCCCTGCTGGACCAGCTGGGCCTGAAGGAAGTTCCGAAGACCTATGACGACGTCATCGCGCTGAAGGATCAGCTGAAGGACGGCCAGTACCTCTTCTCCACAGAAGACACCAACACCTGGGCCACCGCTCCGCTGTTCTATTCTCTGGGCGGTACGTATACCAACGAGGATTACACCGAGGCCAGCGGCTACCTGAATGGCGACGCCAGCGTCAAGGCACTGGAAACCATTGTAAAGTGGTACGATGAAGGGATCCTCGGGCCGGCAACACTGGGCGGAAAGCCCGACGTTTCCAACGGCGTGTTCCGCGGCGAATATCTCTTTGCCTATCAGGGCCCCTGGTTCTATACCAACAATAAGGAAGAGGACATTGCGAAGGTGCAGTCCGGTCTTCTGCCTGCAGGGGACGGCGGTTCCGCTTCCGTAGTCGGCGGCGAGGACCTGTGCATGTTCAACAGCGGCAAGAATCAGGAAGCTGCATGGGTATTTGCCCGCTTCCTCATGGGTGAATTCGCTCAGACTGCCCAGGCAGTTGGCGGCGGCCACTTGATCCCCACTGTGAAGGATATCGCCAATTCCGAAGAAGTTATGTCAGTGGAAAACATGGATATCTACGTCCAGCAGCTGGAAGGCGCTGTTTCCAGAACGCCTCATCCCGCTTGGGAAAAGATGTCCGACAAGATCGGCAAGCTGTTCCAGAGCTGCCTGCGCCATGAGTCAGAGCCCAAAGCGGCGCTCGATAAGCTGGCGCCTGAAATTGACGCTTTGCTGGCTGAAAAATAACTGAGGGTATGGCCGGAAGAGCGTGCTCTTCCGGCCGTCTCATTTCATCACAAAAAATGGGAGGAATATACGTGGAAAAGGAATCACTGGCGGTGCGGTTCCGAAAGGGAGCCCGCCAATGGGGTGCGGTACTGCCCTTCCTCTCGGTAGGGTTAATCCTGTTTATCACGTTCGTGCTGTTCCCGCAGATCAAGAACGTGTACATAGCACTCACCGATTACAGCATCATGCCTGGTTCGGAAAATCCTTTCGTGGGCCTGGATAACTTTAAACGGGCTTTTGAGGGAATGTTTGAGCCGGGAACGGACGCCAACTATTTCTGGATCGCTTTTCGCAACAACCTTCTGGCTGTACTGGTCACCGTGCCGGGGCAGCTGGTGCTGGGCCTGCTGGTTGCGGTTATGATCCACAACCTGAAGATGGGCAAGAACACCTATAAGGTCATGTTCTATATCGCCGTAATCTGCGATTGGGTTGTGGTGGCCAATATTTTCGACTACATTTTCCAGCCGGACAGCGGCAGCCTGGTGAATTTTGTGCTCATGAAGCTGCATGTGATCCAGGAGCCGATAGCCTGGCTGAAGGAGACCTGGACAGGCAACTTTGTTATCTGGGTATTCAGCATCTGGAAGGGTTTCGGCTGGGTAATGATCATCTATACCGCGGCGCTTCAGGGTGTTTCCAATGACCTGTACGAGGCGGCCACCATTGACGGCGCCAATACCATGGATAAGTTTTTCCATGTGACCCTGCCCTGCATCAAGGGTACCACCTTCTATCTGCTCATCAACCTCATCAACGGCGCCATGAACATCTTTATTCAGGTGTTCCTGCTCACGAAGGGAGACCCTGTGGGAACCACGGACGTTATGATGAACTATATTTACACCCGGGCCTTCAGCTATTTTGAATTTGGCTATGCGGCGGCCTGCGGTTTGATGATGGGTATCTTTGTATTTACTACGTCGATGTGCCTCAAGCGCTTCCTGCGCTATGGGCAGGATCAGTGAGGAGGGCAGCAGCATGAAACGGAAAAAAACAATTGCACAGGTAGTCATCCATGTGATACTGGTTGTGCTGGCAGTGGTCTGCCTGACGCCTTTCCTTTCGATGATCTCCTCTTCCTTTATGGATATCCGCGGCGTACTGCCGGACACTCCCGTCATTTTCCCGGAGGTGCCCCTGTTTACGGAAAACTATGTCAAGGTGTGGACGGCCAATAACTTCTCCCGTTACTTTGTGAACACTCTGCTGATCTCAGTTTGCGGACTGGTGATCAACGTGTTGATTTCCGTCACGATGGCGTACAGCTTTTCCCGGTTCAAATTCCCGGGCAGAGAGATTCTTTTCAATGTGTTTTTGCTGACCATGATGGTTCCTGCGCAGCTGGCGTTGATTTCCCAGTACACAGTGCTGAACGGTCTGCATTTGATCGACAATTACGCCGGCGTCCTGCTGCTGTGGGGCGGCACCTGTGTGGCAGGCAACACCTTCTTTTACCGTGGCTTTTTCGAAAGCGTGCCCAAGGAGCTGGAAGAATCCATGTTCCTGGACGGCGCCTCCCGGTTCCAGGTGCTGCTGCACTGCATCATCCCGCTGTGCAAACCTGCCATTGCAACCTCCGCCATCTTTGCGTTCAACGGTTATTGGGGCGATCTGTTCAATATCCTCACCTTTATTAAGACTGAGGAAAAACGGACTCTCTCTGTGGCGCTGCAGCTGTTCCGCGGCCAGCATACCACGGAATACGGCTTGATGTTTGCGGCCTCTGTCATCGTGGTCATCCCGGTCATCGTGATCTTCGTCATCTTCCAGAAGCAGTTCATGCAGCAGGGCCTGATGGAAGGCGCAGTCAAGGGCTAAGCAGTATGCAGGCAGCGTGCCGGCTGCGTGCCAGTGGAACGCAGAACCCAGCAGAAGAAAAGTCTGGAATGCTTTCCTGAGGAAAGCGTTCAGAGTACCTTTCTGAAGAAAGGTACAGAAAGGAGAGAAAGAGAATGGCAATCAGAGTAACAGTGTGGAACGAATACCTGCATGAGGTACAGTTTC
>ENA-OUPA01000254-OUPA01000254.1-human-gut-metagenome-genome-assembly--contig:-NODE-254-length-40822-cov-65.7352_pt1 | contig 40822 bp, 28 predicted proteins | sample MGYA00237939_ERZ548770 | MGnify/ENA primary metagenome ERZ548770 (study PRJEB26490, sample SAMN05356877) | human gut metagenome | biome: terrestrial biome; feature: human-associated habitat; material...
CTTCGTTAAACGGACGCTAGGGAGCCACCCTTACACCAACATTTTCGACGCAATCCAAGTAGTTGAATTGAACATCGCAAGCCTCGATATCCTTATCATTTATAAAGGAAGAGACTGTTTTATAGATGTTGTTCGTGTCGACTACGGCATTAAAATGAATATATTTGTTGCGTTCAGGATGGTTGTCTAAAATCATATGAACATTGTCTATAACTGCTTGGTATGAGGACTCACCATTAGCGTAATGCCTAGACTTATCATGGATTTGCTGCGGCCCGTCAAGACTGATTAACAAATAGAATTCATGCCCAGAATCGAAGAAGAATTTAACCATATCTTCAGATAAAAGAGAGCAATTGGTTGTAATTCGAAATGAGATGTGTTTTCCTTCAAATACCTGTTCTGCATATTGAGTAATTAGCTTAATTTCACTAAATCGAAGGAGAGGTTCTCCTCCATAAAATGCTACGACCGGGTTTGGGTTGTCAATCGAGTGCATCTTAAAGAATTCGATTGCATGTTTGGCCGTCGAAACAGACATAGAGTTATGACTGTGGGTTCTGTTGTATAAGGAGTTTTCGGAATAGATACAGTAATCACATCGGAAGTTGCAAGATTGAGTCAGCTGAAGGGTTATCATCCGTAAATTTCTTTCCAGCTTAACTTTCAAAAGGTCAATTGATGGATAAGCGACATTCTGCAATGGCGAATCGCAGCAGTAGCCACATGATTGTAGTAACTGGAATTCTTGGTCTGATTTATAGGAGTCGGGGCAAACTTCGCCTGCTTGGACTTCTGAGATGTAATTGAAGAGATCTTTGCTTACTGCAAGTATCTCGTTTCGATTGGCATCATAAATGTAGTGGCCCAAGAGGGTCTTTATGGGTAGAACTAACATCTCTACCGCCTCTTTCATTTCACTAATGTTATTTTAGTGAACTAAGATGTTTACTAAAAGGTAACCATTTATAAACGTATTGTCAAACATATATTGCTAAAACAGAAACAATTTATAGACTGAGTGGTCGTATCCTTTGGGCGATTGCTTCTATAATCTAGCCTTCGCTGCTGTCGGGAGGGAAGGTCTAGGACTCCGTTATCATGTTGAAACGCTTTAACTAATTTGACGTTCTCACGTGTTTTTTGTTTCAAAAGCGTTAGGATGGGACTCGTAGCGTGGGGCGTAATGGGTGCCCCGCACACGATGGGAGGCTATCAATGGCTAATCGTTTCGTTCTCAACACCATTTCTTATCATGGTTCCGGCGCCATCAAGGAGATTCCCGGCGAGCTCCAGCGTCGCGGCTACAAGAAGATCTTCGTCTGCTCCGATCCCGATCTGGTCAAGTTTGGCGTTACCGCTAAGGTGACCGACGAGCTCGACGCTGCCGGCATCGCTTGGAGCCTCTACTCCGAGATCAAGCCCAACCCCACTATCCAGAACGTCAAGGACGGCGTCGAGGCCTTCAAGGCCGCCGAGGCTGACGCTATCGTGACCATCGGTGGCGGCTCCTCCATGGACACCGCCAAGGCTATCGGCATCATCATCAACAACCCCGAGTTCGCCGACGTCCGCAGCCTCGAGGGCGTTGCTCCCACTAAGAACCACGCCGTGTTCACCATCGCTGTGCCGACGACTGCCGGTACCGCCGCCGAGGTGACCATCAACTACGTCATCACCGACCCCGAGAAGGTCCGCAAGTTCGTGTGCGTCGACACCAACGACGCCCCCGAGGTCGCCGTCGTCGACCCCGATATGATGGCCTCCATGCCCGCCGGCCTGACCGCCTCTACCGGCATGGACGCTCTGACCCACGCCATCGAGGGCTACACCACCAAGGGCGCTTGGGAGCTCTCCGACATGTTCCACTTTGAGGCCATTAAACTGATCAGCGAGAATCTGCGCGACTCTGTCGCCGAGGCCAAGTCCGGTCAGCCCGGCTCCGGCCGCGAGGGCATGGCTCTTGGTCAGTATGTCGCCGGCATGGGCTTCTCTAACGTCGGCCTGGGCATCGATCACGCCATGGCTCACACCCTGTCCGCTCACTACGACACCCCGCACGGCGTCGCTTGCGCCATGCTGCTGCCGATCGCCATGGAGTTCAACAAGCCGGTTTGCACCGAGCGCCTGGCCAAGGTTGCCGTCGCCATGGGCGTTGACACCACGGGCATGAGCACCGACGAGGCTGCTGACGCCGCTATCGCCGCCGTCAAGCAGCTTTCCGCCGACGTGAACATCCCGCACGTCTGCGAGGCTATGAAGGCTGACGAGATCGAGGTCCTGGCCAAGGACGCCATGGCCGACGCCTGCTTCCCGGGTAACCCGCGCGAGGCGACGCTCGACGACGTCATCGAGCTCTTCAAGAAGATCTGCCCGGCTGCCTAACTTGGTTCGGCGGGCGCTGTTCGGAAGAGCTCGATGGGTTGTCTCGCTAGGTAAATAATTGTGCGCGGTGGTATTGTTGCTGTGGGTTTAATTCGACATGAAAGGGTGACTTTGGTGTCCAAGATGGATTCTACGCTCTCTTACATTACTGACCAGTTGAAGGCGCTTACCTCGATTGCTTCGCCTACCGGCTATACCCGTGCGGCGACTGATTATCTAATGGAAACGTTGCGCGATATGGGCTTTGGCCCTGAGCGTTCCAATAAGGGCAACGTGCTGGTTGAGCTTGGTGGCGAGGGCGAGCCACTCGTGCTGGCGAGTCATGTCGATACCCTGGGCGCTATGGTTCGCTCCATCAAGGACAATGGTCGCCTGCGTCCCACGACGCTTGGTGGGCACCAGTGGTCTACGGCCGATGGCGAGAACTGCACCGTCTACACGCGTGACGGTAATGTCTACACGGGTGTGGTCCTCAATACCGAGCCTTCGGCGCATGTGGCCGACGAGCCGGTCAAGACCATCGAGAAGAACATGGAAATCCTGCTCGATGAGAATGTCGACAGTAAGGACGATGTGCTTGAGCTGGGCATTCAGACCGGCGACATCATCGCTATGGATCCGCGTACCACGGTGACGGAGAGCGGCTACATCAAGAGTCGCTTCCTTGACGACAAACTGTCGGCATCGATTCTGCTGGGTTTGGCCCGCGCCGTTGCTGACGGCGAGGTGTCGCTCTCGCGCAAGGTGTCGCTGCTCTTTACCGTGTACGAGGAGGTCGGCCACGGTGGTGCCTTTGTGCCGGCCGACACGCGCGAGATGATCAGCGTGGACATGGGCTGCGTGGGCGACGACCTGGGCTGCACCGAGCGCATGGTGTCGATTTGCGCCAAGGATTCGGGTGGCCCCTACAACTACGATCTGGTGACCACGCTGTCCAATATCGCGCGCGAGCTCGAGCTCGATTACGCCATCGACGTGTACCCGCATTACGGATCGGACGTCGAGGCCACGCTCTCTGCCGGCTACGATATCCGCCACGGCCTGATCGGCCCCGGCGTGTACGCGAGCCACAACTACGAGCGCAGCCACATGGACGGCGTGCGTAACACCTACGAGCTCGTCCGCGCCTACGTGCAGCGCTAGGGGAGCAGCGGCCTCGGCTGGCACAGCAGTACCGACCGAGGCCGCCCTCTCTAAGTTGCGGTGAAATAGGGACTGTTTAGCGGCCTGAAACGCTTAAACAGTCCCTATTTCACCGCAACTTATGAAGGGGATGGGGCTATTTGATGGCGCCGGTCACCGTACCGCCGCCGAGGACGACGTCGCCGCGGTAGACTACGACGGCCTGGCCGGGCGCGATGGCGCGCTGGGGCTCGTCAAAGGTCACGAGCATCTGCCCGTCGGCACCGCGCGTAAGGGTCGCCGCCTGGTCCTTCTGGCGGTAGCGGTACTTGGCGTCCACGCGAATGCCGCCGGCGTCCAGCTCGGCCTCCATGCATGCGTCCGGCGCGCTCCAGATCCACTCATCGGCCGTGAGGGCAGCGGCGGTCAGGTCCTCTGCCTCGCCCAGATGCACAATGTTGCTGGCGGCATCGACGCCCGTTACGTACACGGGATGCGCCATCGCGACACCCAGGCCCTTGCGCTGGCCGATGGTATAGCGCAGCGCGCCATTGTGGCGCCCGACCACGCTGCCGTCGCGCCACACAATGTCGCCCGGTGCAGCGGGATGTCCGCAGCGGCGCTCGATATAGCCCGCGCAGTCACCGTCCGCGATAAAGCAGATATCCTCGCTCTCGGCTTTCTTGGCGTTTATGAAGCCCTGCTCGGCGGCTATACGGCGCACGTCGCGCTCTTTGTCCAGGCCTGCCAGCGGAAAGATCGTGTGCGCGAGGCGCTCTTGCGTAAGCGAATACAAAAAATAGCTCTGGTCTTTTTTGGGGTCCTCGCCGCGATGCAGCTGCCAGGTGCCATCGGGCGCCTGGCTCGTCTTGGCGTAGTGGCCCGTGGCGATATAGTCGCAGCCCATGTCCAGCGCAGCGTCCAGCAGCGCGCCAAACTTGATGTGGCGGTTGCAGATGATGCAGGGGTTGGGCGTCAGTCCCTCCTGGTAGGCGGTCACAAAGCGCTCGATTACGCTGCGGTCGAACGTCTGCTGCAGGTCGAGCACGTGGTGGGGGATGCCGATACGCTCGGCAACGGCCTTCGCGTCGGCGATGTCGCGGTCGACCTTGCTCATGCCCGTGACAGGATCGGGCGCGGGGCAGGTGAGGCGCATGGTGGCGCCAACGCATTCGTAGCCCTGGCTTTTGAGCAGGTACGCGGTCACGCTGGAATCGACGCCGCCGCTCATGGCGACGAGCACGCGCTTGTTGTGCATGGGGAGGTTCTCCTTGGTGGCATGCGGCCAAAAAAGAAAAGCGGCGCGGGAGGCTGGTTCCGCGCCGCAGACATTGTAGCAAGTTCGGGTGCTTCGTGGGACACCCTAACGAGATGGGCTCAGGCCGCCAGAAGAGAGGGGAGACCGGCGTGCCTTGGGCCTATCGACAAGAGACGGACCCTTAGTCCTGGAAGAGTGCCGTGGACAGGTAGCGCTCGCCGGTATCGGCAAGCAGGGCCACGATGGTCTTGCCCTCGTTCTCGGGGCGCTTGGCCAACTGCAGCGCGGCCCACACGGCGGCGCCGGACGAAATGCCCACGAGCACGCCCTCCTTGTTGCCCACGGCGCGACCGGTAGCAAAAGCGTCCTCGTTCTCGACGGGGATGATCTCGTCATAGACCTGGGTGTCGAGGACGTCGGGCACAAAGCCGGCGCCGATGCCCTGGATCTTATGCGGACCGGCCTGACCCTTGGAGAGCACCGGAGAGGTGGCGGGCTCGACAGCGACGACCTTGATCTCGGGGTTCTGCTCCTTGAGGAACTCACCCACGCCGGTCACGGTGCCGCCGGTGCCAACGCCGGCGACGAAGATGTCGACCTTGCCGTCGGTATCGTCCCAGATCTCGGGGCCGGTCGTGGCCTTGTGGATGGCGGGGTTCGCGGGGTTCACAAACTGACCGGCGATGATGCTGTTGGGGGTCTCCTTCTGCAGCTCCTCGGCCTTGGCGATAGCGCCCTTCATGCCCTTGGAGCCGTCGGTGAGTACGAGCTGCGCGCCGTACGCCTGCATGAGCTTGCGGCGCTCGACGGACATAGTCTCGGGCATGGTGATGATCACCTTGTAGCCGCGGGCGGCCGCCACGGAGGCGATGCCGACGCCGGTGTTGCCGCTCGTGGGCTCGATGATGGTGTAATCGCCGCCGCGCACGAGCTTGCCGGCCTTCTCGGCCTCGTCAATCATATTCTTGGCGACGCGGTCCTTAACGGAGCCGGCGGGGTTGAAGTACTCGAGCTTGACGAGCACGCGGGCCTTGAGGTCCTCGTCGGCCTCAAAGTGGGTGAGCTCCAGAAGCGGAGTGTGGCCGATAAGCTGATCGATGGACGTGTAAACCTTGCTCATGGTGAACCTCCAAAGTGTTCAAGTTGCTGGATACCGTGTGGTTTTACGGTGTGTCTAACAGCCAAACCCACAAACCTAATAGGTTGTTCGTTTAGCTGTTGGAAAGCATAGTAGACAGTAAAGCCTAGTAATGCAATAGGAAAAAGATATTTATTGCAAGATGATTAACCCGCTGGACTGGAACGGGAGTTTTCAAAACCAATTTTTCGGCTAGAATTTCTACGAATTAAAAGACCGAAAGGCAGCACTATATATGTTGGTTTCTACTAAGGGCAGGTACGCCCTGCGCGTTATGGTCGACCTGGCCGAGCACCAGGCGGCTGGCCGTATCCCGCTTAAAGAGATTGCGGCACGTCAGGGTATTTCGGAGAAGTACCTCGAGAATATTCTGGCGACGCTCGTGCGCGCCAACATGCTCTCGGGCATGCGCGGCAAGGGCGGCGGCTATGTGCTCACGCGCTCGCCCGAGCAGTACACGGTGGGCGAGATCCTGCGCCTGACCGAGGGGAGTCTGGCGCCGGTCGCATGCTTGGACGGTGACTGCAAGGGCTGTTCGCGCTCGGATGAGTGCCCCACGCTCGATGTGTGGAAGAACCTGGACAAGCTCATCAACGACTACCTCGACGGCGTGACGCTCGACCAACTTGTCGCTCACAACGAGGGCTACGACTACGTGATCTAGCCCCACCTGCCGCGTGGGGACAGGGTGGAAATGGAAGAATTTCTGACCCTCTGAGACTGGACAAAGAAGGCCGCCCATTTTTGCGATGGGCGGCCTTTGCTTTGAGCTTCTGTGACTCCTGACGACGGATTGTTTTAATCGTTGGCGACGCCGTCGAGGATGCTGCGCATGATGGACACCAGGATGCTGCCCATAAAGGCCGAGCCAAAGCTGGCGATAGAAATGCCGGCGCCTAGGAGATTAACCGACAGGTAACTGGCGAGCTCGAGCATAAAGCTGTTGACCACAAGCTGGAAAATGCCCAGCGTAATAATGGTGAGCGGCAGCGAAATGACCGTGAGGAACGGCTTTACGAGCGAGTCGACGATGTTCAGGAACAGCCCCACAAAGGCAAAACAGACCCAGGCTTCGGCAAAACCGAAGGGTTGGATGCCGGGGACGAGAAACGTGGCGATCGCAATGGCGATCGAGGTGAAGAGCCAGTTAAGCATAAAGCGCATGGTGTGATCCCTTTCTGCGCAGACGGTGTGTCGCTTTGTTTGGACGCCCATTGTCGCAAATATTCGTGGAGCTTACGTGCGCATTTAGTTTCAAAACGGCGTTCGTCCTGAAAAACGCGCCGCTTGCAGAGAGTCTTGTCGCTTTAGTTTGGTGGTGTGCTACACTGCTACGGGCAAATGCCCCATGCATTGTTTTATTGCATATTACGGGCGAACGATGCCCGATGTCAGTATCAACTTCGATGCCTTTTGGCGGGTTTGGCGGTGATCGATGAATATCGAGAACATGTTTGACAAGCCTGATGTCAAGCAGCTGGTCCACGCATTTAGTCTTTTGGACGATGAGAAGGATATCCAAGCGTTTTTGACCGATATCTGCACGCCGCGCGAGATCTGCGATCTTTCCCAGCGCTTGCAGGTCGCGCGTTATCTGGACGAGGGCGAGCCCTATGTTGAGGTTCAGGCCCGTACCGGCGCTTCGTCCACCACAGTGAGCCGCGTGTCCAAGGCACTCAACGGCGAGTACGGCGGCTATCGCAAGATCCTCATCAAACTGGAGGATGGCGAGTAAGCCAACGGCAAAAACGAATTGCACAGAACCGTCCCTCCGGGGGCGGTTTTTTTGGTGCATTGGGGACGGAGGAAAACGGATCACCGGGTTAGATTGACCCCCTAGGTGATCCGTTTTCCTCCGTCCCCAAGGGATCAAATCTGTTGGCGTGGGGCAAATCTGTCCGCGTGGGCGGGTAGGATGGATACATTGAATATTGCGAACGGTTTGAGTGGAGGACCATGCCTGTTCGAATCTATACCACCAATGCCGGCGCGGACCTGAGCGATGCCGAGGCGGCGATTCTTGCCGACCTTGTTGCCCGCCATGGACGCGCCGTTTTGCTCGCGCCCTCGTTTGCCGAACTCGATCTGTGCCGTCACGCTGCGGCGGTGGCCGGCGTCTCGCTGGGCGTAGACTACAAGACCCCTTCGTCGTGGCTCTGTTCGCTGTGGGAGCTCTTGGGCGACGGCCGCAGCTTCGTCGACAACCTGCAGCGCCAGATGCTGTTTTCGGATATGGTTGCCCGTCGCGACGATGCCGACCTGCAGCCACTTTCGCGCAGCCAGGGTACGGTGCGCATGCTCGCGCGTATGGCCCGCGATGTGCTTCCGGGCGTGGCGGGGACGGGTGCAGAGCGCCGCTGTGGCAGCGTTTGCCAGCCCGAGCCCAAAAGCGACGCCGAGGCTCGTGTCTTCGAACTTTTGCGCGTCTATGCGAGTGGCTTGGACCGCCGAGATATGGTCGAACCCTGCGAGGCGGCCGACATGATGGCCGGTGCCTTAGCCGACAATCTGCCAACCTGCGTCCGCGCTGTGTTCGTGCGTGGCGTCACGTCGTTTGCGCACGGCCTGCTCGAGCTGCTGTCTGCCGTGGCGAATGGCGGGGGAGAGGTCGTCGTGCTGCTCGCTCGCGAGCAGGCGGCAATGCGCGAGGAACTTGCTGCGGCCTTTGATGCCCGCGGCGTACTGTTTGAGATTGCGCCGCTGGGGGAGGACGCTACTGCGTCTAAGACTGCCTCTAAGCCCGCCGCTCAGCCTGCCTTTATAGAGGTTGCCGGTCCCCATGCCCGCGCCTATGCCTATGCGAATGCTATTGATAAGTTGGTAAAGGCGCGCGAGGGTGCCGCACCGCGCGACGGCGCTGCGGCACCGGCCGATCCTGCGCGCGTGCTCGTGGTGTCCGCCCGGGCGCCCCAGTTGTTCGGCGAGCTTGCCGCACGTTTGGCGGCGCGTCACATCGCGGCCGAGACAACCGAGTTCACGGCGTTTTCCCAATCCATCGTGGGCAGGCAGTTCACGGCGCTCGCCAATCTGATCGAGCGCATGAAGGCCGCCGACGAGGGCACCGCCTCCAAGACCGAGTGGTGGCCCTCCCCGGAGCTTACCGACTGGATTTACAGCCCACTTTCGGGCGCCGACGCCGCCAGCGCGCGAACCTTCGATAAGAACATGCGCCTGTCGCGCAGCAAGACCACTGCGGGCGTGAAGAGCCTGCTGCAGAGCGTGCAGGGCCAGGTGAGGGGCGCGCGCAAGGCGGCCAGCGACCAGAATTGGTTTAAGAACGTGCCGTGCGTGGTCTCGGACGTGTTCCAAGCGCTGTGGCGTGACAAGCCCGTGACGGCACTCAAGGCCATGCTTGCCGTTGTCGAGGCACTGCCCGACCGCGCATTTGGCGGTCTCGACGGTCAGGCCCGCCGCCAGGCCGAGGCGGCCCTGCTACGCCATGCTATCGGCATTCTCATGAACGACGCCCGCGCGCTCGATGTGTCGCAGGCCGCGACCGTACCCGTGCTCGACGGTGTCCGCACCAAGGTGGACAAGCGCAGCACCGCTTACGATTACGAGACCTACGAGGTCGATCGCACCCCGCGTGCCCAGGTGCGCTTTGTTTCGCTTACCGATGCGGCGGCGCTGCGTCCCAACAGCTACGATGCGGTGCTGTTTGCCGATGTCGACCTGGACAGTTATCCGCTCTCGCATGAGGAGGGCCCGTTGGCCACACTGACGGAAGAGTTGGGTCGCAGTGGCGTGACGCTTGAGCCCGCGGCCCTGCTGCGCGTGCGTTTTGGCCGTGCGATGCAAGCGTCGCGTGGTCCGGTTGCGCTTGCGCGCGTGACGCACGATCGCCAGGCGCGCGAGTGCTATCCGGCTGCCGTGTGGACCGAGTTGCGGGCGCATGCCGAGGCCGCTGAAGCTGCTAAGGCCGCAGACGCCGACAAGGCAGCTGACGACGCTAAGGCCACTGACGACGCTAAGGCCACTGACGACGACAAGGCCGCTGGCGCCGACAAGGCGAAGTGCGTGGGTGAGGGCGATATCGTAAGGGACTTCGATCCCGCGGCGGGCGAAGGTCTCAAGCGCGAGCGCGTGACCTGTGAAGCCCCTCAGCATCTGAGCGCCGAGGCCGTGCCGTATCTGGTTCTGCGCCGCCGCGATGGTGAGGGCGAGGATGCGCCGCTTGTGCCACGCTTGACGTCTGCCTCGCAGATTGAGGCCTATTCCACCTGCCCGCTGTGCTGGTTTGTGTCCTATCGCGTAAAACCCCAGTCTATCGATGCGGGCTTTGGCAACATGGAGAAGGGCAACTTTGTACACGACGTGCTGGAGCACCTGCATGCTCGTTTGCCGCAGGAAGGCATGGAACGCGTGACGCCCATGAACCTTCCGCGTGCGCAGGAGCTGCTGCGCGAGGTCTTCGACGAGACCCTGGCCGAGCACGCCGGCAAGCGCGGTACCGAGGGCCCGCTCGTGCCGCTCTCTCCGGTGGAGGAGCGCCAGGTGGCCGAGATCTTGCCGCAGCTGGAGGGCGTGCTCGCCTATGAGTCCGAGGCGCTTGCGCCCTTTGTCCCGCGCTATCTGGAGTTTGCGTTTAACGAGCTTAAGGTCGAGTATGCCGGCTGGCCGCTCGGTGGGCGCATCGACCGCGTGGACGTGGATGCCGAGAACCGTGCCGTGGTGATCGACTACAAGCATCGTTCGGGCGTCGAGGAATATAAGCTCGCCGACCCCACGGTGTTCGACGAGAAGACGGGCGCGGTGCCCGCCGACGACCCGCGTTGGTTGCCGCCGCATACCCAGACGCTCATCTACGCGCAGGCCATGCGGCGGGCGCTGGATCTGAACACGCGCGCGGCGCTCTACTTTTCGACCAAGGGCGGCAAGCCGGCGCTGCGCGGCGCCGCGAGTGACGAGCTGCTCGAGGAGGAGCGCGGCGACGGTCGTATTCCGGGCCTTAAGAAGGGCTTTCCGGGCGAGGGCGGCAATATGGACTTCGACACCCTGCTCGACCGCGTGGAGGCCGGAATTGCCGAGCGCCTGCGCGAGCTCGAGGCAGGCAACGTTGCTGCCGTCGATCCGACGTCGGCTCACGCCGCGCATGCGCGCTGCTCGTATAACCACGAAGGAACGTTTGTAAGGAGGGACGTGTAGACCATGGATCTTTCGACTTTGATGCCGCAACAGCTGCAAGTCGTCAAAACGCTCGACCGTCCGCTGTTTGTCTCGGCGGGCGCCGGTTCGGGCAAGACCTTCACCCTTACGCGCCGTATCGTCTACGCGCTCTCGCCCGAATCCGGTCCGTTCGTTGAGCATCTGGACCAGGTGCTCGCCATTACCTTTACCAAGGACGCCGCGGCCGAGATCCGCGACCGCGTGCGCCGTGCGCTTATCGAAGAGGGCATGGACGAGGAAGCCCTGACGGTTGACGACGCCTGGATTTCGACCATCCACGGCATGTGTTCGCGTATCCTGCGCGCGCATGCGCTGGAGCTGGGCATCGACCCCGAATTCACGGTGCTCACCGATACCGATGAGCTCATGGACCAGGCTGTCGAGCATGTGCTGGGCCGTGCGACGGCGCCCGATGCCGCCCCCGAGCTTGCCGCCTCGCTCAAAGCCCTCTATGCCTGGTACCCCATGGCGGGCGAGGGCGGTCCCTTTGGCGGCGGCACCACCATCAAGGGTTTGGTGCGCGACCTGCTGGAGCTGTCCAGCCAGCTGCCGAGTGGTATGGACGACGTGTGCGTGCTTCGCGGCTGCTCCGATACCTCTGCACTTGCCGATGCCTATCGTGCGGCGCTCGGCGCGAGCAAGGCCGCGACCGAGAAGGCGCAGGTGGCGCTCGAGGCCATCGACACGTTCGAGGCGAGCGACAAGACCATGGCGGATGTGGCGCGGCTCATGATGTCGTGTGGCATGCCGCGCGCGAGCAAGATGTTCCCTAAGGAGAATGTCGAACTGCTCAAGGCAGAGGCTGCCGACACGTTTGTCAACATTGTGCTGGCTTGCGGCGACCCGGCGCTCGATGCACTGACGGGGCTTGCCCGTGCCGTGGAGGCGGAGTACCGCGCGCTCAAAGCCGACCAGTCCGCGCTCGATAACAACGATCTGCTGCGCATGGCATACGAGGCGCTGCGCGATTATCCTGCTATCCGAGCCGCCTACGAGGGCCGTTTTAAGATGGTCATGATCGATGAGTTCCAGGACACCGACCAGATGCAGGTCGATCTGATTCGCTACCTGACGGGTGCGGGCGAGCGTGCGCTGTGCACGGTGGGCGACGCACAGCAGTCGATCTATCGCTTCCGTGGCGCCGAGGTCGAGGTCTTCCGCCGCCAGGAGCGCAAGGTGGGCGCTTTGGGCGCGGCGGTGGCTGCCGGAACCCCGGGCTCCGTTCTCGCTGCGTCCGGGGCTCCGGCTTCGTCCGGAGCGCCCGCCGGCGAGCTCGTTAAACTCGTGCGCAACTTTCGCAGCCACGATGAGGTCCTGCGCTACGTGGCGCGTGTCTTTGACGGCGATACCGGTGGCCTTATGCAGGGCTTTTTGGATCTTGAGCCGAGCGATAAGCGCGAAGACAAGCTCAGGGCAAAGGCTTCGCGCCGCCAGGCGCTGCTCGTTGCCGGCGGCAGCACGCAAGAGCGCACGTTGGCAAAAGCCCGCGCGATCGCGGAGCGGTTCCGTGCGCTTGCCGATAAAAAACAGCCTCAGGGCGATATGGTGTTGCTGCTGGGCCGCATGACCAATGCCGACGTCTACGCCCAAGCGTTCCGCGACCAGGGACTCGACTGCGTCATCGCGGGCGGCTCGGTCTTTGCGCAGGCTGCCGAGGTGCAGACGATTCGCGCCCTGGTGTGCGCGCTTGCCAACCCGGCGGACACGGCGCAGGGCCTTATGCCCCTGCTGGCCTCGCCGATGTTTGCGCTCGGTGCCCAGGAGTTCTTGGCGCTGGCGACCAAGCTCGACGACCAGACGGGGGAGACCTCGCGCCGCAATATCGATGCGGGCATCATGAGCGATTGCGACGTGCCCGGCCTGCGGGATCTGCCGCTGCTGACGCGCGCCCGCGAGGTGCTGCGCTATGCGTTCCGTCGCGTGGGCCGCGATTCGTTTGCCGCTATCGCTCGCGATGTGGTCAACGCCTCGGGCTGGTTTGTGCGCCTGGCGCAGCGTGGCCCCGAGGGCAAGGCCATCGCCGCTAACGCGCTCAAGGCGCTCGATGCCGTGGCCGAGGCAGAGGCCGAGGTCGGCAACTCGCCGCGCTCCATTGCACTCGCCTTCGATCGCTTCTTGGCGGGCAAGGAGGCGCCGGGCGCGCTCAACGAGGAGGGTAACGGCGCAGTGCGCATCATGACGGTGCATGCGTCCAAGGGTCTGGAATATCCGGTCGTGGCGGTTTCCGAGTGCTTTGGCGTACGTAAGTCGACCGGAGCTGCCCAGATGGGGCGTGTCGAGGGCGGCGCACAGGTTGTGGCGCTGCCGGCGCGCTTTGATGGCGTTAAGCTCGCCGACGGGACCCTCGTCAAGGGTGACGACGTCAAAAAGCAGTTTGAGCACGCATTTAAGGGCAAGGGCACGTCGCTGTGGCTTCCGCCGGAACTTATGGACGACGTCTGCGCGACGGGTTCTCCCGCCGAGGCATTTGTACGCCTGCGCAACGATGACCTGCAACTTTCGCTCGAGGAGCGGGCACGCTTGCTCTACGTCGCCATGACGCGTGCGCGCGAGCTGGTGATTCTGGCGATGGACGTTGCCGTGAGCCGCGGTAAGGTGCCGGCGCCGTCTTTCGACGTCGAGTCCGACCTGACCTATGACGTGCTGCGCCGTATTCTGCCTGGCCAGGGTCTAGGTATGCCGCAGCTCGATGCCGACCACTTGGTGTTCGATAACTCGCAGTCGGGCGACTACGAGCTCATCTCGCTGGCAAACTTTACCTTTGGCGAGCAGACGTTTGAGGCTAACGCTTCGCTGGATGCCGAGGGCGGGCTTGTCCGCGGTGATACGGACGCGGAGGTTGCTGATGCGGGTACTCGCGCAGCCGCGCCCGGTCCTGCCGATCCCGAGCCCGATGCGTTTGAGCTTGTGTATCCCCAGGCCGTGGGCGTTCGTATGGGCACCTGTCCGTATCCGGCGCGCGATTCGTACAGCTACTCGTCGATTGCCGCGGCGCTGCATGCCGAGGCCGAGGACCATGCGGCCGAGGCCCGCGTGCCCATGGACGAGGCTGGCGATGATGCGGAGTCGGATGGCTCCGAGATGACGGATGCGGATGTGGCCACCGTTGAGCCTGTCGGCAATCCCGTGGCGCTGGGTTCGGCGTTCCATGCCGCCTGCCAGTGGCTGATCGAGATGGGCGCCGACGAACTGCCTGCCGAGCGCGCCGATGCGCTGACGCGCCTGTGGCACCTGACGCCGGATCAGCGCGAGCGTTTCGACGTTGCCCTGAATCGCTGGCTCAAGTCGGCAGTCCGTGCCGACCTGCTCGCGTGGCCATGTGTCCGCGCCGAGGTGCCGTTCTTCTCGCTAGGCTGCGAGGACGAGGACATCGCCCGCTACGGTGCGTATGCCGAGGGCGCTATCGATGCGCTGGCGACCGATCCGGCCAATCCGTCGCGTGCGTTGGTCATCGACTACAAGACAGGTGGCACGCCGGACGAGACGCCAGACCAGTTGCTCGAGAAGCATGCCCTGCAGGCGCGCGTCTATTCGGACGTTCTGCACAAGGCGGGCTATGAGACGGTGACCGTCAAGTTCGTCCGCGTGGAGCAGCCAGACCCAACCCTCTTCGTCGAACCCGCCGAGCCCCAAGTAGTCACCTACAACCTCTAACCTCAATAATTTGCGGTGGAATACGGACTGTTTTGGCCAGAAAAGCCGCCAATCAGTCCGTATTTCACCGCAACTCAATAGGAGCCGTGTGGGTTTGGCTAGGTTCGGGTGCTGTCCGTGCCGTGCGGTAAAATCGTTCAGTCAGAACACGAACCCGCATCGGAGCTCATCACATGGCATTCGTCCATCTGCACAACCACACCGTTTTCTCCATGCTCGACGGCGCAACCCGTATCCAGGATATGGTCAATCGCGCCGTAGAGCTGGGCATGCCCGCCGTCGCCATTACCGACCACGGCTACATGTATGGCGTGCCCGACCTGGCGCTGGCCTGCGACGCCGTCAACCACAACACGCCTGAGTACAAAACCTGGAGTCACGACAAGGCCTTTTTGGAAAAGGATCGCCGCGACGAGCTGGTGGAGCCCGATCCCGAGGAAAACCCGCGCGAGCATGCCCAGTATGTGAAGGACATGGCCATGTGGGACGAGAAGGGCAACATCGACGAGCTCAAGCCGCCTCTGGTCATCAAGCCCATCTTTGGCTGCGAGGTCTACTTTACGCCGGACGAGACCCTTGCTCGCGACCATAAGCCCGAGCTCTACCACATGATCCTTCTGGCCAAGGACCAGGAGGGCTACGTCAACCTGATGCAGACGGTCTCCGAGGCAGCCGTGCAGGGCTTTTACTACAAGCCCCGCGTGACGCTCGACAACCTGCGCCGCCACGCCAAGGGCATGATCTGCACCAGCGCCTGCATCGCGGGCATCATTCCCAAATACATCGACCGCGGTGACATGGAGGGCGCCATCAAGTGGGCCGAGACCTTCCGTGATACCTTCGAACCTGGCGACTTTTATATCGAGATCCAGGAACACGGCATCACCACCGACAACGGCCTGACCGATGAGCAGATGGACCGCACGCTCATCGACATCGCCAAGCAGGTAGGCGTCAAGGTCATCGCCACCAACGACTTCCACTACCTGCGCCGCGAGGACGCTCCCGTGCAGGACGTCATCATGTGCATCGGCATGAACGCCAAGGTCGACGACCCCAACCGCATGCGCATGACCGGCTCGGAGTTTTACATGAAGACCGAGGAGGAGATGCGGGCGATGTTCCCGTATTGCCCCGAGGCCTGCGACAACACGCTCGAGATCGCCGACAAGTGCTACGTCGAGCTGGACTGGGACTCCATCATCCTTCCGCGCTTCCCGTTGCTCGACCCCGGCGAGACGCACGAGAGTCAGTTCCGCCGCGAGTGCGAGAAGGGCCTGCGCCAGCACTACGGTGACGACTGGGCCACGCGCGAGATCGGCGGCGTTAACATCAAAGAGCGCTTTGAGTACGAATACAAAGTCATCTGCGACAAGGGCTTTGCCGCCTACTTTTTGATTGTTGCCGAGTATGTGCAATGGGCCAAGGACAACGGCATCGGCGTCGGCCCCGGCCGTGGCTCGGCTGCCGGCGCTATCGTCGCCTACGCCATGAACATCACCGCGTTCGACCCGCTCGAGAACGGCCTGATGTTCGAGAGGTTCCTGTCCCCGCAGCGTACCGAGATGCCCGATATCGATATGGACTTCGACGATGAGCGGCGCCTCGAGGTCGTGGAGCACGTTCGCCAGCTCTACGGCCCCGAGAAGGTCACCCACGTCATCACCTACTCGACCATTAAGGCCAAGCAGGCCATCAACGACGCCGCTCGCGTCCTGGACTACCCGGTCTACATGGGCCAGCGTCTGTCCAAGATGGTCTCGAGCGACCCCAAGGTCAAGCTCAAGCAGGTGCTCGAAAAGCAACCCGGCAAAGAGGACCTGTTTAACCCCGATTTTGCCGAGGCATATAAAAAGGACGACGACGCCCGCCGCATCATCGACACGGCGCTCTCAATCGAGGGCCTCACCCGTGGCGAGGGCGTGCACGCGTGCGCCGTTCTGATCTGCCGCGACCCCGTCAACGAGCACGTGCCCACCAAGCTCGACACCAAGGGCGGCGTCGAGATTACCCAGTACGAGGGCCATACCGTTGCCGACATGGGCTTGCTCAAGATGGACTTCTTGGGCCTGCGCACGCTGACTGTTATCTCCAAGGCCAAGGCAAACATCAAAAAGAACTTCGGCATCGACATCAAAGAGGAAGAGATTCCCTTTGACGACCCCGAGATCTTTAAGCTCATGGGTTCCGGCCACACCGCCGGCGTCTTCCAGGTCGAGTCCGCCGGCATGACGGCCACGATCAAGAACATGAAGCCCACCGAGTACAAGCACGTCGTAGCATTGATCGCCCTGTACCGCCCGGGCCCGCTGGGCGCCGGCATGGTCTCGTCCTACATCAACCGTATGAACGGCAAGGAGCCGGCCGTCTCCTACGACGACCGCCTGGACGACATCCTGGGCGAAACCTACGGCACCATGGTCTACCAGGAGCAGGTTATGCTCATCTCCGTCGAGATGTGCGGCTTCTCCAAGGGCGAATCGGACTCGCGTATCCGTAAACCCGTGGCTAAGAAAAAGATCAAGCTGCTCACGTCGACGGTGCTGCACTGGGAGGATGGCTCGGACGAGACCACCTACGACCACTGGATGAACGGCGCTATCAAGAACAACTACACGCGCGAGGTCGCCCAGAAGATTTGGGACGATGTTCTCGAGTTCGCATCTTACGCCTTTAACAAGTCGCACTCCGCCGGCTACGCCATCCTGGTTATGCAGACGGCGTGGCTCAAGGCGCACTATCCGCACGAGTACATGGCGGCCGTTCTGACGTCCTACACGGGCAAGACCGACAAGATCGTGCACTACGTCTCGGCATGCCGTCACGACGGCATCCCCGTGCTTTCGCCAGATGTCAACGAGTCCGGTACCGAGTTCACGGCTACCAAGGAGGGCGTGCGCTTTGGTCTGGCCGGCATCCGCGGCGTGGGCACCGGCGTGGCGCAGGCGATTATCGCCGAGCGCGAGGCGGGCGGTCCGTTTAAGACACTGCACGACTTTGTCGAGCGCGTGGACTCGAGCCAGGCCAACCGTCGCGTGATCGAATCGCTCATCAAGGCGGGCGCCTTCGACTCCACGGGGTATCCGCGTCGTCAGATGATGCACTTTGTGGACAAGAACAACCCCGAGAACATCATCGACGCCGCGATAAAGCGCCAGAAGGACCGCGCGAGCGGCCAGACCTCGTTCTTCGATATGTTTGGCGACGTTGAGGGCTCGGGCTTCGAGGTCAGCGTGCCCGATCCGGACGGCCAGGAATGGGACCGACACCTCAAGCTGAGCCAGGAGAAAGAGGTTCTGGGCATCTATGTCTCGGATCACCCGCTGCGCCCGTTTGAGTATGCACTAGCCAAGGCGCGCGACTTCTCGTTCTCGCAGATCGATACCGGCTACGAAGTTCAGAATCCTACGGGCGGCACCATCAACCAGGAGATTCCCGAGGGCAAGGCGCTGTGGTGGGCCGGCATGGTCTCGAGCGTGTCCAAGCGCGTGACCAAAAACGGTGACCCCATGGGCATCGTGCAGCTCGAGGACATGGAAGGCGAGGCCACCGTCGTCGTGTTCCCCAAGACCTATAAAGAGGCCGAGGGGTACCTGTACGGCGAGGTCGATCCCGAGACCGGCGCGCAGCTGTCCGATGCCTTTGTGCGCATTAAGGGCAAGCTCGAGCGCTCGGACCGCGGCGACCAGATCATCGCGCAGGAGATCGTGCCGCTCGAGCTCAACGAGGAGAACAACAAGCCCAAGGTGTTTGAGGTCATGGTGCCTAACAGCCGCTTTAGCCAGGGCAATATGGCGCGCCTGGCCACGGTGCTCACCGCTAACCCGGGCGGCGACCGCGTGGAGATCTTTATCGAGCAGGTGGACGGGCGCGTGCTGCGTGCCGAGGTACCTGCCAAGGTCAACGCGCGTTCGATTCCGCTGCTGGCCGAGGCCAAGGCCATTGTGGGTAACCAGGGTCGCGTGACGGTGATCTAAGCTACCCCGGGTGAGATTGGAGGAAGTGATGGCGCAGGGGACGTTTGTGCAGGCGCTTCGCAAAGAGGCGGCGTTGAGCGGCACCTTTATGAAGGGGCGTTCGCTCATGCTCAACGGTGCCGTGCTGTCGATCGAGGACAGCGGCTCGCGCTTCTCCAAAAACGTGACGGTCGAGGGCACGGTGCGCGGCTCGCGCGGTGACCTGTACAAGACGCACGTGGCGCTCGACATGGACGAGCACGAGGTTATCGACTACGACTGCGACTGCCCCGCCGCATACCGCTATCCCGGTATGTGTAAGCACGCTATTGCCACGGCGCTGGCGTATTTGGATGCCAGCGGCGCCGAGCCCGTCGAAGGTTTGCGCACGCCGGTTCGCACGTTTACGGCGCAGCCGAAACAGCCCGCGCGCGCCGCGTCCGCCGCGCCGGCCGTCAACCCCAACTTTCCCTTTCCGGCGCCCGTCCCCACGAGCCCGAGCCTTGTGGCGGCGCTCTCCGATCTTTCGGACGCGCGCATGGATGAGCTGGCGAGCATGCGTCGCAAGCTTGCCGGTACTGTTGATCCCGACGCCCCCAAAGCGGCGTTGGAGCCCTCGTTGGTGCCGTACTACAATCCGCTGTTCGCTGACCGCTTTAGCTGGGCGCTCGAGTTCCGCATCCGCTGTGGATCGGTCTCCTACGTGGTCAAGGATATCGACGGCATGGCCGATGCCTACGTGCGCGGCGGCATGTTCTCGTACGGCAAGAAGCTTACGTTTGCCCATTCACCTGAGGCCTTTGACGAAACATCGGCAAAGCTGCTCAACCTTGTTGTGACGACAGTTGCCTATCTCGATGACATCACAAGCTCGCGTTCGGCGTCGTACGACTTTGCCCGCAGCGGTTTTGTTGCCGAGCGTCAGTTGCCGCTGTCCGAGCATAGCATCGTATATGTGCTGGACCTGCTGCGCGGCCAGACCATCTCCTTTGAGCCCGCCTGGTCGCGGGGGACGACGACGCATCGCACCTATGACGTGGCGGTTGAGGTGCCTCCGGAAGGGGAGGACGAGGCGCTGGCTAAGCGCCCGCCGCTCCTTGCCGCCAAAATCGCGCCGGCGGCTGGTGGTAGCTATGACCTGCGCCTGCCCGCCGATATGTACTGCTTTGCGTCGGGCGATGCCGCCTACTTGGTTGACACGCGCCGCGCGCGCCGTACCGACGCTGCATTTGCTCAGCATGCCGCATCTTTTTTGTCACGCTTGCTGCCGTGCCGCACGCCCGCCCATATTGCCGCCGAGCAGGTGGGTGAGTTCTGCCGCATGGCGCTGCCCATTTTGCGCGACTATACCGACCTCACCGCGCCCGCCGCGCTCGATACCGTGGCGCCCGAGCCGAGCTTTGCTATGGCGATCGGCGTCGACGATGGGCTCGTGACCTGCAAGATTACGGTTACCTACGGCGATTGGTCGGCGGATCTCTTTAGCCTGGGCGCTCCGGGCAGTCCCTTCGAAGAGCAACGCCCCGGCGTGCCGCCCCGCGACGAGATAGCGGAGTTTCGCGTTATGGATACAGCGGCTCTGTACTTCGATTTCTACGAGGGCGGTCTGGCGTTTGAGGAGCGCGATGATGCCCACTTGTTCTGCCTGCTGACCGAGGGCCTGTCCGTCCTGTCCGAGCTGGGTGAGGTCATGCTCAGCGACCGTCTGCGCCAGATTTCGGTGCGTCCCGCGCCCAAACTCTCGGTTCGTGCGACCGTCAAGAGCAATCTGCTCGATGTCGAGCTGGGCGCGAGCGGGCTTTCGGCGGCAGATCTTGCCATCTATCTGGACTCGTACAAGCGCCACCAGACGTTTGCGCGCCTGACGTCCGGCGACATCGTGCGCCTGGATGAGGGAGCGCGCGCCGCGTTTGGCCTTGCCGAAGATCTGGGTGTCGATGCCGTCGACCTGCTCGACGGCGTGTCGCTTCCCGCGTCGAGCACCCTTTTTGTCGATAGCATGCTCGCGCGCACGCCGGCGCTCGAGGCCGATCGCGACGCCGCGTTCCGCCGCACCGTCGAGCGCCTGGACACGCTCGGCAAGATGGACTTTACGGTGCCGGCATCGCTCAAGGCAACGATGCGCGGCTACCAGGTCGACGGATACCAGTGGCTCGGCTCGCTCGAACACCTGGGCCTTGGCGGCATCTTGGCCGATGACATGGGCCTGGGCAAAACGCTCCAGATGATCGCGCATATCCTGGCGCGCGTGGAGGCGGGGGACACCAAGCCCACGCTCGTGGTATCCCCGGCCTCACTCGTGTACAACTGGACTGCCGAGCTGGAGCGCTTTGCCCCGTCGCTCGATGTGTGCGCCATTGTGGGCGCCAAGGCTCAACGTCGTGTACAGATTGCCGGCGTGGCCGAGCATAACGTGGTTGTAACGTCGTATGACCTTATGCGGCGCGATATCGACGAGTACGTCGAGCAGGATTTTGCCCGCGTGGTGCTCGATGAGGCCCAGTACATTAAAAACCCGCTCACGCAGGTGGCGCGCGCCGCCAAGCGACTGCCTGCCGGCGTGCGCTTTGCCCTGACGGGCACGCCCATCGAAAACCGCTTGTCCGAGCTCTGGAGCATCTTCGACTTTTTGATGCCGGGCCTGCTTGGCACGCGCGAGTCGTTTGCCAAGCGCTTCGAAAGCCCGGTCGAGCACGCCGAGGGTGACAACGCCGCTCGCCTGCAGGCGCTCGTGTCGCCGTTTGTGCTGCGCCGTGTTAAGGAAGACGTGGTGGCCGACCTGCCCGAGAAGATCGAGGACACCGTCATGGCACAGCTCGCCGGCGAGCAGCGCAAGCTCTACCTGGCCAACCAGGACCGCATCGCCCAGCAGGTGCAGCACCGCGAGGCTGGGGAGTTTAAGAAGGACAAGCTCAAGGTGCTCGCCGAGCTCACCAAGCTGCGCCAGATCTGCTGCGACCCGCATCTGCACTACGAGGACTACAAGGCCGGGAGCGCCAAACTCGACGCTTGCATGGAACTCGTGCACGGCGCGCTCGACGGCGGGCATCGCATCCTGTTGTTCAGCCAGTTTACGGGTATGCTCGATATCATCGGTAAGCGCTTGGCCAAGGAGGACATCGCCTTCCTTAAGCTCACGGGCGCTTCGTCTAAGGAGAGCCGCGCCAAGATGGTCGCGCAGTTCCAAGCGGGCGAGGTTCCGGTCTTTTTGATTTCGCTCAAGGCGGGCGGCGTGGGCCTCAACCTGACGGCGGCCGACGTGGTCATCCACTATGACCCGTGGTGGAACGTGGCGGCGCAGGACCAAGCGACCGACCGCGCGCATCGTATTGGCCAGCAACATACCGTGACCGTGTACAAGCTCATCGCCAAGGATACGATCGAGGAACGCATTATGCAGATGCAGGAGTCCAAGCGCGACCTGGTCAACAGCGTGCTCGGCGGCGACGGCATCTCGTCGGCGCTGTTTACCCGCGAAGATGTTCTGGCACTGCTGGGCGGCGACGGGCGCTAACCCGCTCGGGTGGGGCCGCCAGGGCGGATGGCACACGCTGCCCCATCGTCCCCGCCCGTTATGTGTTCATTTGCAATGCCGTGGATGGTTTGTCTGCCTTTGGGCATAAGAACCATCAAGAACATTGGCACATCAGCAAAGGAGAACATCATGGCGAAATTCTTTAAGGACCCCAATGGCAAGCTCATTGCCGCCCTTGGCAACGACGTTGCAACCCCTGCCGGCTGCACGGAGCTGACCGCGAACACCGAGGATGCGGCGCACGAGAAGCACGTGCCGGTCGTCGAGAGCGAGCGTGACGGTCACGTGATCCGCGCACGCGTGGGCTCGGTCGAGCACCCCAGCCTGCCCGAGCACTATATTGAGTGGATCGCCCTTGAGGCCGAGGGCCGCTTAGAGGTCCATTACCTTGAGCCCGGCATGAAGCCCACGACGTTTTTTGCCGGCGGTTCCAAGACCGGTACCGTCTATGCCTACTGCAACCTGCACGGGCTGTGGTCCGCGACATTCTAGGAGCGCGCCCCCGCTCGGGGTATCATAGCTAGCATATGCACATGCAAGCGCCGACTGCATTATGCGGCCGGCGCTTTTACTACGATTTCGATGGTTTACGACGGAAAGGGCTGAGCCATGAAGCTCGCGCTTGCACAGATCGATATGCGCCTGGGTGATATTGAGGGCATTTGCGGCCGCATCGAGGACCAGGCTCGTCTGGCCCACGAGCGCGGGGCGCGCGTGCTGTGCGTTCCGGCTCCGCTCTTTATGGGTGCCATACCCGGGGGCCTGGTGGGCTCTGCCGACTTTGAGCACGACATGCTTGCCGGCTTGACTGATGTCGCCGAGCGTATCCAGGAGCTTGACATGATCTGCATCGTGCCCGCGGCGGTTTCGTTTGAGGGCCAGCCGCTGCTCGACTATATGATGCTCAAGGACGGTCATGTGGTGCCGGCGCGTTCGAGCATTGCCCTGCAGCGTGGCGAGAACAACGACTCGCGTTGGGCGCCGCCGGTGTTCGACGTGGACGGCGTGCGCATCGCCGTGATTTTTGACTTGGACCGCGAACTCGAGATGTTGCCGACCGGTGTTGACCTCATTGCGTATTTCCAATTCAACGCGTTTGACATGACCGACCGCGAGACTGCCGCGATCGCCGCCGTTCGCAGCGGCGCCTACCGCAAGATTGCATCCAAGCGCAGCGTGTGGTTTGCCTGCATGGCGCCGATCGGTGCCTATGACGAGTCGGTGTATACCGGCGGTTCGTTTGTGCTCGACGACTGTGGTCGCGTGGTGGCCCAGGCGCCGTGTTTTGAGGAGAGCCTGCTGGTTCAGGAGATCCAGCGCGGCGTGATGCTCGATGCCCTGGAAGATCACGAACTGCCCGAGTTCCGTTCCGAGGAGTGGCTGTGGCAGGCGCTGGTGCTCGCCGTGCGCGACAACGCCCGGGCCCACGGTGCGTCGCGTGCTGTGGTGGCACTCGAGGGCGACTTGCCGTCGTCCCTGCTGGCGGCGCTGGCCGTCGACGCTCTGGGCCCGCGTAATGTGATTGGCCTGGTGCTGGGGCGTAACCGTATCTTTACGCCGGCGCAGGAAGAGGCCGAGGCTGCCCGCTGTGCCGCCGTCCGCGCCATCGCTGAGCGTCTGCACATTCGCACCGTCGAGCGCGATGCGCCGGATGCGGCGCGTGTGCTCGATCGCGACGTGTCGGCGGGCGATGCCGAGCGTCTGCGCTCGCGTACGCTGGGCCTCATGCTGGAGGACACGGCGCTCGAGTTGGGTGCGATGGCGCTGAGCCCGCTGTCCAAAACCGAGTACGCGCTGGCGGCGCCGGCGCTTTGCGGCGGCTACCAGGGCGACTTTGCGCCCTTTGGCGATGTGTACCTGTCGACGCTTGAGTTTGTGGCGCGCGTGCGCAACCGCACGTCTGCTGTGGTGCCCCAAGAGCTCGTGACGCTCAACGCGGTGGAAGATTGTATGGAGCGCGTGCTGGCGCAGGCGCTCTCGACGCTCGACGGCCCGGTCGATATGCTCGACCGCGCGGCGCAGCTGCTCGGCGGGCTTGAGCCGGGTGAGGTCGATGGCGCGCTCGAGGCGCACGTGGATCGCAATCGATCTTTCGACGATATCCCGATGGCCGCTGGCAAGCCTGAGGCCTGCTCGCTGCTGCTGATGCTCGTTCGACAGGGTGAGGCTGCCCGCCGTATGTTGCCGACGGCGCCGATCGTTTCGTCCCGTTCGTTTGCCGAGCGCTCCTGGCCGTACATGCTCGCGTGGTCCGACCTGGGGCTCAACGGCAAGGAGCGTATGACGGTCGATTCGCTGGCGCGCGCCGAGGTGCGCCGTTTTGCTGACGAGGATACGAGCGAGCGCATGCGAAACGAGATGATGGGCGTGCTGGGTGAGCTACTGGGTATCTCGCCCGAGCAGATGGAGGAGCTGCGCTCTGAGGACGGTCAACGTCGTTTGCACGAGGGAATGAAAAAGTTCGAGGGCGAGGTTCAGGACGCCATCGATAAGATGATGGGCGGCCAGGGTGGCCCGCAGGGTGGACCCCAGGGCACGCCGATGCCGCATCCGCCGGTGGATCCGAGGCAGTTCCCGTTCTTTAGCCAGAACTAAAAAGGTTACGCGGTTTTGCCAAACCGCGTAACGAGTTGACGCTGCGCGCCCGCCAGAGCGGCAATCTGCCTTTCAATCGTCGGGCATGACCACCAGGTCAATGCCCTCCTCTTTCAAGGCACCTTGCTCGCTCTGGCGGGCGCTCGCTTGCGTATGCTCAACCTACAATTCGATCTCGGCTGACTTATAGGGCTAGCATTGTGTTATTCTAGAACAGACGTTCGTGAATGATGCGCGGGGCCTTGTCTTGCGCTGCGCTTGTGGCGAGGGGAGGTTGGCTTGGTTATCTTGGGCATTGACCCCGGTTTGGCTCATACGGGTTGGGGGATTATCGAGGAGCGGCGTGGCGAGGTTCGCTGCCGTGCCTACGGTTGTATCGAGACCAGCGCGGGTAGTCCGCTCGCGGTGCGCCTGTCGCATATCGCCCGCGACCTCAAGGGTGTCGTGGAGCGTTATCGACCCGATACCGCTGCCATCGAGAGCATCTACTTTGGCGCCAACGTTCGCTCGGCCATCCCTACGGCGCATGCCCGCGGCGCTGCACTCGTGGCTCTTTCGGAATGCGCACTCGAGATCGGCGAGTACACGCCTATGCAGATTAAGCAGGCTGTGGTGGGTACCGGTGCCGCAGATAAGCGGCAGGTCGCCTACATGGTGCGCACGCTCACGCAGCTCGATCACGACCCGCATCCCGACCATGCCGCCGATGCCTTGGCCTGCGCCATCTGCCACGTTAACCTCAGCCGCACCCGGGCGCTTACCGGCGGCGAGTTCTATCAACAGAGAGGAACCGGATACTGATGATTTCCCAGCTCCACGGAACGCTTGTCGAGGCCACGATGAGCTCTGCTGTCGTCGACGTGTCGGGCGTTGGCTTTGAACTCGGCATCTCGGGCAGCACTGCGGCCACGTTGCCGACGCCCGGCGGCGAGGTCCGCCTCTACACGCGCATGCAGGTGCGCGAGGACGCCATGACACTTTTCGGTTTTTCCTCTAAGGATGAGCGCACGATGTTCGACCGGCTCGTGTCCGTCTCGGGCGTCGGTCCGCGCCTGGCGCTTGCCGTGCTCTCCACCTATACCGTGGGCCAGTTGTATTCGCTGGTGATGGCCGAGGACGACAAGGGCATGGCCAAGGTACCCGGTGTGGGCAAAAAGACCGCGCAGCGCCTGATCCTGGAACTCAAGAGCACCTTTGCCAAGGATAAGGGCTTTGTGCCGGTCGACGTGATTCCCGGCCAGGTTGCGATGCCGGTTCCCGCCGCCGCTCCTTCGGCGATCGATGATGCTCGTGCGGCGCTCCTTTCCATGGGCTTTAGCCCGCAGGAGACCGATGTTGCCCTGAGCGGGTATGATGGGCAGAATATGCGTGTCGAGGATCTGCTCGGCGCGGCGCTTAAGCGACTCGGAATGGATGCGTGATGTGGGAAGCCGATGACTCTCAGGACCTGTGGGCGACGCCCGGCAACTCGCCGGCGGCATCCATGGCGCACGGCGAGCGCATGGTGGGCTCGGAGCTGACGGCCGAGGACCTCGATGTCGACCGCACTTTGCGCCCCCAGCGCCTGGACGATTACTGTGGTCAGGAGCACATCAAGCAGAGCCTGCGCGTGTTGATCGAAGCGGCGCAGAGCCGTGGCGAGACGCTCGACCACGTGATTTTCTCGGGTCCTCCGGGTCTGGGCAAGACCACGCTGGCCACCGTTATCGCCAACGAGCTGGGCGCTCAGATCAAGACCACGAGTGGCCCTGCCATCGCGCGCACGGGCGACCTGGCGGCCATCCTTACTAACTTGCAGCCGGGTGATGTGCTGTTTATAGACGAGATCCACCGCCTCAACCGTTCGGTCGAGGAGGTCCTGTACCCCGCGATGGAGGACTTTGCCCTCGATATCGTGATTGGCAAGGGTCCGGCGGCGCGCTCGATTCGCCTGGATATTCCCAAGTTTACGTTGGTAGCGGCAACGACCCGCTCAGGCATGTTGACAGGCCCGTTGCGCGACCGCTTTGGCATTTCATATCGCCTGGATTACTACACGGTCGAGGAGCTCGCGCAGATTGTGACGCGCTCGGCGACTATCCTGGGCGTGACGATCGACCATCCCAGTGCACTCGAGATCGGCTCGCGTTCGCGCGGCACGCCACGTCTTGCCAACCGCCTGCTCAAGCGCGTGCGCGATTACGCACAGGTGCGCGGCAACGGCCCCATCGAGCTCGATATCTGTCGCCAGGCGCTCGAGTTCTTCGAGATCGATGAGCTCGGTCTGGACTGGATGGATATTCGCATTTTGGAGACGCTCGCTAAGACGTTCTCCGGTCGTGCCGTGGGACTTACGACCCTTGCCAGCGCGGTGGGCGAGGACCCGGGCACGCTCGAGGATGTCTATGAGCCCTATCTGCTGCAGTGCGGGTTGATGATTCGTACGCCGCAGGGCCGTCAGGCAACCCTTCGCACCTTTGAGCACCTGGGGATTGAACCTACCGTTTAGGGCGCTTTGTTTTGGCGGGCTGTTGGGCTATCGCTGGGCATCGGGTAAACATATCGCCGTTCATCGGTTATGGGTGTTTTACTATTGCGCGCCCGTGCTATGCTGAATTGGTCTTTTTCTCATTCGGTAACGAAAGGACCGCCCATGCCTACTGACATCGAAATCGCACGTTCTGTCACGCCGCTGCCTATTACCGAGGTGGCCAAGAACGCCGGCGTCGACGTTAAGCACCTTATTCCGTACGGCTTCGACAAGGCTAAGGTCGACTATTCACTGCTCAACGAGCCGACTGACCACCAGGCCAAGCTCGTCCTCGTGACTGCTATCAACCCAACGCCTGCGGGCGAGGGTAAGACCACCACGACCATCGGTCTGGCCGATGGCTTGCGCCGACGCGGCGTCAAGAGTGCCGTGGCCCTGCGCGAGCCTTCGCTCGGCCCCGTCTTTGGCGTTAAGGGCGGCGCTGCCGGCGGCGGCTGGGCTCAGGTCATCCCCATGGAGGATATCAACCTGCACTTTACCGGTGACTTCCATGCTATCGGCGCCGCCAATAACCTGCTGGCCGCCATGCTTGATAACCACATCCAGCAGGGCAACCAGCTTGGCATCGACGTAAAACGCATCACTTGGAAGCGCGTCGTCGATATGAACGACCGTCAGCTGCGCCACGTCATCGACGGCATTGGCGGTAAGGCCCAGGGCGTGCCGCGCGAGGATGGCTTCGACATCACTGTTGCCTCCGAGGTCATGGCAATCCTGTGCCTGTCCACGAGCATCAATGACCTCAAGGAGCGCCTGGGCGAGATCGTCGTCGGCTACAGCTTTGCCGGCGAGCCCGTCCGCGCCCGCGACCTTAAGGCCCAGGGCGCCATGGCCGCGTTGCTTAAGGACGCGCTCAAGCCCAACCTGGTTCAGACACTCGAGGGCACGCCTGCGTTTGTCCACGGCGGTCCCTTCGCCAATATTGCCCATGGCTGCAACTCCATCATGGCCACCCGCATGGCCATGCGCTTTGGCGATGTTGCCATTACCGAGGCCGGCTTCGGTGCCGATCTGGGTGCCGAGAAGTTCCTCGACATCAAGTGCCGCATGACGGGCGTTCGCCCCAGCGCCGTCGTGGTCGTCGCGACCGCTCGCGCGCTGAAGTACAACGGCGGTGTTGCCAAGGCCGACCTCAACGAGGAGAACCTCGAGGCGCTCAAGGCCGGCATGCCCAACCTGCTGCGTCACGTCGACAACATCCAGAACGTTTATGGTCTGCCCTGCGTGGTCGCCATCAACCGCTTCCCGACGGACACCGAGGCTGAGCTTGCGCTCATCGAGTCCGAGTGCCAGAAGCTCGGCGTCAACGTTAAGCTTTCAGAGGTCTGGGCCAAGGGCGGCGAGGGCGCGCTCGAGCTGGCCGATGAGGTCATGCGTCTGATTGAGCAGCCGAGCGAGCTCAAGTTTGCCTATGAGGACGGCGCCGATGTGGCTGACGCCCTCGAGGCCGTCGCCACCAAGGTTTACCGCGCCGACGGCGTCGACTTTACGCCGGCTGCCAAGCGTCAGCTTGCCGAGCTGCGCGAGAACGGCTTTGGCAACCTGCCGGTGTGCATCGCCAAGACGCAGTACAGCTTTAGCGACAACGCCAAGGCCCTGGGCGCTCCCGAGAACTTCCGCATCACGGTGCGCGAGCTCAAGGTTTCCGCCGGTGCCCACTTTGTGGTCGCACTGACTGGCAGTGTTCTGACCATGCCGGGCCTGCCAAAGGTCCCCGCGGCCGAGAACATCGACGTCGACAACGACGGCAACATCACCGGCCTGTTCTAAGCCTGCTGTTCATAGCTGCTAGCCCGCCCCGCCGTGCCCACAAGGCCCGGCGGGGCTTTTTTATCCTTAGGCCCGCGCATGTCTTGTAGATACCGACGGGCTCTGCCCATCATAGGCTTTTGCGCGGGTAGAATGCATGGATAACTTGATGCTTACGGGCGACGGAAAGGAATCGTTGCATGGACCAGGATAAGACAACCGTGATGGGCGGCTACGGTTCCGCGCAGGCTGGCGATAGCGCCGATGTGACCCGCGTTGTTCCCAACCCCGGTTATACCGACCCCGCCGCGATGCAGCCTTCTGCCGAGCCCACCCGGGTTATGGGCTATGGCGACACGGCGCAGGATTCTTACGCTGCATCTTCGCAAGGCCCCTATGGCAACGCAGCTCCGGACCCGTTTGATTACGCGCCGCAGGATTCTTATGCTGCCTCGACACCGAATCCTTATGATGACCTGCCGCAGAATCCCATTCCGCAGCCTCAGCAGACGACGTATATGCCTCGCACGGCGCAGCCTCGCTATGAGTCGCGCGAGCCGTATCGCGAGTACCCCAAGTCGATTCCGCAATATGGCGAGGACGAGGAGAAGAAGCCGTCGCGTTCGTCGAGCGTGATCAAGAAGATCCTGATTGTGCTGGCGATCTTCTTTGCCCTCTCGATTGTGTTTGCCATCGTGTCGGGCATGCTCAACAAGCGAGGGAGTTCAACGGCCGATACCGCTGCCGAGCAAACCGAATCCGCCTCGTCTAGCACCGTCGATCTGAGCGATATCCCGGGGCAGTACTGGTCCAACGCCAAGAAGCTCCTCAAGTCGCGCGGCGCCGATCTTTCGAATGCCGTGGTCCTGACTGATGATGGCTCAACGCCCGTCGTCGATTCCAACTGGGTCGTTACTTCTGCCTACTATAACGACAACGGCAACCTCGAAATTCAACTCACGCACAAGAATAGCTCGGGCAACTCGTCCGACGGCCAAAGCGGTACCGACAGCTCGAGTTCCAATACGCTGGAGGACTTGAGCAACAAGGCACAGGAGCTTGGGGATAAGGCCCAAGAGCTGGGTGACACGGCTCAGAATCTCGGCGATACCGCGCAGAGCCTGGGCGATATGGCAACGAACGCCTGGGATGCCCTGCAAAACGGCATTTCGGGCGCGCAGGGAAACTAGCTGTTAAGCGGGCTACAGCTGCTCGGCCGGACGCTCGGGCGAGCTGAAGCCCGAGTCAAATGTGACGACGCACGAGACGTCGGGCCGGCGCTCGTGCACGATGCGCGTGACGAGCTCCAGCAGCTCCTCGTCGGATATGTCAAAGCCGTCGGGACGCACCAGGTCAAACGAAACGAACCCGTCGTGCTCGTGCAGGTCGTGGATGGAGAGCGCGGGATCGATCTGCATGACGCCGCGCTTGACCCAGCCGCGCAGGTCGTCGCCGGTGGTGGCGATGGGGTCGCAGTGCAGCGTGATGCCAATGCCCATCTGGCGCTTGATGTCGTGCTCGATGGTGTCCAGGATCTCGTGGTGCTCAAATGCGTCGCCCTCGCCGGGCATCTCCACGTGGGCGCTGGCAAACTGACGACCGGGGCCGTAGTCATGCACCATCAGGTCGTGTGTGCCCAAGACCTGTGGATAGGACATGATCTTGTCGCGGATTGCCTGGACGAGCTTGGGGTCGGGCGCTTGCCCCAGCAACGGGCTGATGGCGTCGCGCACTAGACCCATGCCGCTGATGCAGATGAAGATGCCCACACCCAGGCCTGCCCAGCCATCGAGGTCGAAGCCGGTCGTCTGCGAAATAAGCGCCGCCACCAAGACCGAGCCCGAGGTGATGACATCGTTTTTGGAGTCCTGTGCTGTGGCGATGAGCGTCTCCGAGTCGATGCGGTTGCCCAGCGTGCGGTTGAACGCGGCCATCCAGAGCTTAACGAGCATGGACAAGACGAGGGCGGCTAAGGAGAGCACCGAATATGCAGTGGGGGAAGGCTTGATGATCTTAGTGACCGACTCGAGGATCAGGTTGATGCCGACGGCGCAAACCAGGACGGCGACGAACAGACCGGCTAGGTACTCGTAGCGACCGTGGCCATAGGGGTGGCCTTCGTCTGCCGGGCGGCTGGCAAGGCGGAACCCGAGCAGGCTCACGATGTTGCTCGAGGCGTCGGAGAGGTTGTTGAAGGCGTCGGCGATGAGCGAGACAGAGCCGGCGAGCAGGCCCGCGATGCCCTTGGCCAGGCACAGAGTGATGTTGAGGCCAATGCAGATGAGGCTTGCGGCGAAGCCCGCGTTGGTGCGGCAGGAGGTATCGACCGGCTCGCCCTCGCTGCCGGGAACAAGCGTATGTACCAGCCGATTTACAAATAGCATAGCGGTCGTCCTCACAATCATGTTTAAGGGGATAGTGTAGCTCGCGCGGAGGCGCTGTGCACCGATGCTCAGAAAATGCAGCAATGGTCTGCCGGTGCTAACGAGCGAGCCTTCTCGTCTGCCTGGGTGGTCCATTTTGGGCCACATGGGTATGGGCATGTGCCTGTTTGCTCGACATACTTAACGTCGATAGCCCCTGTGCAAAGGAGGACGTTTCCATGGACGAGATGTTTGCCATTAAATGTCAAAACTGCGGCGGCCCTATGTACTCGCACCAGGCTAAGCGCAGCTTTGAGTGCGCCTATTGCGGCGCGGTCATTCCGTGGCAGGCGGACGCCGGAGAGCCCAAGAGCGCTTTGGGCATTCGCCATACGCCGTTGACGGTGGTGGATGGACTGCTCAAGCTCACGCATGTGTCGCAACTCGAGCGCCCGGAGGACCCGGACTGGTATTTCTTCAATTCGCACTGGCGCAATCAGTCGGTCCTGGAACATCTGCTGTGGGAGGATCGCGGCACGGCGCAGGAGTTCCAAGAGGCCACGCATGTGAGCATTCCTTGCCCCTTCTGCGGAGCGTCCTTTGAGGGCGAGTCAACGCAGCGTGTGTTTGAGTGCCCGTCCTGCGGCAACAAGATCGGCATTGCCGACCTGCTCAAGCCCGGAACGTTTAGCAAGCGCCTGACCATGGGCGTTGGTGCGGAGTATGTGCCGGAGCAGGGCATTCCCTGCGAAATCTCGCCGCAGCAGGCACGTGCCAACGCGCTGCAGCTGGTGCGTCAGTACCCTGACGCCTTTGCCGGGCACGACGTGGAAGATGCGATCCAAAACGACATGATGCTCTTCTATTTCCCCATGGCGCTGGCGGACCTGCGCATGATGGCGAGCTTCCCGGGCAAGGGCCTGAGCAAGGAGACCTTGGTGTACTACGAGGTGCTCGACTGGGCGTATCCGCGGGCAAACTATCTAGATGTTCGCCTTATGGGCATTTTGGAGCCGTGGGACTTTGCCAAGGTTGGGCCGTTTGACCCGGCCATGCAGGAAGGTGACTTTCGCGTTGTCTCCGTCGATGCGTCTACCAAGGACCAGGTGGTCATTGATAAGCTGGCGCTCGACATTGCCGGCAACGATGCCGAGGCAGTGCTTGGGCTCAATAAAAAGAGCATCCGAACCTGGGCGCGCAAGGCCCGCAAGCATAAGGACGGTCTGGTGATGGTGCCGGTCTACTTTGTCGATCGTCCGGCGACGGACAGCCGCGATGGCGAGCAGGTGCGCATTGCCGTAAACGGCCAGACGGGTCGTGCGGCAGCGGTGGTGTTTAGTGACAAGCGCGAGACGCATGTGGTGGCGTCGCTCAATCCGAGTCTGCATCTGTCCGGCGAAAGTACCGTGCATGCCACGCCCATCGAGGTCAAATACGTTAAATCGCCCTTCCTATACCAGATCGTACGCCGTGGAGGCGGCGAGCAGCAGCATCAGGTGGCAGCGGTCGCCGATGGTTCTTACCGAGAAGAAAAGCCCAAACGCAAGGGATTGTTCGCTGCGATATTTGGGAAGTAGGGAAGCGCAGCGCGGGACGGCTCGCAGGCGTGCGGACGTTTCGGTCGCAACGTGCTGCTACCCTTGCGTTTCGCCATTAGTCGCTTCGTTGATGGCGCGGTACTCGGCACTCAGCTCGCGCGCCAGCTCTTCCTTGCTTGGAAGATACGGCAGGTATTTGGCGGCAAATACCTGGTCGTTATCCTCGGGCAGCGTGTACTCGACAATCGAATCGCTTTTGTCCGCGCAGAGCACGATGCCTATGGGCGGATTGTCGCCTTCGTTCATGAGCTCGCGCGTGTAGTAGTTCACATACATTTGCATCTGGCCCAGGTCCTGATGCGTAAGGTCATCGGTCTTAAGGTCGATGAGCACGAAGCAGCGCATCAGATAGTTGTAAAACACAAGGTCAATATAGAAATGGCGCCCATCAAAGGTGATGCGCTTTTGGCGCGCCTCGAAAGCGAAACCACGGCCAAGCTCCAGCAGGAACTTCTGAAGATGCGTGATGAGCGCCTGCTCTAGATCGCTCTCGCGAAACGCAGTATCGTCCGAGAAACCTAAAAACTCCAGTACATATGGGTCGCGGATGATATCCTCGGGGCGACGAGCCGGGGCACTCTTTTGGATTTCCTTGGTGACGGCCTCCTTGTCCTTGCTGGCAAGTAGGCGCTCTCGGAACATGGTGTTGATCTGGCGTTCGAGCTGACGCGTGCTCCAGCGAGAATCGGCACATTCGTTCATGTACCATGTTCGAGCTTCGGGGTCAGGAATGCGTATTAACCTGCGGTAATGTGTCCAGCTCAATTCGGGACGCAGTGAGTCCCGAATTGGAAATGCAAGATGGAACTGACGCATTTTACGTAGCTCTCTTGCTTCAAAACCTTTACCAAAATCCTTGGTAAGTTTGATTGCGAGGGCCTTGAGCAGCGCGTCTCCATACTTGGCGCGCTCCTCTCCGCCCTGCTCGTCAACAATGCTCTTGCCGATCTCCCAATACGCCTCAACCATCGCAAAGTTAACGGCGGTATAGGCCTTGTCGCGAGCGGCGTTGAGAATTGAGGAGACCTGCTTGTAAAAACCTTCGGGCACGATTGCCGATTCTCCACGGTTTACCAGTTCGCCCATCACTGTCGCCCCACTTTCCTCTTGTGGAATGCATCTTGATTGCATTTAGTTTAAAGCCTCGCGCGGACACGAATTGCTTTGCTGTCTGGCACCTTCGCATGGGAGCCTTGCGGTGACTAAAATGTGGCAATAGAGACAGTTTTAGCGAACCCCACGGGAGTGACGCGTATGGACAACAACACGCTGCTATTCCAGGACAAAGGTTCGGGTAGGTTTAAAGACGTCAAGATCTACCCCAATCGTATCGAGGTGCTCAGGAAGGGTACTTTCGGCGGCAAGCACACCGAGATTGTCTATCTTAAGGACATCACGGGGGTCAACAGGATCAAGGGCCGCGACGTTTTCCTACGTAACAGGCTGTTGACTGCTTGTGTCTTTAGCCTGAGCAGCCGCTCCCAAGCTCAGGAGTTCGTGAATGCGCTGAACATGGTGATGTAGCCGATAACGGCGTTCGGTCCAAGGTAAAAATCGGGGCGCAGAACGGTATTCTGCGCCCCGATTGAGTTGATGCGCCCAAAAAACTGGCTTGCCTATTCGTTAACGTCCTCGGTATTGTTGCGGTCACTGGCAAGCATTGCTGCGCCGGCGACTGTCGTCGCCATGGCGGCAGCGGCGAGCCCGGCGGCAATGCCGGAACCGTCGCCCGTGTTGGCGAGCTTTCCGCCCGAGCCCTTGCCCTTGTTGCCCTTACCATTCTTATCAGCGCTGTCTGCGTTGGAACCCGTGCCGCTGCCGTTGCCGGCGCCGGTGCCGCCTGCACTGCCCGAGGCCGCTACGGTAAAGCTTGCGGCTCCGTCGCTGGCGAGCGTGTAGTTCTGCGCCGCGTCGCCCAAGAGACCGTTCACGCGCACCCAGTACGTTCCTGCGGCAAATGTTTCGCCCTCGGCCATTGCCGTGCCCGGAGCGCCGTTCGCGTCGTGCACAAACTCGAGCTGGGCCGTGCAGGCATCGGTTTCGAGCTTGCCCTCGAGTGATGCCGCAATCTTGGCGCGCACGTCTTCGCCGGCCTTAAGGCCTTCGAGTCCCTCAAAATGGGGCGTCAGCGCGCGTGGATCGATATCGATGGGCACAGAGCCCTGCAGCCCCGTAACGGTCTCGTTGCCCAGGGCGTCGACATCCACGTATTCAATGGCAAACGCATGGCCCGAAGCTGTCGCGTTGAGCGCGTTGCTGCTGTCGGCAAGGCGGAAATGACCCTCGCCAACGGTCTTGCCATCCTGGAATGAGGCATCGCTCAGCGAGTCGCCGTACGTCATGCGCATGCGGGTCGGGAGATAGTACGGGAGATAGTACGAAGCCGTCTGCTTGTGCTCCGTATCGTAATTGCGCTGGTAGATGCTCCGGGCCAGCGCCGCATCGACAAAGTCGGATGCGATGATGCCAATGTGCTTGAGGTAATCTGACTTTGTATCCTCGGTGCCGCTGGGGTTGATGTACGGGCTCTTATACAGATGCTCGTTGACTACTCGTGCCGAGGTAAAAGGATTGCCTCCGTGCGACAAGCCCGTGCAGCTGGTGTAGTTGATAGACCAGCAGCGCTCCAGGACTTGCTCCTTGGCCCCGTTATCGTCCTCGACATCTACCTCGTTGCGCGTGCGCCCGGTCGTTTCCTTCAGCGCATTATCGACCCAGCTGAGCTTGTCGGTTCCCGTGAGTTTGTACTTGTCCTGGGCGTATACCTTGGTGCAATAGGGCTCTTTGTCGCCTGTTTCCCCCGCGGCTTCAAAGCCCCGCGCGTCTTGGACGAGACACATAGTGGCGCTGTCGGAGTGAGCCTTGATCTTGTCATCCCATTCGGTAAGGTCGAGGCCCCACGTGTGGCCGCTTACACTGTTGCCGGCGAGCCTAAATCGACGCAGCAGAACGATCTTTCCGCGCACCTCGTGTAGCGTGGGGATTCGGCTCGACGTATAGAACAGTTTGGGGTTGTCGTCCAAAACCTTGGCGAAAGCCGTCGTAACACTTTCGTCGGTAGCCTCGTCGTTGCCTCGTGATACAAGCATGATGAGCGCTTCTGTCGGGTTTTCGTTCAAAAACGTTTTGAAGTAGCCTATGACATCGGAAAGATGCATAAAGTACGCGTCTTTTTTGAGCAGGTAGTAATCCCCGTGGTCGATACCGGGGTCGTCGCCCTTTCCGAGCCGGATATCAAAATAGCGAATGCCTTCGAGCAACTGCGTGGGAATGTAATCCTGCTGGCATTTTACTTGCGAGGATTGGGGCTCAGTGTCGTTGTCCACGCTGCAGGTGCCCGAATCGTGCGTACCCGGGATGCTCAGCTCGTCGAGGAACTTGTTGTCGTCGACGTATTTCATCCAACATGGCCCATCGACGTAGCTGCTGTACGTGATCCAGTCGAGGCTGCTAACCGTGGCATCGTTCTTTTTCATGTCGTAACCGATAAGTTCGAGCTCCCACGGAATGCTCTTACTCTTATGGCAGATCTTATTGTTGTCCTGGTCTTCGCCGTTCGATTCTATTGCCAGGTACTTAATGTCTTTTTTCTCGGTTTCTTTCTCGACCGTGCGGTCTCGGATGATATAGGTTCCGTTTGATTGACGCTCGAACGCAAAAGCGCGGCTGGGCTTGTTGTCATACTCGCCGCCCCATACGTGGATGACCTTTCCATCTTTGTCAGAGTCGTCGTCGACCGACCAAATGCTGTAGCCCGTCTTTTTATGCTCTTCGAAATTGAGCAAGGTGCGGATAGCATACCAGTTTGTATCGTCATTCTTGGTCGTTACGTTCTCAAGGATGAGCTTGCTGGACGTGCCGTCGTTAAACAGGTGGCAGACGTTGCCGCGAACGTTGCCGTCTTGGTTGACGCTCGCGGTGCGAAAATAGCCCGCGGGGCGAAGGCGAATGACGAAATTGTCGAGGCTGTCCGACGGTGCGGGTGTGTTGTCTGCAAATGCCGCTCGCAGGGGAATGCCCGGCGCTGCGGTTTCGGGCAGGCTTGCAAGTGGTGACAACGCCGCAAGCCCTAGGCCCAGCGTAAACGCTCGGCGGCTGATGGCATGGTGTTCGGTCATAACTTCTCCATTCGCAGAGTGCGGTTATGCGATAGTTTTGGTCACTATACTGCCCAGATGTTTAAAGATGCTGGTTTAATTGTCTGCGCGGCGCTATAAATCGGCGGGCGGACGTGTTTGGGTGCTTGCCGTTTTCGTACCGTTGCCACATTTGGGGTGGTTCCGGCGTCCGGCATCCTCGCGTTCGTCAGGTGCCGGCATAAGAAAGGGAGGGTCGGTTTACCGGCCCTCCCTTAGTACGAAACGCTGGGGCACCGTCGCTTGTTTGCACTGCGCCCGTGTTTCCCGCTGCGCTCGCCAGTTGCTTAGCGCTTGATCTCGATATCGTCGAGCTTGACGTCCATGGCCTCGGTCTTGGCTTCGGCGATGTCGTCGGCAAATTCCAGAGACTTCATCATGGTCTCGACGGCGTCCTTGTGCTCCTCGACGTTGTCGATGCTCACGTATACGCTGCCGCCGCCTGCTTCGGTGAAGTACTCAGTCGTCACGCCGCCCGAGTGTGTATAGGAAGCGTTGCGCCAGGTCTTGCCGTTGTACTTGACGGGATCATTCTCGGTCCACTCAAAGTTGGCCTTCCATTTGGCCTCGTAGTCGAACAGCTCGTCAGCGTTCTTGTCAGAGTCGAAGACGGGGATGAAGCGGTCGCTGGCGTGCTCGCTCTCGGTGAACTTAAACTGGGCCCTATCGGCCGTGTCGCCTGCGACGTCCGTGATTTCGACGCCCTCGGGCACCTCGACCTTAAACCAGATGAAGTCGGTCCTCATATCCACGGCTGGCTTTTCTGCGCCGCCGCCACCGCCACTGCCGGTAGCGCCGCCGCTTCCGCCGCAACCCACCAGGGCAACCGCGGCAAAGAGACTGATGCAGAGGGTGAGAATCGCAAAGGCCTTCTTTTTCATGGTCGTGTCCTCCTCGATCTGTAACCGCCCATGGATTACCTGCCTTTACTGTACGCGTGGACGGCTCGCTAGGGTGGTGGGCCATGTGTCCCATTCTGAGGGCTGGAATTGCGCCGACAAGTGGCAATATGCGCGGGTCCAAAAGAGGGGAGGGCCGATGCTGTCGGCCCTCCCCGGGTTGGGCGCCCGTTGTTTTAATGGGCGCATGCGCGCTGGTGCGCGTAGGCGCGTGCGGGTGTCCCGTTACTTGATCTCGATGCTCGAAATCTCGACTTCGCGTGCCTCGGAAACTGCCTCTGCCATGTCATCGGGGAACTCGATGGAGTTGAGGAGCGCCTCGGCTTCTTTCTTGTGCTGGTCGAAGTTCGAGATGAGGACGTAGACGCTTCCCGGCTCAACGTCGGTAAAGAGGAGGGTTGTGATGCCACTGTTGTCCTCGTACGTTCCGACGAGCCACGTCCTGCCGTTATACTCGACGGACCCGCCATCCTTCCACTGGAACGTATCCCCCTTCTTTTCCGCCTGGTCGGCGTGGGATTCCTCGGCAGTCAGCGCTTTTTTCCAAACGGGGATAAAACGATCGGCCGAGGCGTTCTCGTCTTCGGGGAAGGTGAGCTGGACCCTGTCGGCATTCTTGCCGGCGGAGTCGCTTACGCCGACGCCCTCGGGCATCTCGACCTTAAACCAGATAAAGTCGGTCTTCTTGGCGACGGGGGCCTTTTCCTTGCTTTCGCTCTTGGCGGTGCTGCCGCCTCCGCCCGATGCGCTCCCGCCGCAGCCGACAAGGGCAAATGCGGCAAAGAGGGCGACGCAAAGGGAAAGGATCGATAGGGTCTTTTTCTTCATGGTGGTGTCCTCCTTGTCTGCCAGGGACATCGTGTGCCGCGGATCGCTGGGGCGGCGGTTGCGCGTGCACATGATGACTTTGTTTGCTGTGCGGTGATTCCTCCATTCGTCGTCCGGTGCCGTGATGAGCGTTGCCCCAACATGGGGCTCCTTACCTATATGTATGCCCCAGTTGCCGCTGCCCGGGAGTCTCGAAACGTGGGCCATGTGTCCCATGTTTGCGTTGGCATGGCCTATCGTTCGTCATAGAAATCCGCGATGGCCAGGTGCGCTGACGCCCATGTGCTTATGGGCTAGACTTAGCACCATTACGTGTTCGATGCGGTTGGTCGGCGGTTGCCGCCTGACCGATGTATATGACTTGAAGGTGCGTGCGTATGAGCCAAGAGATGATGGATAAAACCTGTCGAGAGTTTGCCGAGGCACTTGCCGCACGCGAGCCGGTTCCCGGCGGTGGCAGCGCGAGCGCCTTTGTGGGCGCGCTGGGCGCCTCGCTTTGTGGAATGGTCGCTCGTTATGGTGCGACCAATCCTGCGCTTGCCGATCGCGCGGATGACCTGACGCGCGCATTTGCCCAGGCAGATGAGTTGGCCCAGGAGCTTGTCGAGTTGGTTGCCGAGGACGTTCGTGCATATGGGCAGGTGTCCGCGGCGTACGGTATTCCGCGTGGCGATCCGGCTCGAGCGACCGCGATTCAGGATGCGCTGCATGTGGCCGCTATGCCGCCGTATCGCATTATGGATGCCTGCGGGCGTGCACTGGCGCTGCTCGAGGACATGGCCGACAAGGGTTCGCGTCAGCTGCTGTCCGATGTGGCGTGCGGCGCCGTGTTCTGCCGTTCCGCTATGCAGGGCGCGAGCTTGACGCTCTTTGCGAACACCACGTCTATGAAGGATCGCGCTCGTGCTGAGGAGCTCGAGACGGCGTGTGATGAGTTGCTCGACATGTGGTTGCCGCGCGCCGATGCGCTGGCGCGCCGCGCCGCCGACGCCGCAAGGAAGAGGGGATAGCCATGGCTGAACTGCTGAAGGGTGCCCCCGTTGCTCGCGCTTTGACTGAGGAACTTGCTGCTCGCTGCGTGGCTTTGCGCGAGCGCGGCGTTGTGCCGACGCTGGCTATCGTGCGCGTGGGTGAACGCGAGGACGACCTATCCTACGAGCGCGGTGCGCTCAAGCGCTGCGAAAAGGTTGGCATTGAGGCTCGCCGCGTTTTGCTTCCCGCCGATGTTTCGCAGGACGAGCTGTTGGCGGCCATCGAGGACATCAATACCGATTCGTCTGTTCATGGCTGCCTGATGTTCCGCCCGCTGCCCGCCGGCCTTGACGAGGACGCGGTTGCCGCGGCACTCGATCCTGCCAAGGACGTTGACTCCATGACGCCGGCTTCGCTGCTCACCACGCTTTCGGGGCGCGGCGAGGGTTTTGCCCCCTGCACAGCCGAAGCCGTGCTTGCTTTGCTGGATCATTACGGCGTTGAGCTGGATGGGGCCAAGGTCGCGGTCGTTGGTCGGTCGCTGGTGATTGGCCGTCCCGTTGCCGCCATGCTTACGGCTCGCAATGCCACAGTGACGACGTGCCATACGCATACGCACGACCTTGCTGCCGAGTGCCGTGCTGCCGACATTGTGGTTGCCGCCGTTGGACGCGCGCGTACGATTGACGTGGATGCGGTTCGAGAGGGCCAGACGATCATTGATGTTGGCATTAATTGGGACGAGGCCGCTGGCAAGTTGGTGGGTGACGTCGATTCTGATGCTGCGGAGCCGGTCGTTAACGCCATCACGCCCGTGCCGGGCGGCGTGGGCGCTGTGACGACGGCGATCCTCGCCAAACACGTGATCGAGGCGGCCGAGCGCGGTCGCGCGCGCAGACGTGGTGTAAGGGCGTCCTGAGGTCCGTCGCTGCAAATCC
>ENA-OUPA01000266-OUPA01000266.1-human-gut-metagenome-genome-assembly--contig:-NODE-266-length-39418-cov-16.5129_pt1 | contig 39418 bp, 35 predicted proteins | sample MGYA00237939_ERZ548770 | MGnify/ENA primary metagenome ERZ548770 (study PRJEB26490, sample SAMN05356877) | human gut metagenome | biome: terrestrial biome; feature: human-associated habitat; material...
CACGATGAAGTCATCGCCGAAGCTGTCGGTGAAGCACTGCTTCAGCACGGTTGCGCTGTCCAGAGCGGAGGTGGAGCCGGCCAGAATATAGTAGGAGCAGTGAACAGGGAAGGTGACACCAATGGCGCTCAGCTCTTCCATGGCCTGCTTCTTCAGCTCGGTGATGTCGCCGTTGTTGGCGCGCAGGCGCTTCATGGTCTTGCCGTCGTAAGCCTCGCCGTCCAGACCCATCTCCTTGGCCACCAGGTTGGTATAGTCGGTGCCATCGGAAGTGTAGCACAGGCCCTTCATGGTGAAGAAATCGTTCTCGCACTTCAGGGGATTGATGGGGTTGTAACGGGCGAAGAACTTGTTCAGCACCATGCCCTTGGAGAAGCACTGACGGAAGGCCTTGTTGGCAATGGCCTTGTTCCAGTTCTCATCGGGGGTGCCATCGGTGTTCTTCTTGTCGTAGTTGAAGATGAAGCAGTAGCTGAACTTCTTGGCACGCTTCTCGCACAGCTGCTGATTGTACTCGTTGGAAGGATCGGACTGAATGGTGGTGATGTTGCTCTCGCCCAGGTCCACCTCGTCCAGCTCGCGGTTCTGATACAGCTGCAGGCTGATGGAACCATCGCTGATCATGGTGACGGTGAAGCGCTCAAAGCGGCTGACGTTGGCAGCATCGTAGTAGTTGGGGTTGGGGATGTAGCTCTTGGTGTTGCCCTGGATGTACTCCTCCACCACATAGGGTCCGTTGTACCACATGGTGGTGTTGTCGCAGCTCCGGAAGCCATCGACACCCAGCTCCTCGATCAGAGCAGGGGCCACGGGGTAGAAGCTGTTGTAGGCGGCAACGGTATCAAAGTAGGGGCAGGCGCTGGGGCAGGTGAACACCAGAGTGTAATCATCCGGAGCTTCGATGCCCACACCGGCAGCCAGCATGTCCTCGTAGGTCATGTCAGCAGCAGCGTCACCGGCTTCCTTGGTCAGCTCATAGTACTCGTAAGCACCCACAATGGTATCGTTGGGCATGGAGGTGTTGTTGGCCTCGTTCTTGATGGCGTTCATCACCCATTCAAAACCAACCAGGAAGTCCTTGCTGGTCAGGTGAGCCTTCACCTCACCGTTGCAATCCACCCAGTCCACGTCGTCCCGCAGGTGGAAGGTCCAGACGGTGGCATCCTCATTGTGCTCCCAGCTGGAAGCGATGGCGGGCACCACCTTGCCGTAGCGGTCAAAGCTCAGCAGGCCGTCCCACAGGTTGGTGACCACGTTGGCATCTTCAGCCTTCTGGGTGTACAGCATATTCCAGCTTTCCAGCTCACGGTTGCCGCTCTCAAAGGAGATGAACTCCTTCAGGGGGGTAGCACCGGTGGAGTTGGGGGCAGCAGCGCCGCTGGCGGCAGCACCATTGCCGGTGTTGTTGGACTTTTCGCCGCAGGCTGCCAGCAGGCTGGCGGCACCCACAGCACCTGCACCCTTCAGGAAGGTGCGGCGATCAAAATTGAAGCTCATTGGATGATCCTCCCAGATCTTGCGCGGACAGAGCCGCGCGTTTTTCCTTTTCCTAAACGCAGTGAGGCTGTCTGCCTTTCCAAAAAGTGCACAGGAAAGACAAAAGTCACACCACGGTATATTTTAGCACTTTACTGAAAAGAAGTCAATCCGCCACAGCATAGAATTGGAAACAAAACGGTGACAAACACTTTCATGGGAAAAGAATGTGGAAAAAATTACTATAAAATGGAAAGAACTGTATATCTGCGAAGAACAGGCAAAAGAGAGAAACTGTTCACGCTGTGCGCACAAAACAGCTATCTTTTTTCACAAAAACATGATACAATAAAATGTATCTGTATCAATAAGGAGCGCACCATGAAGAAACTGACCTCGATGTACAAACGCTACATGTTCCACCCCATTTTATATAAGACCGTGACCCGCACCTCCATCGTGGCCGTGCTGATGCTGCTGTGGCAGCGCTATGTCAGCGATGGCACGTTTACCATCTGGGAGGCTCCGGGCTTTCTGTGCGGCGTGGTGCTGCTCATCTGGGCCTGGGTGGACTACCTGCGGCTGGATGGCGTGACCATCCACCATCTGCTGGAGGAATTCAAGGGGATGGGCAAGCGGCAGAAAAAGATCCACTCCACCCGCTCCATCATCGACTATGCGGATGAGAAGATCGTCTCCTTTGAGGAGCTGGAACCCGAGGAGCGCACCTATTGCAGCCTGCTCTCCAATCTGGTGCTGGGCCTGCCGCTGGTCGCTGCTGCGCTGATCGCCAGCGCACTGTAAGGGGGCCGCGGCATGGAACAAGAGCACAAGCAGCTGGTCATCGGCATTCTGGCCCATGTGGACAGCGGCAAGACCACCCTTTCCGAGGCCCTGCTCTACGGCACCGGCACCATCCGCAAGCTGGGCCGGGTGGACCATAAGGATGCCTTTCTGGACACCGACGCGCTGGAAAAGGCGCGCGGCATTACCATTTTCTCCAAGCAGGCCATCTTCACGGCGGGCAATACCGATTTTACCCTGCTGGACACCCCGGGCCATGTGGATTTTTCCACGGAGACCGAGCGGACACTGCAGGTGCTGGATTATGCGGTGCTGGTTATCAGCGGCACCGATGGCGTGCAGAGCCATACCGAGACGCTCTGGCGGCTGCTGCGGCGGTATCACATCCCCACCTTTGTGTTCGTGAACAAGATGGACCTGCCCGGCCCGGGCAGGGAAGCGCTTCTGACCCAGCTGAACCGTCGGCTGGGGGATGGCTTTGTGGATTTTGGGGCAGAGCAGGCCGACCGGGACGAGGCGCTGGCTCTCTGCGATGAGCGGCTGATGGAGACGATGCTGGACCGGGGAAGCCTGACCGATACCGACCTCATCCCCGCCATTGCCCGGCGGCATGTGTTTCCTTGCTGGTTTGGCTCAGCCCTGAAGCTGCAGGGTGTGGATGCGCTGGTGGAGGGCCTGGACCGCTATACCCGCCCGGCCCCTGCGCTGGAAGCCTTCGGGGCCAAGGTGTTCAAGGTGAGCCAGGATGAGCAGGGAAACCGCCTGACCTGGCTGCGGGTGACCGGCGGCGCGCTCAAGGTGAAAGCCCAGCTCACCGGAGAGGTCGACGGGGAGCCATGGGCCGAAAAGGCCAACCAGCTGCGGCTTTACTCCGGCGCAAAGTTTACGCTGGCGGAGTGCATCGGCCCCGGCCAGGTGTGCGCCGTTACCGGCCTGACCAAAGCCCGCCCGGGCGAGGGTCTGGGGGCGGAACGGGACAGCGACCTGCCGGTGCTGGAGCCGGTGCTGAGCTATCAGGTGCTGCTGCCCGAGGGCGCGGACGTGCACGCCGCGCTGGGAAAGCTCCATCGGCTGGAAGAGGAGGAACCCCAGCTCCATGTGGTCTGGAACGAGACCCTGGGCGAGATCCATGTCCAGCTGATGGGCGAGATCCAGCTGGAGGTGCTGAAAAGCCTGCTGGCTGAGCGGTACGGGCTGGAGGTCGGCTTCGGACCCGGTGGCATCCTGTATAAGGAGACCATCACCGAAGCCATGGAGGGTGTGGGCCACTACGAGCCCCTGCGCCACTATGCAGAAGTCCACCTCAAGCTGGAGCCGCTGCCCCGGGGCAGCGGAATGCAGTTTGCCACCGACTGCCGGGAAGAGGTGCTGGACAAGAACTGGCAGCGGCTGGTGCTGACGCACCTTGAGGAAAAGCAGCATCTGGGCGTGCTCATCGGGGCACCCCTGACCGATGTGAAGATCACCCTCATTGCGGGCCGCGCCCACCTCAAGCACACCGAGGGCGGCGACTTCCGGCAGGCGACCTACCGCGCCGTCCGGCAGGGCCTGATGATGGCAGACCAGATCCACAAGACCCAGCTGCTGGAGCCGTGGTATGCCTTCCGGCTGGAGCTGCCCTCTGACAACGTGGGCCGCGCCATGAACGATATCCAGAACATGGGCGGCAGCTTTGACCCACCCGAGACCGGAGCCGACGGGGATACCACCCTGCTCACCGGCACGGCACCGGCCTCCACCATGCGCAGCTACCCCATGGAGGTGGTGGGCTACACCCGGGGCAGGGGACACCTGACCCTGACGCTGGACGGCTACCGTCCCTGCCACAATGCAGCAGAGGTCATCGAGGCCGCGGGCTATGAGCCGGAACACGACCTCGACAACCCGGCGGATTCGGTGTTCTGCGCCCACGGGGCCGGATTTGTGGTGCCCTGGGAGCAGGTGCGCAGCCACATGCATGTAGACAGCGGCTGGGGCAAGACTGCAAAGACCGAGGAAACGGTGCAGGCCCGTCCCCGCCGGATGGCCGCCTACCGCGCTACCCTGGAAGAGGATGCTGAGCTGCTGAAGATCTTTGAACAGACCTATGGGCCCATCAAGCGGGACCCGCTGGCGGCGTTCCGCCCCACCCAGAAGCGGGAACGCCCCGATTTCAACGCCGAGCAGTGGGAGATCCAGCCCGAATACCTGCTGGTGGACGGCTACAACATCATCTTTGCATGGGACGAGCTGAACGCACTCTCCAAAGAGAGCCTGGAAGCGGCCCGCCACAGGCTGATGGACATCCTCTGCAACTATCAGGGCTTTAAGAAGTGCGTGCTCATCCTTGTGTTTGATGCCTACCGTGTGCCGGGCAGCCCCGGCAGCATAGAGCAGTACCACAATATCCATGTGGTCTACACCCGGGAAGCCGAGACCGCCGATATGTTCATCGAGCGTGTCACCCATGAGATCGGTAAGGGCCGCCGCGTCCGCGTGGCCACCTCCGATGGCATGGAACAGGTCATCATTCTGGGCCATGGTGCCCTCCGTGTCTCTGCCCGCATGTTCCATGAAGAGGTGCAGGAGGCGGAGAAGGAGATCCGGAGGTATTTGCAGGGAACGGATTAAACCTCTCCGTCATCCCTGCGGGATGCCACCGTCCGGGTTGCGGCTCCCAGCGTCCGCTTTGTGCAAAATTTTGCACTTGCGTCCCGCTGGCCGCTGCCCCAACAATTCCTCCCTGTTTCCGCCACTGGCGGCGGTCGTCGTTGTTGCCCTAATAGGGGAGGCATTGGCAAAGAGGGTGAGCTTTACGAAATGCCAAGGGCCCCCCTATTAGCGGGGGCTGTCACGCAAAGCGTGACTGGGGGGTTAAACCACAGTAGGAAAGGAGCCGCCTATGTTCGAAACAACTTCTGATTTTGTTTGGCAGAAGATCCAGCCCCGCCCCCGGGACGCGCATAAAGGAACCTTTGGCTCCGTGCTGGCGGTGGCGGGCAGTGCGTCCTACCGGGGCGCGGCGGCGCTGGCCGTGGAAGGTGCCCTGCGCACCGGGGCCGGTATCGTTACGCTGGCAAGTGTGGAGCCGGTGCTGGCGGCTGTGGCCGCCCGCCTGCCCGAGTGCTGTCTCTGCCCCTGCGAAGCGGGGGCAGAGGGCGGCATCTCGCCCCAGAATATCGACCGCATCCGGCGGCAGAAGGCCTCTGTTCTGCTGGCGGGCCCCGGGCTGGGCTATACGGCCCAGAGCGCGGCCCGTGCCGCCGAGACCCGGGCACTGGTAAAAACGCTCCTGCCCGGCTTTTCCGGCAGTGCAGTGCTGGATGCGGACGGCCTGAACGCGGCCGCTGACCTGCTCCAAACGGAAAAAATGCCTCACCCTCAAGGAGAACTGATTTTAACGCCCCACCCTGGCGAGATGGCCCGGCTGACCGGGCGCTCTGCGGCAGAGATCAACGCGGACCGGGAAGGCACGGCGCTGCGCTATGCGAAAGCATGGAATGCTGTGGTGGTGCTGAAGGGGGCACATACCGTCATTGCAGGGCCGGATGGCCGCTGTGCGGTCAATCCCACCGGCAACCCGGGGCTTTCCCGGGGCGGCAGCGGGGATGTGCTGGCGGGCATGACCAGCGCCCTGCTGGCCTGCGGTCTGCCTGCCTTTGAGGCCGCAGCCTGTGCCGTTTATCTCCACGGTGCAGCTGCCGACCGTGCCGCTGCCCTGCATGGGGAAACCGGGATGCTCCCGCATGATCTGCTGGATGCGCTGGGGACCCTGTTTGCCGAAAACGGGCGCTGAGCAAGGGGACGATCCCATCAAAAAAAGAAACGCTTCCTTTCCTCTGGATTTGTGTTATACTGGAGCTATCCAAAACACAACGATCTGCCGGAAAGGAAGCGTTTCTTTTATGGTTCCTGCACTGGAAAAAATCATTGCCGAGAGCGACCACATCGTCTTTTTTGGCGGCGCGGGGGTCTCCACCGAAAGCGGCATCCCCGATTTCCGCAGCGTGGACGGCCTGTACCACCAGAAGTACGATTACCCGCCCGAGACCATCCTGAGCCACACCTTCTGGGAGGAGAACCCCGAGGAGTTCTACCGGTTCTACCGGGATAAGCTCATTGTGAAGGGGGCAAAGCCCAACGCTGCCCACCTGCGGCTGGCAAAGCTGGAGCGGGAGGGCAGGCTGAAAGCCATCGTCACCCAGAACATCGACGGCCTGCATCAGGCGGCAGGCTCCAAGACCGTTTACGAGCTCCACGGCAGCACCCTGCGCAACTACTGCGTGAAGTGCGGCGTGTTCTACGATGTGGACTTCATTGCCAACAGCACCGGCGTGCCCCGCTGCCCCAAGTGCGGCGGCATCGTCAAGCCGGATGTCGTCCTGTACGAGGAAGGGCTGGACGAGGAAGTGCTCTCCGGGGCCGTGTCTGCCATCCGCAAGGCGGATACCCTCATCATCGGCGGCACCAGTCTGGTGGTCTACCCGGCGGCGGGGCTCATCCGGTACTTCCGGGGCCGTCATCTGGTGGTCATCAACATGCAGCCCACCGGGGCCGATGCGCAGGCCGACTTGTGCATTGCCAAGCCCATCGGTCAGGTGCTGAGCGAGGACGTTTTGTTGGAGGACTGAGATGAAAGCTGTCATTCTGGAAAGCTATGTCATGGAGGAAGGCGACCTCGACTGGTCGGGGGTAAAGGCGCTGGTGCCCGATACCACCAGCTATGTCCGCACGGCCTACGAGGAGATCGCCCCCCGCATTGGAGATGCGGACATCGTTCTGCTGAACAAGTGCCGCGTGGATGAGAAGATCTTACAGCAGTGCCCGAACCTGAAATGGGTGGGCATCATCGCCACGGGCACCGACAACCTGGATCTGGAAGCCTGCCGCCGCCACGGCGTTGCAGTGGCCAATGTGCCGGGCTATTCTACCTACAGCGTGGCCCAGATGACCTTCAGCCTGCTGCTGGCCATCTGCCAGTGCGCGGAGCGCTACAACCGTGCCGTCAAGCAGGGATGCTGGCAGCTGGATATCCCGGAGAGCATCGGCCTGCTGCCCCAGATGGAGCTCTACGGCAAGACCTATGGCGTTTACGGCTATGGCAGCATCGGGCGGCAGTCGGCCCGCATTGCCAGAGCCTTTGGCATGGAGGTGCTGGTCTGCACCCGCACCGTCCGGCCCGAATACGCCGCCGACGGTGTGGAGTTTGTGGATTATGATACCCTGCTGAGGCGGTGCGATATCCTCAGCCTGCACTGCCCGGCCACGCCCCAGACCCGGGGCCTTGTCAACGCGGAGGCGCTGGCGAAGATGAAGCCCGGGGCCATTCTGCTCAACACGGCCCGGGGCGCGCTGGTGGATGAGGAGGCCGTGGCAGCGGCCCTCCACAGCGGTCAGCTGGGCTTTTACGGGGCCGATGCCTTTGTCACCGAGCCTCTGCCTCAGGAAAGCCCCCTGCGGGCAGAACCCCACGCCATCCTTACACCGCACATTGCGTGGACGACCCGGGAGGCTTTGCAGAACCTGATGGACATTACCACCCGGAACCTGCGCACCTGGCTGGAAGGAAACGGCGAGCACATCGTCAACAGATAAAAAGGAGAGATGAATCATGCAGGCAACCATTCACAACGAATTCCTGACCCTGACCGTGGATACCCATGGTGCCGAAGCAGTCAGCCTGAAAAATGTCGCCGGGCAGGAGATGCTCTGGCAGGCCGACCCGGCTGTCTGGAAGCGCCATGCCCCCATCCTTTTCCCCTGGACGGGCAAGCTGACCGGCGGGGCCTTTACCCATAAGGGCAAGACCTACCCCGGCGGTCAGCACGGCTTTGCCCGGGACGTGGAGCACACCCTGCTCTGCGCCGAGGGCGACACCATCCGGCTGGAGCTGCGCTCGGATGAAAAGAGCAAGGCAGAGCGCTTCCCGTTTGATTTTGTCCTGACCAGCACCTTCCGGCTGGAGGGCAGGACGGTGCACCACACCCTGACCGTCACCAATCCCGCCGATGCCGCCGAGGAGCTGCAGTTCGGCATCGGCTACCACCCGGCGTTCCGCATCCCCTTTGATGACAAGCACACCACCACCGATTACGAGTTCCGCTTCGACCAGCCGGAGAGCCCGATGATCCTGGACGCTTACCCCAACGGTCTGCTGACCGGCAAGTGCGGCTACCGGTGGAAGAATGAGCAGAGCATCCCCCTGACAGACGATCTGTTTGAGAACGACAGCTTCTGCATGGCCGGTCTGCGCAGCCGCACGCTGGGCATCTACGAGAAGGACACCGGCAAGGGGATCGTCTGCAATGTGGAGGGCTACCCCTATACCCTCATCTGGTCGGCTCCGGCAAAGCCAGTGCGCTTTGTCTGCATTGAGCCGTGGCACTCCCTGCCCGGTGCCCAGACCGATCCCCAGGAGTGGAGCCAGCGCGCCGCTGCCGCCTGCCTTGCCCCCGGCCAGACCTGGGAGACAACCCTCAGCACAACGTTTGAGCGCTGAAGCAAAGTTTGGCAAAGAAATGCAGGAACCCCTTGACAGAGGGGACCGCATTCTGATTTAATTAGAATCGATAAAAGGGAGTAAAGGGCATTCCGCAGGGCCTGCGGGGTGCTGCATGGCAGCGTCATCACGGCAGAAATGCCCGATGTCATGTGTTGGCTTGAGACTTTTGTCACAGACAGAGTGCTGTGGCAGGGGTCTCTTTTTTCTTGCCCGGCACCGGAACACAAGGAGGAAAAATAAATATGGATCTTCTGAACACATTCGCCAGTCTCTTTTCCAATTTTGGGAATCTGACCTGGCAGATGGTGGTGATGTGGGGCATCGGTGCGCTGCTCATCTACCTTGCCATCGCCAAAAAGATGGAGCCGAGCCTGCTGCTGCCCATGGGCTTTGGTGCCATTCTGGTCAACCTGCCCCTCTCGGGTGCCATCACGCAGGGGGATACGGTCGGCCCCATCTCTGCATTGTTTGAAGCGGGCATGTCCAACGAGCTGTTCCCGCTGCTGCTCTTCATCGGCATCGGTGCCATGATCGATTTTGGCCCGCTGCTGGAAAAGCCGTGGCTGATGCTCTTTGGCGCGGCGGCCCAGTTCGGCATCTTTTTCACCCTGTTTCTGGCGGGCTTCTTCTTTGACCTGAAGGATGCTGCCTCCATTGCTGTCATCGGTGCGGCAGACGGCCCTACCGCAATTTTCGTGGCCAACACGCTTAACTCCCAGTACCTCGGTGCCATCATGGTGGCAGCCTACAGCTACATGGCACTGGTGCCCATCGTGCAGCCGCCCGTGATCCGGCTGCTGACCACGCAGAAGGAGCGCCGCATCCGGATGTCCTATGAAAAGGGCAGTGTTTCCCAGCTGACCAAGATCCTGTTCCCCATCGTGGTCACGATCATTGCAGGCATGGTGGCTCCGGCCAGTGTGGCGCTGGTGGGCTTTTTGATGTTCGGCAACCTGCTGCGGGAGTGCGGGGTGCTGAATGTGCTGAGCGAGACCGCCCAGAATGTGCTGGCAAACCTTATCACCATCGTGCTGGGCCTGACCGTTGCCGGGCAGATGACCGCCGACAAGTTCGTGCGGCCCGACACCCTGCTCATCCTTGCACTGGGTCTGGTGGCCTTTGTCTTTGATACGGCAGGCGGCGTGCTGTTTGCAAAGCTGCTGAACCTTTTCCGGCCGGAGGGCAAAAAGCTGAATCCCATGATCGGCGCGGCCGGCATCTCGGCCTTCCCCATGAGCGGCCGTGTGGTCAACAAGATGGGCCTGGAAGAGGACAACCAGAATTTCCTGCTGATGTATTCCATCAGCGTCAACGTTTCGGGACAGATCGCGTCCGTCATTGCAGGCGGCCTGATCCTGACCCTGATGGCTTAACGGAGGTGATCGCATGCTTCATCTTACTTCGTGGATGACCACGCTGCCGATGATGCTGATCGGGATGGTCGGCATCATCCTTGTCATCGGCATCATTGTTCTGGCCGTGATGCTGCTCAACCGGCTGACGGGCCGGAAATAAAAGAAAAAGGCGATGCAGCTGTTCAAAACTGCATCGCCTTTTTGCTTGTGTAAGTTTACAGAGTCTGGATGGCGGCCTTGATGCGCTGGGCGGCGACCTTGGTCTTTTCGGCATCACCGAAGGCGGTCAGGCGGAAGTAGCCCTCGCCGCACTCGCCGAAGCCGACACCCGGGGTGCCGACCACGCCGCAGTTCTCCAGCAGCCAGTCGAAGAACTCCCAGCTCTTCATGCCGCCGGGGCAGCGCAGCCAGATGTAGGGGCTGTTCTTGCCGCCGCAGTACCACACGCCGCACTCGTCCAGCGCGTCGGCAATGACCTTGGCGTTCTGGCGGTAGTAATCGAGGTTGGCCTGGATCTCAGCCATGCCGCTCTCGGTGAACACGGCGGCAGCAGCGCGCTGAACGACGTAGGGCACGCCGTTGAACTTGGTGGTCTGGCGGCGCAGCCACAGCTTGTTCAGGTTCATGCCCTCGCGCTCCAGCTCGTGGGGCACGATGGTGTAGCCGCAGCGGGTGCCGGTGAAGCCTGCGATCTTGGAGAAGGAGCAGATCTCAATGGCGCACTCGCGGGCACCCTCCACCTCAAAGATGCTGCGTGCCAGAGCGGGATCGGTGATGAAGCACTCGTAGGCGGCATCGTACAGGATAACGGCGTTGTTCTTTTTGGCGTAGTCCACCCAGGCCTTGAGCTGCTCGCGGGTGTAGGCGGCACCGGTGGGGTTGTTGGGGCTGCAGATGTAGATGATGTCAGCCTTCACGCTGTCATCGGGCATTCCCAGGAAGCCGTTCTCCTGGCTGGTGCGGCCGTAAATGATCTTGCGGCCGTCGGTCACGTTGTCGTCCACATAGGTGGGGTAAACGGGGTCCGGAACCAGAACGGTGTTGTCCACATCAAACAGGCCCAGCACGTTGGCCAGGTCGCTCTTGGCACCGTCGGAGATAAAGATCTCGTCCTCAGCCAGCTGGGTGCCGCGGCCTGCGTAGTAGCCCTGAATGGCCTGCTTCAGGAACGGATAGCCCTGCTCGGGGCCGTAGCCGTGAAAGCCCTCCTTGGTGCCCATCTCAGCGGCGGCATCCTGCATGGCGGTGACCACGCACTTTGCCAGAGGCTGGGTCACATCGCCGATGCCCAGGCGGATGATCTCCTTTTCGGGGTGTGCTTCCTGATAGGCGGCCACCTTGTGGGCAATGCCCACGAACAGGTAGCTTGCCTTCAGCTCGCCGTAATGGTGATTCATTTTCATAAGTTGTTCCCTCACTTTATATGATTGCCCGCCCTCTCAGGCCGCTTCGCGTCCAGCTCTCCCAAAGGGAGAGCCGATGCAGCGTCTACGCCAGCAGAAGCTGACCGTTGAGCCGCAATTGCCTCTCCCTTTGGGAGAGGTGGCATTGCAAAGCAACGACGGAGAGGGCGAGGATGTTAAACTTCCGCAACTCCCTCGTACACCGTGACAGCACTGCCGGTCATCAGCAGCTGCCTGCCGGGCAGTACCCGGATGACCAGCTCACCGCCGCGCAGCTGCACATGGATATCCTGCCCGGCGGGGCAGGTGCCCAGCTCGGTCAGAGCCGCCACGGTGGCGCAGGTGCCGGTGCCGCAGGCCCAGGTCTCGCCGCTGCCGCGCTCCCACACCCGCATCTTCAGGTGGGTGGCATCCACCACCTGCACGAACTCGGTGTTGATGCGCTCCGGGAAGTTTGCGTGGTGCTCAAAGGCCGGACCGATCTCTTCCAGCTTCAGGCTGTCCACATCCTCCACCACAGTCACACAGTGGGGGTTGCCCACACTGATGCATGTCACATGCCACGTTTTGCCGTCCACGGTCAGTTCTTTGTCCACAAGCGGTTCCTCGCCCATGTTCACAGCAGGCAGGCTGGCAGGCATGGCACTGTAAGCGCCCATCTCCACCTGCCACAGGCCCGCACCCTTGTGGGTGACGGTCTTCAGGCCGCTGAGGGTATCAATGGCAAGCGTTTCCTTTGCAATGCCGTGGGTGTACAGCCATTCAGCCACGCAGCGGATGCCGTTGCCGCACATCCTGCCCTCGCTGCCGTCTGCGTTGAAAATGCGCATCATGCCGTCCGCACCCGCCGTCTGCGCAGCACAGATGCAGATGATGCCGTCCGCACCAATGGAAAAATGCCGCCGGGACAATTTTTCGGAAAGGGCTGCAATGTTCTCCGGCACACCGCTTTTGCGGCAGTCCAGATAGATATAATCGTTAGCGCAGCCCTGCATTTTGGTAAATGAAAGCTTCATGCTCAAAACTCCTTCATGGGACTTGTGGTCAGTCCCTATAAACTCGCTACTCTATAATGATAAGAAACCGGGGCGCTCCTGTCAAGCGAAAATGCACCTTTCCGGCAATTTTTCGCAAAGGAATCTGCCAGAATGGAAAACAGGGCTTGACAATACGCATGGCATGGGATATAAAAAAAGAGAGAGTTTTGTACAGTCCGGGGCCGCGCAGCATCTGCGGGTGCATCCGTCACGGCAGCCGCACGCACGGCACCGGTGTACAGGACAGGCAAAACAACTGCAAAAAGGAGACCACAGGAATGGATACTTTTGAAAAAATCCGTGCATTGCTGGCGGAGCAGCTGGATGTTGACCCGGCAAAGATCACGATGGACAGTGACATCATGAGCGATTTTGAGGCCGACAGTCTGGATATCGTGGATATGGTGATGACGCTGGAGGATGAGTTTGGCATTGAGGTGCCGGACGATGCCATCGAGAATCTGCGCACCGTGGGCGACGTGGTGGAATTTGTGGACAGCCACAAGGGCTGATAACAGTTTTGCAAAAAGGCCCCGCATCCGCAGCGCTGCACACGGCGGCGCTGCAGCGGGGCTTTTAATATGAGCTCGTGCGGAACGGCTGGAACACAGGCGTTTGGCGCACGGCTTAGGAGGATATAACAAAATGGCAAAAGACAACAAGAAGCTTGTGCAGGCGATCACCAGCCAGGAAGAAAACTTTGCACAGTGGTACACCGACATCTGCGTCAAGGCAGAGCTGGTGGAGTACTCCAGTGTCAAGGGCTTCATCATCCTGCGCCCCTATGGTCAGGCCATCTGGGAGCTGATCCAGAAGGACATGGATGCCCGGTTCAAGGCAACCGGCCACGAGAACGTGGCCATGCCCGTGCTGATCCCCGAGAGCCTGCTGCAGAAGGAAGGCGAGCTGGTCAATGGCTTCGCGCCGGAGGTGGCGTGGGTCACGATGGGAGGCTCCGACAAGCTGGAGGAGCGCCTGGCGGTGCGTCCCACCAGCGAGACCATGTTCTGCGACCACTGGTCCCGCGTGCTGCACAGCTACCGTGAGCTGCCCATGAAGTACAACCAGTGGTGCAGCGTGGTGCGCTGGGAAAAGACCACCCGTCCCTTCCTGCGCAGCCGTGAGTTCTGGTGGCAGGAAGGCCACACCATCCACGAGACCGCCGCCGAGGCGGAGGCTGAGACCCAGCAGCAGCTGAACTGCTACGCCGATGTGTGCGAGCAGGATCTGGCCATCCCCGTGGTGAAGGGCCGCAAGACCGACAAGGAAAAATTTGCCGGTGCTGAGGCTACCTACACCATCGAGGCCATGATGAAGGACGGCAAGGCCCTGCAGAGCGGCACCAGCCATTACTTCGGCGATAAGTTCAGCAAGGCTTACGACGTGACCTTTACCGGCCGCGACAACCAGCTGCATCACCCGTTCCAGACCAGCTGGGGCGTTTCCACCCGTCTGGTGGGTGCCATCATTATGACCCACGGCGATGACGACGGCCTGATCCTGCCCCCGGCAGTGGCTCCCATCCAGGTCGTGGTCGTGCCCATCGCCGCCCACAAGCCCGGTGTTTCCGAGAAGGCCGCCGAGCTGGCTGAGAAGATCAGTAAGTATGCCCGCGTCAAGCTGGATGACAGCGACAACGCCCCTGGCTGGAAGTTCTCCCAGTGGGAGATGAAGGGTGTGCCCCTGCGCCTGGAGATCGGCCCCAAGGATCTGGAAAAGAACCAGTGCGTGCTGGTTCGCCGCGACACCCGTGAAAAGATCTTCGTGAGCCTGGACGAGCTGGAGACCGCGATCCCGGCCCAGCTGGAGGCCCTGCGCAAGGACCTGTACGAGCGTGCCCTCGCCAACCGCGAGAAGCGCACCTGGGCAGCCACCACCATGGAGGAGGTCAAGGAGCTGGCCAAGGCCAACACCGGTTACATCAAGACCATGTGGTGTGGCGACCTGGCCTGCGAGATGAAGATGAAGGAAGAGGCTGGCCTGTCCAGCCGCTGCATGCCCTTTGAGCAGGAGCACATCAGCGATGTCTGCCCCTGCTGCGGCAAGCCCGCCAGCAAGATGGTCTACTGGGGCGTGGCCTACTAAGCCGCTCCACAGTCAGAGCCTGATCAGATGAAAAAAGCAGCTTTCCCGTCCAACGGGAGAGCTGTTTTTTTTTGTATCTGCCTATTGACAATTATGTATCTACTGTATATACTGTAAATATACAGATGCAACGGAGGCGGCAGACATGAATCTCTTCATCGATAACAAGAGCGGTGCACCCATCTACGAGCAGCTCTACACCCAGATCAAGAACCAGATTTTGAGCGGGGAACTGCAGCCGGAGGAAGCGATGCCATCCATCCGGGGGCTGGCGCGGGACCTGCGCATCAGTGTTATTACTACAAAGCGGGCCTACGATGAGCTGGAACAGGAGGGCTTTTTGTACGCCGTGCCCGCCAAAGGCTTTTTCGTGGCGGCGAAGAACACCGAGCTGCTCCGGGAAGAGAACCTGAAAAAAATCGAAGCACACCTGACGGAAGCCGTCCGGCTGGCGGCTCCCTGCGGGCTGACCAAACAGGAACTGACCGAAATGTTGGAATTGCTGTGGGAGGAATGAACCATGAACGCATTAGAACTGCACGGCCTTGAAAAGCACTACCCGGATTTTGCGCTGGGGCCCATTGATCTGGAACTGCCCGGCGGCACAGTCTGCGGGCTGATCGGTGAGAACGGCGCGGGCAAGAGCACGACCATTAAGCTGATCCTGGACATGATCGACGGGGACGCTGGCACTGTGAAGCTGTTCGGGCAGGAGGGGATCACCCCGCTGGCCAAAGCCGATATCGGCGTGGTGCTGGGCGGCGAGGGCATCCCCACCTGCCTGACCGCGCCGCAGGTGGGTAAAGTGATGGCGGGCATCTATCCCAATTGGGATGCCGCCGCCTACGCCGACTGGTGCCGCCGCTTTGACCTGCCGGAGAACAAGAAGTACGGCGACTACTCCACCGGCATGAAGATGAAGCAGTGCCTTGCCGTGGCACTTTCTCATCACCCCAAGCTGCTGCTGTTGGACGAAGCCACCAGCGGTCTGGACCCGGTGGTGCGGGATGCGCTCATCGATCTGCTGCTGGACTTTGTGCGGGATGAGAACCATGCAATTTTGATTTCGTCCCACATCGTCAGCGACCTGGAAAAGCTCTGCGATACCATTGCCTTTCTGCACAAGGGGAAGCTCCTGCTCTGTGAGGACAAGGACACCCTGCGGGAGGAGTACGCCCTCTGGCACGGCACTGCCGGGCAATTGGAGGAGCTGGATAAGAACGCCATCGTCAGCCGTCGGGTGACAGCCTACGGGGCCGAGGCACTGGTGAAGAGGGAACTTGTCCCGGCGGGCAGCACCCTGACACCGGTGAGCATCGAAGAACTGTTCGTTTTGATGGTGAAAGGGGAGAATGTGCGATGAAAGGTTTGCTGTTGAAGGATTGGTATCAGGTCAGAACCAATATGAAGACCATGTACCTGACGGTTGCATTTGTGCTGGTGATCTGGGTGCTCAGCACATCGAGCGCCTATGTGTTCCCGGTGAGTTATGCGGCCATTTTTCTGGGCATCCTGCCGGTGAACCTGCTCACCTACGACCAGAGCGTTGGTTGGGTGGAGTATGGCCGGACGCTTCCAGTGAGCAAAAAGACGCTGGTGGCGGAAAAGTACCTCATCGGTCTGTTCTGCGCTGCGGCGGCTGTTGTGATCGGAGGACTGTTCGTAACGGTGATCCCTCTGCGCACCGGAATGGCCCCGGACAAGGATGTGCTGTCCCTGCTGGCGGGCAGTGTGTGTGCCATCCTGCTGATCAACGGCATTTCCCTGCCGCTGCTGTACCGCTTTGGGGCTGAAAAAGCCCGCATGATCTACGTCCTGACCTTTGCCGGACTGGGTGCCCTGCTGGGCGGCGGCGGTGCCGTGATGGATGAACTGCAGCAGAACGGCCCGGGAAGTGGGCCGCTGCCTGTGCCCCTCTGGCTGGCCGCAGTGCTTCTGCTGGCGGTACTGGCCCTGTATGCCGTGTCCTGGCGGGTGTCGGTGGCATGGTATGGAAAGTATAAGAAGTAGGCTTTTCTTTGTGCAATATAGCAATAATCCGGTAAAAAAACTGTAAAAGGGGTTGAAAAATCCGGCCCGGCGTAGTATGATAACGGGGCTGAAAGAAAAATCTTACACCAAGGAGGAGTTTGTTTCCATGTCCAGTGACCATACGGATCACCCCAAACAACGCTTCTCCTGCGATGCGGGCCGTGCAAACGTGTTAGCCGCATCCTGAACTGCATGCCCTTTGTACACCGCAGGAGTTGTAACCAGACCGATGCGGTGTATTTTTTATGCCCGGAAACGGGAAATGGAGGGACCAAACCATGCAGAAGAAAAATTATGTGCAGGAGATTCTGGACATCATCCACAGCGGCCTGCCCCAGGCAGAGTTGGCTGAAAAGCTGTCCGATTACCATGAAAATGACCTGGCCGATGCCCTGACGGCCCTGACATCGGAGGAGCGCCAGAAGGTGTACACCGCACTGGGCGTGGATACGGTGGCAGAGATCTTCTCCTATCTGGACGACGCAGAGCCTTACCTGAAGGAGCTGGACCCCGAGCGGGCCGCCCGGGTCATCTCCCACATGGATTCGGACGATGCCGTGGATGCTCTGGATGACCTGGAAGAGGACGATAAGGCAAAGATCGTCCACCAGCTGGACAAGGATGCCGCCGATGATGTGAAGCTGCTGCTCTCCTATCACGAGGACGAGATCGGCAGCTGCATGACCACCAACTACATCTGCATCCGCAGGGATATGACCATCCGGCAGGCCATGAGTGAGCTGGTGAAGCAGGCAGGCGAGAACGATAACATCTCCACCCTGTATGTGGTGGATGAGAACGAGCACTTTTATGGTGCCATTGACCTGAAAGACCTCATCGTGGCCCGTGCGGAGGAGAGCCTGGAAAAGCTGATCGCACGCTCCTACCCCTACGTCACCGACCACGAGAAGATCAGCGACTGCATCGACCGCATCGTGGACTACGCCGAGCGCTCGCTCCCTGTCCTGAACGACAGCGGGAAGCTGCTGGGCATCATCACCTCGGCGGATGTGGTCGAGCTGGTGGACGACGAGATGGGCGATGATTACGCAAAACTCGGCGGCTTGACCAGCGAGGAGGACCTGAACGAGGGTGTGTTCCAGAGTGTGAAAAAGCGCCTGCCTTGGCTGATTGCCCTGCTGTTCCTCGGGATGCTGGTGTCCTCGGTGGTGGGGGCGTTTGAATCGGTGGTGGCGGTGCTGCCCATCGTCATCTGCTTCCAGTCCATGGTGCTGGATATGGCCGGCAATGTGGGCACCCAGTCGCTGGCTGTGACCATCCGTGTGCTGGTGGACGAGAACCTGACCACTGCCAAAAAACTCCAGCTGCTCTGGAAGGAAATGCGGGTGGGCCTGACCAACGGTGCACTGCTGGCCGTGCTGGCGCTGGGCTTCCTGGGCTGCTACATCCACTTCTTCAAGGCCTACGCCTGGGGTGAAGCCTTCCTGCTCTCGGGCTGTGTGGGCGTATCTCTGGTCGTGGCCATGGTGATCTCCAGCCTGGTGGGCACGGTCATCCCCATGCTGTTCCATAAGATCCACATCGACCCCGCCGTGGCTTCCGGCCCGCTCATCACCACCATCAATGATCTGGTGGCGGTGGTGGTCTACTATGGCCTGGCCGCCGTGGTGCTGATCGATATGTTCCATTTGGGCTGAAATAGAGAAAGGCTGCTGCCGACAACTCCCTCAGTCACGGCTTCGCCGCGCCAGCTCCCTCTTGGAGGGAGCCTTGACGTAATGGCAATCTGTGAAAGCCTCCCTCATTGAGGGAGGTGGCATCGCGTGAGCGATGACGGAAGGAGTTTGGCAACAGCCTCTTTTTACTTATTCTGTATCCAATACCGCTGTGTCAGCGTTCCATCGGAGGAATCGAACTGCTCATCCTCCAGCACGCCGCCGTTGGCACGGATGGTCTTTGCTGAGGCAACGTTGTAATGGTCGCAGCAGATGCGCACCTTTTCGATGTCTCGTTCTTTTGCCTTTTCCAGCGTCAGGCGAAGCATCTGGGTGGCGTAGCCGTTCTGCCGCTCCGAGGGGCGGACGCTGTACCCGATGTGCCCGCCGTAGGTCAGCAGGTAATCGTTGAGCCGGTGGCGCAGGTTGGTCATGCCCACCAGATGCTCGTGCTCATCCAGAGCCAGATACTCCGTGGCGGGCACGAGACCGGCGGGGGTTGAGGCCGGGTCTTTCAGCTTGCGGAGTTGGGCCAGCCAGGCATCGAAGTCGGCATATTTGTCCAGAGCCGAGGTGCCGTCCATCCGGGAGCCGATGGCCAAAAATTCTTCCCGGTAGGCCATTACCTGTTCCCGGTCGCCCTCATCCGGCTCCCGCAGGTGGATCTTCTGGGGTGAGGTGCGCCGGGTGGCAGTGCGGAAATCCGGAGCCTTCATCAGGCCGTGGCAGTTGCAGTAGAAGTAAAGCACACCTGCGCCCCGCAGGGAGAAGCGGGCAGAGGCATCTCCCTCGGGGTAGAGCTTGACCAGCTGCAGCTTATCGCCGGTGAGGTAGGCCAGAAACGAGATGTAATGGCTTTTCTCCATGGGGTGGTGCAGGGTGACGAAGAGCTCGTCCTCCACCCGCTCCACGGTCAGCTGATGATGCTCGTCGGCATCCTCGGCTTCGGCGATGTCCAGCGCAGGCAGGGTGATGCCGCAGCAGCTCACCACGGCCTGCCCGGTGGCGTGGAGCACATTGCCGCAGAGAGGGCAGACGTAGAGCTTGCTCCGCAGCAGGTTGGCTGCCCGGTTCCGGTTGATGATGGGTTCTCCCTGCATCAGCTCCAGCACGCTGACTCCCAGAGCCGCAGCCAGCGGTTCCAGCAGGGAGATATCGGGCAGACCCTTGGCGGTCTCCCACTTGGAAATGGTCTTGGCGCTGACAGAAAGCGTTCCGGCAAGCTCTGCCTGGGTCAGGCCCTTGGCTTCCCGCAGCTGCCGGATAGTGCTGCCTGTGACGTATGTGTTCATAGTAATAACCCTCCTGAATAACCCCCCAGTCTGCTTCGCAGACAGCCCCCGCTAATAGGGGGGCCATTGGCAAAACCGTAAGCTCCTGCTTCTCCGGGTGTGCTGCCCAGCCCCGCAGGGATGACGGTGGGGTTTGTTGCTGCCAGCTTACCATACAAAAAAACTCCACGCAACCTACGCTGCGTGGAGTTCGTGCTTTCAGGAATTATTCGGCCTCGGTCTCGTCTTCCTCGTCCGGGTCCAGCTCCATGGTGAACACGGCCTTTTTCAGCTTGCCGCAGCCCTGGGCCTTCAAGCCGGATTTGTACGGCTCCCCGGCCAGATAGAGGGCAAAGCGGCCCTCGCAGAGCATTCCGGCAATGCTGGTGCCGGCGGTGCCCACGGTGGTATCAGCGGCTTCGTCAGCGGGCCGGGTGGGGCTGAACTCGCCCAGGGACACTTCAAACAGCTCGCTGCCCTCGAGGTCGGTCTCAAGGGTCAGGTGGTTGTCGTGCCGGACAAAGGGGGCCTTGTCGCTGGCCTGCGGGGTCACGGTGCTCACCATGACCACAGCCTTGTCACCATCGATGCGGGTGCGCCCGGCGGGCAGGTTGTTGATATCCCGCGCCATGATGAACTCGATGACGCTGTCCAGACTGCTGCACAGGCCCAGATAGTTGGGGAGATTGTTCAGGGTATCGTAGATCATGGATCAGTCCTCTTTCGGGTCGGTCAGAAGCTCCTTGATGCTGGGCACAACGCCGCCCAGATTTTGCAGCTCCGACGGGATGATGATCTTGGTGGCCTTGCCGTTGGCGACCTTGGCCAGTGCTTCCAGGCTGCGCAGAGCCAGCACCTTGTCGTTGGGCATGGCCTCGTTCAGCAGGCGGATGGCATCGGCGTTGGCCTTCTGCACCGCGAGAATGGCCTGGGCCTCGCCCTCAGCTTCGAGAATGCGCTGCTGTTTGACGGCATCGGCACGGAGGATGGCGGCTTCCTTTTCGCCCTCGGCGGCGGTGATGGCGGCCTGCTTCTCACCGTCGGCCTTCAGGATGACGGCGCGCTTTTCGCGCTCTGCCTTCATCTGCTTCTCCATGGCTTCCTGGATCTCGCGCGGCGGGATGATGTTCTTGACCTCCACGCGGTTGACCTTGATGCCCCACTTGTCGGTGGCTTCATCGAGGATGGCTGTGATCTTGCCGTTGATGACATCGCGGCTGGTCAGGGTGTGATCCAGCTCCATCTCACCGATGATGTTGCGCAGGGTGGTGGCAGAAAGGCTCTCGATGGCTGCGATGGGCTGGTTGACACCGTAGGTGTAGAGCTTGGCATCCATGACCTGGAAGAACACCACGGTGTCGATCTGCATGGTAACGTTATCGCGGGTGATCACAGGCTGGGGAGGAAAGTCCGCGACCTGCTCCTTCAGGCTGACCTTTTTGGCAATCCGCTCAATGAACGGGATCTTGACATGCAGGCCGGCCGACCAGGTGTCGGAGTAGCTGCCCAGACGCTCCACAACGTACACCATGGACTGAGGCACGATGACGATGTTGGTGACGACGATGAGCAGGATGACAAAGATGAGCGCGAGGATCACGAACAGCATGATAGGCATAGAGACGCTCCTTTTTTTAGTGGTTGATGGATTCGGTCAGGATGGGTTCCACGATGAGCAGGGTGCTGTGGATCTCGGTGACCCGGCAGGTCTGCCCGGGGGTCAGGGTATCGCCGGGGGTGGCGCAGCGGGCGCTCCAGTCCACGCCATCCAGCCGCACCCGGCCCGTCTGCTGGGCAGAAACGGGGGTCAGCACCCGGGCTTCCCGGCCAAGGGCGCGGTCACCGTTGGTGGGGGTGGGCTGCTTGTGCAGCCGTTTGGCCAGCGGCTTGAATGCCAGCAGGCAGACCGCGCTGACTGCAATGAACACCACCGCCTGCACCCGGAACGAGTGGGTGAACAGGCAGCAGAGCAGGGCTGCCGCGCTGCCTGCCGCAAACCAGACGGATACCATGCTGAAGGTCATGCCCTCCAGCGCCAGGAAACCGACGGCGGCAAGGAGCCAGAAAATGGGGTCAATGGACATCGAACATCCCTCCTTCTTCGTTTATTATATAACAAAGGCGTGGAAATGACAATATGTTGTTATTTAAGGGGCAAAACCTCTCCGTCATTGCTTCGCAATGCCACCTCCCCTGGTAGGGGAGGCAAGAAAACAGCAGCGTAAACTTGGCTCCCTTATTAGGGGAGCTGGCGCGAAGCGCCTGAGAGGTTTATACATAATCATAGTAGCTGTGGTTCGGGTTATGCCCCACCTCTTCCACCACGATGGTGAAGCCCATGGGATTCACCTCGGTGCTCTTGCCGCTGGCAAGGGTCTCCACGATGATATGTTCGGTGCGGTTGACGATGATCTCCGCAGTCTCCACCTTGCCCACCCGTTGGTAGTGCAGGATGCCGTCCTCGGCACGCAGAACCCGCAGCTGGCCGGTGCGGAAGGCCTCGCAGGTGTGGCGGAGCTGTGCCAGCTGTGCCAGCACGGGGCGCAGGCGCTGTTCGTGGGCATCCCACCGGAAGAAAGCCCGGTTGAAGGGGTCCCGGTAGCCCTGCATGGCAATCTCGTCGCCGTAGTACAGGCAGGGCACACCCGGCAGGGTGTAGATGATGGCGTAGGCCATCCGCAGGCGGAGCAGCCCCTCCTCGTAGGCATCGCCGGTCACACAGCGGCCGCTCTGCCACGCGCGGCCCCGGCCATTGGCGGGCTCGTCAGCGATCACGGTCAGGGCACGCTCGGTGTCGTGGGTGGAGAGGAAGTTCAGGGCGGTATCCATGGCCGGGGCAGGGTAGTGCTCGCAGATGGTCAGGATCTCCGTCATGGCCTGCTCGGCGGGCTTGCCCTTGACGAAATCCAGCACGGCGTTCTTGAAGGGGTAGTTCATCACGCTGTCCAGGCCCTTGCCCAGCAGATAGGTGCGGCGCTTGTTGAAGCCGAACTTGGTGGTGGCATCCTCCCACACCTCGCCCAGCAGGAACTTTTCGGGGCTGACCCGCTTGACGGCGGCGCGCACCTTCTCAATGAATTCGTCGGGCAGCTCATCGGCTACATCCAGCCGGAAGCCTGCCGCGCCCCGCCGCAGCCAGGTGTCGATGACACCGCCCGGGCCGGTGATGAACTCCACATAGGAGGGGGTCTCCTCGTCGACCTCGGGCAGGGTCTCAAAGCCCCACCAGCTGCGGTAACCGCCCTTGTACTGGGGGCCGAAATCGTACCAGCAGCGGTAAGGGGAGTTGGGGTCCCGGTACGCGCCGCCCTCGCCATAGCGGCCCTCGCGGTTGAAGTAGCGGCTGTCGGAGCCGGTGTGGCTGAACACGCCGTCCAGCACGATGCCGATGCCGTACTTCTGGGCGGCGGTGCACAGTGCCTCAAAATCCTCGTTGGTGCCCAACAGGGGGTCCACATTCAGGTAGTCGGCGGTGTTGTAGCGGTGGTTGGAGTGGGCCTCAAAGATGGGGTTGAGGTAGATGAAATCCACCCCCATCTCGTGCAGGTAGGGGAGCTTTTGCTGGATGCCCTTGAGGTCACCGCCGAAATAATCCTCATTCAGGTGGCCGCCCACCTCGTTGGGCTGCCAGAAGGGCTCGGCGTGCTTGTCGGCCTGATAGATGCGGTCGGCAAAGGGCATGGGCTTGTTCTCCACGCCTTCGCAGAAGCGGTCCGGGAAGATCTGATAGAACACCTTGCCCTTGATGCTTTCGGGGGTCTCAAAGTCCTGCTCATAGACCGTGATCTGCCAACTTTCGCCATCCTGCCAGCTGATCACGCCGCAGTTGTCGGGGCCGCGCACGATGCGGCGGAAGTCGGTGTAGAGGTCGAAGTAGTAGAAGTAGAGGCCCGGGTCGTTCAAAGGCACTTCCACGGAAAAGTGGTTCTGCCTGGGGGTCTGGCCATCGAAGTTCATCCGGTAGTAGACGGGAACATCGAACTTGCCCTCTTTTTTCAGGACAAGGTGCGGGTCTACATAGCCCAGCTCCTCGGGGATGCAGAGCGACAGCCGGACAGTCTGCCCGGCGCGCACCGCACCAAAGGGCTGCTTGAAATAGGGGTCAAAACTGTTGAACAGACAAGACAAGTGGGGTCGTTCCTTTCTCAAAAAAAGCCCCGGTTCCGTAATGGCTCCGGGGCAGAGATATATTTGTGCTAAACCCTTCCGTCAATGTTTCGCATTGCCACCTCCCCTAGTAGGGGAGGCCTTGGCAGAACGGTGAAGTCTGTGCGTAAAGGAAAAGCTGTAAAACTTCCCGTAACGCCAGAGGCCCCACTACTAGGGGGGCTGTCACCGTAGGTGACTGGGGGGTTAACTTTTCCAATTACTTCACAGCAGAAGCGTGCCAGATATCGCGGGCGTAATCCAGCACAGAGCGGTCTGCGCTGAAGATGCCGCTGTTGGCGGTGTTCTTCAGGCTCATCTGTGCCCACTTCTCGCGGTCAGCATACAGGCGCTGCAGGTCGGCCTGAGCACGGCGGTAATCCTTGAAGTCGGCCATGACCATATAAGGATCGCTGGTGCGCAGGTTCTCGGTGACCTCGTGGAAGTCCTCGCCGTTCCAGCCGCGCTCCAGGAAGTTCAGAGCGGCATTTGCCACGTCATCGCCCATGATGAAGGCGCTGGGGTGGTAGCCCACCTGCTTGAGGTTGTTGACCTCGGGGGTCAGCATGCCGAAGATCAGCTCGTTCTCCTTGCCGGCGGCATCGGCGATCTCAACGTTTGCGCCGTCCAGCGTGCCCAGCGTGATGGCACCGTTCAGCATGAACTTCATGTTGCCAGTACCGGAAGCCTCGGTGCCAGCCAGAGAGATCTGCTCAGAGACCTCGGCAGCGGGCATCAGGTGCTCGCTCAGGGAGACGCAGTACTCTTCCAGATAGACCACGCGCAGCTTGTCGCGCACGGCGGGATCATTGTTGATCAGGTCGCCCAGCTTGCAGATCATCCGGATCATCTGCTTGGCCATGTAGTAGCCGGGGGCAGCCTTTGCGCCGAAGATATAGGTCTTGGGGATGAAGTCAGCGTTGGGGTTCTCCTTCAGGTACAGGTACTGAGCGGCGATGTTCAGGGCGTTCAGGTGCTGACGCTTGTACTCGTGCATCCGCTTGACCTGGCAGTCGAAGATGGAGTTGGGGTCGATGACCTGGCCGGTGCTCTTCTCCAGATAGGCGGCAAAGTTCTTCTTATTGTTCAGCTTGATCTCGTTGATGCGCTTCAGCACGGTCTTGTCGTCCGCATACTTGTTCAGCTTGGAGAGGTTGGAAGCGTCGTGCTTGTACTCCTCGCCGATGGTCTCGTCCAGCAGCTTGCACAGCTCAGGATTGGAGGCCAGCAGCCAGCGGCGGTAAGCGATGCCGTTGGTCACGTTCTTGAAAGCCTGAGGCTTGAACAGGTAGTAATCGTGGAACACGCTCTCCTTGATGATCTCGCTGTGCAGCTTGGACACGCCGTTGATGCTGTTGGCGGTGTAGGCGCAGATGTTTGCCATGCGCACCTGATTGTCGCCGATCAGTGCCATATAGTCGATCTTGCCCTTGTCGCCGGGGAAGACCTTCTCCAGCTCTGCGCGGGCGCGGCGGTCCATCTCCACCACGATCTGGTAGATGCGGGGCAGGGTCATCTTGAAGATGTCCACGTTCCACTTCTCCAGAGCCTCGGCCATAACGGTGTGGTTGGTGTAGGCAAAGACCTTCTGGCAGATCTCAAAGGCCTTATCCCAGTCAAAGCCGCACTCGTCCAGCAGGATGCGCATCATCTCGGGGATGGCCAGCGTGGGATGGGTGTCGTTCAGCTGGATGGCGACCTTGTCGGCCAGATTCTCCAGCGTGCCGTAGGTGGACAGGTGGTTCTGCACGATATCGCCGATGGATGCGGCAGAGAGGAAGTACTGCTGGCGCAGGCGCAGGATCTTGCCTTCAATGTGGTTGTCGTTGGGGTACAGCACCTTGGAGATCAGCTCGGCGCTGGCGTTCTTGCTCATGGCAGTGTTGTAGTTGCCCAGAGAGAAGCTGGACATATCAAAGTCAGGAGCCTTGGCCTGCCACAGGCGCAGCTTGGCAACGCCCTTGCCGTCGTAGCCCTGCACATACATGTCGGAGGGCACAGCCATAACGCTGTTGTAGTTGGTGTGCTGGATATAGTGGAAGCCGTGATCCCAGTTCTCGCGGATCTCGCCGTCAAAGCGGACCTCGATGGCCTGATCGGGGTGGCTCTTCAGCCAGACCTGACCGCCGGGCAGCCAGTTGTCAGCGCGCTCCTGCTGCCAGCCGTCCACGATCTTCTGCTTGAAAATGCCGTACTCGTACAGGATGGAGTAGCCGGTGCCGCAGATGCCGGTGGTGGCCATGCCGTCCAGATAGCAGGCAGCCAGACGGCCCAGACCGCCGTTGCCCAGGCCTGCATCGGGCTCTTCCTCAAAGATGCCCTCGATGTTGATGTCGGCATCAGCCAGCACCTTCTGGGCAACATCTTCCAGACCCAGGTTGAACAGGCTCACCTTCAGGCTGCGGCCCATCAGGAACTCCATGCAGAGGTAGTATACCTGCTTGGTACCGGTGCCAATGGCCTTGGACTGGAACTTCTTGTGGTTCTCGCTCATCATCTGACGGCAGATCAGGGCAAGAGAGCGGTAGATCTGCTGCTTGGAAGCAACGCTCAGATCCACGCCGTACTCGCTGGTCAGCTTGTCCTGAAGAATTTTTGCAAATTCTTTTGTAGTCATAAGGAACTCCTATCCGCACACACACTTGTGCTGTTTTGAAATATCGCAACAGGGAATCTCTCCTCTTTCCCTCTCCCTGTTACCACAACAAGAACATTATAATCAGTTCTATTCGTAAATGCAAGGAAAAACGCCGATTTTTGCCGTAACTGACATTTTTGTCACAATCTTTCTGGTAAATATGCAAAAAATTCAAAAATAGCACTTTCTCTTGGAACGCATTTATATTATAATAAGAAGTGAACGGCTGTCCCGGCGGGGGCAAAAGCGTGTGCCGGGGCAGGAAACTCGGCCACAAACTCCGCTCAGAGTAATTATTAGTGAGGATACGATGGTTAATAAAGTGAGAGTGACCATTGCGGGCGCGCCCTATGCGATCGCAACGACGGATTCCGAAAAGTATATCGCCTCTCTGGCCAAACGGCTGGATGAGGATATCACCAAGCTGCTGGACACCAACGAAAACCTTTCGGTGACCAAGGCGGCGGTGTTCTGCGCCATGGATTATCTGGACGAGTACAAAAAGAGCACCGGCAGCGCCGAGAATATGCGCAGCCAGATCCAGGATTATATTGCCGATGCCGCTAGGGCAAAGCTGGCTGAGGATAAGGTGAGAACGGAAAATGAAACGCTGCGGCGTGAAAACGATGCCCTGCGGGAGCAGCTGGCACGCCTGCAGGCCAAGCAGAAGGCCGACCGGGAAGCAAAGACGGAAGCGTGAATGGGGGCGCGGTGAGCGCGCCGGAACAAAGGGAGTATTATGCCAAAGATCGAGATCCTTGCCCCGGTGGGCAGTGAAGAGATGCTCCGCGCCGCGGTGTTCAGCGGTGCGGACGCGGTATATCTGGGCTTTTCGGGCTTCAATGCCCGCACAGGAGCCGGAAATTTTGATGCGGACAGCCTGAAGGAGGCAGTCCGGTTCTGCCATGCGCGGGGTGTCAAGGTGCACGTGGCACTGAACACCACCGTTTACGGCGGGGAGCTGGCCGCGCTGGCCGGTGCCGTGAAGGCTGTGGCCGAGAGCGGCGCGGATGCGGTCATCTGCCAGGATCTGGCGGTGGCACAGCTCATCGGACGGATCGCCCCCGACCTGCCCCGCCACGGCTCCACCCAGATGAGCGTCCACACCCTGCAGGGCGCACTGGAGCTGAAGGAGCTGGGCTTTACCCGGGTGGTGCTGGCCCGTGAACTGAGCCTGCCCGAGGTGGAGCACATCACAAAGCACTGCGGCATCGAGACCGAGTGCTTTGTCCATGGCGCGCTTTGCATGTGTGTCAGCGGCCAGTGCTATATGTCTGCCTTCCTGGGCGGCCGCAGCGGCAACCGGGGCTCATGCGCCGGGCCCTGCCGCCTGCCCTTTGAGGCAAACCCGCTGCCCGAGGGCAAGCCGGGCTGTCTGCACCACCTTTCTCTGAAGGACAACTCTGTCATCGACAAGCTGGATCGGATGCAGGCCGTTGGCGTGGCATCGGCCAAAATCGAGGGCCGTCTGCGCACGCCGGAGTATGTGGCGGCGGCGGTCAGCGCCTGTCTGGCAGGCCGCGAGGGCCGCGCCTACGACCGTGACCTGCTGAAAAATGCGTTCAGCCGCTCCGGCTTCACCTCCGGTTATCTGGATGGAAAGATCGACGGTACCATGTTCGGTGTGCGCAGTGAAGCCGATGCGGAGCTGACCAAAAAGACCCTGCCTGCCCTGCGCGAGCTCTACCGCCGCGAGCGCAGCCGGGTGCCGGTGCAGTTCAGGCTGGAGATCGAAGAGGGCGGCGAGAAGCTGACCGTGACCGACGCGGACGGCAACAAAGCCTTTGCCTACGGCGATGCGGAACCGCAGCCTGCCCGCACCGACCCCACCGAGAGCCTGCAGCGCAGCCTTTCCAAGACGGGCGGCACCCCCTTTGCGGTGGAAAAGATCGATGTGGAGATGGACGGCGGCCCCTGGTTCGTGCCGGGCAGTGCCGTGAACGAGCTGCGCCGGGATGCGCTGGAGGCCCTGCTGAAAAAGCGGGAGGTCCTGCGCCCCTGGCCGGTACACGAGGCGGAGCCGGATGCTCTGTCCCTGCGCACTCTGCCGCCCCACCGCACCCTGCGCGCCCGCTTTGAAGCTTGGGAGCAGGTGCCGGAGCAGGCCCTGAGCGGGGTGGAGTATCTCATCCTGCCCATTGCGCAGGCTGACCGGGTGCCCCGGGAGTGGCGGGAAAAGACCCTTCTGGAGCTGCCGCGCGTGATGTTCGGCGCGCTGGAGGAGGACACCGCCCGCCGCATTGCCGCCACCCAGGATGCGGGTTTTGCGGGCTATGAGGTAAGCAACATCGCCCACCTGCGGCTCTGCCGTGGCCTGCCGATGACCGGCAGTTTCGGCCTGAACGTCACCAACCAGATGGCGGCGCAGTTCTACGCCGACCATGGCCTGAACAGTGTGCTCATCCTGCCCGAAGTCAAGGACAGCGATATCAGCACCATTGCCCCCACCCATAACGGCAAGCCTGTGCCCACCGGTGTGCTGGTCTATGGCCACATGCCGCTGATGGTCACCCGTGCCTGCCCGCTGCAGAACATCCATGACTGCGCCCACTGCAATAAAGCAGGGGAACTGACCGACCGCAAGGCCAAAAAGTTCCCGGTGCGCTGCGGCATGGGCGTGCGGACGATCTATAACCCCGTACCTATTTATATGGGAGATAAGCCCGGTGCTCTGACTGTGGACTACGGCGTGGCCTACTTCACACTGGAATCCCGGGAAGAAGCTGCCGCCATTCTGGACAGCATCCGTGTCCACGCACCCTTTGAGGGAGAGTTTACAAGAGGACTGTATTTCAAGGGAACGAATTAAACCTCTCAGGCTTTGACGGAGAGGTTTAGCAACAACTTATGAGGTATACTATGGAACCGATCACCGTAAACTATAAAGTATTGGACCCCCGGGCCAAGGTGCCCGCCTATGCAACGCCGGGGGCAGCGGCGGCCGACCTGTGCGCTGTGCTGGATGAGCCGCTGACACTGGCCCCTATGCAGCGGGCGCTGGTGCCCACCGGCCTTGCCATCGAGCTGCCCGGCCCCCACGCTGTGGCGCTGGTCTATGCCCGCAGCGGCCTTTCCATCAAGCACGGCCTGTGCATGGCAAACGGCGTGGGCGTGGTGGACAGCGACTACCGCGGGGAACTGAAGGTGCCCATGATCAATCTGGGCACCGAGGCCTATACCATCCAGCCCGGTGAGCGTGTGGCACAGCTCTGCATTGCACCGGTGTATGCCGCTGCCTTTGCTCAGGCGGCCGAACTGGGGGATACCCAGCGCGGCGCGGGCGGCTTTGGCTCAACGGGGAAGTGAAGCGTATGAAAGATCTGATCCTGGCTTCCCAGAGCCCCCGACGGAAAGAGCTGTTGAGCCTGTACACGACGGATTTTACCGTCTGTGTCAGCGATTTTGACGAGGATGCCGTGACGGCGGATACCCCTGCCCGGCTGGTGGAACAGCTTGCCCGGGGCAAGTGCCTTGCTGTGGCCAAGGAACACCCCGGTGCCGTGGTGCTGGGCTGCGATACCGTGGTGGATGTGAACGGTGAGGTGTTCGGCAAGCCTCACAGCCCGGATGATGCCAGAAGGATGCTCCGCGCGCTGTCCGGCGCGACCCACTATGTGCACACCGGTGTCTGCGTTTCCGATGGCACCCGCACCGAGAGCTTTGTGGATACCTGCAAGGTCACCTTTTTCCCGCTGAGCGAGGAGGAGATCGAGCGGTACGCCGCCACAGAGGAACCCTACGATAAGGCCGGTGCCTACGCCATCCAGGGCCGCGCGGCGGTCTGGCTGGATGCCATTGAGGGTGATTATTACACCATTATGGGCCTGCCCGTCAGCCGGACGGTCCGCCTGCTTGAACAGTTCTGACAGTTTGTGCGGCGGAACGCACAGAAAAATGAAAAATACGGAAAAACTTGACAAAACGCTTGAGAAAACGTTGACTTGCGGCTATAATAGAAACGTGTTATTCTGCGATGGGCGGTCAAACCCTGTGGAGTTTGGACTGCTGTGCGTTTTGGAATAGACCGGAAATACGAAGGAGAGCTTCATTATGAGTTTTTTGTCAAAGGACGTTGGCGTTGATCTGGGTACTGCCAATACCCTGGTTTACATGAAGGGCAAGGGCATCATCATGCGGGAGCCTTCGGTCGTGGCTGTGGATACCAAGACCGATGAGGTGCGCTGCGTGGGTGCTGAGGCAAAGGCTGTCATCGGCCGTACCCCCGGCAGCATCGTGGCAGTCCGCCCCCTGAAGGATGGTGTCATCGCCGATTTCGATATCACGGCAAATATGCTGGAGAACTTCCTGAAAAAGGCCTGCGGCAACAGCATGTTCTCCCGCCCCCGCGTGGTCATCTGCATCCCCTCGGGCGTGACCGAGGTGGAGCGCCGCGCTGTGCGTGAGGCGACCCTCAAGGCCGGTGCCCGTCAGGTCTCCGTCATTGAGGAGCCCATGGCTGCTGCCATCGGCGCGGGCCTGCCCATCAGCGAGCCCACCGGCAGCATGATCGTGGACATCGGCGGCGGCACCGCTGAGATCGCTGTCATCTCTCTGGGCGGCATCGTGGCCTCCCGCAGCGTCCGGATGGCCGGTGATATGTTCGATCAGGCCATCATCGCTTTCATCAAGCGCAAGTATAACCTGCTCATCGGTGAGCGCACCGCCGAGCAGATCAAGATCGAGATCGGCTCGGCCTACCCCATGGACCCCGAGATGACCATGGAGATCAAGGGCCGCAACCTGGTGGACGGCCTGCCCAAGAACATCGTCGTCCACTCTGAGGATGTGCGCGAGGCCCTGCTGGAGTGCCTGGTCAAGATCACCAGCGCCATCAAGGAGACCCTGGAGCGCACCCCGCCTGAGCTGAGTGCCGATATCATCGACCACGGCATCACCCTGACCGGCGGCGGTGCCCTGCTGCGGGGCCTGGATCAGCTGATCCAGAGCGAGACCGGCATTGATGTCCATGTTGCGGAGGACCCGCTGGATTGCGTGGCCAAGGGTGCCGGTGCGGTGTTGGATCATGTGGATGTTCTGCATGACGTGCTGGACACCGATGGAGCTCATATGTAACGATGTAACAGAGGGTGCGGACGGCTCTGGGCTGTCCGCGCCCTTTTGCAATCGGAGGAAAACCCCTTGAAAGACTTTTTCGATACCTGGAAATTCAAGATCCTGGTGGGCATCGCGGTGTTTCTGGTGGGCATCATGGCCTACGCCGGTGCCAACGGCCGCCTGACTGCCGCTCCGCAGGAGCTGCTGAGCGTGGCGGCTGCTCCATTCCAGAAAGTGGCTGCTGTGGTCAGCGGCGGCGTGGCCTCCCTGTGGGAAAAGTACACCAGCATCGATGACGTGATGGCTGAGAACGAGACGCTCAAGGCCGAAAACGCCGAGCTGCGCCAGCAGATGGTGGATTACGACCGCATCAAGGCCGAGAACCAGGCCTACAAGGCACTGGAAAGCATCCAGAGCCAGCGGCCAGAGATGAGTTATCTTTCTAGCTTTGTCATTGGCCGTGACCCGCTGGATTCTTTCTATGGCTTCACGCTGGACCGCGGCACGCTGGATGGCGTGGCCGTCAACGATGCCGTGGTCAGTGATCAGGGCTACCTGCTGGGCATGGTGGTGGAGGCTGAGCCCACCAGCTGCAAGGTGATGACCATTCTTCACCCCAACTTCAACGCAGCGGGCGTGGTATCACGCACCCGTGACAATGGCATCGTCACCGGCAGCTCCGAATACGCCGCCGATGGCCTGTGCGTGCTGACCAACCTTGCGCGCAACACCCTGACGGAAGAGAGCGACCAGGTGGTCACCACCGGGTTGGGCGGGGTGTTCCCGGCTGACCTGCTGGTGGGCGTGGTACAGGAACTGGTGCCTGAGGTCAGCGGAAAATCGACCATTGCTGTCATCAAACCCGGCACCGACCCCCGCACGGTGCGCCATGCGTTCATCATTACCAGTTTCTGAGGAGGGACCCTGATGGAATCACGCCGGAAACGCAGCCGGGGCCAGATCGTCAAATGGATCTGCTATGCGATGCTGGGCCTTCTTTGTGCTGTTTTGCAGACCACGCCCGGGCTGTTCCAGTTCGGGGCGGCAAAGCCGCTCTGGCTGCTGCCGCTGGCGCTGGCGGTCGCCGTGTTTGAGGGCGAGTTCGCCGGGGCTGTCTTTGGGGCGGTCTGCGGCCTGATGTGGGACTGGCTGGCCGGGCGCACCGTGGGCATGCTGGCGCTGGAGCTGCTGCTGCTCTGCTTTGCCGTTTCGGCGGTGATGCAGCTCTACTTCAAGAATTCGGCCGCAAACTTTGCACTCATTGCGTCTGCTGCCGCCCTGCTGGTGCTCACACTGGACTGGCTGTTTTTCTACTATATGCCCGGTTACAGCGGCGCGGCCAGCCGCTGGCTGTGGTTCGTGCTGCCCACGGCGGCGCTCTCGGTGCCTGTCTGCTTCCCTCTGTTCGGGGTCGTGCGCCGTATCCACGAAGAATTTAAGATCGACAACGGCGTGGTGTAACGCACCCCGCGCCGGAAGGAGAATCCATGAACCAAGAAGAACGGAAAACCGCCATCCGGCGGATGCGTGTTCTCGTTGCCGCCGCCTGCATCCTCATGCTGCTGTACGGGCTGCGGCTCATCTTTTTGCAGCTGGTCAACGGGGACGATTTCAAATCCCAGGCCACCAACACCACCGACTACAAGTTTACGGTCACGGCGGCACGCGGTGACATTGTGGACAGCCGGGGGGAGCGCATTGCCACCAGCGTCACGAGCTACAACGTGGTGCTCAACAAGCTGCTGATGGGAGACGAAGATCTGGACGGGATGCTCCAGAAGATCGTCGAGCTGCTGCGTGCCAATGGTGAGAGCTGGAACGATACTCTGCTCATCAGCCAGCCGGATGCAGCGGGCAATTATACCTTTACCGCCGAAGAGGGCAGCACCAGGGATCAGAAAGCCCTTGCCGCCATGAAGGACAATCTTGGTTTACAGCAGTATGCAACGGCCAATGATGTGATGGAGAAGCTGGTGGAGGACTACGACCTTGCCAGCTTTCCGCTGAGCTGGCAGCGCACGCTGGGCGGCATCCACTATGAGATGCAGCTGCAGGCGTTCTCCAATGTGAACAACTTTATCATGGCGGAAAACGTCAGCGAGGCCACCGTGGCGACCATCAAGGAGCACAGCCTTTCGCTGCCGGGCGTGGAGATCGTGGAAACGAGTACCCGCAGCTATGAGCAATCCACGGTGCTGCCCCATGTGCTGGGCCGGGTGGGCAAGATCACCGCTGAAAAGTGGAAGGTGACCGATGAAAACGGCCAGACCACCTACCCCCTGCGCGAAAAAGGCTACAACATGAACGACATCATCGGCATCTCGGGCCTGGAATCGGCCTATGAGGACGAACTGCGGGGCAAGGATGGCGTGGAGACCATCACCCGCAACTCCGATGGTGTCATTGTGGATACGGCCCTGACCACTGTGCCCGAGCCGGGCCACACCGTCCAGCTGACCATCGACAGCCGGTTCCAGAAGGCGGTGGACAAGGCACTGGCCGAGAACATTGACATGATCAACCGGGTCTACAACACCGGCAGCATGAAGGCTGCCGCCTGTGCCGCCGTGGTGCTGGATGTGAAGGACGGCAGCGTGCTGGCCGCTTCCAATTACCCCAGCTTTGACCAGAACCTGTATGCCACCCAGTACAGCGAGTACAGCGCGGACGAGAGCCTGCCCCTGTTCAACCGCTCGCTGCAGGGCCTGTACACCCCCGGCTCCACCTTCAAGCCTGCCGTGGCGGTGGCGGCGCTGGATTCGGGCCTCATCAACCGGTATTCCACCGTGTTCTGCAACGGTGTGTACAATTATTACAGCGACTACCACCCCAAGTGTACCCGCCACGGCCACAGCGGCAACATCGACGTGATCACCGCCATCAAGTGGAGCTGCAACATCTTCTTCTACGACGTGGGCCGCCGCCTGACCAGTGAGGTCTACGACGCCTACGCCTACAAGCTGGGCATGGGTGTGCGCACCGGCGTGGAGGTCAGCGAGGCGCTGGGCCACCTGACCAGCAAGACCGACTCCAACTATATCGAGTCGCTGGACGTCCAGGCCGCCATCGGTCAGGGCAACACCGTGGTCAGCCCGGTACAGCTGGCCACCTACGCGGCCACCATCGCCAACCGGGGCACCCGCTACCGCACCCACTTCGTCAAGGCCATCCTGGACTCCAACACCGGCGAGGTGCTGCAGGAGACCCAGCCCGAGGTCATGGACGTCATCGAGGACAGGGGCGAGACCTTTGATCTGGTGCAGCAGGGCATGATCGGCGTGTCCCAGACCATCCCGGTGCTGGCCAGCTACCCCTATACCATCGCCTGCAAGACCGGCACCCCCCAGCGCAGCGAGGGGTACTACGTCGGCAGCACCTATAAGCACTACACCAATACCATGATGATCGCCTACGGCCCGGCGGAGGACCCCCAAATCGCCATCGGCATCGTGGTGGAGTACGGCGGCGGCGGCGCCCGCGCGGGCAACCTGGTGGCGGATATCTTCAACGCCTGGTTCGCCGCCCAGAACGGCACCCTGAATGAGGATGGCACCATCGGCAAGCAGGAGACCGCCGCAGACAGCACTTCTGCTGACCAGACTGCCCCCGCCCAGACCGAAACCGGCACGGATACGGCCACAGATCCCGCCGCAGGCACCACGGATGCTGCTCAGGAGACCGCACCTGCCGGGCAGGATGCTTTAGACAATTGAAGAAGGATAAAACGCTGAAACACTGCTTTTGGTGAATCCGGGCGCTTTTTTCCGAAAAAAGTATGAAGTTTGTCTAAAAAACGGTTGTAAAAGAACGGAAACTGTGATACTATGATATATGCAAGAAAATGCCCACTGGCAAAACAAAGGAGAGGTTGACCGATGACCATTGCACTGATTGCGCATGACTCCAAAAAAGAGCTGATGGTTCAGTTCTGTACGGCGTATTGCCGGATTTTGAGCCAGCATAAATTGGTGGCTACGGGCACCACCGGCAAGCTGATCTCCGAGGCAACGGGTCTGCAGATCCAGCGCTTTCTGGCAGGTGTTCAGGGCGGTGATCAGCAGATCGCATCCCGCATTGCCTGCAATGAGGTCGATCTGCTCCTGTTCTTCCGCGATCCGATCAACGCAAAGCCCAGCGAGCCCAACGAGATGACCCTGCTGCGCCTGTGTGATGTGCATAACATCCCGCTGGCCACCAACATCGCCACCGCGGAGGTGCTCATCCACGGTCTGGAGCGTGGAGATCTGGATTGGCGGGATATCGTCCACCCGCAGAACTAAAAACTGGAATAAAACACAAGCCCCCGCATGTTGGCCGGAAAACCAACGTGCGGGGGCTTTTTTGCATCCCTGTGATGTTACAGGAACGTGACGGTTTCAGACAGAGGCTTGCGGGAGCTGTGGTTGGGCAGGGGGCCTGCACCCTCGGCAGCGTGGCCCAGATCAAGGAGCATCACGATCTCCTCGTTTTCGGGCAGACCCAGCGCTTTTGCCAGCTTGTCCGGGTCAAAAAAGTTGACCCAGCAGCTGTCCACGCCGGCATTGGCAGCGCCCAGCAGCAGGTGGGTGGCCACGATGGCGGCATCCTCCATGCCGGAGTTCATCCGCTCGCCGGGGTAAGTAAAGGTGTGGTTCTTGTCATAGGCGACCACCAGACAAACGGGGGCACCGTAGCGGCAGGGAGTGGCAGTATCGATCTTTGCCAGCCCTTCTTCGGACTGAACGACGTAGATGCGCTGTTCCTGGGTGTTCTTGGCGGTGGGTGCCAGCCGACCGGCTTCCAGAATGGTGTGGAGTGCTGCAGCGTCTACCTTGCCTGCACCAAAATTTTTGCAGGAATACCGCTGTGCAATAAGCTGAGTGAATTCCATAACGATCTCCTCCTGACTTGGATTGGACGGAACAGAGCGCCGCATGCGGGTGCTCTGTTATGCTGATTATACCACGCTGCGCCGGTGGCGCAACCCTTAAAAGAGATCCAGCATGTTGTCCAGATAGATCGCCTCCCGGACGTGGATCTGATACTCCGGCCGGGTCAGATAATAGAGCAGAAACTCCAGCACCAGCGCGCTGCCCAGGCCGCGCCCTTCCAGCTTGAAATTGGAAAAACCCAACGGCAGATAGCGCTCCCGGATGTCCGCAGTGCCGATGAACCCGGGGTTTTCCATCGCCTTGGAAAAGCGGTAGCCCTCCTGCGCGCCGGGGGCGGTGCACCGATGTTCGCAGACCTCCCCCAGATTTTTGCGGCTGACGGCTTCGTAGCAGCGCCTGCGCTCGGTGCAGCCGAACCAGCAGCACTCGTTGCAGAGAAATTCTACCTTGTCCTTTTCGGGCTGGGAGAGTGCATCCAGAGCATCGAAGGACTTGTTCAGCCGGAAGTCCGGCACGACATACCGGAACTCCGGCCGCCGGACCTCTGCCTGAAACGCCTGAGGATCCGTCAGGACCTTGGTGGTGGAGGATACGAGATAAAGCTCTGGGTAATGCTGCTGCAGGTAGTTCAAAAGCAGCTCAGAGTGGACGATGACCCCATTCTGCACGGTGCCCCGCTGGGCAAACTGCTGGCACACTGCGTTGCATTTCCGGTCTGAGAGGTGCTCCGGGCGGAGCAGGGAATTACTGAATGTGAGCCGGGCAGAGATGCCGTATTCCTGGGTCAGGGCCAGAACTTCGGCTGGGGAGTGCTCCCCGGCCTCCACGCGGCCCCCGCCCCAGATGCAATCCGGCGGAGCGCCGTAGATGGAGCCGATCTCGCACCAGTCATAAAAATATTCCCGGTGCTCCCGGAACAGGGGCAGGAACAGGCGGTAGAGCTCGTAGAACTCGAACAGTCCGGGCAGGTGATAGCAGGCGGTGTGTTTCATTCTCAGATTTCCTCGGTGTCAGAAGGTGCAGCGGTGATATCCCGGTAAAAGATCGCCCAGGCCGCTTCCTCGTAGGGGTGCAGAAAGAAGAAGCCGGCGCTCAGCGGGATGGACAGCAGGATCAGCGGAACAAGGACCGTATCCGCCGAGCGGGTGAAGGCAAAGACGAGAGAGAAACCAATCAGCATGGGCAGGGTGCAGAGCAGCTCCCAGCCCAGAAAGCTGAGATCGAGGCAGAATAGCCGCCACTTGTTGCCGTCCATGATGCGCCGGGATTCAGTGATGGCTTCGTTGGCCGTCAGGCCGGGGTGCTCGGCCATGATATAGGGGGTCATGGCATAGCTGTAGGCTTTTACCACGCCGGGGATGAACAGCAGCAGCGACCAGAGCGCCACATAAAGCCCCTGCAGGAAATTCATGCAGAAGCCGTCCCACAGGCGGTGCTTCTGGGAAGCGAGGTCGGAGAGGGCAGCGTCTCTGCCGTCTGCAAGGTTCAGGTTGAACCGGGCGTAGCCCAGCCGCGCCGCACCGCTCACGATGAAGGTGAACACTGCCCAGGCAAGGATGCAGACCACAAGAACCGCCAGCACGCCGCCGCTGCCGGTGGAAAGCAGCCCGGCAAACCCCGGGGTGTCGCCGTTGGCGTTCTGGCTCATGTTGGAGATGACCCTGTCTGAGCTGCTCACAATGTTGGCTCCCAGCAAACTGGCGATCAGTCCGGCGAGAACGGCTGTCTTCCATCTGCCGCGTAGGGCATCCAGCGCAAGGGCACGATAATCAGCAGAAAATTTCATAGAGCTTTCCTCCTGTCTGTAATGGAAGTCGTTTGTTGAAAAACGGCAGCTGCCGTTTTATACAGGATACGTTTCAGCCTGCACAAAAATTGCAGCCGGGATTTCTTTTGCAAAGGCTCATCCCCGGGCATCCTGCCGGGTGGTGCTGAAATATTCCTTGGGGGTCATACCGTACTCCTTTTTAAAGGCGCGGAAAAAGTGGTTGTAGCCCCCGAAACCGCTGGTCTTGTACACCTCGGTGATGGGCAGGCCCTGCTCAATGAGGGTGCAGCAGCGGTCCAGCCGGGCCTTTACGATGTAGCGGTGCACGGTCTGGCCGGTCTGGCGTTTGAATTCCCGAGCAATATGCTCCCGGGAGACGAAAAACTCCTTTTCCAGACGCTCCAACGTCAGTTCCTCGGTGAGGTGCGACTGAATAAACAGGAATACCTCATCCAGCATCAGGTGGTGGCGGCTGACCGAAGCGGTGTGGAATTCGGCATGGATGCAGGCACGCAATGCCAGCACCACGAACATCTGCAGGATGCCGTGCTCGAACGCCGCCGCGCCGAACTGGCTGCTCTCCTGGGGGAGCACCAGCAGCTTCCGGGCAAGATTCTTCAGCAGCATATAGATCTGGCTGTCCGGCCGGACAGCCACCTGCCGGAAGGGCACCACGTTGAAGCTTTTTTCAAAGTTGGTGTCCTCATCCGACAACTGCGCCAGCATCTGGGGAGACAACTGCACCCGGATGATCTCCAGCGGGCCGTAGGCTCCGGCATATTCCAGCCTGCCGCCCTGCCCGGGCTTGAGGATGATCAGATTCTGCTGCTGGGCGGGCAGCACCACTTCGCTGCATCGGAACACACCGCTGCCCCGCATGACCAGAAACAGGTCGTAATACGCGCCGGAAAAGAATTCCCGAACAGTGCTTTGTTCAAAAAGATAACGTTTGGCTGTATAATTCACCAAAATTCCCTCCGTGGAACTGTCAGATGCGACAGTTTGTTGTACACAACTGAAAAGTACAACTGTCATAATTGCATAATACATCAATTTGCGATAGTTTTCAATCACTTTTTGGATATGCTTTGACGCAAAATTAACGTATAATGCAATCGAAGAGAAGAGGCTTGTGTGAAAAGCCTCGTGGTTTCATCTGTTTTTTAAGGAGGATAAAACGCAATGGACCAGAAAAAGACCGTTCGGCCCTTCTCCATGAAGGACAAGATCGGCTATACACTGGGCGATCTGGGCTGCTGCTTCACGGAGCAGTACCGCGCCATGTATCTGTCGATCTTCTACACCCTGATCCTGCAGGTCA
>ENA-OUPA01000270-OUPA01000270.1-human-gut-metagenome-genome-assembly--contig:-NODE-270-length-39216-cov-18.2536_pt1 | contig 39216 bp, 30 predicted proteins | sample MGYA00237939_ERZ548770 | MGnify/ENA primary metagenome ERZ548770 (study PRJEB26490, sample SAMN05356877) | human gut metagenome | biome: terrestrial biome; feature: human-associated habitat; material...
CTGCAAGCTGTGTTGTTACATGAATGTATGCAGAACCGCCGCCTGCGATGATACCCTCTTCTACGGCTGCTCTCGTTGCATTTAAAGCATCCTCCATACGGAGTTTTTCTTCTTTCATCTCGGTCTCGGTTGCTGCACCTACACGGATAACAGCTACGCCGCCTGCCATTTTAGCCAGTCTCTCCTGCAGTTTCTCTTTATCGAACTCAGAAGTGGTCTCCTCGATCTGGGATCTGATCTGGCCGATTCTTGCTGCGATGGCATCTTTTGCGCCGGCACCGTCAACGATAACGGTGTTCTCTTTCTGAACTTTAACAGATTTTGCACGTCCGAGCATTTCCAGAGTAGCGTCTTTTAATTCCAGACCAACTTCCTCGGAGATCACCTGGCCGCCGGTCAGGATTGCGATATCCTCGAGCATTGCTTTTCTTCTGTCGCCGTATCCCGGTGCTTTGACAGCTACTACGTTGAAGGTTCCGCGCAGTTTGTTGATCACGAGTGTCTGGAGAGCCTCGCCCTCTACGTCCTCAGCGATGATCAGCAGTCTTGCGCCGCTCTGTACGATCTGCTCCAGCAGCGGAAGAACTTCCTGAATGTTGGACAGTTTCTTATCGGTAATCAGGATATATGGATTGTCGAGAACGGCTTCCATTTTCTCCATATCGGTACACATGTAAGCAGAGATATATCCACGGTCGAACTGCATACCTTCTACCAGCTCCAGCTCGTTCTGCATGGTCTTGGACTCCTCGATGGTGATAACGCCGTCTTTGGAAACTTTTTCCATAGCGTCAGCTACCATCTGGCCTACTTCTTCGCTTCCGGAAGAAACAGCTGCAACTTTTGCAATCTGCTCTTTGCCTGCTACCGGCTGGCTCATCTCTGCAAGGATCTGAACAGCTTTATCGGTTGCTTTCTTCATTCCCTTACGAAGAACGATCGGGTTCGCACCTGCTGCCAGGTTTTTCATTCCTTCGTTTACCATAGCCTGTGCCAGAACGGTTGCGGTTGTGGTACCATCACCTGCTACGTCGTTGGTCTTTGCAGCAACTTCTTTGATGAGCTGTGCGCCCATGTTTTCAAAACCGTCTGCCAGCTCGATCTCTTTTGCAATCGTAACACCATCGTTTGTGATGAGCGGAGCGCCGTACTGTTTGTCCAGAACAACGTTTCTTCCTTTCGGTCCAAGGGTTACACGTACGGTATCTGCAAGCTGGTTTACACCATTCTGAAGAGCGTTTCTTGCCTCTGCTCCATATTTAATCTCTTTTGCCATGATTATCATGCCTCCTGATTTTTACTTGATTATTCTTTATTTTACAACTGCCAGAATGTCATCCTGTTTTACGATGATGTACTCTTCATCTTCCAGTTTGACGTTGGTTCCTGCATATTTGGAATAGATTACCTGATCTCCGACTGCAACTTCCATTTTTACTTCTTTGCCGTCTTCTACTTTTCCAGGTCCTACTGCGATAACCTCAGCCTGCTGCGGTTTCTCCTGTGCCTGTCCCGGAAGTACGATACCGGATTTTGTGGTTTCCTCTGCTTTTAACTCTTTTAATACAACTCTGTCACCTAAAGGTACTAACTTCATTTATGTTTCCTCCTTCAAGATTTCATTCAGTTTTATTTATTAGCACTCAGTTCATTCGAGTGCTACTTGATGGTTCTTACTATAGTGTTTTCCACCTCATTTCGCAAATGCATGAATTTTGTAATTCTCTTTTTTTCTCTCGTGATAACTCTTAATTTCTCTTATTTCCTCGTTTTTTCTTATTTTGGCAATTTTTTCATATTTTATACTCTCTTTAGAATCTAATTATAGTTTATTCCTAAAAACGGGAATGATACCATTTTTTTCCGCTCCACGAATGCTTTTTTGCACAAAAAGAAACGGCGCCATTCTTAAACGGCTCCGATTCTTTTCTACATTCCACTTTTTTATTTTTTCGCCTCGTCCGGATGGGCATCGCCCTTTCCTTTCAGGTTCTTTCTTGCTTTGATCTCGTCGAGTTCATCAAAGATATAATCATTTAATACCTTAATATACGTTCCCTTCATACCGCTGGAACGGGACTCGATGACGCCTGCGCTCTCGAATTTGCGGAGGGCATTTACGATGACGGATCTTGTGATGCCGACGCGGTCTGCAATTTTGCTTGCAACCAGAATGCCCTCATCCCCGTTCAGTTCATCAAAGATATGGATGATGGCTTCCAGTTCGGAGAAGGACAGCGTGTTGAATGCGGATTTAACCACCTGAACCTTGCGGTTTTCCTCCACATTTTCCTCGTTGACGGAACGCATCATTTCCAGTCCGACAACGGTTGTGCCGTACTCACTGACGATGATATCGTCGATATCGTACTGCGGGGTGCAACGGTACATAAATACGGTACCAAGGCGTTCTCCGGCGATCTCGATCGGGCAGATAATTGCGGTGTAGCGCTCTACACCAGGCCGCTCAAAGCCGAGGGTCTGTAAATTGACGTTCTCTTTTGTGGAGAGTACGCCGAGGAGACGCTCGTTTAATGCGGCATCGACATAACCGCCCACCTTATCCTCGATCAGCTCCGTAATTTCTTCCACGCCCGGGCAAAGGCTGATGCCCAGCACTTTTCCTTTTTTACTGATCACCAGGATATTGGAACTTAACGTTTCCATCAGGACTTCACAGATATCGTTGAACACGACCTTCGTGGAGTGATTGTTATGAAGCAGTTTGTTGATTTTTCTGGTTTTATCCAGCAGTTGTACGCTCATGTTCTTCTCCTTTCTTTATTTTCTGCATTTTTTTGGCGTATCCGCCGAAAAAAATGCACACTGATGCCTTTTTCAGACAACCCTTAAAACTAAGCTCATTCTATCATGTAGTTTTCCGGAAATCAATATATTTTTCAGAAAACTATAAATTTTATAAAAATTCATGCTAAATTTTTTCGGATCTTCCTGTTTTTCCGCCGCGATAAGCAAAAAAACGGCCTGCACCAGTTTTTCACCAGTGCAGACCGCTTTGTCATTCTCAGTCTTCGTCTTTCTTTTCGCGTGCTTCTACATAGCCGCACTGCTCGTCCGCGCAGACCAGCTTATTGCCTTTTTCCAGCATATAGCCGCCGCACTGCGGGCATTTCTTGGCAGACGGTTTCTGCCAGGACATGAAATCGCATTCCGGATTGTTTTCGCATCCATAATATTTCCGTCCTTTTTTCGTCTTGCGCAGGATCACTTCTTTTCCGCACTTCGGACACGGAACACCGATCTTTTCCAGATACGGCTTCGTGTTCTTGCAGTCCGGGAATCCCGGGCAGGCGAGGAATTTTCCGTGCGGGCCGTATTTGACCACCATGTTGCGGCCGCAGTTCTCGCAGATGACATCTGTCACCTCATCCTCTACCTTAACTTCTTCGAGGTTCTTTTCTGCCTCTGTGACCGCCTCATAGAGATCCGGCCAGAAGTTCTCGACTACTGTCTTCCACGGAACACTTCCATCTCCAACCCTGTCGAGCAGAGCTTCCATCGTTGCCGTAAAGTTGACATCCACGATGCTCGGGAATGCCTCTTTCATCATGTTGTTGACCACCTCGCCGAGCTCTGTCATATAGAGGTTCTTGTTCTCCTTTGCCACGTAACGGCGGTTGATGATCGTTGTGATGGTCGGCGCATACGTACTTGGACGGCCGATGCCGAGTTCCTCAAGTGTTTTGACAAGGGATGCCTCGGTGTAGTGTGCCGGCGGCTGTGTGAAGTGCTGCTGCGGATCCATCTTTTCCAGTGCCAGCTTCGTTCCTGCCTCCAGGCTCCGGACAGCGGCGTTTTTCTCTTTCTTTTCCTCATCCGGATCGGTGTAAACGGACATGAAACCATCAAATGCCAGACGGGAGGAAGCTGCTGTAAAGAGATACTCTCCTGCATTGATCCGTGCGGAAATTGTCTCATAGACGGCTGGCTGCATGCGGCTTGCCACAAAGCGTTTCCAGATCAGCTGATACAGGCGGAACAGATCTCTTGGCAGGGATTCTTTTACCATTACCGGTGTATTCGTCACATCGGTCGGACGGATGGCCTCGTGCGCATCCTGTGCCTTGCTGTTTTTATTCTCCGTCGTGTCCCCGCTTGCGGTATATTTTGTGCCGTACTGCTCCTGGATAAAGGAACGTGCTGCCGCATCGGCCTCCTCGCTGATTCGTGTAGAATCGGTACGCAGATAGGAAATCAGAGCGATCGTTCCCTTTCCTTTTACTTCCACGCCCTCGTAGAGCTGCTGCGCCAGACGCATCGTCTTCTGCGTGGAGAAGTTCAGCACCTTCGATGCTTCCTGCTGCAGGGTACTCGTGGTGAACGGAAGCGGCGCTTTCTTGGAACGCTCTCCTTTTTTCACTTCGGATACGGTAAAGGTCTCATTTTCCAGTCCCTTTAAGATTTCATCGAGCTGCTCTTTCGTCTCGATCGCCATCTTTTCACTGCCTTTGCCGTGGAATTTTGCGACGAGCGGTTTCTTCTCGCCCGGAATTTTCAGATCTGCTTCCAGTGTCCAGTATTCTTTCGGAATGAACGCATTGATCTCATCCTCGCGGTCGCCGATGATGCGCAGTGCAACGGACTGCACACGGCCGGCGGAAAGTCCGCGTTTGATTTTCTTCCATAACAATGGACTGATTTCATAACCTACCATACGGTCGAGGCAGCGGCGCGCCTGCTGCTCGTCCACCAGGTTCATATCGATGTCGCGTGCCTGTTTGATCGACGCTTTGACTGCTGATTTTGTGATCTCGTTGAAGGTGATGCGGCGCATCTTGTTCTCATCGAGATTCAGCGCAATCGACAGATGCCAGGAAATTGCCTCTCCCTCGCGGTCAGGGTCAGTTGCGAGATAAACTTTATCTGCTTTTTTTGCGGCTTTTCGAAGAGATGCCAGAAGCTCTCCTTTTCCGCGGATGGTGATATATTTTGGTTCAAAGTCATGTTCTACATCAATTCCAAGCCGGCTTTTCGGCAGATCGCGCACATGGCCCATAGATGCTGCAACTTCGTAATTTGCCCCGAGATACTTTTTCACCGTCTTGACTTTTGCCGGTGATTCCACTATTACAAGATATTTTGCCACCTCTGATGCCTCCTGAATACATATTTTTATAAATGTCCAGATCTATATTGCGTTTTTCATATCGCATAGTTCTGCATCATTACAAATTCCAGAATAATTCCTAAATTAGTCGTAACTTCCACTGACTATACACCAAAAAGTTTTTTCTTGCAAGTGTTTTCCATTTTTAAAATGTACCATTTTTCGATGTTTCCCGACAAAATAACAGGATTTTTTCTATTTTTTAACGATTTTTCCTGATTTTTTTCTTTTCTTTTTCCTTTTTCAGACATGCACGCGGCGCAGAAGAGCCCCCTTTTTTCTTTTTCTTCTATTATAATTGTGCACCGGGCGGAATATCACAAAACCTTTCTTTTCCTCGTCCCTTTTACGATAACGCCATGTACACGCCCGGCGGATTTTCCGCAATAACGCCGTCAATTTCGAGTGCCAGCAGAATGCCGGTCAGCTCCTGCAGCGGGATTCCGGTGCTGCCGGCAAGCTGTGCAAGATTCTGCGGTTCTGCCGCGAGTGTTTTCAGAACCATTTCCGCCTCTTTTCCATAGCGCGGACGCGGTGCGGCTCTTTTTGTCCCGGCCTTTTTCACGCCCAGCTCCTCGAGAATCGTTTCGGGTGAAATCGCAATTTCCGCTCCCTGCGCGATCAGGCGGTTGCAGCCGCGGCTTGTCGCATCCGTTGTCCGTCCGGGCAGGGCAAATACCGTTTTTCCCTGCTCCAGCGCGTAGTCCGCCGTAATGAGCGAGCCGCTCTTCTCTTTTGCCTCAATTACCAGAACGACATCTGCCAGCGCACTGATCACGCGGTTGCGGATCGGGAAATGCCACGGAAGCGGCTCTGCGCCCGGCGGAAATTCGCTTAAGACACCGCCTCCGTTTTCCAGCATCCGCCGCATCAGCGGGTAATTCTGTTTCGGATAGCAGATATCCACGCCGCAGCCAAGCACGGCAAACGTCTTTCCCTTTCCGCGCAGTGCCCCCTCGTGCGCCGCCGCGTCGATTCCGCACGCCAGTCCGCTGATCACCGCCACGCCGTTTGCCGCCAGCACCTGCGCGAAAAAGGCCGCCTGGCTCTTTCCGTACGCCGTACACATCCGCGCGCCCACAATCGCCGCTGTTTTCTGCTCATCCGCCGGCAGCGCGCCCCGCACGAAAAGGCGGGACGGCATGTCCGCGAACGGCATAAGCCGCTCCGGATAGCCCTCCTGCCCGCGGCCGACTGTAAAGATTTCCATCGCCATACGTCAGATCCTCCATATACTTTTGTCGGCGCTCCGAAAGCAGATCGCCTCGCTGATATGCGGCACGCCGATTTTGACCGCCCCGTCCAGATCCGCAATTGTCCGCGCGGTACGGATAATCCCGTGGTAGGAACGCGCGCTGAGGCGCAGGCGGCGGAAGGCATCCTCTAAAAGCTCTTCCGCTGCCTTTTCCAGGATACAGTATTTCTCGATCTGGCCTGCTTTCAGTTCGCTATTGAAATGAATCGACTCCTGCCGGTAGCGCGCCGCCTGAATTTCCGCCGCTGCCGTCGCTTTTTCCCGCATCTTGGCCGAGGATTCGCACTGCTCCTCACCGTGCAGATCCTCGTAGGAAAGTGCTTCCACCTGCACGCAGAGATCCATGCGGTCGAGGAACGGCTGGCTGACTCTCGAGAGATACCGGCTGATGTCGCCGGGTGCGCAGGTACAGCGCGATAAGTCGGGGTAAAAGCCGCAGGGGCAGGGGTTCATTGCCGCCACCATCAGAAATGACGCCGGGAACACATAGTTTCCGCTGACACGGGAAATCACAATCCGGTGCTCCTCGAGCGGCTGGCGCAGGATCTCAATGGTTGTGCGCGTCATCTCCGGGAGTTCATCAAGGAAGAGAACGCCGCGGTGTGCCAGCGTAATTTCGCCCGGGGACGGCTGTTTTCCGCCGCCTGCAAGAGCCTGCGGCGTCATCGTGTGATGCGGAGCACGGAAGGGCCGCTCCCGGCGGACACCCTCTCCTTTGGCAAGCATTCCGGCGATGCTGTAGATCCGCGTTACTTCCATCTGCTCCTCCTCAGACATCGGAGGCATGATCGTCGGAATCCGCCTTGCGATCATGGATTTTCCGCTGCCCGGCGGCCCCAGCATCAGCAGATTGTGAAATCCGGCCGCAGCGATGAGCGCCGCCCGCCGCGCCGCCGTCTGGCCCTGCACTTCGGAAAAGTCCGGCTCTTTTCCGTCCTCCTTCTTTTGATTTTCTATAGACGGAAGCGATGGTATTTTCCCTTCACAGCAGTAGTTCAAAAGCTCCTGTAAATTCTGGATTCCAACAACGTGAAGCCCGCCGACCAGACCCCCTTCCGCGGCATTTCCGGCTGGAACAAGAAGCGTTGTGCATCCAAGCTCCCGCGCCTTCGCCGCTGCCGGAAATACACCGCTGATCTCCTGCACATGGCCGTCAAGGCCGAGTTCGCCGAGCACCATCGTTTTCCGGAGTGACCCGGGCGGAATCCGGCCGAGCGTCATCAGAACGCCCGCTGCAATCGGAAGATCGAAACGCGATCCTTCTTTTCGGACGTCCGCCGGGGATAAATTAATCGTAATTCGTTTCGGCGGCAGGGAAATTCCCATGTTTTTGAGGGCTGTCCGCACGCGGTCCTGCGCCTCCTTTACCTGGGCACTCACGTAGCCGACCATCGTAAACTGCGGCATGCCGTCACTGACATCCGCCTCCACCTGCACCGGAATCATCTCCATGCCCGAGACGGTGGCTGATAATACACTGCAATACAAAGAAAACCTCCTTTTCTTTCAGTAGCAGGTCGTATAGTTCCTATTTATTTTTCATTTTGGGAAAATGTCCGGCAAGAACACCGGGAAGATATTATCTTTGATTTTTGTTCGAAAAAGTAAGGATAAGGAAACCTTTTCTGCACCTGATTTCCTTACCCTTTATTATAGAAGCAGTCCGTTTGAAATGTCAAGCATTTACGAAGCGGCAAACCGTAACCGCAACTTTTCAATTGCATTCTTCTCGATCCGCGACACGTACGAACGGCTGATGCCGAGCCGGGCAGCGACCTGTTTCTGTGTGTATTCTGCTTTTCCGCCAAGGCCATACCGGAGAAGAAGCACCTGTTTTTCCTGCTCTTTTAATTCCGAATCCAGATAACAGTACAGCCGCACCGCGTCCTCTTTCCGGTTGTACTGTTCCGCGATATCCTCCCCGCCGCCCTCCACGATGTCGAGCAGATGGATCTCATTTCCCTCCTTGTCGGTTCCGATCGGCTCGTAGAGGGAAATCTCCCGTGCCGTTTTCTTTTTGCTCCGAAGATACATCAGCAGCTCATTTGCTATCCTCCCACCAATGCATTTTTGATGCACTGAGGGGATTAGTTTTTCCCAGGCGGTCATCCTCGGTATCGTCATCTTCGTAATCTATATCGGAAAATGCCACCAATTCATCATTATCGTCCTCGTCGTCTGTATTATCAGAAGCAACAGAAGCGATTTCCGGGTATTCGATTTCATCGTCCTGCACGTCGAAGAGAATTACATGGGCATTGACTCCGTCCCAGATAACCTTACGCACGATGGTGCGGATGGCTGCCCGTTTCTGCTCTATGGTCATTTCATCAATGCCATCCTTAAAGACAGTCAGCAGCTGACGTAGCAAGTCAAATTCAATATCACTGAGAGCGTGCTGCGTAGTCAGACCTTCCAGCTCCTGAATGCGTTTTTCAAGGGATTGGTATTCATCGTTCAACTGCTCAATACGCTTTGTTACATGAGCCTTGGCAGGGCTGTCACCCATTTCCACGAGAGAGTCCACCAGCGAATTGATTTTCTTCTCAGTCTCTGCCTTTTCTTTTCTCATATCGGTAAGCCGCTGTTCATAGTCCATACGATTGCCGGTATAGAACTTTCGGCTCTGTTCCAACTGACTGACAAAAGTATCCTTATCATCCGCAAGCATTTTGACCTGCTCGATAATTGCCATATCCAGTGTATTGCCGTTAGCGTTTTTACTGTTACACACAGTACGCTGGCTGCGCTCTTTCATTTTGCACACATAGGTGTAAATCACCTTGCCATCAGCAGTTTTTCGCTTGCTCATCTTCGGATACATACGCTCACCGCAGCTGCAGAATAGTAAACCGGTCAGCAATGCTTCATTACTGCGTGGTTTTCTGAAAGACTTGGACTTGTTGCGTTCCAATGACTCTTGAACCTGCACCCATACCTTACCGGGAATCAGTCCGGGATGTTTGCCAACAGACACAATCCATTCACTGGTTGGTAACGAGATACTCGCTCTGCCTTTTTCCTGATCGGTGCGGTTATATGCCATCATACCGTGAACACCGTCAAAGGCATCATGCTCAGAGAACAGGTCTGTATCATTCTTTATAAAGAAATCATATGCCTCCTCGTCAGCAACCATATAGACCGGATTCTGCAAAATCGCCTTGACAGAGAAACGGGTAAAATAGTTTCCTTTCTTTGTCTTAAAGCCCTGCTTAATCAACGCCGCCTCTGTCAAAGTCAAAGAATCCGTTTCCACATACAAATCAAAAATTGTCTTGACCATATCTGCTTCTTCCGGAACAAGTTTCAGCTTGCAGGCTTTCTTTGTCTTTCCGTCCACAGTAACGCTTTTTATGGCTTCAGATTCAAAACCGGTAGGGGTTGTGCCACCAAGCCACCGTCCTGTCTTTGCCAGCTCGTGCATATTGTCACGAATACGTTCGGCAATGGTTTCACGCTCCAACTGAGAAAAAACAGATGCAATATACATCATGGCTCGTCCCATTGGGGTGCTGGTGTCAAACTGCTCTTTAATGGAAATAAAAGAAATATCCAAACGGGCAAGTTCTTCAATCAGTCCGGAGAAGTCGCTGACATTACGGCTGATACGGTCAAGACGATAGACAATAATCGCCTTAAACTGCCGCTTCTTTGCTGCATCCATCATTCGTTTGAATGCTGGGCGGTTCAGGTTTCCTCCAGAAAATCCCTCATCCTCATATACAACGATTTTATCTACAGCGGCATCACCAAAATGCACACGAACATACTCTTTGCCAAGTTCAACCTGATTACCGATACTTTCGCCTTTTCCGGTAAATTTCGATTTACGGGAATAGAGGGCGATAACATTCTCATTTTGTCGCATCTGCTTTTCCTCCTTCTCTTGCTATGTGATGTATATTGTGCTATTATAACATAAAGTAAGCGCCAAGTAAACATGACAGGAGGTTTTTCTATGAGATCAATATTTGAAGAAATGGGTGGCACCTACACTTTGGGCGAAGATGGTATGTATTATCCGAATCTGGAACTTCCGATTGAAGAAGAACCGCATTACGGCAAGTATGGGCGTATGCGTATGAATTACATAAAAGAGCATCGTCCCGGGCTGTATACAGAGCTTTTGTTCGATGGGAAGCTGGTATCTCACTTAAACGACATTGATGATACGGCTCGTCAACGGATGGAGCTGCTAATCCGACAAATGCAGGAGCAACAAGGCGTAAACGAAACTCTGAAAGCCCATGACCAAATGGCTTGGGTAAGAGCTATGAACAATATACATAATGCAGCGGAGGAAATTGTCACTACTGAACGGTAGCCCCCTCACCCTGCAGAGAAACCCAGTTCATAGTGCAATCGTGGACCGGGTTTCTGGCGTATAACAGTCAGATAAGAATAATGTGATCAATACTCATCATCGGTACTTTCTACTATAATTTTATACGGACCAATACTGTACTCCTGCGATTTTTGCTTTAGATTTACATCAAACGGAGAACTTTTCTGAAGTATATTGTACAGATCTGCAATTGTAAAATCCTTCGGCAGAATCAATAGGCACTGAAGCAACTGAAACCATTGTGCCCATACAGTTTTTTCGCTTGTTAATTTTTCGCCTGAATAATTTCCATGGTTCCGTCCAAGGACAAAGAGAAAAATCTTGGACTTATCAATATTGTATCCCTTGATACCATTTCCCAAATGTCCAGCAATTTCAGTCTCAGAAGTGGATTCAAGCCAGTGTTTGACGGTTTCAACCCAGTACATAGTTTCTTTAGCGTAATTTTGAGCCTTGCTGTGCAGCGAACGAACAGAATCAACTGTTTGATTCTGCCATTTGAGCTGAAACAATGCTATCTCTCCTCTGCTTTTATCCACCATTGCCGCATCAATATCAGTGGCAGTCTTACTGCTGTGCTTGATAATAATATTATGATTGATGCAGATAAAATTATTTCCTACTATTTCATATAGCTCTTTTCTGAATATTGTCTCTCTGGAGTTAATATTTCGTGAAACGTCCTTGGGAAACTTCTGTTGTAAGGAACTCAGCAAAAAAGAGAATGGATGGAATAGTGATCCCGCTACCGAGTGTAAATATTGGTTCTTGGATATTTTAATTAAAGGTGCACAATTTACCTGACCACGATTGTACAGCTCGCTATTATCAGAGGACAACGACATGCACGATAATATCGTGCAAGCATCTTCCTTAGAACACCCCCGATTCTCCTGAATTAACCGAATCGTTTCATCTTCCACTCTAATGTTATAAAAAAGATTTTCTGCGAGTAGTTCTGGATGGGATGCTTGCAAAATCCCAGCAAAATGTATGTGTTTTGCTGCGTAACCGAATGAATCAATAATAGCATCAGTAAAGTTGCCATAAGCAATTCCATTAAACTTGCTTTGTTCTGGGAAATAGTCCCATTCTGTGCTATGGACTGCATCATAATATGCAACATCATTAAAATAGCTTTCTATATTCATAGTTGCACTGTAACCCATGAATTCATTCAGCCAAACAAAGCACAGTGACCGCATCTCCTCCTGAACAATTGACCACTGTGCTTGCAGTGTCATAATCTGTTTGCCTTTCTGCATTAATGAAAATACTAGATTTTCATAAAAATCTGTGTATCGTGATTCAAGATATTCAATCCAGCAGTTTTTCTGGAGATATTTGATTGTGCAGACATCATCCTTAGAGCTGACAGATACAAGTCCACATTTTTCCATATCAAGTATGTATTCAGTTTGCCCTACGATTCTACAGCTACACAGAAAAACTCTGCATCGATATATTTCATTTGCGTCCGCATGAGCTAACGGTGTTGCGATAAGTGTCTCAAAATCTTTTGTCCATAAAAACTTAATTAACACCGGATAGGCATACTTTAAGATATCAAAGAAGAATATTGCACTTTCGTCGCTCTTTGTCATTACATAATCATAGTAAGATTTATCAATCACTTTAATGCAGTTGACGAAGAAAATCTGACGATCAATCAAGGACATCACGGCAACTGTTTCTTCAATGTATTTGATACCATCATCGTGCAAAGAGCTAATAATATTTTCCATACCTCTCAACCCTCTATCATCCCATCAAGAGATGATTTCACTACACAGCTTTGTTAGGCGCTTTTCCTGCACTTTCTTTTTCAATTCACATTCCCAAACAATTAATACCTGCCAACCCATTTCGGTGAGCTTCTTGTGATTTTCGGTATCACGTTCCACATTCCGATTGATTTTCGGAATCCAATATTCTGTATTGGAAGAGGGCCATACAAACCGGCCGCAGTCGTGCTTGTGCCAGAAGCAGCCGTTTACAAAAATCACTGTATGGTACTTAGGCAAGACAATATCAGGGCATCCCGGTAAAGTTCGAACATTTTTTCGGTAGCGAAAGCCTTTGGAAAACAAATACTTTCTGACGATTTCTTCCGGTTTTGAGCTCGTACTCCGGATATGTGACATGTTCTTTTTACGAATATCTTTGGGCAAATTATCAGCCATTTTCTTGTTCTGCCTCACGAAGTTTTTTGCCTAAAGTTGCCGCAAGCTGCTTAGCAATCGCTTTTGCCATAATTGGAGGTACGGCATTTCCTACCTGCTGGTATTGTTTATCTTTAGATCCGCAAAATACAAAGCTGTCAGGGAATGTCTGCAACCGGGCTGCTTCTCGGATACTGATTGCCCGATCCAGGGTAGGATGAATCCACATAGACTTTCGAACATTAAGCACTGTTCCGCTTGGTTCATTATAGTTCAACCGCAAATAAATCGTATTTTGAGTCCTTTTCACATCGGTATAGGTATTGGTTTTGAGCGATTCTTCTAAACTATGGAAATTTTCTCCTTGATGCAGCGCTTTGAATCTTGCCATTGCTACATCAGTCGTTTTAGTAATGATGTGGTTCCTCAGAATAACCGAATCTCTCAGCTGCTGTGCTACTGAACTCAACTGCTCCTTATGTTCCAGCGGAATTCCTTCCTCATCGTCTGCCAAATCATATACCGGCGGAACATCTTCCAAATCATAAATTGCATCGTGAACAGTTTTATAATGTCCATCTTTAATCTTTCTGGAAGGCAGAAATACCACAGCGGAAATACTTTTCTTAATCCCCATAACAACAAAGCGTTCTCTTTTCTGGGGCGCTCCAAAATCTGCGGCGCACAAAACACCGCTATTGATCACATATCCATCTTCTCCAGATGTAAGAATACTTTTTAGATAATCAAAAACCGCAAATGATCGAATATTTGCCAGGAGGCCATCTTTTTCTGTACACTCATATGAATCCACATGGATATGGTTATCAAAGATTTCCTTTGCTTTACTTAGCATGCGTTGAATCATAATCGCAGGCTCAATTAAGGTGTGAATTCTATCCGCTTCAAGAATGCCATCAAAATAATCCATAATCGCCTGAAATGCTTCTCTGGATTTCTGCGCAATGTAATTGTCTGCATCGTCTTCAATATAGGCTTGAGCGATTTCGGTAAGCTTGCGCCGGTGTTTTTCCAAAGATTTTTTCATTTTATCAGCGTTTTTTTCACCTTTGTAGATGATATTCAGTTCCCGATAGTGATTTTCAGGCCAAAGTCTCTGCTGGAGCAATTCCAAGTTTTGAACTATCTCCAATGCGCCATCAAACACAAATTCTGAGCTCAGCAAATGCAACGGCGTGTTTTTATTCGGGATCTGATACTCTTCCACAATATCCAGATCTGTTTCCTCCATATAAAACCGATGAATGTCAGATCGAAGCATACTAACATTTTCCATGACAAACGCCTTTGGCTGCAGCTCTCTAATTGCTCGAATATACTGCTTTACCAGCATATTATTCTGGCTGATTGCATGGTTTTTCTGCCGATTTGCATTTGAAAACCCTTGGCAGGGAGGACCTCCAATGACAACGTCAATGGCCCCGTGTCTCCTCTGTATATCCGCATAATCTGCGCCGCATACATCTCCTTGCAGCTCGACATTCGGATGGTTGCGGTGATAAGTTGCCTGCATGTGCGGTTCCCGCTCGAAAGCAACCTTTATCTCATATTTTCCTGTCTGCACGAAACCCAAGCTCAATCCACCGGCCCCTGCAAACAGATCCACTACTGAATATGGCATTTTTCTCAATTCTCCCGCTTTTTTATTTTTGCTTCATAACGGCTCTGAAGCAGTTCCCAGCAATCTTCCTTTTTGCACCACTGCCCAATATTTACGCCAGGAACTGTAGGATTCTGAAAATGCTCCCATACAAAATAGGCCAATTCTTCTATGACCCTTGCCGTCTCCGCATTGATTGTCTGGTTATTCCAGATTTCCTGCGGGTTGATTAAACCTGAATGATATTTTCCAATTAGCGCCACGGTATAATAGTCTTGCTGAGCTTTAAAACCGCCAAATTTTAAATTCTTGATGATTTCATCACAGCTATTGAACAATATCACCTTAGAAATCATGTCAATGTAGCCCTGTTCAGATGGTTCAGGGAATTCACCCTTGGAGACCATATCCGAGAAATAGACAAAGCTGGTTTCCAGACCTTTGCTGACAATATACGGATAGCCCTGATAAGCCATCGCACATTTGGCTGCTACAGTTTTAGAAATGCAGCGATTCTTCGGACAACGGCTCTTAAATTCCTTTTTAGCCGCTGCGGTTGGCTGCCGACTCAATTCAACTAAATACTGTCCTCTGGCTCTCTCATAGAACCAATAGTCTGTCGATTTTCCCCTTGCCACAGGGATCGGTGTTGCCCTGGATAGACGTTCCATCTTTACATGGTATGCATCATTGGCATTGAAGTCAGACATATTGATTTTATTTTGGCTATTTGCGTACTTAGAAATGTTATGAATAATATCTTCGGCTTGGTCTTTTTTCTTGATAACAGACAGCTTAATCTGCACATTTACCTGATCCAGAGGAAGTTTTGACTTATAGGCATTGTAAATCGATGCTGTAGTTTGACCGCCGTTAACAATTTGCCAGCCGGTGATTTCTGTAATGGTTACAACATCTCCGCTGCTATTACTTTCATCAATGTCAATACCATCCGCAACAGTTGAAATACCGTTGTTGTAGGCCATAAACATTTGAGGTTCGCTGGCTAACGATGCCTTAATTCCTTTGTTGACCTTACCTGTTGCCTGCAGAAAAGAACGGACATTCTTTTGGATTAGATCTTGACCCTCGGCTTCATAAATCCGTGCTAACAGCTCACCGGAAATGACACCAATATAGCAGTCATAGATTTCATTATCGCCTCTCACTTTAATTAGAGGCAAAGATGCACCATACTTTTTCTTTAGTTTTACAACAAGCTGGCGCTCCACTGCAGCACCGCCAAGAACACTTTGATACAGTCGTTCAATATCCCAAACATCGAAGCGAATGGTGACCTTTCCATAACGAGTGTCTTCCGGAATAAATCGAATCGTTTCATCATTGGTCAGCAAAATGATATTAACTGTTTCAATATCCTCTTTATGACCTTTGATAAACTCATACGCTTGGTAACCATCACTGGATTCTTCTAAGGCCTCAAACGAGTCAGTGCCGCAAATTTTATAGAATTTCAAGGCTTTTTTCAAAAGCCTGTCAATTTCGGTTTTCTTCACCTTTTCCGGCTGCGGCTTAGCCTGATACTTGCTCACAAGCAGGGTAAGCGAATGGAAATACTCACTGAACGCATAGCCGTCCAGTTTCATATTCTCCCCATCCTTTTTGAAGTCCACCAACGTACAGTCCGAAACAAGAGTTTCTCCCGCTTCCGTTAGGTAGGACAGAAACAAGGCTTTGAAAGCCGTATTTGTAGAAATAGGGCCGTTCTCTTTTACATACCCAAGAACTTCATCTCGAAATTCTTCGTAAAATTCGAGAATTTTCTCGTTTACCACAATTAGACCCCTCCTTTCAAAACTTCAAATACGGATTTTATATCTTGGGCATACGGCATACAAAGCATGATGCTGACTCGGTATGTAAGATCCGAAATACCCAACGGCACTGCTTTTTTCGTGATTTTCGGGAAATCGCCATTTACTGCAAAGCAATAAAGATCTCGCTGATAGTAGCCAATGGTATAACTATCTGCAGCTTCATCAAAATAGCCGTACTTCTTTAGTTTTTCATCAAACTTCTGCAGGCTCGATACATCTTCACTCAACCTGCTGCGAATGGCTGCAATTCGTTCCGACAGTTTTTCACCCCCGCTGTGACTTCTGCGAAGCGCATAGAAACGCAGAAATAATTTTCCCGGAATATCACCATTATCCAGCTGGTATTCACTGCTGATACTGGCAAAATAGGGAGCCTGCGCAGAGGTGGTCTTCACTTCAACCGCATGAGGGCCAAAGTAGAAATCATGGGTTTCATCTTCACTGCCAGCCCAATGTGAAACTGCTCCCACTCCTTGTGAATCCAAGCACTCGCCCAAAAACAGCAACTCTCCATAAAGTCCCTGCTGACGCTCTTCAGACATCAGCAGCTCTTTATCAGCAGCAAAAAACTCCTTCCACTTCGTTAGAACTGTGATGATGACAGATAAAGACTCCTCGGTGTTTTCTGCTGCTTCCAACTGGCTTCTCAGGTCTTCAACAACAATTTCAAAAATGTCACTGGCGCTATTTGGCAGCTGAGAAAGGCCAACAAAAGGCGTATCAATTCCATATGCTGGCAGTGTAGCTGTTTCAATCTCAACGCCTTTCCAGTGCGGAAATCTGCTCTTAGGAGCTTCTGAAGTCACAGATAAAAACGCTGAGCGCATTCTTGTGGCAATGTTGACTGCAAAGGCAATCATAATGCCATTGTCAAACTTCACCAGCCGCATTGCAAAGGGGGAAGTCTGACCTGTCCCTGAAAATATGTCGGACAATATTTCGTTGTAAATATCAGCCGTAAAACTCATTGCTGTCTTTCTCCAATGCAATATCATTCATCCGATAGGATTTGAGGTCACCCTTTCCCTTTCGATCAGGGAATACCGCAGCAAATCCAAAGGGAGGCTTGTGGTCCCCACGTTCATCAGTCAGCCTTCCTGCTTGCCCAATGGGATACAGAATCAAAAATCCATTTGTGAATGGTCTTGTTTCTCTGCGGATAATTTCATTAACTTTTGTCTTAGAAGGATCATTTTTATATTTTTCTTTCAGCTCCAGAACCCGCTTATATGTATCGTTATCATAATCCATATACTCATGATCTGCAGATGTCATAGTATGGATAGAGGCGGTTGTTGCGGAGAAATCCACACCTGTACCCTCTCTTCTGAGAATACCTCCTCCTACTCCCTGCAAATCAGCAATATCGAATTTTTCTCCATTATCCATATTTATCAGACAAACGGTCCATGATTTCACGCCGCCAATTCCATCCGCATTCATGGTACGGATATAATCTGCCATATATTTGCTGTTTGCTCTGGTCGCAGTTTTAGATGTTTCATAACTTTCAAAAAAGTTCGCAATATCATGGGCAGATACATTTTGATAGAAGAAATGCTCACCGGGAGCTTTTCTTCCAAGTATCTGCTGATATTGCTCCGCTGTTATGCGGCATCCTTTAATCGCATGCAGAAGGTCTTCGACAGCTTCAAAGTTTCTGTCATACTGCTCACCATCAATGTCAAAAACACGAGTTTGACTCAGCTTGCCGCTGAAATCCCGCTTAAACTCCTGACCCGTTCTCATCTTATTTCGACTGGTAATTTCCAACGTCGGATGAGATGCCACCCGCAGACCAAAGTCCTTTGGTGTCTGAACTACGCTGTTCATAAAGTCAAATTGTGCAGCAAGATCTTCTGTGGCCATAGAAATGTGAGAAAAGCTTGCATGGAGAGTGGGCGTAGTAAACAACCTGCAGGCATCCAGGTATCCCGGACGGAAACCGAACCATCGGCCCATCTGCATAAGGGTATCGTATGTATTAGAGCTGCGGGTAAAATAGCTCACTGTCAGTCCTTCCAGTGTCAAGCCTCTGGAGAGTTTGTCGCCGCCAATGACAATGACATTGAATGGTTTTCCTTCATGGTTTTTGTAAAGAAGAACATCATCGCTCTTACCATTGACACTATATACACTGATTTCCTTGTCAGCGATCAGGCGTTTAGCTTCAGACCAGATGCAGTCCCAGCTAACATTATCACACCCAGACATATATTTGCTGAACTGCGCCCTCATTTTGCTGGTTGTAGGAACATAGTCCTCTTCCCAAATCGACTTAAGCTCACTTTCAATGATGGAATCACCATAGCGAATATGGTTCTCAATCTCTTCTTTAAAATATTTCAGAACCTTTTGTTTAACCTTATTCTGCTGACCAACGAAGCGGACAATATGGATTAGCATCGTATTGGGTTTGTTCCTTTGGCCTCTGCAGTTTCTAAGTGCGGTAGACAAAAGAAAGTATTTTACAGCCAATTTAAGTTCCTTGGGAAGTTCTCCGACCGGATCGGTAGATTTTGTACCTCTGCCAAGATACGCTGCTCCGTCCACAATTTTCCGGTAAAGCGGCATCGCAGGAATCTCTTCGCTGCTGCCTAATCCAAAGAACTCTCTTGCACCGATATACTGATCTGCTCTTGGAGACCTGTATATAAAATCTCTGGGGAAAAGGTCTGTTCCGTATTTTTCATCGTCGATGTAGGGAGGAATAAAAATATTCGCAAAAGGTGTAGCAGTATAGCCGATATAGGAACGGCATTCAAATACACCAAGCAGCTCTCGAATCAATCCATTGATAGTCGTAGGATTATAATCATCCAAAACATTTCCTTGATCGTCATAGCTTTCTTTCGTGTTGATAGAAGCCTGATCCGCCTCATCATCAATAATGAGTGCAGGATATTTTGCTGGGATTTTCTTCTTTCCGCCTATAATTTCTGCACAATGATTTTTACGGAAGAACCGCAGGATTTTGCGCAGAACTGAGGCATTCTTTTTTGTAACGATCATGAACGGCGGCATCATAGATACGCCTTCCGTCTTTTTATTGACATCACCTTTTTCGTCTCGTGTCGTAATCGACTGGACAACAGTTTCTACCTGGTTGTGAGGGCCTACTCCAACACCGATCACATTGCGCTCTCGTGTCATATCTCCGATACTTTCCAGACTTGTTTCGTATCCCAGAACTTCTTCATCGATACGGGACTGAGTCTGGCTGCGAAGGCTGTTATGGATGCCGGACAGCACAATCACAATGCGATATCCTGCATCGTAGGCCTTATTGATCATCCCGATGTAATGTGCCGTTTTACCAGATTGAACATATCCGAACACCATGCCCATTCGCTCACCAGCTACACCCTTACGAGGATTGGTCAAAGCATTCATAATCTCATCCGTAGATGAATTAATATCTTCTACTGCTGTAATGCTCCAAGAGGGCTTCCTCAGCAGATAGTCATAGTAACGGCTCCAATATTCCGGTTTAAATTTCGGATCTTGTTTAAGCTCATCCCACCAAGTCTTATCTTCCAGATTTGGGTCACACACGCCAATAGAAGGCTCTGTGTAAGCGGTCACTTCACTGAACAGGAACTTTTTAAAACATTCCATATCAGAAATCATATTTAAACCGCCAAATTTTGCTGCTGTTTTCTCAACTGCTGCCGCAATAGTTATATGTTCTTCTTTTACAAGCTTCTCGCAAAACCCATATCCGCTCTTATACAAACCGACTTCAATATCACTCAATTCTTTCGGCGTATTAATCATCGTGCTTCCTCCACCAGTCTGATAATCTCCTCTCGGAGATGTCTATAATTAGCCATGTCCAACAGCGTAGACTGCGTTTCTCCTTTGGTAAATCCCTGCGACAAGAAGACCATAATCATATCTTTCAATTCTTTGATTTGTACCTGATATTCCAAAGAGGTCTTATCAGACTCTCCACCAACTTTTCCTTTCTGCAGAGAATCTGTTACTCCGGACTGCATAAACGGTGCGAAATTCTCAACCAGAGCGAGATATGCTGATAAAGTTGATTTACCCTGGTCATCCAACTGCTTCTTGATATTATTCAGCAGAGAATGTTTTCTGTTAATATGAAACGAATATCGACCATTCTTTTTTCGCTGCTCCCATACATAATCCAGGTTGGGAGTACTGACATTAGACTTCGAGTAACTGCCACGTGAATTGTATACACGAGCTGAAGTCTCAGTACAAAGATCAATCTCTCTTTCAACTGATTCCCTGACATAACTGGGCAGAGAAGCTGTTGACTTCTTAATATCAATTTTCCAGTCCTCATCACTGGCTGATGTAATATCAATCTTAATGCGGGCTAAATTGTATGCGGGTTCTTTCTTTATGTAGTCAAACCATGTTCCGCAGATAATCAGGCGTCTGTTTCTGTAAACATAAACACCCTGGTGATAATTCCATCCTTTGGGTCCGCCTGCTGCTTGATAATCATCATCGGTTGCAAATTTCGTTTTATGTGGCAGAACATAAGGCTGAATCGTCACCTCTGCACAGCCATTATCTGAGAAAATTGATTCTTCCGGCAGTTCCTGAGTTGCACTATTTTCTAAAATAAATGGATTCCATGCTTTAATTGGAGTACCATTTAGTTTCAGAATGAGATTATCTTCTTCAATAAATCGATGGAATGTAAGTGCCAAATGTTTTTCCGTTTTGCTTGCAATCCTATAAAACTTATGCTGGGCTTTTTTTTCGTCGTCGATATCAATCACTCGATCAAGGTTTTCAATAATTACAATCGTACCCTGCTCACCCATCTGAGATGAAAATTCAGAAATTTCGCTTTCGTCTCGGATAATCAAGTTCCAGCCAATCTCCGGAATCTGGTCCAGATCCCAAGATGCATTGCTTACAGAAAAATTCGACTTTGTTACAACTGTTAGCTTTTTCCCCAGAGAAAATGCTGCTGTCTTCATACCCATACCAAACCGCCCCAGATCATCTTCAGCTCGGATTTTGCTGGGATCAGAAGATCCTATACGCATATTTTCAATCAGGTCCTTCTCACTCATGCCGAAGCCATCATCAGAAATCACAATTCGTTTCTTTTCCCAATCAAAGCAGATTTTGATTTCATGAGCCTGAGCTGAAATGCAGTTATCTATAATATCTGCAATCGCAGTTTCTTCGTTATACCCTACGGAGCGCAAGGAGGCCAGCAACAATCTTGCTTCTGGAATGGATTGAATTCTCTCTGCCATATTGCACCTCCTCTGTCAATTGGGCCATGTATCGTTTTTTATATACTTTCCAGACTTTACTCTGGCATCTTTGGGCTTTTCAGCATCCGCAGGAATCGCCCATGAGTATCCTATTTTAACAGCACCAGGAATACGTTTTTCAACACAAAGCACTTGTATCCTGCGAACAGAAATTCCCCATTTCTCAGAAATCTGTCGGATTGAACAATACTCCATTATAAGGCCTCCTAACCAAGCTCTGAAACGCCAACAAATGCTGCTGTTTCGACAAAACTATACAGAATGTATTATATGCTAAACTGCGAATAAAGTCAATTTAACACATTAAAATATTGTCGTCTTTTGTGTTGCTGCTAAATAACGAAAAAAGCGGGAGTGCATCGTAAAAAACGCACCCCCACTACTTTTGTTAGCGCTCCCAATCGTCCCGTTTTTTCTTTGGTTGGGTTTGTCTGTGTTCTCTTTGGAGCCTGCGCTGTTGCTCCCGTTTTATTTGCTGAATTTCCTGCCCCTCGGCGTATTCGTCCAGTATGCGAGAAACTTCTCGCTTGCCATCCACCATCGTAATATGGCTGTACTTGTCGGCATAGCGTTCCTGCAATCTATGCACAGCATCCTGCTCCTTATCTGGACGGATGACCTGCCGTGCATTGTACAGCTCGATAGGGTCAAAGTCCGCTGCCTGTTTCTGTAATGTGGCAAATTCTTTTTGTGCCGCATCCAACTCAGCAGCAAACTTTTTCTCGCTTGCTTCCAGAGTTTCCAGTGTGCCCTTCATATTGGATACGCTGGTTCTGACTTTTTTTACTTCCTTATCATCGGCGCAGTCCAAATTGTTCAGAAGCATAGCTTTCTCTGAACGGAGTTCCTCCAAATCCTCCGTTAGTTCTGTTATGCGCTGAGAAAGTTCCGTTTGCTTTTTGACGTGAAAGACCGAAGTAGCTTTCTTTTCAGAGCGCAGAGATTTCTGTTCGCTGCTCTTTTCCTTGATTTCCTGTTTCAGTGCGCCATAGCGCTCCAGAATGGGATCTGCGGTATCCACATATTTTGACATACTGTTCTTACCTTTGCGGATATGCCCAAGCTGATAGCAGAAAATAATCATCTTGGCACGCAGGGATTCCATAGCTTCCGCAAGGGCAGGGATGGTGTTTTTTACGGCATTCATCAGCTTCTCTTTCAATTCCCGCAGCAGGGCATTGTCTGCTTTAATCTGTCTGTTCAGTTCACAGCGGTCTGAGATAATGCCTTTTGCTTCCAACGCACGGGCAACCACGCCCTCATGGACCGTGGGCTGCTCGGTCAGACCTCGTTCGGCATGGCTGCGGTGGTCGATGCGTTCTTCGTGTCCGGCAGTCTCCAAATGGCGATTCATCACATCAGCCCATGCTGCTCTCCATAAAACAAGTTGTTCTTCGCTATTCCAACGCTCGGTAATGGGATTCTGCCTGCCGAACTTGGTGCTTTTGGGGTGCTTGCTGGCTCGTTCATATCCGTGCTTCTCAGCTTCGGAGGGAGCCATATACACCTTTTTCCTTCCAACCTTGTACGGGTACTGTTTCTCCCAGCCATCCTTCTGTGCCGCCTTAAACTCGGCAGCAGTAAAGCCTCGTTCTTCGCCGTCTTTGACACAGAGGTATTCTTTTTCTGTCTTGTACTGCCATTGTCCCTGCTCATCAAGCGGGCGCACCGTCAGCATGATATGAGCGTGGGGATTATGTCCCGGCGGGTGTGGGTCGTGAATTGCTACATCGGCGCACATCCCGTCGGCAACGAAGCTCTCTTGTATAAAGTCAGATAGAAGCTCCTGCCATTGAGCCGGGGTCAGCTCAATTGGCAATGCCGGAACGAACTCACGGGCAAGGCGGCTGTCCTTCGTCTTTTCGTTTTCTTCTACCTTGTTCCAAAGAATACTTCGGTCACGCCATTCGGGAGGGGCAATTGGCGGAAGAAATACTTCTTGCCAGACAAGTCCTCGCTTTCTGGTATAGTCGTGCTGTATCCCATCGTAATCATTGTAGATTTGGGAACAGCTCAGATAAGCGGAAGCAGCCACAGCAGAGCGTCCGGCTCCACGGCTGATGACCTTTGCTTCCAGATGATAAATTGCCATTGTGCGTCACCGTCCTTTCGGTTTATTTCTTTTTTCAAAAGAAAATGGCTCTATGCTACACATGGGGCCATCTCCGCAAACAAATCTGCCGGTGGCAGGTTTGTGCGGGCAGTTGGTGGAATCCCGCTGTTGAAAACGAAGGGATTCCGGTATGGGTGGAAACACCGATCACCAACTGCGTGGACAATGATGACAATTCCACAGAAATGCAGCATTGTCCATAAGGCTCCCGCAGGAGCCGCATCTGCCTCGCAGAGCGCACGACCCCGAAGGGGATACCACCGCCCGATGTTATCGGGTGGTGAGTAAGTGCGCCCTTCGGGAATAGAGGACTGCTGTCCCTTAGCTGTTCTCCGCAGCCCCAGTGTTTAACCTCCGTTCCAGTTCCATTTTCAAAACGTCCAGCTCCATAAACTGCACCTCTGGGAATACGCTTTCCAGAATCGCTCCCTGCTGAATCAATCTGCGGGTACGCTGCTTTCGTTCCTTCTGGCGGTTTCTGGCTTCCACTGCTTCCTGTCTGTGTTTCGCCTGCAATAATTTCTTTTCATCCTCGGTCATCTTTACGTCCTTTCTGACCGTATCCGGTCTAACTGATTTTTATTTGGTACTTAGTTTTGAAATAAATGGTGCCGAAATTGTTGCGATACTGAATGATCTTTCTGCGGTATATCAGTTTGGAAGCAATCTGGTACCATGGGCGTCAGATTTCAGTACCGCCTGCCAGAATTCTTCGTGCTTCTTTCATGCTTTCGGCGGCATTTCTCTGCCGGATATTCAGATTGTTGATTCTCAGTGGCACACACCGTTCCAATACTCGGTCATAGATACGGGAGCGGGTCAGATCCTGCGGATTTTTCAGTTCTTCCAAGGTCATATTGGTGGTTACAATCAGCGGTAATTTACTGCGGTATCGGCTGTCAATGACATTGAATACCTGTTCCTGAGCGAACTCCGTGCTGCGTTCAATTCCCAGGTCATCAATAATCAGCAGGCTGTACTGGTTCAGGCTGTCGATATACTGGTTCTTTTCCTCGGAATACAGCCCGGACAGAGCATTGAGAATACGGGAGAAGTTGGTCATCAGAACCGGAACTCCTTGTTCCAGCAGAGCGTTGGCGATACATCCGGCAAAGAAGGATTTCCCGGTTCCCACATTGCCCCAGAGAAGCAAGCCAATGGATTTTGCTTTCATTTCGCTCCAATGGGCAACATAGTCATGGGCTTTCTGCATTTCCGGGTTGTAACCCTTATCATTAGCAAAGGTGTATTCCCGCAGGGACTTGTCCTGTAAGCCGTTGGCTTTCAGGCGGGACACCTGATCCAGAAATTCCCGGTGCTTTCTCTCAGCCTCCTCTTTGTCCTGGACTTCCTGCTGACAACGGCAGCGAATGGGAACCACCATTTCCTTTCCAAGAACAACCAAATGGTGCTGTCTGGGTGTTTTACATTTGGCGCAGTAGATGAGGTGATCCGCTTCATTGCGGTATTCATCTTCCTGCAAAGGGCGGTCAGAAAAGATATTCTGAATGGTGTCAGTGATTTGGTTCATAGGCTTTCGTCCTCCTTACATTCATAGCTGCGTTTTACGGGAGCTGGGTGATCCTGCGTATACCAGCTGTGAATCGTGGCGGCATGGTCTTGATACCGCTTGCCGCTGGACTGCATATAGCCGGACAGCTTTTCGATGTATTCCCGGTACAGAGGAACTTCCCTCTGAAGCTGTACCAGCTCATTTTCACTCAGGAAAACATTTTGATATTTTCCGTAAGCGGTGCGGTCAGCCTTACTCCCTTGTTTTTTTATCTTGTTATTGTTCTTTTCGTTATTACTTCCGGACAGTTTTATTTTCCTTACAGAGACACCTTTCTGTCTGTCAGATGGATTGTTTTCTGTCTGTATCGGGGAAAGATTTCTGTCCGTCTTTGTCACATACTCAGGCGGGATTTTTACATAGATTTTGTTTGCCATGCCGGGACCTTGACGCTTCCGGTATATCAAATCCGATTTTTCCAAAGCCGCCAGAGCAGTTTTCACGGACATTTCGCTTTTGTGCATGACCTCCGCCAAGTCCTTAATTGGGAAGAAGATGAACGCATGGCCTGCTTCATCTGTCCAGCCCTCATTTTTCTGGGAGAGCCTTGCACGGTCTAACAGCAGCATATACAGAATTTTTGCCGTTTCATTCAGATGTGTCGCATCCAACAGAAACCTGGGGAATGCCATATAGGGCGGTAGCTGTGTATCCGGTGTCAGAAATTGTGCCATGCGTCCACCTCCTTTCTTTGTCAGCAGCGATGCGGATTATTCTCCAAGGAAATCCCAGTCCAGGTCGGCATCCTCCGGTTCTGATGTAGGAACCGCCGCCTGTGGTGCAATCTGTGAGATACCAGCCATACAACCCGCCAGATAAACCGGCAAACTTTTGTCCATGGCATTTTCCACTGCGGTTACGATTTGAGCTACAAAGCGTTCCTCCCGTTCTCTGGTTTCCAGATAAGGGTCATCCTGCTTTTGATAGTAGCGGTCAAAGTAGTCCACCAGAGAAACGGCGATGACCTGGCTGTATGATTTGAATTTCTGCTTGTCCATGGTCTGAAGATACTGCCATGCCCGGTTCTGTATCTCTTTGTCCAGGTTGAAGCGAAGGTTTGTGCTGCGGATATTCTTGCTCATGGCTTACTCCTTCCTGCGAAGGCTGGCATAAGCGAGATATTCATATCCCTTGGCAGTCGCACAAATATCGTCCAGAATGGTTACCCGGCTTTCTTCGTACTGCCCGAAGTTTTTGATCAGGCAGCCGCCACCGCCCACGATATACAGCCGCATCAGTTCCGGGTTGTATTCGTACCGGCGCAGGGTTGCGAAAATATCTGATACATACTTTTTCGCAACGGCTGTGATGCAGTCCAGATAGGGCTTGCCAATGTCAGCCGTTCCGTAACGGAGTACCTGCTCAATGGTTGCGTCCTCAATCTTGACTCCAAAACTGTCCAAAGTTGCATTTCTGGCAGCGATCATACATTGGTTTACACCGAACTTTTCCGTCCAGCATCGGCTTTCCACGGCCTTCTTGTTGTTGATATACAGGATGTTCATGGTGCCGTTACCGATGTCGGCAAGGAGATTGGTTCCCTTGAAATCCCCCAATCTGCTGACAATTGCCGGATACCCCTGGGGATACAGACTGCATCCGACGAAATGGATCTTGTATTCCTTTCCGTTGAAGTGGAACTGCACTTTTTCATTGCGGAGCAGATAGGAGCGGAAGTCCTCACGTTGTTTGCGAATCCAGGTCAACGGCAGACCGGCAGCCAGATGCACATCTGCTTCCCGGATACCATGCACATTCAACTCCCTGGCAACCGCCATCAGGGTCAGAAGGTAGTAATCCTCGTCCATGGCCTTGTCCGGGATAAATTCCTTGTGCCCCTCTCCGATGCGGTAATAGGTGCCGTTGTACTCCAGAATGTTGCCGGAGAAGATTGGCTCGGTGTCGTAGGCGGTAGTAGCGGTAGGGGTAACGGTGTTTACGGTTTTGATGTTGCCATAGCCATGATCCACGGCAATGATTTTGATGTTTCTCAGTTCTTTCATTTGCTCAGTTCCTCCTTAAAGTGATTGATGGTCATAAAAATTACCCTCCTTCCAGTAGATTTGCGATCCGTCCGACACCAATTTTGAAAACTTGGTGCTGTTTTGATTGCAAACTAATTCTACTGAAAAGAGGGCAAAAGCACATTGAGCGCAGATTGACCGAAAATTGAGCAAAAAAGAAGCAGCCACACACCGGAGTGCATGACTGCTATAAAACTAAGACAATATTTCGTTAAGAAGTCTCTGATATTTATCCTCAAGAGAAATATACATTAACTTATACCAAGTACTTTTTGAAAATTCTCCATTCTCAATGCACCATATTTTATAATGCAAATCCCTGGTTTCTGTATATTGATCAATCGGCATTCCATCGACACTGTCTGCGTACTTTTTAACATATATAGACCCACTATATTGATTTTTTGTGTAATCAATATGCGTAAAAACATCTCGTTTTGGATAATACATTCCGTGCAAGAATGTTGTAATCATATGACCATCGCTATTTTCTTTATATGGCAATGTTTCAATTTCTATATGCCAGAACTCTTCTTTGGTATTCTGATCTTCCTTTTTCTTAATCACCATAAGCAATTTTGCCATGGTGTCGGGGTCAAGATGGACAATTATGGTCTTGTCACCAGTAAGAGCACTTCCATCAAATTTGAATTGAGGGCCATAGAATTTTGCAAATGGTACACCAGTATAATCATAGTAGTCAGATGCTGGCATTGAAAGACGTTCATCTAATCGATACAATATATCACAATTCGAGGTTTCATCATGTATTATTTTCGCAAATCCCACCATATTGTCATAAGGATCAAGCATAGTTTTATTGGTAAAATAGTTGTAGAAATATCCTTTTCCATCGAAGATAAGACCGTCTTTTTTGAATATAGCACCATTTACTTTTGTCAATCCATATTGATTGATTGGATAAGCAAATTCTTCTTTGCCTACAATGTCAGCAATATCAATTTTGCTGGGATATAAATTATCAAAAACAAATGAAACAACAATCAACGAAACCTTATTCATATCTATTTCATCAACAAACGGTGTTAATATTTTGTGTTTTGCAATTGCATTGTAATAAGCATCTGAAGAAATTTCTTTCTTTGGTTTAAACATGGTTGTTGCAGAGAATAAAGCACAATTTGATTGATCATTTTCAATCATATATTTCATCAGCTCATCTATGTCAATTCCATTGTCTTCCAGCTTCGTTTTTACAAAATCTCTGAATGGAATCATAAACGGATCAATAACACCTCGTTCATGCTTCATTGCATAATAGAGACCAATGTATTCATGAATCGCTAAACGCTTATACATTATTTTGTTGCATTCTTCTGATTCTGCCATTTCTAAAAGGAAAAGTTCCGGTTCCATAACTTACCTCTTTCAATTTTTGTTTATTTGTTTAATAGTCGTTTCCCCAGATACACGCCCGCCTGCGCATAGGTTTCCAGTATATCCTGTTTATTTTCTTCAATCATTTCCGGCTCTGATTCAAACACTGTTTCATAAATTGCCAGTGCTTTCTTAAAATGCATGGTAGCCTGCTGGACATCGCCCATAGCCAGGCAGATTTTACCCATAGCGTCCTGAACGGCACCGTAATCGGCCGTTTTGTCAGAATTATATTCCCGAACAACACGAGCCAGCTTCTGCAATGCAGACAATCCAAGCTGCGGTTCTCCCATATCTGTCAACAGCACCGCATAATTGGTGATCTGTGGAATGCTATCGTGATAAGGCACTAATCCATATTGTTCAAGCAGGGAAATTCCCGTTTCCATATGCTGTTTTGCCAGTTCCAGCTTACCGGTCTGCTTACATAGACCGCCAAGGTTTGCGTGAAGATTCGCTGCAAGATGGGCATTCTCTGCGGTCACTTCGGCGATCAGCTCAACAGCTTCCTTCTCATACTTGATTGCTTTCTCCATCCGTACTTCACAGTTCGCACGGAAGTCAAGAAGCAATGCACGGTCTGAAACTGTCCCCAAAGATGTATGCTTCAGCAAAGTGTTCATTTCCTCAACGATCACTTCCATGCCGGAGCGGTATTTGTATTTTTCCATATATGGGAACACATCTTCCAGGAATCGGAGATATGTGGGCATATCGTCCTTTTCTATCAGCTCCACAATATGATCGATGGTCTGGAACATCTGCTTATAATAGGAAACATCATCGCCATGCCGTAGACAAATTTCCTGCAAGCTGTTGAGCAGGGTGTGGCAGTTCCGGACAGAAGGCTTGGTTTCTGTAATTGCTACTTCCTGAATCATCGGATGCAGTGCGACATCACGGAAAGGCTTTTCCTGGACAACGCCCTTTTCCACCAGATCGTTGATGGTATTCATGTCCCGGAGTTTCAGCCAGTTTGCAAACACACGGGCGTTAATTCCCGTCTGCGGTGCAAAAATCAGGTTTCTCATAATATCCTGTTCGTCGCTGTCCAATTCATAGAGTGAGAACAGCGTTCGGATGTGGTTATAATAGGTTGCCTTCCGGCTCTGTCCATCCTTGGTAATGCCAATCTTATCACTGGCATCCAGGGACGTTTTTTCTTCTTTCAGCTTCAGGAGCAGAGCTGTCGGCTCCATAATTCCGGTTTCCAGCAGACGGGCAGCCAGTTCCACCGCCAGTGTATGGCTGTGTACTGTGTCAATAATCTGCTCCAGAATATCCTGATGGATTTCGGCATCCGAATAGAAACAACCGGCAAGGGATACTAACGCCTGCTTGTCTGCAATTTCGGTTACTTCCATGGAATCGTAGTTATCAAATCTGCTGCGGGTCGTGAACAGCATCCGGCAGCGATATTTCATAACCACAGACAGCGTGCTGTCCTGAGAAGCCGTAGTATTAAAATTATCTACAATAAACAGCGTATCTTCCTTCAATGTACGCAGGAAACGATTGTGTTTGCGGAAACGCTCCTGATCACTGTCATTCGGAAGATCATCGGCAAAGTCCATATCCGCTATATCCTGCATCAGATTACCGGTATAGGTCAGATACAGAACATTGGTGTATTCCTTGCGGTGCTGCTTGGCGTATGCTTTTGCCAGCTCGCTCTTTCCAATACCGGCAATGCCATGGAGAAAGACCTTCCCGTGCTCCAGTAACAGGTCATGCAGGGTTTCCAGCTCTTTTTTCCGTCCGCAGAAATGACGGCAGGGCTTTGGGGCGCCTTCGTCAGCGATAAAATCACTCAGCACCGGAGAAAGTTTCCCATCTGTCAGAAGGTTCTTCACACGGGCATCCCGCTTGACAAATTCCCGCTCCATACCGAAGCAGAGGACATCGGCAAGAAACCATGCTTCTTCCTTCCGGCTGTCGCAGGGATAATGTTGGGAGCGTTCTTTTTTGACTCGTTCCGAAATGGTATCATCCTGCATCAGCAGTCGATATACCTCCTGCGTAGCCATAGAGCTGTCATACATCATCCGAAGTACATTGTTTTCCAAATCCTCTGCCAGTTTCGCACGATTTCCTACTTTTGCGTAATACTGCGAAATTTTCGGACTGATTCTTGCCTGCCCCGTAAACCAGCGGCAGACCAGTCCCATATCCAGCACGATTGGCTCAGAATCATTTTCCAGACAAGACTGAAAGACATCTTCCAAAAACTCTGTTTGGTTCGTTATATAGTCATCGCTGATATATCGGCGAAGTGTTGTAATGATTGAACTGAAATCACATCGTTCCATTCTTCTTTGGTTCCCTTCAAAAAGTCAATTGGCAGTCAATTGGCACACAATGTGCCTTTGACATTTTCTTAGTAAACTGATACCACGAAAGAAGTTCCGAATATCATGACCTACATTATAGCATAGATTTCCAACTTTTGAAGTAGGGAATCCGATGAAGCTTCCTGGGCATAGCGGACAACTTCTCTCTCATAGACTAAAAGTATCCGGGAGGTGCGTGGTATCGCAAGAAAGAGTGCTCCAATCAATGTGATTGTCCATTATCCGAAAACAGAAGAAGGAAAGCGTGAGCTGGCCCAGCGGGTTGCCGGTGTCCATGCAGATATGGTCAATCGCTACATTCAAAAACTGAATTGTCCATCCGAACAGAAGGTGGCACTGCTGGATGCGGTTATCGCATCCAGCAAAAAGGAAGCAGGTGATCAAACCGGGTAAGGTTTCAATCACCTGCTTTTCTTATGCCTTGATTTTATCTTTGAAGTATTTGTTCCAGGAATTGATATTCATTCGTTTTTGGTCAGCCTCCCATGCCCGAAGCAAATTGGGTTCAATTCCCATAAGCCGGGCAAATGGCTTTTTCTTTAATCCAAGACTTTCCCGATATTCCCGTATCATTTTTCCCTGCCCTTTATATAAGAAGCGATTGTAATCGTCCAGCAGGTCATTGACCGGCACATGGTAGAATGCAGCCAGTTTGTCCACGATTTCTTTCGGGTAGTAGTCAACATATCCAACTTCATAATCTATGTAATGTCCACGGCTGATTCCAATCAACTCTGCGACTTCCTTTTGCATCAGTCCCATGTGATGACGGCACCAGCGGAGCCTGTCGGGCACATTGGATATATCCTCATAATTCTGATACTGCTGATTGAACAGTTGTGCTTCCAGGAGCTTACGAGGGGCGATCAATCGGAAACTGTGGATATACAAAGGCGCATACCTCACACACCCGTCCGAGGTGGAACAAAGGATATACATACTTTCGCTGGTCTGCGTCAGAATACGCCATTTTGGCTCTTTTTTGCTCTGGGGGTACTGATCCGGAACCATAAACGCATCCGGGTGAGGATAGCATTATCAATACAGCGGGCGGCGTATGCGGCCAGCCGGTTTCCTTTTTTCGAATCATATGTCATCACCGCCTTGATGAGGCCGATCGTTCCAATGGAAATCAAATCATCGAGATCATCGGGCAGGCCCTGATACTTTTTCACAACGTGCGCGACCAGACGCAGATTCCGCTCGACCAGAATGTCTCTGGCTTTTGTATCGCCCCTCTGATACGCATCCAGACAGCTTTTTTCTTCCTGTGCAGACAGTGGTTTTAAAAAGGGTTCCAAGAAAAGCGGCACCTCAAAGGGGATTTTTCTTTATTTTATGTTTGAATTGCAGGAAACGTGCCTGTCTGCTATACTGATAAGATCAGCCGGGTTTTCCGGCACTCGACATTATATTTTTAAGAGGAGGTTTCCTTCTATGACAGACCAGAAAAACGGACAGGAATATCTTTCTTTTGTGCTGGAAAAGCTGCAGGCGCGTCTTGCCGAGATCAGCCAGTCTCTGCTGGACGGACAGAAAGAAATTGAAAATATGCACGATTATTACTGGCAGAACTATACCGAGATGGACCAGTACGGATATGAGGATTACGACAATCAGCAGGCGCTGCTGCATCAGGTGAATGCGAATCAGGAGCAGCTTCTTCTGCGGAGCCGCTTCCGGAAAATGCTGGATTCTCCGTTCTTCGGGCGTGTGGATTTCCGCTATGACGGGGATGATGAGCCGGAAATTTTCTATATCGGCATCGGCAATTTTGCGGAGCGGCCGGGCGAGCTGCCGCTGATTTACGACTGGAGAAGCCCGGTCAGCGGTCTTTTCTACGATTTTGACCGCGGGCCGGCTTCCTATCTGGCGCCGGGCGGCGAGATGACAGGGGAAATCTGTTCCAAGTGGCAGTATAAGATCCGGGATGGAAAGATGATTTACGGATTTGAGAGTGATGTGAAAATTGATGATGATATTTTAAAGGCGGAGCTTGGCAGCAACGGCGAGGTACAGCTGAAGAATATTATCCGCACAATTCAGAAGGAACAGAATGCGATCATCCGCAATACGAAGGACCGGATTCTGGTAATTCAGGGAGCGGCAGGAAGCGGCAAGACATCGGTGGCGCTGCATCGGATTGCCTACCTTTTGTATCATGACAGACAGAATCTGAAGTCTTCGAATATTCTGATTTTATCGCCGAACGGGGTATTTTCGGATTATATTTCACATATTCTGCCGGAGCTCGGCGAGGAGAATATTCAGGAGATGAGTTTTGATCTCTTTGCTTACCGCAAATTACAGGACACGGCGGCGGACTGTGAGGATCGCTGTGATCAGATTGAGCGGGAGATGCGGGACCCAAAAGCCGCAGAACGGTTTGCTTTAAAACAGTCGCAGGCGTTTGTGGACCAGATGGAGGGATTTGCGCTGGAGCTTGAGGACGAGCTGATGAATTTCTCAGACGTTTCGTATAAGTCGTTTGTGAAGTCAGAATCGGAAATTATTACGCTGTTTTATGACAAGTTTGCGGATATTCCGCTGCTCTCGCGGATGGATGCGGTGGCGGAGACGTTTATTGATGAGATCGAGACGCTGCTGAACCGGGATCTGCCGGAGGAGGAGCGGATTCCGCTCATCGAAAAATTCCGGAAGATGTATGAGACGATGGATTTTTATGTTCTCTACAATCGTTTTCTGAAGAAAGAGGGATATCAGACGCTGCCGCGGCGGCCGTTGGAGAAGCGGAAACTGCGGTATGAGGATGTGTATCCGGTTCTGTATCTGAAGTACCGCCTGTCGCGGCAGGCGGAGCGGTCGAATATTAAGCATCTGGTGATTGATGAAATGCAGGATTATTCGCGGCTCCAGTATCTGATTATCCGGCGGATGTTTTCCTGTAAGATGACGATTCTCGGCGACCGGACGCAGACGATGGCGGATCAGCAGCAGGATGTACTGCGGTTTTTACCGGGGATTTTCGGGAAGGATCTGCGGCGGATTGAGATGCGGAAGAGTTACCGGAATACGGTGGAAATTGCGTCGTATGCGGCAAATCTCATTGGCGTGACGGATCTGGAGCTGTTTGAACGGCACGGAATGCCGGTGTTGGAACGGAATGTCACGGATCTTGAGGCGGCTCTGCGGGAGGCAGTGGATACGCTGTTTCCAGAGGAGAAGACGTATGAGACAGCGGCGGTGATTGTACCGGATGAGAAGACGGCGGAACGGGCTTATCTGATTTTGCGGGAGATTCTGGTGGAAAAAGATTTTGACTGTGAGAAGCGGCTTTCGTGGCTGAACCGTGACAGCTCCAGTTTTAAGAAAGGACTGACGGTTACCACATTTTATCTGGCGAAAGGGCTGGAGTTTGATCAGGTGTTCTCGATTTTCCCGAAGGACGAGAAACGGGAGATGATGATGCAGGCGCAGTATATTGCAGCGACCAGAGCATTGCATGAGCTGAGAGTGTATCATATTTAAAAACAGGGAGATCCTCCGAAAAAATTCGATTGGATCTCCCTGTCATTTTTATTTTCGATCAGATATGATAGAATCCTGCGGACTGTGCCGGGATGGTGATGGTTCCGTCTTTGGATTCTGCTTTTCCTCCGATCGTGTAGAGGGCATCCTTCAGCTCTGCACTGTATGGGAAGGACTGCTCTTTGTCGGATGGGTTGATGATGACGAGGACTTTTTCGCCCTCAGCCTCACGGACGTATGCCAGCGGATACTGGTTTTTCTCTGCATAAACGAACTCGATGGTTCCGCGGCTTAAGAGTGCTTTGCTGCTCTGGCGGATCTGGATGAGTTTTTTAACTTCGTGGTACAGGGAATCCGGATCGGCCATCTGTGCTTTGGCGGTCGGACGGTCTTTGCCCGGGTCCATGGTGATGTAGAGGTCACTGGCCGGTGCGCTGGAGAATCCTGCGTTGGTGCTGTCATCCCACTGCATCGGAGAACGGGAACCGGTGCGGTTGTATCCGCCCTCAACGGATTTCAGGCCTTCGACGTAGCGCATACCGATTTCATCACCGTAGTAGATGAACGGCGCACCTGGCATGGAAAGAAGGAAAGCGAAAGCAATTTTCAGCTCATCCCCCTGCAGACGGCGTGCCAGACGGTCCATATCATGGTTTCCGGACGGGATGCAGATCAGGCCTTTCTGTGCGGTCTTATTGTAGTTGGTTTTGTAGGTCTCTACAAACTCAGAGATATCTCCTTTTCCGCGTTTGGAGAAGAATGGCTCATCGCAGCGGAACAGATCGTTGTAATGGGACGGTCCAAAGTGAAGCAGGAAGTCCATGTGGAAGCCGCCCTGTAAGGATTTGTCCGGCTCGCCCCACTCGGATACCATGGCTGCATCCGGGAACTCGGCATCGAGGAATTTCCGTACCTGCTGCCACAGGCGGATGGTTCCTTTGCCTTCCTGATCGTTCTTTACCAGGGAGCCCGCCATATCAACACGGAAGCCGTCGCAGCCCATGTTCAGCCAGAATCTCATGACATCTTCCATCGCTGCCAGCGTTGCCTGCGGTCCCTCATCATCAAAGGACTGCTGCCACGGTTTTTCCGGATCCGGCTGATAAAAGCCGTAGTTCAGGGCCGGCTGGTTGGAGAAGAAGTTGATGGCGCAGGCGCCGTCACGCTCGGAAATGCCGCGCAGGCTTCCCATTCCTTCCGGTGCTTCCCATACGTTATTGGTCCATACGTAGCGGTCTGTAAATTCATTGCGGTCTGCTTTCATGGATTCTTTGAACCATGGATGCTCAACAGATGTATGGCCCGGAACCAGGTCGAGCAGAACGTGCATGTCACGTTTGTGTGCCTCTTCGAAAACTCTCTTCAGATCCTCATTCGTTCCGTAGCGCGGTGCAACGCGGCAGTAATCTGCGACATCGTATCCTGCATCACCGAATGGGGACAGGAAGCACGGGTTGATCCAGATGGCGTTGCAGCCCAGCTCCTTGATGTAGTCTAATTTTTCAATGATACCCTGGAAATCTCCGATTCCGTCGGCGTTGGTGTCGTTGAAGGACTGCGGGTAAATCTCATAAAATACTGCGTTATCTAACCATTTTGACATTTTTTCTTTTCCTCTTTCGCTCTTATTTCTGCTGTATTTTCGTCGTTGCAGCAAGTGTTTCTATATGATATATTACTACTGTATCTGCCAAATTACCAGTAATTTTCTATTTCATCCTGATACTATTCTATGATTTTATGCATGCCGGTGATATTTTTCTGATTCAGCCGAACCTCGTACATGCCATTCTGCCCGCCGGGCAGGAGTCGATGTTTTATGATACGATTGTTTTCCACCAGAATATGCTGATCGGCGGGTATGACGACCGCAGCTACACGGAAATTCTGCAGCCGTTTTTCTCCTTTTTCCAGCTCAATGCTTCTGCGTAATTCATCCCCGGTACCGACGGAACATCTTTATCTTCTTCCCGCCAGCTCCCAGAATGCGACAGCGCTCGCCGCAGCGACGTTCAGTGAATCCACACCGTGTGTCATCGGAATCAGCACGGTTGCATCTGTTTCAGCGATCGTATCACTTGCCAGTCCGTCACCCTCGGTTCCGAGCAGAATGGCGAGCTTTTCATGCGTTTTTAACGACGGATCATCCATCGGAACGGAGTCTTCTTTTAATGCCATCGCAACGGTATAAAATCCAAGTTCCTGCAGTGCAGCAATTCCCTGCTCCGGCCAGTAACTGCCGCCTGGCAGCACGGTCCACGGGACCTGGAAGACATTTCCCATGCTCACGCGGATGGCGCGGCGGTACAGCGGGTTGCTGCAGCCTGATGTGAGGAGCACGGCATCGATGCCAAGCGCGGCGGCAGAACGGAAAATCGCACCGACATTCGTCGGGTTCACGACATTTTCCAGAATCGCCACGCGGCGGGCATTCCGGCAGATTTCCTCCATAGCCGGAAGCGTGCGGCGGTGCATCGCGCAGAGCATGCCGCGCGTGAGGGCAAAGCCTGTGAGCTGTTCCAGCACCTTCGTCTCTGCTGTATAGACCGGCGCGTCCGGGCAGTGCGCAAAGAGTGCTTCGTTTGCGGCAAGCTCTGCGCTTCCGGCAAGGAACGAAACCGGTTCATATCCGGCATCCAGCGCACGCTCGATGACACGCGGACTCTCCGCAAGAAAAAGGCCTGGCTGCGGTTCATAATAGTGCAATAACTGCGGTTCTGAAAGACGCGCATACACGTCGAGCTCCGGCGCCGCAAAGTTTTCGATTTTTCTGATCTCTGACATAATATTGATTTCCTTTTGCGTTTTCTCTTTGTTTTCACTATGTTCTATTGTAGCAATCCCGCTCCCGTTTCGCAATCCATTCTTTTTCCCGCCGGTGCCGTTCCCCGCACCATTCGCCAAACCATGCTTCCAGCACGCATCGAATTTTCTTGTTTATCTGTCTTTTTAAAAAATTTCTCAATTTCCTCTTGCCAAACGCCGCCGGAGACGTTATAATAATCGACGGTTCAAAATTAAAAACTGCAGAAAAGATTGGTATCAGATTGGAAACGGCACAAGTGCATTGCTTGGTTAACGAACAACACATGTGTCTTTTTTGCGCCCATTTTTCAAAATTGCAAAGAAAAGGAGAACAATCGATGCCAAAAACAAAATTTCAAAACGTTGTATTTACCCTCATGATGTCCTTTCTGATGGTCTATGCCATGATCTGCTACAACATTTCCATGAACATCGGCGGAATGACAAATCAGGTCTTTCTGATGGCGTTTCACGAGATGATGATCATGTGGCCGGCCGCTTTTATCCTCGAGTTTTTCCTCGTGGATCATCTGGCTCACAAATTAGCTTTTTGCATGGTAACACCGCAGGATCGTCCGATCGTAATCACGCTGGCAATTTCCATTATGATTATTGCTATTATGTGTCCGATTATGAGTTTTATTGCAACACTGCTGTTTAAAAATGCCGGAAAAGAATTTGTCGCTGTCTGGCTCCAGACCACGTTCTTAAATTTCCCGGTTGCCTTCTTCTGGCAGCTCATGTACTGCGGACCCTTCATCCGTTTTCTGTTCCGCAAACTGTTTCCGGAGAAATAAGAAAAGATATCCACAAAGGGAACCGTTTTTCCCCTCTCTGTCCACAATTTCTGTGGACAGACGGTGCAAAATGGTTCACCTTCTGTGGATATCTTTTTGTTTTTCCCCGGATTACTCCTGCGGTACCGGATTGGATACGCTGACTACATGGTCATACCAGGTTCCTTTTTTACCAATGATCGCAACATTGAAATTCTCGTCCAGTTTTTCTACCGGGATATCAAAGCCGTACACTTCATCTGTGGTTCCGTCAGAATACGTTACCTCATCTGTGGTCGGCTCGATCAGCTCTGCGCCGTCTGCCTGTGCTTCTTCTTTTGTTCCCACAAAGACATTGACAATGTTTTTGGATACCAGGCTGACGTGGATGGTCATTTTTCCGTCTTTTACCGTCAGGACACCCTTTCCTTCTTTTGCTTCATTGACATGGAACATATTGCTGTCTGTATTGAAGTCTGCCGTATACGTACCGTCTTCCAGCTCTGATGCGCTGCTTTCTCCTGCAGTCTCCGCTGCCGATGCGCTTTCTGCTGAAACATCTGATGTGGATGTACTGCTCTCTGTCTTAGATGCATCCTGTACAGAAGCGGAAGATACGTCCGCTGCGGAAGACGCAGATACTGCAGATGCAGAAGATGACGCTGCATCCTTTCCGCCACATGCGCCGAGCATGGATACAGTCAGTGCTGCTCCAAGAAAAAGAACTGCCAATTTTTTTCTCATAATAAAATTCCTCCTTGTATCACCTTGAAGCGGATCTTTTTCATCCGCTCAACTTAAAATCCGACAGCACACTGAGTCTCTTCAGCTGTACTGCCGGATCTTATTTTACTCTATTTTACGTTCGGAATACAACCCCTAATTATTCAGCATCGTCCTGAACGCCGTTGCCGTCCATAGCTGCCTTGGTGTGCTGTACATACAGCTGCTCAACAGCATCGATTCTTCCAAGACCTTCGATCTGAGTGTCGATCTCATCGAATGCACCGGATGCCTCAAACTGGCTCTTCCAGGAATCCTCATCCTCGCCTGCCATATCGTTGT
>ENA-OUPA01000272-OUPA01000272.1-human-gut-metagenome-genome-assembly--contig:-NODE-272-length-39079-cov-24.141_pt1 | contig 39079 bp, 40 predicted proteins | sample MGYA00237939_ERZ548770 | MGnify/ENA primary metagenome ERZ548770 (study PRJEB26490, sample SAMN05356877) | human gut metagenome | biome: terrestrial biome; feature: human-associated habitat; material...
GCACCGGCGGCCACGAGACCACCAGCCTGTGCATGGAAGCGCTGGACGAGCGGGTCCAGGGCGGTGAACGGGTGCTGGACATCGGCACCGGCAGCGGCATCCTGGCCATTGCAGCCCTGAAGCTGGGTGCCGCCGTGGCCGAGGGCGTGGACATCGACCCCGTGGCCGTGCGCACCGCCGGGGAGAACGCTGCCCTGAACGGCGTGCAGGATAAGCTGACCGTGCTGGTGGGCGACCTGTCCGACAAGGCCAGCGGCAAATACGACATCATCACGGCCAACATCGTGGCCAACGCCATCCTCAGCCTGGCCCCCGCCGTGCCCGGCCTGATGGCCGACGGTGCCACCTTTATTGCCAGCGGCATCATTGACAGCCGCAAGGACGAGGTGATCGCCGGGCTGGAAGCCGCCGGCCTTGCCGTTGTGGAAGTGAAGGAGAAGCGCGGCTGGGAGTGCATCGTCTGCAAAAAGGCGTAAGGAGAACCCTCTCAGGCGCTGACGCGCCAGCTCTCCCGAAGGGCGAGCTATAAGATGTAAAAGGATTGATAAAATGCCGCACCGTTATTTTACCACTGAGATCGCCGACGGCACGGCTGTGCTGCGCGGCACCGATGCCCATCATCTGGCCCGCGTGATGCGTGCCCGCATGGGCGATACTGTCATTCTATGCGACGGCAGCGCCGTGGAATACACCGCCACCATCACCGGCTTCGGGGATGACTGCGTGGAATTCTCGGTAGAGCCGGGCTACCCCAGCGCCGCCGAGCCCAGCGTGGAGGTCACCCTGCTGGCAGGCTACCCCAAACAGGACAAGCTGGAGCAGATCATCAAGCACGGCGTGGAGCTGGGGGCCGCCCATGTGGTGCCCTTCTTCAGCCGGTACTGCGTGGCCGCCCCCAAAAAAGAGGAGCAGAAGAACGAGCGCTACAACCGCATCGCGCTGGAAGCCGCCAAGCAGTGCGGCCGGGGCGTGCTGCCGGACGTGGCCCTGCCGCTGCCCAACTTCGGGGCCGTGTGCCGCACCTTTGACCAGTACGACCTGGTGCTGTTCTGCTACGAGTGCGGCGGCGCGCCGGTGCGCCAGCTGCTGGCCGAGGCAGCACCCGCCGACGGCAAAAAGCGGAAGGTCGCCATCGTGACCGGGGCCGAGGGCGGCTTTGCCGCCGAGGAGGCCGAAATGGCCGCCAAAGCCGGAGCCAAAACGGTTGGCCTTGGCCCCCGCATCCTGCGGTGCGAGACCGCCCCGCTGGCCGTGCTGGCCGCCGTGATGACCCTGACCGGCAATCTGGAATGATCTTTCTGTAAAAAGGATGCCCGCACAGCGCGCTGTGCGGGTATCCTTTGCTTTCATTCGAGTTCTGCGTCGTCCGGGTGGGCGTCGGCTTCCAGCAGGGTCTTTTTGGTACTCAGCAGGTTCTGCGGGCTCACCGAGAAGCTGCGCAGGCCCATCTGCAGATACTGCACCGTGTTCACCGGGTTGCCCACGGCCAGGCCGCAGATGGTCACCGGCACGTTGCCGGCCTTTGCCGTCTCCATGACCATGGCGATGAGCTTTTTCATGGCCGGGCTGGCGGGGCGGTAATACCGCTCCGCGCTGGCCAGCTCCCGGTCGGCCGCGTGGGTGTACTGGGTCAGGTCGTTGGTGCCGATGACCAGAAAATCGCACCCGTGGGCCACGAATTCCTCTGCCGTCAGGCAGGCCGACGGCACGCTGAGCATGACGCCGAAGGGGGTCTTTTCGTTGAAGGGCACGCCCCGCTCCCGCAGGCTCTGGCGGCAGTGCTCCACGATGTGCATGGCGGCGTCCCAGTCCTCCACATCGGTCACCATGGGGAACATCACCCGCAGCGGGCCCCGGTGGGCGGCCCGCAGCAATGCGCAGATCTGGGTTTCAAACTGGCGGGGCTGGCGCAGGCTGTTGCGGATGCCCCGCAGGCCCAGCTTGGAGGACTGCACGCCCTGATAGGCGTCCGCCATGGTGCGGTCAGCGCCAAAATCGAAGGTGCGCACGGTCACAGGGCAGCCCTGTGCCGCTGCCAGGCAGGAAGAATAGAAGTAGAACTGCTCCTGCTCGTCCAGAATGCGGCCGGGCAGCATCATATAGCTGCTGCGCAGCAGGCCCACGCCCCGGGCACCGGACTGCATGGCGGTGTCGATATCCTCCGGGCCAAAGCAGTTGGCCAGCAGCTCAAAGGCTGCGCCGTCCCGCGTGTAGCCGGGCTGGCGGCCCAGCACCCGCATTTCTTCGTTTTCACGCTGCAGCTCACAGATGCGGGCCTCTGCCTGCTGGCGGGCCACCGCGTCCGGGTCCAGGATGCACTCGCCCTTGGTGGCGTCCAGAATGACCGTGCGGCCGTCGCAGTCGTCCAGGAACTCCGGCCCCACCTGCACGATGCCGGGGATGTTCATGGCCCGGGCAATGATGGCGGCATGGCTCTGGCCGCTGCCCTCGGTGGTGACGACGCCCAGGATCATGCCGGAGGGCACACTGAACAGGTCGGTGGGCATCAGGCGGTCGGCGGCCAGGATCACCGGGTGGTCCAGTGCCAGCCACATGCGGGGCCGGTTGCCCAGAATGTTGATCACCCGGCTGGTGGCGTCCAGAATGTCCACGCTGCGCAGCTGCATGTAGGGGTTGTCCTTCATGTTGGCCAGCTGGTCGGCGTAACGCTGGCCCACCTTGTCCATGGCGGCAGCGGCGCTGATGCCTGCCTTGATGCAGAACCGCACCTCGTTCATCATGCCTTCGTCGTCCAGCATCATGCTCTGGAACTGCAGGATGGCCTGCTCGGTGGAAGCAGCCCGCTCTGCCATAGAGTCCAGCTCGCTCTGGGCAGTGCGCACCGCATCTTCCAGCTGGCGCAGCTCCCGTTCCGGGTCAAAGGGCCCGGTGCTGAACGTTTCCACATGGCGTTCCAACCGGCTCACCTGCCCCAGCACAAGGCCCGGGGACGCAGAAACACCTTTACAGATCTTCATGTTCGGTCACCTCCGGCAGTTCCGGCGCGGTCAGGGCCTGCCAGACCAGCGCCTGCAAGAATGTATTGGGCAGCAGGGCTGCCAGCGCCGCCCGGCCCGCGTCCGCGCTGCCTGCAAACAGCGGGGCAAAGCTGGCCATGCGCGCCGGGTCGCATTTGTCCAGAAACGCCTGCCCCAGCGTCCGGGTGGTGTAGTACATCGTGGGGTCTACCCCCACGTCCTCGGCCACGGTTTCCAGCGGGGCAAGCTCGGCGTCCTTCATCCGGGCCAGCAGCAGGGCCGCGTCTGCGGTAAGGGTCACGGGGTATTTCTCCCGCACGGCCTTCTGCACCGCGTCGAACCGTGCCCGGAACGCGGCAGCATCGGCGCTGCTGTCCGGGCCGTTGTCCACGGCATAGGCGCAGCCCCGCACCCGGCCAAAGGCCCGCAGGGTATCGTAGTAGCCCAGCTCCACATTGCGGCGGGCGGTATCGGGGTCAAAGTGCAGGATGTCGCCCAGCTCCCAGTAGCTGCGCACCATGGTGGTGGGCAGACCGGTGAGGTTGGGGCGGGTGATGCCCACGCCCTCCAGGTCCACGCACACCAGCTCGTCAGCCCCCATCTTTTTGGCAAGGCCGGTGGGCATGTTGTCGCTGTAGCCGCCGTCCAGGAACTTGACCCCGTCGATCTCCCGCGCCCGCAGGGCAGGGAAGCAGGCCGCCGAGGCCATAAGGTAATCCTTCACCTGGCCCTGCGGGATCTCGTCCAGCGTCAGCTCCCGGGGCTTCAGGCCCCGCTGCTCCACCGTGACAAGGCCAAAGCGGATGTTGGCACGGCGCAGCGCGTCCTCGTCCAGCACCCGTTCCACGATCTCTTCCAGCGGCGAGACGTCCATACCGCCGGCCTTCACCACGCTGCGCAGAAAACTGTGCAGGGCCGACAGGTCGGCGTTTTCTTCGGGCAGCTCCATCACATCCTTGCTGCGGATGGTCAGCCACATATCCCGCGCCACCTCGTACAGGTCCAGCACGAACATGGCACCGTTCAGGCTGCCCACACTGGTGCCGGTGATGATCTGCGGGTGCCAGTCCAGCTCCATCAGAGCCTTCCACACGCCCACCTGATAGCTGCCGCGTGCTCCGCCGCCGGCCAGCACCAGCGCTTTGCACGGAGTGGTTTGGTTTTCCATACTGCCTGCCTCCCTGTCTGTCTTTGCTGAAATTATACCATATTTTCCGGAAAATTTCTCCCCGTTTTTTGGTTCCTCACGGCTTTTATACGGCTAAGATCCGTGGTATACTGGGCAGGAATCATCTTGAAGGAGGAACTTTGCCCCATGCGCTGCAAGCAATGGATCTTTGATATGGACGGCACCCTCACTGACAGCATGACCGTGGTGTGGCGGGGTGCCCCGCTGGCGCTGCTGCAGCGCTATGGCCGCACGCCAAAAGCAGACCTGAACGACGTGCTGCTGACCATGGGCATGGCCGACGGTGCCCGCTACCTCATCCGAGAATACGACCTGCCCCTGACCGAGGCGGAATATTACGACGTGATGCGGGACGTGATCGCCCAGCTGTACGAAACGGTGGACCTGAAGCCCGGTGTGCGCACCCTGCTGGCAAAGCTGCAGGCCGAGGGGGCCCGGCTGTGCCTGTGCTCCAACACCTGGTCCGACCAGTGCCGCACCGTGCTCACCCGGCTGGGCATCGCGGACTATTTTTCCTTCATCGTGGAGGCGCAGGGCGTGCTGCACAAGAGCCGCCCGGAGGTGTTCTTCGAGTGCATGCACCGGCTGGGCGGGGCCGACCCCGCCGCCTGCGCCGTGTGCGAGGACGCCATTTACGCCGCTTCCACTGCCCACAAGGCCGGGTTCACCGTGTTGGGCGTGCAGGACGCCGCCAGTGCCGACGATGCCCCTGCCATGGCGCAGGTGTGCGACCAGTTCCTGCCGGACTGGACCGCACTGGACTGGTCGAAGGTCTGAGAAATTTTTCCGCAAAAAACACGCCGGTGTTCCCGCTGTGGGAGCACCGGCGTGCTGTTATTTCAGGCTGTATTTCTGCTGCTGCACCCATTGCTGGAAGGCGTCCCGCACGGCACCCTCCCGCCCGCGGGGGATGGAGATGCGGGCCCCGCTGCGCATGCGCAGTTCCCCGGCAGAAAGCAGGTCCGCCTCGGCCAGATTGACCACATAGGAGCGGTGGGGCTGCAAAAAGCGCCCATCCGCCAGCAGAGGCTGTGCCACCGCAGAAAACGGCACCCGCAGCGACAGGGTGGGCACGTCCTCCCCGCTGGTGAGGTGGAAGTGCACGATGTGGTGGGTGCACTCCAGATATTCGATGCCCGCATAGGGCAGCGCCCGCAGGCCCTCGGCGGTGTTCACCGTGACGGACGGGCCGTATTCCGGCTCGGTGGCGCGGGCCAGCAGGGCCGAAAGCTCCCGCTGGCGCACCGGCAGCAGCAAATATTGCAGCGCATCCACCTTGTAGGCGCTGTAAGCGTGGGCCGTGGTGCGGGCCACAAAGGCCAGCGGGGCCCGGCGGCCCCGGCGGCGCAGCTCCCCGGCAGCCGCCAGCCCCACCGGCGCAGCCGAGCCGGAAAGCTCCAGCAGGTACAGCTCGTACCGCACGCCCTCCCCGTCCTTCCGCAGCAGGGCGTCGGTGTCCGGCAGGTGTTCCACGATGCAGGCGTCCGCTCGCCGGGCAAAAAATTCCATGCACTGGCGTTCCAGCCCGCTGCGCAGGCCCGCGTCCGGGCTGCACACCGCAATGTGAAAGATCACAGGATCCCTCCTCTTCAAACCCGCCCTTGCATTTTGCGCGGTGCGGGGGTATAGTAATCAAAAAAACAACAAAGGAGACGCCGCCATGTCAAAGCCCCTTGTCAGCATCATTCTGCCCGTGTACAACGCCCAGAACCACATCGCCCGCTGTCTGGAGAGCATCTGCGCCCAGAGCTGGCAGAACATCGAGGTCATCGTGCTGAACGATGGCTCCAAGGATCAGAGCCTGCCCGTGTGCGAAGCGTTCCGCGCAAAGGACGAGCGCATCGTGCTGGTGGACAAGGCCAACTCCGGCGTGTCCGACACCCGCAACCTGGGCCTGAAGCTGGCCAGCGGCAAGTATGTGCAGTTCGTGGACAGCGACGACTATATCGACCCGGACTTCACCGAGCATCTGGTCACCGCTGCCGAACAGAACAACGCCGACCTGGTCATCGCACCTTACAAGATGGTGATCCCCGCCGGGGCCACCAAGCCGGAACAGGTGCTGGACAAGCTCCAGGACGAGCTGGGGGTCATGACCGTGGCCCGGCCCCCGGAGGTACGGGAGTACGGCTTTCTGCCTGCCGGGGTCTACACCCAGGACGAGTTTGCCCGGCATCTGATGGACAAGCCTGCCTCTTATTTTTACGGGGTGCTGTGGAACAAGCTGTACCGCCGGGACCTGCTGGTGGACCACCAGATCCAGTTTACCAGTGAGGTGCGGTGGGCCGAGGACCTGGTGTTCAATATGCAGTACCTGGAGTACGCCAACGTGCTGGTGTCCATCCCGGAGGCAGGGTACTACTATGTCCAGAACCCCCAGAGTATCTGCCACACCCAGATCAACCCCGCCACCATCGTGCAGAACAAGATCCAGGTGTTCCGCTACTACAAGGACCTGTACACCCGTCTGGGCATGTACGAGCAGGTGCGCCCGCAGCTGTACAAGTTCCTGGTGGATATTGCGGAGAGCACCTATCCTTCCGGCCCCTTCAAGGAGGTCATCGACGAGGCCAAGGCCTACTGGAAGGATGCCCGCGAGGACGTGCAGACCCGCACCGCCGAAGCGCGCGAGCGCTGGAACGGCATGCGGGAGGAGCTGCGGGAAACGGCGCAGGAACGCAGTGCCGAGTGGAAGGCCCGGCACGACAGCGACCCCAAAGAATAAGCAAAAACAACAAACGGGAAGCCGCAGGAGCTTGCACGCTCCGGCGCGGCTTCCCGCTTTTTTATGCGATGTTCAGCGGCCGGGTGCTCAGCAGCCGATGGCGGCGCACTTCTTGGCCAGCCACTCGCGCTCCTCGTCGTTCAGGCGGGGTGCCAGCTTCTCGAACACCTGACGGTGGTAGTTGTTCAGCCAGTCCAGCTCGTCCTTGGTCAGCACACCGGGCACGATGGGAGAAGTGGCGATGGGCACGAACATGATCGGCTCAAAGCCCAGGAAGGTGCCGTACTGGTTGTCGGCCTTGTGCACGCACACCAGCTCGTTCTCGATGCGGATGCCCACCAGATCGGTCTCGTACACGCCGGGCTCGTCGGTCACGATCATACCCGGGCGCATCAGGGTGGTGTTGCGGCCGTTCAGGGCGTGGGGGCCTTCGTGGACGTTGCCCACAAAGCTGACGCTGTGGCCGGTGCCGCAGCGGTAGTTGATCAGGTGCTGCCACAGCGGTTCACGGGCGATGGTGTCGATCATATGGCAGTCGCAGTAGTCCAGCCAGACCGCCTTGGCGATGTCAATGTGGCACTGCAGGGTCCAGGTGTAGAACTTGCGCTCGTCCTCGGTCAGCTCACCCAGCGGGTAGGTGCGGGTGATGTCGGTGGTGCCGTCCATGTAAGTGGCACCGCTGTCCACCAGCAAAAAGCCCTTGCGCTGGAGCTTTGCGTGGTCCTCCGGGGTGGCGTGGTAGTGCATCATGGCTGCGTTGCCGCCGTAGGCCGCAATGGTGCCAAAGCTCTCCACAATAAACTTGTCGGTGGCGGAGCGGTACTTGTGCAGGATCTCGTCCACGGTCAGCTCGGTCAGCTCTTCGCCGGCTTCCAGACGCTTTTCCAGCTCGATCTGGAACCGCACCATAGCCACAGCGTCGCGCAGGTGGGCTTCCTTGTCGTGGGTCAGCTCCACCTCGTTCTTCACGCCCTTCATGGGCAGCAGCGGGTCGGCCATGTCCTTCACGGTGAGGGCGGCGTTGTTCTCCAGCACCTGATACACGGCATAGTTCACGGTGGCGCTCTCTGCCAGCACGGTCTGGGGCTCGGTCTCAGCGGCCATGAAGTCCAGCACACTGTCGTACTCGGCCAGGGTCACACCGTTGGCTTCCAGTTCCGCCTTTGCCTCCGGGGTCACGCGGGCGGTGTGGATGAACAGCACGGCGCGGTCCGGGGTGACATAGCAGTAGGCCATGGCGTAGGGGGTGCACTCGATGTCCATGGCGCGCAGGTTCAGCAGCCAGGCAAGGTTGTCCAGCTTGCCCACCAGCTGGGCGGTGCAGCCCAACTCGGCCAGCTTTGCACGCAGCTGGCCCAGCTTTTCGGCGGGGGAGAAGCCTGCATATTCCTTGGGCAGGATCCAGGCCGGGGTAGCGGGCAGAGCCGGGCGGCCCTCGGTCCACAGCTCATCCTCCAGGAACAGGGTCTTGATGGTGCCGTGCTTGGGCTCCAGAGCCTTTTTGACCCCATTGACCAGGGCGCAGCTGGCGGTCAGACCGCACAGGCCCAGCTTGCCGCCCTCAGGCACCACCTTGGCGCAGTATTCCTCCACGGTGGGCACGCCCGGCTCACCCATCTTCATCAGCTGGATCTCGGTGCCTGCGATCTCCTTCTCGGCCTGCACAAAGTAACGACCGTCGGCCCAGACCGCACTCTCGGTCATGGTGACCACAAAGTTGGAGTTTTCACCATGGAAGCCGGAGAAGTAGGTCAGGGAGGTGTAGTGGTCGGGCAGGTACTCGCTGGAGTGGGGGTCGCCCACCGGGATCAGGTACACATCCACACCGTTTGCCTGCATGGCGGCACGCAGAGCGGCCAGCCGTTCGGGAACTGTATTCATGCTCATAGAAAAGCCTTCTTTCTCATATTTGCCGGAAGAACGTCCGGCGGCGGTGGTTTGCTACTGCATATTGTAGCATTCCGGCGCAAAGAATGCAATGCGGGAGTGTCGGCTGTTCCGGACGCAAACACGCAGCGGCCCGCAAAGACCGCTGCGCGTTTTTTCTTCACACGGTTGCCGTGCTGTCAACAGCCGCCGCAGTGTCGCCTGCATCCTGCGGGGGCTGACCGCCTGCCGGTCGTTGACCGTCCGTTGCGGAGCCTGCCCCTTGCCGAATCGCTGCCCGCCGGGGCCGCCGGTTCCCCTTATTTGTCGTCCAAAACGCGAAAACGCAACCAAATTGCAAAAAATGTTACAATTTTTTCTTGAAAAAGGCCCTTTTCCCATTGACAGGCTTGCTATAATAGAGATGTAAGATTTTACGGGCCAGCGCTCTGCGGCTCTGTCTGCTAACAAAGAAAGAGGCATTCAAACTATGACCAAAATTGATATTTTTTCCGGCTTCCTGGGCGCCGGCAAGACCACTCTGATCAAAAAACTCATCAAGGAGGCCTTTGCCGGCCAGCAGGTCGTTCTGATCGAGAACGAGTTCGGTGAGATCGGCATCGACGGCGGCTTCCTGAAGGAGTCCGGCATCCAGATCAATGAGCTGAACGCCGGCTGCATCTGCTGCTCTCTGGTGGGTGATTTCCGCACCGCCCTGCAGCAGGTGGTGGAGCAGTACCACCCCGACCGCATCGTCATCGAGCCCTCCGGCGTGGGCAAGCTGAGCGACGTGACCCGCGCCGTGGAAGGCGTGGCCGAGCACCTGGATGTGCAGCTGAACAGCTTTGTCACCGTGGCCGATGTGAACAAGGTCAAGATGTATATGAAGAACTTCGGTGAGTTCTACGACGACCAGATCAGCCATGCAAGCTGCATCCTGCTCAGCCGCACCCAGACCGCCAGCGAGGAGAAGATCGCCGCCGCCGTGGCCATGCTGCGCGAGAAAAACCCCACCGCCACCATCGTGACCACCGCATGGGACGAGCTGACCGGTGAGCAGATCCTGAAAGCCATGTCCACCAAGGACGACTTCAAGGCAGAGCTGATCGCCATGGCCGCCAAGGCAAACGAGAAGCACGCCGAGGAGGACGAGGAAGAAGAGCACCACCATCATCACCATCACGACGACGAGAACGGCGTGTGCAGCTGCGGCCATCACCACCACGATGATGACGATGATGACGATGATGAGGACGAGCACGAGCATCACCATCACGACCATGACGAGGACGATGACCACGACGAGCATGAGCACCACCATGATCACGATGAGGATCATGACCACGAGGAGCATTGCTGCTGCGGCCACCACCATCACGATGACGACGATGATGAGGACGAGCACGAGCATCATCATGAGCACGGCGACCACTGCTGCTGCGGCCATCACCACCATCATCATGACCACGACGCCGATGAGGTGTTCACCAGCTGGGGCGTCGAGACGGCCCGCAAGTTCACCAAGGCCGAAGTGGAGCACGCCCTCACCGAGCTGGACACCGGCAATTACGGCATGATCCTGCGCAGCAAGGGCATCGTGGACGGCGGTGCCGACGGCTGGCTGGAGTTCGACTATGTGCCCGGCGAGTGGGAAGTGCGTGCCCGCGGTGCCGACGTGGGCGGCAAGCTGGTGGTCATCGGCTCCAAGCTGAACGAGAAGGCCATTGCAGAGCTGTTCGGCTGCTGAGATGTAAAAGAAGGAGAAACCATCCATTATGGCAAAAGAAATTCCGGTCTACCTGTTTGTGGGCTTTCTGGAAAGCGGCAAGACCAAATTCATTCAGGAGACCTTTGAAGACCCCAACTTTGACTCCGGCGACAAGACCCTGCTGCTGATCTGCGAGGAGGGCGAAGAGGAGTACAACGAGAAGAAGTTCGCCTTTCCCGGTGTGACCGTCAAGGTGCTGGAGGACAAGGCCGAGCTGAACCCGCAGAATCTGCTCAAGCTGGAAAAGGAATCCGGTGCAGGCCGTGTGGTCATTGAGTACAACGGCATGTGGCTGCTGCAGGATCTGGCCGAGGCTCTGCCCGAAAGCTGGATCGTGTACCAGTGCATCGCCACCGCCGACGGCACCACCGCCCTGACCTACGCCCGCGACAACTCCATGCGCAGCCTGCTGCTGGACAAGATCGCCCGCAGTGAGCTGATCGTGTTCAACCGCGCCGAAGCCGTGAACAACGACGAGGCCCGGCAGGAGCTGCACAAGCTGGTGCGTCAGGCTTCCCGCAAGTGCGACATCGCCTACGAGTTCAAGGACGGCAGCGTGGCCTATGACGACATCCCCGACCCGCTGCCCTTCGACGTGAACGCCCCGGTCATCGACATCCATGACGACGATTTCGGCATCTGGTACATGGACTGCCAGGACGAGCCCCAGAAGTACACCGGCAAGACGGTCAAATTCCTGGCACAGGTGTGCCAGACCAACCGCGCCGGCAAGAACAGCTTCGTGCCCGGCCGCTTTGCCATGACCTGCTGCGTGCAGGATATCCAGTTCGTGGGCTTCCCCTGCAGCTACGACGGCTACAAGGCTCTGGAGCAGCGCAGCTGGGTGCGGGTGACCGCCAAGGTGAGCTACAAGTTCCACAACATCTACCGCGGCAAGGGCCCGGTGCTGACCGCCATTTCGGTGGAGCCTGCCGAAAAGCCGCTGAATGAAGTCGTAACGTTCTCTTAACGTTCTGATCGATCTGTAAACAGGAGGTTCTGGCATGAAAACACTGTTCCGCATTCTGGGCACGGCCGCTGCCGTGGCCGTCACCGGTGCCGCCATCGTGGCACTGGACAAGATCCTGAACCAGAAAGACCCGCTCCATGTGGAGGAGGTCGAGTTCCCCGAAGAAGCCGAGCAGGACGCCGCCGAGGCCGAAAAGACCGCCGTGGCTTACGCCGAAGCAGAGGCCAAAGCAGCGGACGATGCCGCAGAGCAGCCCACCGCCCCGGCCGAAGCCGACGCCCCGGAAGCTCCTGCCGAGCCCGCCCCTGCACAGGAGCCGGCCACGCTGGAGGACACCAGCGAGGAAAAGCCGGTGTATGACCCTGAGGCCCCGAACCCCAACCCCGTGGAGGCCGGCCCCGCCGTCGCCCCCAAGGACGAGAACGGCAAGTTCGACGCCACCAAGATCGCTGACGCCAGCGATTTCGGCGACTGGGAAGAGCAGGGCTGCAAGGGCTGATCTCCCGTAACAGCAAAGAGGACGATGCATAACGCATCGTCCTCTTTTTTCATTCGCCTCTTGCCAGCTGCTGCAGCTTTGGCTTGTCCAGCACCTGCACGCCGCCGCGGTACAGCCGCACCCAGCCCTCCTGCGCGAAGTATTTGAGCATCCGGCTCACCACCTCGCGGGCAGAGCCCATGTACTTTGCCATCTGGTCGTGGGTCATGCGCACCTCGTCGCCGCCGGTCTTGGCCAGCTCGTCGGTGAGAAAGATGGCCAGCCGCCGGTCGGCGCTCATGAACAGGATCTGCTGCATCGTCCACATGGTGTCGGAAAAGCGCTCTGCCGTGAGCTGGTAGGCGTAGCAGCGCACATAGACATTCTGCTGCATCAGACGGCGGAAGATGCCCGCGCTGATGCACAGTGCCTCGGTGTCCTCCTCAGCGTCGATGTACAGATCCACATTCACCGAGTCCATCACGCAGGACGCCGACAGGATGCACACCTCCCCGCCGAACAGGCGGTAGAGGGTCACGTCCCGGCCGTCCTCCGACAGCAGATAGGCCCGCAGCTGGCCGGTGCGCAGCAGCAGGATGCCCACACAGCTTTCCAGTGGGCTGTGCACCCGGGCCCCTTTGCGGTAGTGCACCGGGCGGGTATAGCGACAGAGCATCTCCTGTTCGTCGGCGGTCAGCTGCGCCCAGAAGGGGAACGCGCAGGCCAGACAATTGCGGTCTTCCGGGGTCTTTTGCATGGCACTCATCCTTTCCGCAGGGCCTTGGCGGCCTCCGTGCCGGCCTGTGCCCCCTCGTATACAGCCTTTGCCACCTGCAGCAGGCCGCCGGTGCAGTCCCCGGCAGCGTACAGGCCGGGCACGGTGGTCTGCATCTTCTCATCCACCACGATGCGGCTGCCCTCCACGGCGGCCCCGATCTTGCGGGCCAGCGCAGTGCTGCCCGCCACGCCCAGCGCCACGAACACACCGGACAGGGCAACCTCCTGCCCGTCGGACAGCTGCACCCCGGTGACCACCGGTTCGCCCAGAACAGCCTCCACCTTCTGCGGGTATACGGTCACCTCCGGCGGGAATTCTGCGGTCAGCGGCATGCCGTTGGTCAGCAGGCTGACGCTTTTCACCACCGGCAGCAGGGCCTGCACCTCGTGCAGGGCATAGGCTCCGCTGCCCAGCACGGCCACATCCTTGCCGCGGTAGAAAAAGGCGTCGCAGACGGCACACCAGCTCACGCCGTGGCCCTCCAGCCCGGCAAGGCCCGGAATGCGCGGCACCGCACGGGAGGCCCCCGTGGCCAGGATCACCGCGTCCGCCGGGTAATCTTTCCCTATGGTTTCTACCGTGTGTTTATCCGTATAGGTCAGCCCCACGGCTTCGGCGGTCACAAACCGCACCCCCAGGCGTTTGGCGTTCTCGATGCTGCGGCGCTCCAGCTCCGCACCGGAAACCGGCTGAGCAAGGCCGTAGTAGTTTTCGATCTTCTCGGCCCGGTCCAGCGCACCGGGGCCTTTGGTCAGCACGGTGGTGTCCACCCCCGCGCGGACCGCATACAGTGCGGCAGACACGCCCGCCGGGCCGGAACCTACGATCACAATGTTGGACATGGTTGGTCCTCCTTTTCAGAGTCACGATTTAAAATGGCCTCCGCTTCGCTCTGGCCATGATCAGAGGAAACATGATTTTTAATTTGCGGATGGGGTCGTAGCGGGCAGCTTCACCACATCCACTGCATCGGAAACTTTTCTTATAGTATACACCTTTTTCCGCAAAACTTCTGTGACCGGGTCGCAAAAAGCAGCCTTTTGCCGCTGCGGGGCACTTTTCAGCCGGAAAAGAGTGTGTTATACTGGGTTTGTTTCTCTGATTTTCTGCCATGGAGGCTTTTTATGACTAAACAGCGCATTCTTTTCATTACCACCGGCGGCACCATTGCCAGCGTACATACTCCGCAGGGCCTCCGGCCCGTGCTCAGCAGCGACGAGCTGCTGGCCCATCTTCCGGAGCTCAACGACCTGTGCATCCCGGAAACGCTGGCCCTGTGCAGCATCGACAGCACCGACCTCGGCCAGGAACACTGGCTGATGATGGCCCGCGCCATTCAGGAGAACTACGCCCTGTACGATGGTTTCATCATCTGCCACGGCACCGATACGCTGGCCTATTCCGCAGCGGCACTTTCTTACCTCATCCAGAACGCGGACAAGCCCATCATCCTCACCGGTGCCCAGCAGCCCATCTCCAACGAGATCACCGACGCCAAGAAAAACCTGCGCGACAGCGTGATCTGTGCACTGGACCCGGGCAGCCGGGGCGTGATGGTGGTGTTTGGCGGGCACGTCATTGCCGGCACCCGTGCCAAAAAGAACAAGACCATCAGCTACGACGCCTTTGCCTCGGTCAACTTCCCGGAGCTGGCACTGGTGCAGGGCGACCGTCTGGTGCGCTATGTGCCTTCGCCCTGGCCCACCGGCCCGGTGGAGTTCGGCCGCGCCATGAACCCCCGGGTGTTCCTGCTCAAGCTCATCCCCGGCATGGACCCCGGCATGATCCCGGAGATCTTCCGCCTGTACGACTGCGTCATCGTGGAGAGCTTCGGCGTGGGCGGCATCCCGCAGCGGCTCATGGACGCCTTTGCCGAGGGGCTGGGCCACTACGAACAGACCCACAAGGTGCTCATCCTGACCACGCAGGTGACCTATGAGGGCAGCGACGTGGGCGTGTACGAGGTGGGCAAGCGGGTGAAGAACCGATTCCGCTTCCTGGAAGCCCATGACATGACCATCGAAGCCGTGGTCACCAAGAGCATGTGGCTGCTGGCCCAGAACTGCGACAGCTTCGACCAGCTGCAGCAGCGGTTCTACCGTCAGGTGAACTTCGATACCTTCTATCACTGAGCAAAAAGCTCCTCCGCCCATGGCACAGCGCCATGACGGGGGAGCTTTTTCCGATCAGAATACCAGCTGCACCAGCAGCACATAGCACAGGGTGCCGCCCGCCACGCTGAGCAGCGTTTCGTGTTTCCATTTGTGCAGGGCAACGGTCACCAGCAGCGCAATGGCCTCCGGGGCACCGCGGCTGCCCGCAAAGGGAGTCACGCTCTTGAGGCAGTAAACGATCAGCATGCCAAAGATGGCGGCGGGCAGCACCCGCCCCAGATACCGCACCACCTCCGGCGGCTGCTGATCCTTGGAGGAGAACACCACAAAGGGCAAAAAACGGGTCAGCATCGTGGCGGCCGTGCACACCGCGATGGTAATGCTCATCTGAATGGCCGTCATACGCCGGTCTCCTCCTTCCGTTTGTCCGCTTCGGTGCCTTCGGCTTTCTCAATGGGCTTGCGCAGGGCCAGCAGCAGCACCAGAATGCAGGCCATGGCGGGCAGCAGGAAGCCGCCGGAACCGAACACCGCCAGGCACACCAGCGGGGCCGCAATGCCGATGAGGGCGCTGTAGTGCTGCTTGTCTTTTTCCCACTGGTTCAGGAAGATGACCGTGAACATGGCCGTCATCACAAAATCCACGCCTTCGGTGCTGAAGGGCAGGACAGAGCCCACCGCAGCCCCCAGCCCCGCGCTGGCCACCCAGTAGAACTGATCCAGCAGGGTAATGAAGAACATGAACCAGCCCCTGTCCACCCCTTCCGGCGGCTCTGCCGAGCAGGTGATGGAAAAGGTCTCGTCGCTCATGGCAAAGATCATGTAGAAGCTGCGCAGACCGTAGCCCTTGTAGCGCTCCAGCATGGCCAGGCCGTAGAACAGATGCCGCGCCTGGATCATGAGCGCCATCAGAAAGGCCGACAGCGGCGAGAACGCCCCCAGCAGAAGGCTGGCCAGTACGAACTCCAGCGAGCCGCCGTACACCATCGTGCCCATGAGCATGGGCATCCACACCGGCAGCCCCAGCGACTGTACATAGATGCCGTAGCCCAGGCCCAGCACAAAATAACCCGCCAGCACCGGCAGGGTCTGGGGTGCGGCGGCACGCAGCGCCCGCAGAACGGGGCTTTGCGGCCGCACCAGAAGTTGTTCGTTTGTCTGCTGCATTTGTTGTTCCCCTCAGGGCAGCCGGCATTCCCGGCTGCTTTGCTTTCTTAAACCTATTTCTCTGATATGATTTTATGAATTATGTATGTATTATAACAGGTTCTGCCGATTTTGCAACCGGCAGAACGCAAACGCCCCGGCATGCGGGCCCTGTTCGGCTCCATGGCACTGGGCCTGTTTGCCAGCTCTTCCAACGGCAGCAAGGTGGTGGACAAGGAGACCGGCCTTTAATTCTCCTGAAAACAGCAAGACCCGGAACCCTCCGCTGGGAAGGTTCCGGGTATTTTTTGCCTGTTATGTTACGATTCGGCTTTCTCGTCCTGATGCCGGGGCATATCCAGCTCCGGCATCAGCTCATCGCTGATGATGGTGAGCATCTGCTCCAGCTTGTCCACGTCCTCTTCCGGGAAGCGCTGGCGCACCCGCCGGACCACCGTGCTCAGGTAGGAGTAGCTGATGTTGTAGTAGTCGATATACTTCTGGGTGGGGCGCAGGTGGTACTCGCGCCGGTCCACCGTGGACTGGATCTTTTCCACATAGCCCTTTTTGACCAGACTGCCGATCTTATAGGCCGCATTGGGGGTGGAGATCTGCATCATGCGGGAGAACTCCGCAATGGTAGGTTCGCCCATGGCCATGATGCCCTCCATGCAGAAGGACTCCACCGTGGTCAGGGTCGCTTCCCGCGTGGCAAAACGCTGGAATACGTTCTGATAAAAGTGCAGCTTGAATTTGGTGTATACATCCTGAAAAGCCTGTTCCAGCATGGATCGCGCCTCCGCTCGTTCGTTTTCTTTCAGTTTATCACAAGTTGCCCGCGACGGCAAAGCCCAATCATGCTTTTGCCTTTTTGATCGTGCGGGCGCGGATGATGCTGAGCACCACCAGCTCTACGACGATGGCCACGGCCAGCAGCACCAGCGAGGTGAACAGGCTGGCCCGGCTGCCCAGTACCGCCTGTGCCAGGCCGGTGATCACATAACACACCGCCGCGCAGGACGCCGCCGTGATGGCATAGGGCAGCTGGGTGGACACATGGTTCACATGGCTGCAGTGGGCACCCGCCGAGGCCATGATGGTGGTGTCGGAGATGGGGGAGCAGTGGTCGCCGCACACGGCGCCGGACAGGCAGGCCGCGATGGAGATGACCAGCATTTCGCCTTCCGGGAATGCGTGGCACACGATGGGAATCAGAATGGAGAAGGTTCCCCAGCTCGTGCCGGTGGCAAAGGCCAGGAACACCGCCACCAGGAAGATGATCACCGGCAGCAGATACTGCAGCGCCGCAGCGGAGCCGCCCAGCAGATTGGCCACATAATACTTGGCACCCAGCAGGCCGGTCATGCCGGACAGGGTCCAAGCCAGCGTGAGGATGAGCATGGGGCTGACCATGGCCTTGAAACCCTCCGGGATGCAGGCCGCAAAGTCCTGGAAGGTCATGACGCTGCGCACCCGGTAGAACACGAAGGTGAACAGCAGCGCAATGCTGCTGCCCATCACAAGGCCGGCAGAGGCGTTGCAGTCCGCAAAGGCGGTGACAAAGTCCACCCCGTCAAAGAAGCCGCCGGTGTAGATCATGCCGAAGATGCAGGCCGCGATCAGCACCAGCACCGGTGCGATCAGGTCCACAACATGGCCCTTCGTCTCGGTGCCGTCGTCCACGTCGTCGCCGTAGGGGCGGTCCTCGGTGGTGAACAGGTCGCCGTTTTTCGCGTTGTCCTCATGGAGCTTCATGGAGCCGAAGTCAGTGCCGGTGAAGATGAGGAACAGGCTCATGACGACGGTAAGCAGGGCATAGTAGTTGTAGGGGATGGTGCGCAGGAACATGGTGAAGCCGTTGATGCCAGACCCCTCCGGCACGCTGGAGGTGACCGCCGCCGCCCAGCTGGACACCGGCGCAATGATGCAGATGGGGGCCGCCGTGGCGTCGATGAGGTAGGCCAGCTTGGCGCGGGACACCTTCTGCCGGTCGGTGACCGGGCGCATGACCGAACCCACGGTCAGGCAGTTGAAATAGTCGTCCACAAAGATCATCACACCCAGCAGCAGGGTGGCAAACTGTGCGCCCGCCCGGGAGTGGATGTGCTTCGATGCCCAGCGGCCAAAGGCGGCCGAGCCGCCGGCCTTGTTCATCAGGGCCACCAGGATGCCCAGCATGACCAGGAACACCAGGATGCCCACATTGCTGCTGTCGGACAGTTTGGCGATCATGCCGCCCTCTTCGTGGAAGAAGAGGGTATTCAGGGCCAGTTCCAGGTTTCCGTTGGCATACAGCAGTGCGCCCGAGGCGATGCCCACCAGCAGGGAGGTGTACACCTCCTTGGTGTTCAGGGCCAGCACAATGGCGATGACCGGCGGCAGCAGCGAGAAGAAGGTGCTGTACACCGCACAGGTGTAGGTAGACGGGTCGGCGATCTTGCCGGGAGTGGCTGCCGTGCACCACAGCAGCAGGGCAAACACGAACAGTGCCGCCGCCCAGGACAGATTCTTGTTTTTCATAATGATTCCTTTTCGTTTCAGGCGATTCGTTCCGGCAGCGTATCAGGCCCCGTGCTGCGGGGCAGACTATCCCCACGGAATGCAAAAGGGGAGTGGGGCCGTGCCGGATTACAAAGCGATGTATTTTGAGCTGTTCCGCGCCAGCGTGCAGGCCGTACAGCTGCTGCAGGACGCACAGGCCCACGCCGAACAGCAGCTGCTGGCCGAGGACCCGCCGCCGCTGCGGCTGGAGCAGCCCGATGGGGAAGAGTGAACCCTCTCAGTTTAACGGCCTCGCCCTCTCCGTCTTTGCTTCGCAAATCCACCTCTCCCAAAGGGAGAGGCAAGAGCTTTACCGTTACGTTCTTGGCTCTCCCTCTGGGAGAGCTGGCGCGAAGCGCCTGAGAGGGCGAGGTTATTCACCCGGTTTTACCCTTTCTTTGCCTCCGCCTTGGCCGCAAACTTGTCGTTGTGGATCACAAAGCGCTCGTGGGTGCCGCCGCCCACCGGGCCTTTTTCGTCGTGCAGGGTCACCTTGAAGGTGAGCTTGCGGCCTTCCACAGCCACCAGCTCGCTCTCGCAGGTCACAGTCATGCCCACGGGGGTGGGAGCGGTGTGCTCCAGCTCCAGCTTCGTGCCTACGGTGCCGTCGCCCTCGGCCAGAGCCGGGGCCACGCTCATCCAGCAGGTCTTTTCGGCCAGGGCCACCAGGGCCGGGGTGGCGAACACATCCAGTGTGCCGCTGCCCATGGTTTTTGCAGTGTTTACAGCAGTGACAGACACGCTCTGCTCACCGCGGATGCCAGGTTCCAGTGTCATAAAAATTCCCTCCTGTGCGTCTGTACGCAGATCTCAATTCTATACGTTTTATAAGATACCACAGCTTGGCAAAGAATGCACCCACTTTGGCGCATTTTGTAAAAAATACCTTTTCTGTTTCCTGCCCGCTGTGCTATGATAGGGTCAAAAAGGGAGGGGACGTTCCATGTCTGACTTCTGGAAATCCTATGACATCACCGCCGCCGAATACGGTGCGGGCTATGAGTGCTACCCGCTGTTCGGTACTGTCCATCTCATAGAGCTGGCGCTGTCGGCTTTGTTTCTTCTGGGCATGGTGTGGTGGTACCGCCGCAGCACGCCGCGCACCCGGCGGCACATTCTGGTGGGGGTCACGGCGGCCCTGCTGGCCGACGAGGCCGCCCTGCTGCTGGGCATGGCCTGCACCGGCCAGTGGAACTGGAGCTATCTGCCGCTGCACCTGTGCAGCATCAACGTGTTCGTCTGCCTGTATAACACCCTCACCGACCGCAGCTGGTGCAAGGAGGAGCTGTACGCCCTGTGCATCCCCGGCGCGGCACTGGCTCTGCTGTGCCCCAGCTGGCGGGATGTGCCCGGGTGGTTCACCCTCATCAACCTGCACTCGGTCAGCATCCACGCCCTGCTGGTGCTCTACCCTGTGCTGCTGGTGGCGGGCGGATACCGCCCCAGCGTGCGCCGGGTGCCGCAGGTGCTGGCCTTTTTGTTCGGCTCGGCCCTGCCCATCTATTTTCTTAACAAACCCCTGCACACCAACTTTTACTTTTTGAATAACCCCTATGGCAACGTCATCACCAGCACCTTTACCGCGTGGTTTGGCGAAAAATTCTACATTCTGGGCTTTCTGCCCGCCATCGCGCTGGCCCTTGTGCTGATGTACGCCCCCTGGGCAGCAGCCGGGAAGAAGCGTTGAGCCGCTCCGCCACTCGTCCGCTCCCGGTCCGCTTTCCAGCGGGCCGGGTTTTCTTTTTTCAATTTGCATCTTTTTGGCGTTTTGCGGTGTTTTTTCATCAATGCAGCGGGAATGTCAAAATTCTTCTGCAAAGGGCTTGACAGGCAGGCATGTGCGTGATATCATGAACACATGAACAGACATTCATATGATTTCATCCCGAAAGGAGATGCTTCCATGGCACAGCAGAACGAACCCCTCGTGCAGCCGGAAGAGCTGGACATGCCGGATGACGAAGTGCTGTACGAGCTGGCCGACCTGTTCCGGGTGTTCGGCGACTCCACCCGCATCAAGATCCTGTACGCCCTGCACGACAATGAGCTGTGCGTGCAGGACATTGCCAACGCCGTGCAGCTGAGCCAGTCGGCCGTGAGCCACCAGCTGCGGGTGCTCAAGGATTCCAAGCTGGTACGCTTCCGGCGGGAGGGCAAGACCGTGTATTACGCACTGGACGACGACCATGTGCGCAGCATCCTCTCTCTGGGGATGGACCATATCGAAGAATGATTTTCCGGGCCGCGGCCCGCACAAAAACAGAAAGGCTGGTATCTACGATGAAAAAGACCTACAAGATCGAAGTGGACTGCGCAAACTGCGCCCAGAAGATGGAGGACGCTGCCAACACCGTTGCCGGTGTGGAAAAGGCGACTGTCAGCTTCATGACCCAGAAGATGAAGGTGGAGTTTGCCGAGGGTGCCGACCCCCACGCCACCATGGAGAATGTGCTGTCCGCCTGCAAGAAGGTGGAGGACGACTGCGAGATCTTTGACATCTGACCTCTTCCGGTCCGGTTCCCGGCATCGCTGCCGGGCGGCAGCTCTCCCCCTGTGGGAGAGCTTTTCTTTCCTCTGCCGCCGGGCAGCGGAAAACTCCTCTTTTTCGTGGAAAAAAACGGGCAGTTTTCAACACTTTCCACACACTTTTCAACACCCTTCGCGGAAAACTCCAAAAAGAAACGTGGAAAAGCAAGTTTTCTGCGGGAAAATCCCGTGGAAAACACGGGGGAAAGGGTGGAAAATCCATTTTTGTGGGGAAAACCTGTTGAATTCCACTGCGTTTTCCCGTTTTTTCTCAGAACCGCCGCAATCCGACAAAAGGAGCGTTTTGTATGACCAAAAAGCAAAAAAAGAGCCTGCAGCAGATCCTGATCGCGCTGGCCCTTGTGATCCTGCTCAAGCTGCTGCTCCGTGTGCTGCCGGCACTTCCCACCCCGGTGGAGCTGCTGCTCTACCTCATCCCGTACTTTGTGGTGGGCAAGGACGTGCTGCGCAAGGCCATCAAGGGCGTCAAGAACCGCCAGCCCTTTGACGAGTGCTTCCTGATGGCGGTGGCTACCGTGGGTGCCTTTGCCCTGGGCGACTATGTGGAAGGCTGCGCCGTTATCCTCTTTTACCAGATCGGCGAGCTGTTCCAGAGCGTGGCCGTGGGCAAGAGCCGCCAGAGCATTTCCAGCCTGATGGACATCCGCCCGGACTACGCCAACGTGGAGGACGAGGACGGCAAGCTGGAGCAGGTGGACCCCGATGACGTGGAGGTCGGCACCGTGATCGTGGTGCAGCCCGGCGAGCGGGTGCCCATTGACGGTGTGATCGTAGAGGGCACCTCCGCCCTGAACACCGCCGCCCTGACCGGTGAGAGCCTGCCCCGCGACGTCCAGACCGGAGACGAGGTCATCAGCGGCTGCGTGAACATGACCGGCCTGCTGAAAGTCAGGACCTCCAAGGAATTCGGCGAGTCCACCGTCTCGAAAATTCTCGATCTGGTGGAAAATTCCAGCATGAAAAAAACCCGCGCCGAGAACTTCATCACCCGCTTTGCCCGGGTATACACCCCGGCTGTCTGCTACGGTGCGCTGGCGCTGGCCTTCCTGCCGCCCATCGTGCTGCTGCTGATGGGCCAGCCCGCCCGCTTTGGGGACTGGATCTACCGCGCTTTGACCTTCCTGGTCATCAGCTGCCCCTGCGCACTGGTCATCAGCATTCCGCTGAGCTTCTTCGGCGGCATCGGCGGTGCTTCCGCCTGCGGTATCCTGGTCAAGGGCTCCACCTATCTGGAGGAGCTGGCCCGCACCGGCATCGTGGTGTTTGATAAGACCGGCACCCTGACCCAGGGCACCTTCAAGGTCACCGGCGTCCACCCGGCCGACGGCATCACCGACGAACAGCTGGTGGAAGCCGCTGCTCTGGCCGAGAGCTGGTCCAAGCACCCCATCTCCCTGAGCATCAAGGCCGCCTACGGCAAGGAGATCGACACCTCCCGCGTCACCGACGTGGAGGAACTTGGCGGCCACGGCGTGACCGCCAAGGTGGACGGCAAGCCCGTTGCCGCCGGCAACGCCCGTCTGATGGAGCGGCTGGGCCTTTCTGCCCCCGCCGTGAGCGAGACCGGCACCGTCGTGCACGTTGCCATCGACGGCAGATACGCCGGTTGCCTGCTCATCGCCGACGTGGTCAAACCCCACAGTGCCGAGGCCATCCGGGCCCTGAAGGCCGCCGGAGTGCGCAAGACCGTCATGCTCACCGGCGATGCCGAGCCGGTGGCCAAGGCCGTTTCTGCCCAGCTGGGTCTGGACGAATACCACGCCGGTCTGCTGCCCGGCGACAAGGTGGACCAGATCGAAACACTCATCGCCGCCAAGAAGTCCAAGGAGAATCTGGCCTTTGTGGGCGACGGCATCAACGACGCCCCGGTGCTGTCCCGCGCCGATGTGGGCATCGCCATGGGTGCCCTGGGTTCCGACGCCGCCATTGAAGCCGCCGACGTGGTGCTGATGGACGATGACCCGGCCAAGATCGCACTGGCCATGCGCATCGCCCGCCGCACCCTGCGCATCGTGTACGAGAACATCGTGTTCGCGCTGGCGGTCAAGTTTGCCTGCCTGCTGCTGGGTGCCATCGGTATGGCCAGCATGTGGACAGCCATCTTTGCCGACGTGGGCGTCATGGTCATTGCCGTGCTCAACGCCACCCGCGCCCTGTACACCAAAGATCTTGTCAGGAAGAGCCACCCGTAACGCTGCTGCTTTCCATAAAAAATGCCTGACCGCCAACGACAGCGGTCAGGCATTTTTGTGTTTTCCGGGGTTCAGATGTCCCACAGCTCCGGGGCAGAGGTGGACACCGCCGAGGCACCGGCCCGCATGGCGGCCATGACGTCGGCCTTGTCCCGCAGCAGACCGCCCGCGATCACCGGCACCCGGGTGCGGGTACTGATCTCGGTGATGACCCGGGGCATGATGCCGGGCAGGATCTCCACAAAGTCCGGCTTGCCTTGTTCCAGCTGGCCGGAAAGGTTGTTCAGGGAAAGGGAGTCCAGGATGAACGCCCGCTGGATGGTCAGCAGGCCCTGATGGCGCGCCCGCCGGATCAGGGACGGGTGGGTGGAAATGATACCATCCGGGTGGCACAGCGCAATGAGGGAATTCACGGCAACTTCCCGCGCCGAAAGGCCGTCCACAAGGTCGATGTGCACGACGGCCAGCTTTCCGGCCGCGTGGATGCGCCGGACCAGCTCCCCCACATTGAGCAGGGTGCTCGCCAGCAGAAAGACCGTGCTGCAGGGCGAGGCCAGGGCGGCCGTCAGAGCGTCATCCGTCTTGACGGCTGCGATCACCGGCTCGTCCAGCAGAGTTTCAGCAAGTGGATGCATCGGGCAGGACTCCTTTTCTCTCAGATGGTTCTCATTATCGCACAAAGGGGCCGCACTGTAAAGTGCAGCCCCAGTCTGCGGTTGTGCTTATGCCTGGAAATAGATCGCGGTGTTGGCCACGGTCATCATGGTCATCAGGATGGTATTCAGGAAGGCCGCAACGTACACGCTGCCGGTCTTTTTGTACAGGTACTTGGCCAGGCAGGATGCAATGGCCAGCGAGGGCACCAGCGCAAACAGCAGGATGCCGCCAAGGGCCTGTCCCGGGTAGAAGGCAACGCCGGTACGGAACAGGGTGCCGTACTGCAGCACCAGCCAGAGGAGGATGCCGCCCATGTTGGTCAGAGCAGCCAGCAGGTAGCCCCAGCCGCCCTGCAGCTTTTCGCTGCTGGTGTTGGAGATGGCGGCGGCGCCGCTGACAAAGTAGTACACAAAGAAGAACGGCATATACTTGACCGCCGCCGGGATGGCGCTGGCTTCAAAGGTCTTGAAGGCGAAGGTCCAGATGCGGAAGTCGGTCTTGAAGATGGCATCCACGGCAAACAGGCAGGCGTAGGCGATCACGCACACCAGCAGTGCCACGCAGAAGGCTGCAGCCACAGACACCGGCTTTGCGGCAATGCCGTACTGTTCCAGCGTGATACCCTTCTGCTTGCGGCCGCCGAACAGGTAGACGCAGACCATGGTCACGATGGAGATGCAGGCGCAGATGAGAGCCCAGGTCACGATGCTGTTGACGGTGGGGCCCTGCCAGGTGGCATTGGTCTCGAAGATGTTCTTGGTCACCAACACACGCAGGACGATGGAAGCGATCAAGACGCACACCGAGCCGGACAGCCAGGTCTTGCGGTCGTCCTCGGTGCTGCGGGCTGCCAGAACGATGCCCACCACCGACAGGAGCAGGGCAATGTCACTGGCGTAGCGCATCCAGCGGATGGGCTCTGCGGTCAGACTGCCGTCGTACACGGCGGGGAAGATGATGGCCGGGATCAGCATACCCACCACGAACAGGCTGATCGTGCCAAGCTTGCCGGACAGGGTGCCGACGGCCGGGGTGGGTGCTGCGACGGCCTGCTTTGCATTGGACAGGAAGGGCAGCTTCATCAGCAGCAGAGCAAGAGGTGCCAGCATGAGCAGGAAGCCCACCAGAGCGACCAGCTCAAAGACTTCTTTCCAGTACCAGATCTGGCTGGTGGAAGCAATGTTCTGCACCAGACCGGACTGGTCGGCAAATGCAGTGGCGTAGAACTCGATGGCATCCTTGGTGGAAGCCTTGGAGAAGTGGTTCCAGGGGTGGATCTCACGCGGCTGGTAAATGATGCGCTGGCCGCCGTCCGAGCCGGTGTACCAGGTGTCAGCCTGCGGAGCTTCCTGCTCCAGCAGGGTCTTGCCAGCGGTGGTGGCAACATAGTCCTTGTGGTAGACGGTGCCGCTCTTCGTGGGAGGCTCGTCGGCCGCAAAGAAGAACTCGTCGTACTGGCCGCAGATCTTGCCGATGGTGCGTCCGCCGAAGGTGGCAACTGCAGCCTCTTCGTCCAGGCTTAGGTAGGAGGTCCAGGAGTAATCGGCACCCATGCTCAAACCGGCCTTGATGATGCGGTAACCGGCGGCAGCGTAGTTCTGCTCATCCAGATAGATGGCCATCTCGGAGGAGAAGCCGCCCATGGAGTGGCCGCTGACCGCGATCTGACCGTTGCCCTGTGCATCCTTGGCAACGTAGTCCTGGCTGTACATGTACTGTGCGGCATCCCACAGCGAAGTGGGCCAGAAGTTGAAGAAGCCGCCGGTATTGTCGGCGTTCCCGTGGGAATGGCCGTGGTCATACATATCCAGTGCCAGCACGACATAGCCGCGGCGGGACATCTCGATGGCGGTCTCGTCCTGCATCTCGGCACTGTTCAGGTAGCCGTGGGTGGTCACGATGGTGGGGTGCGGGTTGGAGGCGTCCACGCCCTTGGGCATGTACAACAGGCCCGAAAGGGTGCCGGAGTCGGTATCAAAGGAAATGCGGGAGACCTTGACCTTGTAGAATGAGGTGTTGAACATCTGGGCAAAAATGCTGCCCAGCAGCATCAACGCCACAGCGATCGCCAGCACAACGACCGTGCGCGAACGCTTTTCGGTGGCCTTTGCGGTGCTTTTCATGAGGATCCTCCTTCTTTTTTCAGAGACATGCCCGGCGGCTGCACTTCCAGAACCAGCCCCCGGAACAGATGTGAACGGGCGGACAAGGGGTGCGATGGGAACAAAAAAATGGGGACGCACTACGGTCGTGTGGCACAGTGCATCCCCATCTCAATTCTCTTGGGATGCTTTCAGTATACCATTTCTCAACGGTTTGTCAACAGACAATTCACAAATTCCGTGATTTTTTATTGAAAGTATTCAAAATCCAGACAAATTCTTTTAATGCTCTGCCCAGTCACTGCTGCGGCCCACGGCCTTGTGCCAGCCGGACAGCAGCCGTGCGCGCTCGGCCTCCGGCATAGCGGGGGTAAAGGTCATGTTGCAGTGCCACAGGCTGCGGATCTCGTCCCGGTCCTTCCACACGCCGGTGGCAAGGCCTGCCAGATAGGCAGCGCCCAGGGCCGTGGTCTCCCGGATGGCCGGGCGCAGGACGTCCTTGTTCAGGATGTCGGCCTGAAACTGCATCAGGAACTGGTCGCGGGAAGCACCGCCGTCCACCTTCAGGGAGGTGATGGGCACACCGGTGTCCTTTTCCATGGCGGCCACAAGGTCGGCGCTCTGGTAGGCGATGGACTCCTCCGCCGCCCGGATGATGTGGTTCTGGGTGGTGCCGCGGGTGATGCCCACGATGGCACCGCGGGCGTACATATCCCAATAGGGCGCACCGAGACCGGTGAAGGCAGGCACGATGTAGATGCCGCCGTTGTCCGGCACCTTCTGGGCATAGTATTCGGCGTCGCGGCTCTCCTGGATCATCCGCAGGCCGTCGCGCACCCACTGGATGACGGCACCGCCCACAAAGACACTGCCCTCCAGAGCATACTCCACCTTACCGTTCAGGCTGATGCCGATGGTGGAGATCAGGCCGTTCTGACTGCGGCAGATGGTGTCACCGGTGTTCATGAGCAAGAAGCAGCCGGTGCCGTAGGTGTTCTTGGCCTCACCCTTGGCAAAGCATCCCTGCCCGAACAGTGCAGCCTGCTGGTCCCCGGCAATGCCGGCCACCGGCACCTGCACCCCGCACAGGTCGGTGGTGCCGTAGACCTCGCTGGAATCCGCCACGCGGGGCAGGATGCAGCGGGGGATATCCAGCGCTTTGAGCAGGGTGTCATCCCAGTCCAGGGTGCGGATGTTGTAGAGCATGGTGCGGCTGGCGTTGGTGCGGTCGGTCACATGCACCTTGCCGCCGGTGAGCTTCCACACCAGCCAGGTGTCCACGGTGCCGAACAGGATCTCGCCCGCCTCGGCCCGCTCCCGCGCGCCGGGCACGTTATCCAGGATCCACTTGATCTTGGTGGCGGAAAAATAGGCATCCGGCATCAGGCCGGTATTCTCGCGGATGTATTCCGTCATGCCGGGCTGCTGCACCAGCTCGTCCACCAGCGGGGCGGTGCGGCGGCACTGCCAGACGATGGCATTGTAGATGGGGCGGCCGGTGGCCTTTTCCCACAGGATGGTGGTCTCGCGCTGGTTGGTGATGCCGATGGCGGCAATGTCATGGACATCCACGCCGCTCTGGGCCACCACCTCGTTCATGACCCCGTACTGGGTGGACCAGATCTCCATGGGGTTGTGCTCCACCCAGCCCTGCTGCGGGTAGATCTGCTCAAACTCCCGCTGCTGCACCGCGATGATGTTCTGCTCGTTGTCAAACAGGATGGCGCGGCTGCTGGTGGTTCCCTGGTCCAGTGCAAGAACATACTTTGTCGACATGGTTCAACGACCTCCGTTTCGCTCAGGGGCGGTTTTACAGGTCCCGTGTGGCTACGACATCCACACCGGTGCCGCAGACGTCGGTCAGCACGACCTGCCCGGTGCGGATGGGTGCGTGCAGCGTGACGCCGTCCAGCGCAGCCATGACCTGCACGATCTTTTCTTTGGGCACCGCCTGCGCGGTCTTGACCGGGCAGCGCGGATAGCGCCCGCCCTCGGCCCGCACCGTACTGGTCAGGATACGGGTGGGGTGGGTCAGTTCTTCCTTGCCATAGGCGGCACCGTTGGGGCAGGCATTGCCGGTTACATTATAATCGTTTTCCGGGTCCACCTGCAAGTGGCAGCCACGGGGGCAGCAGATACAAATGATCTCACGCTTTTTGTTCATTTTGCTACGACCTCCTCTACTGCAACGGTCAGCGGGCCGTCGGCCTTTGCCAGCAGGACCCCGGGCAGGGTGATGTGCTCCATCTCGCCGGGTGCCATCCGCTGGCGCTTGAACCGGGCCAGCTGCTTCTCCCCGCAGGTGATGGTGATCTGGCTGGGGCCGTAATTCTGCCGCACCCGGAACGAGATCTCCACGCCCTTGTCCACGTCCGCCGGGCGCACCCGCTGGGGGACGGTATAGCCCACGCCATTGCCCGGGACAAGGTCCAGCACGGCCGCGTCCGGGGTCTCACCGTGGAGCACATAGGCGGCGGCTGCGGCTCCGGCCCGGTCGCTCTCGCCGGAAACAAAGTCCACCAGATCGTGCACATGCACCACGTTGCCGCAGGCAAACACGCCGGGAATGCCGGTCTCCATGTTCTCGTAGACCACGGCTCCCTTGGTGTGGGGGTCCATCGGGATGCCGGCCTGCCGGGTCAGCTCGTTTTCCGGGATCAGGCCCACACTGAGCAGGATGGTGTCCACGTCAAACTCCATCTCGGTGCCCGGAATGGGGCGGCGGTTCTCGTCCACCTTGGCCACAATGGCCTTTTCCACCCGGGTATCGCCCTGAATGTCCACGATGGTGTGGGACAGGTACAGCGGGATGTCAAAATCCTGCAGGCACTGCACAATGTTGCGGGTCAGGCCGCCGGAATAGGGCATGACCTCCACGCAGGCCAGCACCTTGGCCCCTTCCAGCGTCATCCGCCGGGCCATGATCAGGCCGATGTCGCCGCTGCCCAGAATGAGCACCCGTTTGCCTACCAGATAGCCCTCCATGTTGACATAGCGCTGGGCGGCACCGGCGGTGTAGATGCCGGCCGGGCGGGTGCCCGGGATGCCGATGGCCCCGCGGGTGCGCTCCCGGCAGCCCATGCAGAGGATGACGCTCTTTGCTTCGAGGATCTGGTAGCCCTTCTCCTTGCTGACACAGTGGATCTTTTTATCCGGCGTGACCTCCAGCACCATGGTGCCCAGCTCCACCCGGACGCCGGTGGAGCGCAGCATTTCAATGTAGCGCCCGGCGTACTCCGGGCCGGTGAGCTGCTCGCCGAAACGGTGCAGCCCGAAGCCGTTGTGGATGCACTGGTTCAGGATGCCGCCCAGCTCGTTGTCACGCTCCAAAATCAGAATATCGCGCAGGCCGTGCTGCCATGCGCTGTAGGCTGCGGCAAGGCCTGCAGGGCCGCCGCCGACGATGACCAGATCAATCATGGTTGGTTCCCTCCTGCTTGGTTTCGCACAGTAAGACGTTGCTGCCTGCCTTGTCCTGCAGGACGTCCAGCGGGTCGATGCCCCGCGTCCGGCTGATGAGCTCCAGCACCCGGGGCCCGCAGAAGCCGCCCTGACAGCGGCCCATCCCGGCGTTGCAACGGCGCTTGACGCCGTCGATGGTGGTGGCCGGGATCTCGGTGTGCAGGGCGTCCAGGATCTCACCCTCGGTGATGGTCTCGCAGCGGCAGATCACCCGGCCGTAGGCGGGGTCCCGGGCAATGAGCTTTGCCTTTTCTTCCGGCGGCAGCTCCTTGAACCGCACCCGGGTGCGGCCGTCCCGGTAATCCGTTTTGGCCGCAGGCAGATCCCCGTGGCCTTCCAGAATGCGGACCACCTCTTTGGCAACGGCCGGTGCGCTGGACAGGCCCGGCGATTTCATACCGGCCAGGTCGATGAAGCCGGGTGCACCTTCCGCCTCGCCGATGACGAAATCCCCGGTGTCCACATTGGCGCGGACGCCTGCAAAGTTGCGGATGGACTCGCCGAAGCGGATGTCCGGCACGCTGCGGCGTGCGGCCGCGCTGACAAAGGCCAGCCCGGCGGCGGTGCAGGCGGTGTTGTCGCCCGCCACCGGCTCGGCATTGGGTCCAACGATCAGGTTGCCGTGAACGGTAGGTGCCACCAGCACGCCCTTGCCGTTTTCGTTGGGGCACTGGAAGATGACATGCTGCACCCGCGTGCCTTCCGATTTGTCCAGAAGGTAATATTCGCCGCGGGTGGGCTGGATGGTGAACCGGTGCGGAGCGGCCATGTCGTGCACGGCATCGGCCCGGATGCCGGCGGCGTTGACAACGTAGCGGGCCTCCACCACGCCGGACGGCGTGGTCAGCGCCCAGCCGGACGCGGTTTTCTGAATGCCGGTGACCGGGCTGCTGAGGTGGAGTTCCACCCCGTTGCGCACCGCCACCTCCGCCATGGCCAGCGCATATTCCCACGGGCTGACGATGGCCGCGCTGGGTGCATACAGCGCTCCGGCCACCTCCGGCGAAAGACCGGGCTCCATGGCCCGTGTTTCCTCTGCCGACAGCAGCCGGATGCCCGGCACCCCATTGGCAAGGCCGTTTTCGTACAGCTTCTGCAGATGCGGCAGCTCCGCCGGGCTGAGGGCCAGCACCAGACTGCCGCACTGCCGGTACGGCACATCCAGCCGGGCACAGATCTCTTTGGCCAGTGCAACACCCTCCACATTGAGCCGTGCCATCCGGGTGCCCGGCTCGGGGTCGTACCCAGCGTGCAGAATGGCACTGTTGGCCTTGGTGGTGCAGTCGGCCACATCGTTCTCGGCCTCAAAAATTGCAGTGTGCAGCGGATAATGCGAGAGCTCATAGGCGGCAGCCGCGCCAACGACACCGCAGCCGATGATTGCTACATCCAGCATAAAAACCTCCTGATCTTCTGCCTGTCACAGCATGCTCGTTTGCGTAGCGGGAACAAAAAAGAGCAGAGCAAACAAAAGGGAACAGGCTCCCTCTTGTTTGTTCTGCTCGCTTCTCTGAACAAACACTTGATGGCTTTATGATAATGCAGATTGCACAAGATGTCAAGCATTTGTGGAAAATAAATGCATCTTTCGTGTCGGAACGGTTCAGGACTTGCGCAGCAGGTCGGTGAACCAGGCGCTGACCTGACGGTAGATCTCCGGGTCTGTGACCGACAGGTCGAACGGATAGGTCCCGTCCTCGGCCAGCACGGCACAGGCCGCCCGGACCTTCTGCATGGCCTGCGGATCAAAGGCCTTATCCCGCCGCCCGGAAAGGCAGTTCATCAGGACGTCATCCTTCCAGCTCAGCAAGAACTCAAATGCTTCTGTGTTGTTCATTCCAAAATTCCTCCGGTCAGATGGGTTTCCTCAGCGGCAAGGTCTGCCGCCATGGCGTTCAGGATGCTCTGCAGCGCGGGCCGGACATCCGCCGTGTCCAGGATCAGCCCGGCTGCGTGGGGGTGACCGCCGCCGCCAAAGGGCAGGAAGTAGCGGCTCACATCCAGTTCCGTTTCGTTCGTGCGGGCAGAAAAGCGCCAGTGGCCGGGCCCCTGTTCCAGAGCGGCCAGCGCGATGCGGATATCCGAGCAGTCCGCCATCTGGTAAGCAGCCTTCTTCATGTCCTCATAGGACACCTGCAGTTCCGCAGCCTGCGCCGCGCTCAGGCACAGATATCCCACCCTGCCGTCGGCGGCAGTCCGGGCCTGTGCAAGCAGTCCGCCCTGATGGCAGCATTCGCGCAGGGTGCGCACATCCATCGTCTTGACCAGCTCGTCGTGGTCCACCCCGCCGAACAGAAGTTTTGCCGCGACGCCCAGCGTCCTTCCGCCGGAAATGTGCGAAAAGCGGCGGGTATCGTGCAGGATGCCCAGGTACAGGTAATCTGCCGCTGTGCGCAGCCCCTGCTCATGCGCACGCTGCGCCACAGGGACCAGCTCGTCCGAATCCATCATCTGGGCGATCATCTCCGCGCAGGAGGAAAGCGGCTCGATGCAGCCGATGTCCCCGTAACCAGTATTGGTTTCGTGGTGGTCCAGCGTCACCCGGACCGCTGCCCGCCGGAACCATTCCTCACCGGCAATGCGGTCCGGCGCTGCGCAGTCGCAGGCAATGGCAACATAGGGCCTGTCCTTCGGGACGCGCCCTTCCAGCAGTGCAAAGGGGTCAAACGTCGTGTCCTGCTCCACATAGTTCTGCACCCCTTTGGCAAGGCCCGGGGCCGTGTAGGGGATGATTTCCCGGAACTTGCAGGGGAAATTCTCCCGCAGGTAATAGGCAACGCCCATGACCGAACCGACGGCGTCCCCGTCCGGGTTGATGTGGCCCAGGATCACCGCCGTGTCGACCTCCGTGTTGCACAAGGTCATAAAAAGCTCTCGCAGGGTCTTGTAGGTTTCCATCCGTCTTTTCCTCCTGTTCCGTTACATGCCGCATTTTCTGTTCCCATTGTAAGGGTTTCTTCCAGCGGATGTCAACCGTTTTTTCGTCGATTCTCTCATAAGGGCGGTAAGGGCATGAGCGCATTCAATTACTCCAAAATCAAAGAGCAAAAATGGGATTCCGAGATTCTCGGCTATATTGCTGCAATCTATAAAGAAGCGGGTAAGTAGGAACCTTAATGGATGGAGTTTGAACAGCAGCACACCATTCAGGCGCAGTGCATTTATCTGAGTCTTGGCGACCGGGAAGAGCGCACGAGAAATTCGCGTTTGCGAAGCAATGAAGTCCCCAGTGGGGACTTTAAGCGACAGGACGGTCTTGCGTCAGCAAGATGGAGGGGTCTTACCCCGACAAGTTCCACAATGGCTGCTGTGGGCGATAACATCCGTGCCCTGCACCGTGAACTTGTGGAACGCGGTAAGAACTGCACCCTTGAATGGAACAACGGCGGGCATTTCAAGGATGCCGACCTGCGCACGGCAAGGGCGTTTCGATGGGCGATGGAGGATATGCGATGAATATTCTGATTGATGCAGATGGCTGTCCTGTGGTTGACCTGGCCTTGCAGATCGCAAAGCAGTTCGGCATCCCGGTCATTATCCTGTGTGACACTTCCCACCAGATCGAGCGTGAGGGTGCGCAGACGCTGGTATTTAACGAGGGTGCTGACAGTGTGGACTTTGCGCTGGTCAACCGAGTGAAACCGGGTGATCTTGTCGTGACACAGGACTATGGACTGGCGAGTATGTGCCTTGCCCGGTGTGCCAGAGTGCTGAACCAGAACGGCTTGGAGTACACTGCGGACAACATGGATGCCCTCATGCTGCGGCGGTACGAAAACAAAAAGCTCCTTCGTGCCGGCAAGCACCCGAAGGGGAGTGCGAAACGGACGAAGGAACAGGACATGAAGTTTGCGGAAGTACTCAGAAAAATTTTAAAGCAACAAATTTGTTTTTATTCATAACTTTTCAGTTACCAGCTTGTTAATATGGCAATCCGCTCGATTTTAAAGAAACACCGATTTGACATTCCAATTCTCCGCGTTCGTTTTTAAAGCCCGTGACACCTATTGAAATGATATCCGTATAACTCGTATGATGGCGGATTGCATTTACATATTGATTTCTTACAGGGCGGTTCCACGATAGTTTGTGTGACCGCCCTGCTTGCTACGGCTATGAACGCCTTTTGAATTGCAAAATGATTTTTCAGTTGCTATACTGGGCTTATCAAAGTTTTTTCTGGAGGACGTCGCAGTGACCGCACAGACAATGCAAATCGGGAACAGACCTTGCCGCATTTACGGCGAAGCCCATGCAGAATACCTACTGCTCCAAATGACCGGTGAACATGAGCTGCAAAGCATGGAAAGCGAAGTTACCGCTATTGCACAGAGTGCGCAGCACTTTTTGTTTGCAGCCATCCCGGTGGAAAGCTGGAACGATGCACTTTCTCCGTGGAAGTCTCCTGCCGTGTGGGGGAAGCAGGGTTTCGGCGGCAAGGCTGGGGACACCCTGCGCTTTCTGACGGAGCAGGTCATTCCCACACTGGAGCAGCGGTTTCATCTCCCGGAAAACGTCAAAATCATTCTGGGTGGCTACTCGCTGGCCGGGCTGTTTGCACTGTGGGTATCCACCCAGACCGATTTGTTCTACGGTGTCGCCGCCGCTTCTCCCTCTGTTTGGTTTCCGGGCTGGATGGAGTTTGAGCAACAGCACCCGATACAGGCACAGCACATTTATCTGAGCCTTGGCGACAAGGAAGAACACACGAAAAACGCTGTCATGGCTGTGGTGGGGGATAATATCCGCACTCTGCACAGTCAGCTTATAGCGCGCGGTGCAGACTGCACGCTTGAATGGAACAGCGGCGGGCATTTCAAGGATGCCGACCTGCGCACAGCAAGGGCGTTTCGATGGGCGATGGAGGATATGCGATGAATATTCTGATTGATGCAGATGGCTGTCCTGTGGTTGACCTGGCCTTGCAGATCGCAAAGCAGTTCGGCATCCCGGTCATTATCCTGTGTGACACTTCCCACCAGATCGAGCGTGAGGGTGCGCAGACGCTGGTATTTAACGAGGGTGCTGACAGTGTGGACTTTGCGCTGGTCAACCGAGTGAAACCGGGTGATCTTGTCGTGACACAGGACTATGGACTGGCGAGTATGTGCCTTGCCCGGTGTGCCAGAGTGCTGAACCAGAACGGCTTGGAGTACACTGCGGACAACATGGATGCCCTCATGCTGCGGCGGTACGAAAACAAAAAGCTCCTTCGTGCCGGGAAGCACCCCAAGGGGAGCCCAAAGCGGACAAAGGCGCAGGATGAAGCCTTTGCCTCCACCCTGACAAGCCTATTGGAAAGCGTCTGACTGGCAAAACCGCCCGGGTGCTCTCCCGGCAGCAAAAAAGCTCCCTGAAAGCCTTCGCTTCCAAGGAGCTTTTTCTGACAGCCAGAATCGCTTGTTTCGAGGTAGCCTTGCAATTCACCCGGTACGATCCCCGAGAGCCAGTGCCCAAAAGCCCTGCCGGAGGGCTTGCCTCTGAAAGGTGGTCCTATACATTTGATCCAGCTGTTTCGGTAAAATAAAAAGTCACAGTTCCGTGAGAAACTGTGACCTTGGCGGAGTAGCAGGGATTTGAACCCTGGCGCCCCTTGCAGGGCCTACGAGATTTCGAGTCTTTGAAATTGTTGGATGAAGCTGGTCCCTTGCGGCTGTCATTGGCAGCTGAGGGCATTTTTGCAACCTCCAAAAAGGCACGTCACACCGCAATTCGCAGGCAAAAACCAGCCACTTTTTGCGAAATGACGTTAGAAAAAGCCTTTTTCACACGGGGCGTCAACGGCTGCATTTCAGGTGTAGTTGTGTTAGATGTCCGTTAGAAATATGCAGTGCTGCCGTTGCTGTGCCAGCTCACAGCAGGCTTCCCTGTCTGAACGCAGCGTTTCCCGAAAGCCGGGAGATGCTGCGTTTTCTCTTGCCCGCATTGGGCTGAAAGGGAAGCCGCCATGTCAACATTCCGCGTCAATAAAAACGTCAACTACACCGTTATGAGCAACCACCACCTGCAGGATAAGAGGCTGTCCCTGAAAGCCAAGGGACTGCTGTCCTATATGCTCTCCCTGCCGGACGATTGGGATTACAGCCTGAAAGGGCTGACAACCGGGTGCAGGGATGGCATCGACAGTGTGAGAAGTGCGATTCACGAACTGGAAGATGGCGGGTATCTGTGTCGGAGCAAAGTCCGTGATGCCCGTGGCCGCATTATTGACTACAACTATGAAGTCTTTGAACTGCCGCAGAAAGAACGGGTTGAAAAACGCCCTGCTCCAGTGCCAAATTCACCATCATCGGAAAATCCAATGTCGGATTTTCCAACGTTGGAGAATCCAACACAACAAAATACTAATAAACAAAATACTAAAAGACAAAGTACTAATCTATCAGGGCAGACAGACGAATCCGCAGATTTTGACCAGATGGAAGCACAGGTGCGGGAGGAGTTTCGGGAACGGCTGGAGATCGACACCCTTGCCCAGCGGTACGACCCCGACAAGCTGGAGGAACTGCTGAACAACATTGTGGAGATGTACTGCTGTCCTCGGCAGACCCAGTACGTCGGCAAGCAGCCGCAGACCACCAAAGCCATCCGGCTGCGGCTGGACAAGCTGACCAGCCAGCACGTTGAGTACATCTTCGATGTGATGTCCAACACCACCCAGCCCATCAAGAACATCATGGCCTATCTGCGCACCACCATCCTGAACGCACCCACCACGATGGAGCACTACTATCAGGCGCAGGGCAACTGGCTGACCGCACAGAATCGGAAGAAGTGAGCGCCGTTTTCCACAAAGAACGCAACACCTGTTGAAAATGCAAAGGAGAATTTTCATGAAGAATACGAACGCCGTCCGCACCGAGATCCATTACGCCCAGGTCGGGGAGTATCAACTGCCCCTGCTCACCCTGCCGCAGACCGATGATGCCGAACCGCTGGGCAAGTATAGTCGGATGCGGCTGGCCTATCTCAAAAATCAGCGCCCCGTGCTGTACAACCAGATGCTGCTGAACGGTACGCTCTGGCCGCATTTGCAGGATGTCCAGAAAACGGCCTGCAAGTGGCTGGAACGCACGATGACCACTCTGTTAGACAAGTACCCCGCGCCGGACAAAGAGCGCGCACAGCTTCTCTGGGTGGCGCACATGAATGGGCTGAAAGCGCAGGCGGAGGAGGTGGTGGTGAGGGAAGTCGTGTATGCAGGATGAAACCACGATTCATCTTGTCTATCCATCCAAACATGATATAATGGAACAAAGGAGCGTGATACCATGAGCCCAATCGAAGTCCCTGCAAAAATCCAGTTGGTCGAAAAGCGTGAAACACGGACGAGCCGTGGAATGCTCTCAAAGGGCTGGTATCAGGTAGACGACCAGCTTGTTATGGTCAAGGGCAACTCCATCACAGAGGCCGGAACCGCTGGGTTTGAGCCGTATTCTGAGGTGATGGCCTCGCTGATTGCACAGGTACTGGGTCTGCCTCATGTGGAATACGCCCTGATGCCTGCCAAACTCTTTCCCGACATTCAGACCTATTCCTGCGATGTGGTCAGCGTCTGCCCCAAGTTCACAACGGACGATGAACAGCTGTATCATTTTGCAGACTTGGCTGATGCCCATTTCCTTGCCAGCGGTCGAGCCGCTTCACCGGAAGCATTGTTCCAGTATGCGATAGAACTATATGGTAAGAAGTGGCTTTATCAAATGCTGGCATTTGACGCCTTTATCGGCAACGAAGACCGCCACGAAAACAATTTTGATGTAATCGTCCGGGATGGAAAAAATTATGCTCCGCCTATTTACGACAATGGCGGCAGTCTGCTTGCGTGGGCAACGGATGAAGAATTGACAGACACGAAGCTCCGTTATCAGTTCGACAAAGCCAAACCGTTCCGCAGCCATCACGCCCAGCAAATCAAGATGATCGATGAGCCTGTGCTGCCAACGCGTGACTTGGACGAGTTGTATAGTGAAATCATTCAGTCCATCTCGCCTATTCTTGCATTGTTGAGCGAAAAAAGAGCATCTGCGATCCGTCAATACCTGAAATACCGTCTGCACTACCTGAAAGCCGCCATGGGGTGATAAAATGGCCTATCTGAAATTGATGATGGATGAAAAAGAAATCGCCCACTTGAGCGAAGATGGGCAGTCTCTTTGCGCAAATGAGGGGGTGCCGCAGTACAGCCTCCCACTGAACCTTTTCATCGGTGACAAACGTGAAGTTCCATTGGTTGATGTGGTGGTTTGGGCAAAGAAACGAATCTTTCCGAAAAATCGGATGGACTGCAAGGAAATTCTGAAAATGATGGGTCTGCCGAACTACAATGCATGGGAAATCGTCAAACGCACCAACGCCTGCCTGATGGAAGACCCCTATTGGCTGCGATTTAGCGAAGATGAAACTTTCGAGGACACCACGCGCGGCAGGGCAAGAAGGATCATGACCGAATGTCAGAAGCCTGCTGATACCAATTAGTATCATTTATAACAACGTTAGGGCAAAGCTCACATCCCCTTCACTTTAAGTCAGCGTTTGCCGCCGTACATACCTGCCCTTTGGGGACATTCAAATTTTTTCAAAACAGAATCCCTTAATCGCCTTGCTTTTCTCTTAAAATGCGGCCCATTTTAAGGGAAAGCGCATTGAGGAAAGTCTGAATCAGCTTTACTTGCTTGACTTTTTTGTTGGTTGTCAGTATATTGATACCAATTGGTATCAATATGTATCAGTTATGAGGTGACAGGAATGGATGGAGCCAAATTTGCAAAAATGCTTTCAGACAAGCATCTGTTTGAGCTGGATCGGATGGAATATAAATATTCTGTCTCTAGCGTCCAAGAGTTTACAGAACTGCTTCGGCAGAACTTCGCTCAGCCTTTGCCTTTAGCCGATTTTTCCAGCGACGAGTTGTTCTATCTGCCCAATCTGGCTCAAATCTCCACCAACGGCATGAAGCAGCTTCTTTCTGCCCCTGCAAGCAATCAGACTTTTGGCTTGCAGGCTATGACCGAGGAGATTCATGCAACCTTCCAAATCGAAAGCATCCATTCTTCACGCAACAGCATCCGGCATATCCTGAATGGCTATGCCCCACGCAATGAGGAAGAATCCCGTATTTATGGCATGAAGCGTGGTTTGGACTTCATTGCCGACCGCCAGAATACGATCACCGAGGAAAATCTGCACCAGCTTTACCAGATCAGCACCGGCGACTACCTGCCGGATGAAGATCGTCTGTTGCCTGACCATTTCTACCGCCACGATGTTGTCTATGTTGTGGGCGGCGAAGAAAGCCGGGAGGGACTTCCGGCGCAACAGCTCCCAGATGCCATGAAACGATTGGTTGATTTCGCCAACGCTAAAGATGGCATCAACGAACTGCATAAAGCCGCTATCCTGCATCTTGCTTTCGCCTACTATCATCCCTATTTTGATGGCAATGGCCGCACGGCTCGGCTGCTCCACCTTTGGTATCTTGTCCAACAGGGCTATCCTGCGGCATTGTTCACGCCGTTTTCCCGCTATATTGCTGAGAGCAAGGCAGCCTACTACAAAGCCTATGAC